>Ga0082335_1001400_pt1 | contig 51583 bp, 47 predicted proteins | sample Subgrocontami58m_FD_72375 | JGI IMG/M metagenome (GOLD analysis project Ga0082335, IMG submission 72375) | Subsurface groundwater microbial communities from S. Glens Falls, New York, USA - GMW37 contaminated, 5.8 m (SPADES assembly) (version 2) ... | reverse complement strand
TCGGCGTAAATTTGACGCGGTAATCGTCAATAACGGCATAATTCCAGCCAAAATTTTGGCCGCATATCAGGAACAGCACGAATACCCGGTGGTTGATGATTTAAAAAACGATAAGGCCGGAAAAATTATCCGGGCTGATCTGGTAAAATTTACTTTGACTAAACAACATTTGTCTGATACGGTGCATAGAAGTTATTTGCGGCATGATCCGTTAAAATTAAGATTAGTCCTAAATAAATTAATATGAAGAATGTGGCGGCAGTAGTTTTAGCGGCCGGAGAGGGAACCAGAATCAAGGCTAGAAGGAGAAATAAGGTTACTTTTTTGTTGGCAGGAAAACCGATGATTTGGTATTCGGTTCAGACCATAAAAAACGTCGGAATCAAGAAAATTGTGGTGGTGGTCAAATTTAAAGCGGAGTCGGTAAAAAAGGCATTAGGTAATTCGGTGGAATATGCTTTACAAGGAGAGAAGAAGGGGACGGCGGCCGCTCTGGAAGACGGGATTAAAAATATTAAATCGCCGATTGATAAAGTGTTAGTTATTTACGGCGACGATTCGGCATTTTATACTCCGGAACTTTTGAAATTTATCGTAAACGAACATCAAAAACATCAGGCCGAAGTGAGTGTTTTATCAATCAAAGTGGCTGACCCGACCGGGTTAGGCAGAATTGTCAGAAACTCCAATGGAGAAATTAAAGAGATTGTTGAAGAAAAAGTTGCTACAGAAGAAGAAAAGAAAATAAGCGAAATTAATACAGGTTGTTATTGTTTTGATCTGGATTTTCTAAAAAAACGGCTGCCGGAAATCAAAATTAATCCGACCAGCCAAGAATACTATCTGACGGATATCGTGGATGTGGCATTAAAAAATATGGAGAAAGTCCACGTTTGCCTTTATCCCGACGCGGCCGTTTGGTTCGGGGTGAATAACCGATCGCAGTGGGCCAGAGCCAGATTGCTTAAGGCCAGACAAGGTGAATAAACTTACCGGTTTACCGCTTAATTTAAAATTTAATTCCGTTAAGCCATGGTCACTGCTTGATGACCTCGAAAAGATATTTTCGAAACTTAAGAAACCTAAAATTTCTCCGTCGGCGCAATTGGATATAAATATAAACATTGACGGCGACGTTTGGATAGAAGATGGAGTCAGGATTCTGCCATTTACGGTGATAAAAGGTCCGGCTTTTCTTGATAAAAACTGCGTAATCGGACCGCACGCTTATATCCGCCCATTTTCTATTATCGGCGAGGGGGTCAGAATCGGGCACTGCAGTGAAATAAAATCTTCAATTATCGGCCGAAATTCCGCCGCGGCGCATTACGCTTATATCGGCGATAGCATCATCGGCTCCGGCGTTAATCTGGGGGCAGGAGTCAAATTGGCTAATTTAAGATTTGACAAAAAGACGGTTTCGGTAAAAATGCCGGATGGAAAAAAAATAAATTCCGGCCGGAGGAAACTCGGAGCCATCATCTGCGATAAGGCCCAATTGGGAGTCAACGCCGTGACAATGCCGGGGACGATTGTAAAAGAAAATTTATGTTTAATCAATCGAACATAGCTTCTTTTCCTCTCATGGCGGAAGTTGTGGCCAATTTTCTTTTTATAGTTGCCGGTCTTCCGGCTACCAAGACGAAAGGTGGGACACTTTCAGTTACGATTGCACCGGCAGCTACGATTGATCCCTCGCCTATGGTAATCCCTGGATAAATAATTGCATTCGAGCCAACCCATGAGTTTTTTCCTATTACTATTGGCCCATTTTTATTTTCAAGTAACGTAGTGATCAGTACATCCCAGGCAATCTGAACTCCATCCTCGATAATTATAGGATGATCAATTGCCCATAATTGCGACCTGCGGTTAATAAAGGTTGTGCCGCCAGAGCCCCGACCGATAATTATGGAACCGTTTCCTTCGGTAACCAGCAGTGGTCCATCAGGAACAAAATTGCATATTCCAAGTAGAATTTTGGCTTCATCTCCGGAAACTGAAAATGTTGTTCCGTATTCCGTTACTCCAACCGGAACAATAGGCACGGGTTTAATTGCCGGCTCCCCAGATTTCAAATTTTTTATGATCGCTTTGTATCTCTCGGCAAGACCATTCGTATCGCCGATTATTTTAGTCTCGCCATTATTATCTACGGTTACAATACTGAAAGGCGGAACATCTGTCAGAACGTGAGACCCAAGAAGAACTATGGAATATTTCCCAATGACAACATTGTCACTAATGGAAGTAAACAGACGTTTTTCCTTCTCATCTCCAGGCATAGGGTGAAAATTTCTGTTGTAGACATCTGTGCCTTCTTCAAGAGTTACTGAATTGCCAATTACCAAATCAGCGGTGATGCCTTCCGGGTGATTTGAGACTGCTGCTGCCTGAATAGTGGCGTAATCTCTAATTTTTACTCCCTTGCCAATTTTAACGACAGTTTCATGATTTTGTTCCTCTGTTGGACGAGTAACAATCAACACTCCTTGACCAAGTTCGATATCATTTCCTGCTTGAATAGTTCCCTGACTTCGTTCAGTAGTATATTCCATTCCATTGCCAAGATGATTCACAGTTAGTCCATAGCGTTCCGGGCCTCTTTGGAAAGATCCAGTTTGAATTTTGTCTTTAAGCGCGGTTAGAGGCTGAGGTGATTCTGGCATCATTTTTAAATCTTCGCTCATCAAAAAATGAGTATACTATACAAATATAGCATTATGAAAGTACATTTTACCGGAATTAAGGGGGTGGGGATGACGGCGTTGGCTTTGGCATATCAGGACGCCGGTTGGGAAGTCCAGGGGTCGGATACAAAAGATTTTCAAATTACGGATGAGCCGCTTAAAAACCGGGGAATTAAAGTATTTGACAAATTTACTCCGCGGAATATTTGGAAGTTGAAAAAAATGGTGTGGGTGCCGGCGATTGATAAATTGATTTATACCGGAGCCCATCACGGAGCCCAAAACGTGGAAGTCAAATGGGCACAGTCGCGGGGAGTGCCGATTTTAAATTATGCCAAAACTCTGGGAGAGTTTTTCGCCGATAAGAAGCAAATTTGCGTTTGCGGGGTCGGCGGGAAAACTACTACTTCGGCTATGATCGCTACTATTCTTAATGAAGCGGGCCAAGATCCTTCCTGGATTGTGGGTACCAGCGAAATTTCTTCTTTGCCGTCGTCCGGACATTTTGGAAAAGGGGATTGGGCGGTAATTGAGGGAGACGAGTATGTGGCTGATCCTGTCGCTGATAAAACTCCCAAATTCATGTATCTGAATCCAGAAATTGTTGTTTGCACCAATATCCGGCATGATCATCCGGATGTTTATCCGACGGAAGATGACATTACCAGAGCTTATTTGGGATTTTTATCAAAACTTCCAGCAGATGGCTTATTACTGATTTCATCACAGATAAATGAGAAGTTTCGCAAACTTCTCAAACAGCAAAAAATTTGCGAAACGAAAGTGTTCGATGACGATTCGGTGTTGAAACAAATGGTTCAAGATAAAATCGTCGTTCCCGGGGATTACAATCTTAAAAACGCTATGGCGGCGGTAGCGGCAGCGGAATATGTCGGGATTTCACGACAGACGGCGTTGATTGCTTTGTCAAAATTTACAGGGTTGAAGCGCAGATTTGAACTTATCGGAGAGGCCGGAGGAGTTCTGATTTATGACGATTACGCCCATCACCCACATGAAATAGAGAGCTTGTTTTCTGCCGCCAGACAGGAATTTCCGGGTAAAAAAATTAGATTTGTGTTTCAGCCGCATACTTTTTCCCGGACTAAAGTTTTATTTGACCAATTCGTGGACAGCCTGAAAGGCGTTGATGAAGTTATTATGGATCCGATTTTTGCTTCAGCCAGAGAAGAGGTTGATGCTGAAATTAGTTCTGAAATGCTGGCCAAAAAAATAAATGAAAAAGGCGGAAAAGCTATTTTTATCGCCAACCGCCAAAAATTGGTAGAATACCTAATCAGAACCTCTAAACCGGAGGAGGTTATTTTTACCGTCGGCGCCGGCAATTTGTATGAAATTCATTCTGAACTTAAACAAGGCTTGGGAAAGAAAAGTTAAAAAAAACGAAATTTTGGCGCCGTACACTTACTTCAAAATAGGCGGCCCGGCGGATTATTTTGTAACAGTCAAATCTTCAGAAGAGCTCAAGGAGGCTATTTTGTCGGCAGAATCTTCAAATGTTCCGTGGTTTATTTTAGGCGGAGGGAGCAATATTTTAGTGGGAGATTTAGGATTCCGCGGTTTGGTGATTAAAAATGAAGCAGAGTCGATGGTGATCAGCGGCGGAATATTGACGGCAGAAAGCGGGGTAAAGATGGTAAAACTGGCGGCGTTTGCCAATGAAAATAGTTTGGCCGGATTGGAAGTATTTATGTCTGTGCCGGGAACGTTGGGTGGGGCGGTTTATAACAATTCACATTTTAGGCCGGAAAAAAATGAATTTATAGGGAATTTAGTTGAATCTGCTGAGATATTGTATAAAGGCCCGGCCCCGCTCAGCGGGGCCGGGCCTTATAAGACAATAACAGTTGACAGAGATTGGTTCCAGTTTGGATATGACTATTCAAGACTTCACGATGAGCCCGGAGTGGTTTTAAAAGTGAAGTTTAGTCTGAAAACAGCTGACCCTGAAAAACTTAAAAAAAGTTCGATGGAATTGTTAAAAGAGAGGAATAGCCGTCAACCGGTAGGTCAATCAAGTTGCGGTTGTATGTTCAAAAATCCGGATGGTTTATCTGCCGGGCAGTTAATCGATGATGCGGAAATGAAGGGTAAAAGAGTGGGCGGAGCCATGATTTCAGATAAACATGCTAATTTTGTCATTAATACCGGCGGAGCAAAAGCCACTGAAGTGCTAAAATTGATGGAATTGACAAAAGAAGCCGTAAAAACCAAATCAGGAATTGATATGGAACCGGAGATATTCATGGTTGGGGAATTTTAATTATGTCTTCATTTATCATAAATGGCGGGAAACCTTTAATCGGCGAAATAAACGTTTCGGGCAATAAAAACGCAGTTCTGCCGGCTATGGCAGCCTCTTTATTAACCGATAAGGAAGTGATCCTGGAAAATGTTCCTCATATCAAAGATGTTGAAACTATGGGAGCGCTGTTAAACGATTTGGGGGCTAAGTTGAGTGGCTTAGATACTCCGGTTATAAAAATTACGGCTAATGATTTAAAACCCAAAGAACCGGATGAAAAGTTAGTGGCAGATTTAAGAGCTTCAGTTTTATTGTTGGGTCCGCTTCTAGCTAGATTTGGTCAGACTGTTATCCGTCATCCCGGAGGCGATATCATCGGCCGCCGGTCGATAGACGAGCATTTAAAATCATTGGAAAAATTGGGAGTAAAAATTGAGCTTGATGGAATTCTGAATAAACTTTCCGTTAAGAAATTACACGGAGCGGATATTCATTTGACGGAAGCTTCGGTCACGGCGACGGAAAACATTATGATGGCTGCGGTTTTGGCTGAAAGTGAAACCCAAATTACCAATGCTGCTGCCGAACCTCATGTTCAATGCTTAGGGATATTGTTAAATAAAATGGGGGCTAGGATTGAAGGCGTCGGAACCAGCAGAATCAATATTCAGGGAGTTAACAGTTTAGGCGGTTGTAGCCATAAGATAAGAACCGATCATATCGAAGTCGGAACCTGGGCGATCGTGGCGGCGGTGACCGGAGGCGAAATCAGCGTTCAGGGCGTTATAAAAGAAGATTTACTGCCGATGAAAGCGATTTTCGAGCCGATGGGAATAGTTATAAAAGAGTCCGACTCTTGTGTAAAATTTTCCAGAGCAACTTTAATGGCTTATCCGGCGGTCAAAACTAATATTTGGCCGGGGTTTCCGACAGATTTAATGAGCCCGATGATAGTTTTGGCCACACAGTGCAGGGGAATGACTTTAGCCCATGATTGGATGTACGAAGGCAGGATGTTTTTTGTGGATAGATTGATTAAAATGGGGGCGAATATAATTGTGGCCGACCCGCATAGAATTATTATCAATGGTCCGACTCCATTTTATCCAAGGCATAGTTCCAGTCCGGATATCCGGGCCGGAGTAGCTTTAGTAATTGCCTCTTTGGCAGCAAACGGGGAGTCGATAATTGATATGGCCGAGATTATTGACAGGGGATATGAAAATTTGGAACAAAGATTGACCGGTTTGGGAGCCGATATTAAACGGATTTCATGAGATTTTTCAAATCATTAGGGTTTGCTTTAGATGGACTGTGGGAAATGGTTTTGAACCACAATAATTTTCGTCTCCAAATTGTGATTGGCTTGTTTACGGTGGGCGCCGGGTTTTTCTTTCAACTGAATTTTTCGGAATGGATGGCGCTGATATTGGCAAGCGGTTTGATATTAATTGCGGAAATGGCTAATTCTTCAATTGAGGCTATCGTAGATTTAATTACTAAAGAACGTAGGTTGGAGGCTAAAAAAGCTAAAGATATCGCGGCCGGCATGGTGCTGTTGGCTTCAGGATTTTCAATAGTAATCGGAATTTTAGTGTTTGGTCCGCATCTTTTGAAGCTTTTAACCATTCAGTCATTCCAACCATTTTAACCATTATTCTATATGTCATTACTTTTAACTTTACTGCTATCATCTTTTGCGGTAACCGGTTTGCTGATTGTTCCGTTTATTAATGTCCTGTACTCTCTTAAATTTCAGCGGAGAGTCCAAAAAACCCGTGATCCTTTAGACAAACGGACGCCGATTTTTGACAGATTACACCAACAAAAAGCCGGAACCCCGGTGGGAGGAGGACTATTAGTGATTTCCGTGGTGTCCATATTGTTTGCCCTGCTGTTCCCGATCATGAAATATTTTGGAGTGGTGGTAACCCAAGTTTATCCGTTAATAGACGAATTGAATATTATTTTCTTCACTTTTATTTCATTCGGATTGCTGGGATTATATGACGATTTGATGAAATTTTTCAACATTGAAAACACCGGTTTTTTTGGGTTGAGATTTAGGTGGAAGTTTTTGATTCAAATAATTCTGGCATTTATTGTGGCGTCTCTATTATATTTCAACTTAAAAATTGATATTTTTTATATCCCGTTTATCGGCGTTTTCCGAATCGGGTGGTTATTTATTCCCTTGGCTGCTTTTGTAATAACCTCTTTTGCCAACGCGTATAACGTAACCGATGGCCTGGACGGATTAGCCTCCGGATTATTGATGATTGCCCTGTTTGCCTTATGGTATTTGTCCTCGGCCATTCTGGATACTCCCTTATCAATGTTTTTAGTTCTGTGGTTAGGGAGTCTGATAGCCTTTTTATATTTCAACGTTTTTCCGGCCAGGATAATGTTGGGAGATGTGGGCGCATTATCTTTTGGAGCCACTTTGGCCGTGGTGGGATTGTTATTGGGGAAGGTTATGGCTATTGTGGTTATCGGCGGAATTTTTGTGATTGAAATAGCTTCGTCTTTGGGGCAGTTGTTGTCAAAAAAATTCTTAAAGAAAAAACTTTTTCCGGTGGCCCCGGCTCATTTGTGGTTACAACTTTTAGATTGGGAGGAACCTAAAATAGTCATGCGGGCGTGGTTGGCGGGAATTATTTTGGCGCTGTTTGGATTATGGTTGGCGGTGATATGAAAGGATTAAGGGCCAAGGGACAATGGCAAAAAAAATAATTCAAGTTGACCGGAAAAGAATCAGAAGCTTACAAATATTAGTAACCCTTTTTTTACTGTTGGGATTGGGAGTGATAATGGTGTATGACTCTTCAGTGGCCGAAGGGCAAAGGTTATTCGGCGATAAATTCTATTTTGTTAAACGCCATCTGATTTGGGTGACGCTGGGCATCGGTTTGATGGCGGCAGTGTCTAAAATTCCAACTTCATTTATTAAAAAGTTCAGCCCGTCCCTATTTGGTTTAAGCGCGGTATTATTGGCGGTGGTTTTAATTCCGGGCTTAGGATCGGCGGCCCAAGGCGCCCGCCGCTGGTTTTATTTAGGAAAGTCAATTTATTTTCAACCGTCTGAATTGGTTAAATTATCCACAGTCCTTTATTTCGCAGTCTGGCTAAAAAACAAGCAACGTCTTTTCCACCCCCTGATTTTATTGGGAGCGATAATATTTTTATTAATCCTTCAGCCTGATTTGGGAACGGCCATTATTATCGCCGCCACCGGTTTTTTAATGATGTTTGTTTCCGGCATGCCATACAAAACCATTTTTATTTTATTTCTGACTTCCGCGGTGGCCGGATTGGGGCTGTCAATAAGTTCGCCATATAGGTTGGAGAGAATAAAAACCTTTTTAGACCCTACCAAAGATCCTTACGGAAGCTCTTATCATATTAATCAGGCTTTGATCGCTTTCGGGTCCGGAGGCTGGTGGGGGTTGGGACTGGGTAGATCCCGCCAAAAATTCGAATATTTGCCGGAAGCGTCTACAGACTCTATATTCGCGGTGGCAGGAGAAGAATTGGGTTTGGTAGGAGTAACAGTCATAATCTTAATTTTTATATTGTTGTACTGGCAGTTTTTCAGGGTAGCGATGAGAGAGAATGACGATTACCGCAGGCTGTTAACGGTGGGTCTAAGCGGTTGGCTGTCTATCCAAACCTTGGTGAATTTAGGATCATTGACGGCCTTAATGCCGATGACCGGGGTTCCATTGCCGTTTATTTCATACGGTGGTTCCAGCTTAATGGTACAAATGTTGACATTGGGGATATTGCTTAGGATAAACTTGACTCAGAGATGATGAACAAAGAACAAAGAACAGAAAACAATGAGCAGAAAACATTTCTATTAACGGGGGTGCATATTACGCCGGCGGTGGCTTTGACGCAGGAAATATTTTCCCGTTTCCCGGACGCCAGGGTAATTTATATCGGCCGGAAAAAAATTAGGAATGGAGAAAAACCGGTAGAAGAAGAGGAAATAACCAGAATCGGGGCTGAATTTATTCCGATTTCGTTTGCCAAAATTAACCGATTTATATCCATTTCAATTTTAACGGAATTTCTTAAAATTCCCGGCGGGTTGATCAGGGGATTAATCTTGGTTAAGCGAATAAAGCCTGATGTAGTGGTGTCTTTTGGAGGCTATACGTCGATTCCGATTATTTTGGCCGCTAAAATATCAGGCGTCCCGATTATCGTTCACGAGCAGACTTTAGTTTGGGGGTTGGCCAATAGAATAGCCAGAAGTCTAGCTGATTATTCTGCCGTTTCCTGGGCTAAAACTGTTGATAAAAGATCGGTTTTGACCGGAAATCCCATCCCCCGAGAAATTATTTCGGCCAAAAATAAAAAAAACCATCCGGAAATTCTATTTATTACCGGCGGCAGTCAGGGGTCTCAAACGATTAACCGTTTGGTTGAACCGATATTGCCCATTTTGACCAAGCATTTTTTTGTTTACCATCAAACCGGAAGTTTAGATTCCCACTCCGCCAGCTGGCGGAGTGAAATGACGGAATCACGGAAAATGGGAAATTATGTTTCAGCGCCCTGGTTTCCGACGCCGAAAGCCGCGGAAATTTTTTCAGGATCTAAAATTGTGGTGGGCAGGTCCGGGGCGAATACAGTGACCTATTTATCTTATTTCGGAATTCCATCAGTGTTAATTCCCTTGCCGATTTCCGGCGGCGGAGAACAACTAGCTAATGCTAATATGCTAAAACAAACGGGTTTGGCGGCAGTGTTAAATCAGGACGGTTTAACTTCTGCAAAATTGTTGGAAGAGATTCTGCGGATTAATAAAAATTATGATCAGATCAGGGAATCGGAAGCGGAAAAAGCCGGACAACTGATTATTCCCAATGCGGCCGCGAAATTATTGGATTTAGTGGTAAAAGTCTTATGATTAAAAATGTTAAATTTGGCCGTTTGCTGATTTTTATCGGACTAGCCGGATTAATTTATTTGAGCGCAAAATATTTGACTATTCAGACAATTAAATGCCAGGTTGACGATTCAGCTTGTCCTGCGGATGTTTTTGCCGAATTATCCAGGAGTTACGGACAAAGCATTTATAAAGTTAGACCATCTGAACTGGAAGAAAAATTGTTAAAGGCGGATTTCAGATTAAAATCAGCCAAAGTAGGATTGAGGTTCCCCCTGACTTTGGTGGCGGAACTAAAAACCAGAATTCCGGTAATTCAAATAGTAGCATCCAAAAACTTACCAAATGGATTATTGGTTGATGAGGGGGGCAGAGTTGTAGGAGAAAGGCAGGTGGCGGGATTACCCCTAATAATTTGGAGTGGAATTGCTGCTTTCAATCCGGGCCAGGATTTACCGAAAAGCCTGATGTCAGCGATTCCAATCGTAAATGAAATTTATGCGCTTTTTTCTCCCGATTCGGTGGAAATATTAAATGACACCATAATTTTTTATTTGCCTGAAAAGATTAAAGTGAAGTATCCGCTGGCAGAACCTATTGATAAATTGGTATCCTTGCAACTCTGGATGAATCAGACTAGAATAAGTAATCAACCGGTACCAAAGGAGATTGATTTAAGATTTAATTATCCGGTAATTAAAAATTAATTGCCCAAAAAAGAATATATGGTGAAATCGCAGCCCATAGTCGGGATTGATATCGGAAGCAGTAAGATTACAACTTTAATCGCTCTTCGTTCGGAAGAAACCCAGAGTATAAATGTGGTTGGAGTAGCCAGTAAGCCTTCGGCCGGGGTAAAAAAATCTCAAATTGTAGATATTGATGAAGCCATCAAGTCCATTACCGCTTCGGTAGAAGCTGCTGAGAGAATGGCCGGATTATCTATTTCCAAAGCATTTATAAATATCGGCGGGTCCCAAATTGCCAGTAAAAACAGCACCGGAGTAGTGGCTGTGTCAGAACCGGAAGGAGAAATTAACGAACATGACGTCCGCAGAGTGATTGATTCGGCCCGGGCGGTATCTTTGCCGGCGGCTCAGGAAGTCCTGCATGTTTTGCCGCGGCAATATAAAGTTGACAGTCAGGAAGGAATTAAGGATCCGGTCAGCATGAACGGAGTCAGGCTGGAGGCAGAAGCCCATTTGGTTTTAGGCTCGACTACTTCAATCAGAAATTTAACCAAATGCATAACTGAATTAGGAATAGGAGTTGAGGGTTTGGTTTATAGCGGTTTGGCGGCGTCTGAATCGGTCCTAACGGCTACTGAAAAAGAATTGGGAGTGGTTTTAGTTGATATTGGCGGAGGAACAACCTCAATCGCTATTTGGGTTGACGGTTCGTTGGCTCACTCGGCAGTTTTGCCGATCGGAGCTAAAAATATTACCAATGATTTGGCTATAGGGATGAGATTGGGTTTGGATGTGGCCGAAGAAGTCAAAAAACATCTTGGTGGTAAAATTAAGGCGCAGACAGCAGACAAAGAAGGAAAAGACGAAGATTCTAAAGACGGCGATTTGGATTTAGCTAAATTCGGAGCCGAGGAGCACATTAAAACCTCCAGGAAAACTTTGGTTGAAGGAATTATCAGGCCCAGACTTCAGGAAATATTTTCGATGGTGGGGGAATCGATTAAGGAATCAGGATTTGGCGGTAGAACTCCGGCTGGAATAGTGATTACCGGCGGTGGGGCTAAAACTGTCGAGATCGACACAATTTGTAAGAGAGTCTTGTCTATGCCCACCAGACTCGGATCTCCCCATACCCTGAATGGGTTAGTGGATGATGTCCGCCGGGAACCGGCATTTGCGGTCAGCGAGGGTTTGATTTTATACGCTTCCAGGTCGAACGTTACGTCGTCACGGGTTAGCGGCGGAAATTCATTTGTCAGGGGAATTGCAGATAAGCTGCCAAAGGGAATGTTTGGCCGGGCGATTGAATTTGTTAAACAATTTCTTCCATAAACAGGTTGTTTTTGGGTAAACTTCTGATATACTCGGATTAAACATGGGATTGGTTAAGCCTGATATCAATACTTTTGCCAAAATTAAAGTCATCGGAGTCGGCGGCGGCGGCAGCAATGCCGTGTCTTCAATGGTGGCTTCAAAAAGTATCAAGGGAGTGGATTTTGTATGTATCAATACCGATGCCCAGGCTTTGTTAACTTCGCAGACGCCGATCAAAATTCAGATCGGAGATAATTTAACCAAGGGTTTGGGATCAGGCGCCAATCCGGCAATCGGCAGGCAGGCGGCAGAAGAATCTTATGACAAGATTAAAGATTTACTGCTGGATACGGATATGGTATTTATTACCGCCGGAATGGGCGGCGGCACCGGTACCGGCGGAGCTCCGGTCATAGCTCAAATTGCCAAAGAAGTCGGAGCCTTAACGGTGGCTGTGGTTACTAAACCATTTATCTTCGAAGGAGCCCGCAGGCGGTTGGCGGCCGAAGAGGGAATTGAGGAATTAAAGAAGACCGTGGATACTTTGATTGTCATCCCCAATCAAAGATTGATGGAAATCATCGATAAAAAAATGACCCTAATCGAGGCTTTCAGGATAGCGGACTCTGTTTTAGGGCAGGGAGTTCAGGGAATAAGCGATCTTATTACGATTCCGGGTTTGATTAACGTCGATTTTGCCGACGTCAAAACAATTATGACCGATGCCGGTTCGGCTTTGATGGGAATTGGCAGTGGGACCGGGGAAAATCGAGCCGCGATTGCTGCCAGGGCGGCCATTAACAGTTCTCTTTTGGAAGTTAGCCTGGAAGGGGCCAAGGGGATTCTTTACAACATTTACGGCGGCCCTACTTTGTCGATGTTTGAGGTCAACGAAGCTTCTGAAATTATCGCCCAAGCTGCCGATCCGGACGCCAACATTATTTTCGGAGCCACAATTGACGAGGAAATGGATGATCAGGTTAGAATTACGGTTATCGGCACCGGATTTGACGTTCACCAACGGACTTTACGCCAATTCGTTTCCCCTCAAAACCAAAATCAGAAAATAGCTAATGGAACTGTTCAGACTGTTAATTCTGACGATCAGGATGATACCGCAGCCAACGATGGAGTCAAAACCGAAGATGAATTTGACATTCCTGCTTTCCTAAGGCGGGGTAGGTAGTACAATGAATATACAATGTTTAAATTTTCCGAAAACCTTCAGAAGCTAGATCTTCCACCGCATCCGGATTTTATAAAAATAGAAGAAGATCTGTTGGATCATTGGTATCGGGACGGGATTGTTAAAAAATATCTTCATAAAAACGATAAATCTCCGACAAAATTTTCTTTCTTAGACGGGCCGATCACAGCTAATAATCCGATGGGCGTCCATCACGGCCGGGGCCGGTCGTATAAAGATTTATGGCAAAAATATCACACTATGAAGGGCGATAGTGGAAGATATCAAAATGGTTTTGATTGTCAGGGATTATGGGTTGAAGTAGAGGTAGAAAAAGAATTGGGCTTTAAGAACAAAAAAGAAATTATAACCTACGGAGTGGAGAAATTTGTTCAAAAGTGCCGGGAGAGGGTAATGAAATTTGCCGCAGTTCAAACCGAACAGAGCAAACGTTTGGGGATGTGGGCTGATTGGGGAAATGATTATTACACCATGTCAGATGAAAATAATTATGCCATTTGGAATTTCTTAAAAGTTTGCCATCAACGAGGGTGGATATATAAAGGAAATGATTCGGTGCCGTGGTGCCCGCGGTGCGAAACCGCTATCAGCCAGCATGAAATGTTAACGGAGGATTATAAACAAGTGACGCATAAGGCGATTTATTTAGAATTGCCGATAGAAAAAAGAGAGGGAGAATATTTGTTGATTTGGACGACAACCCCTTGGACGATTCCGGCTAATATCGCGGTAGCGGTAGATCCCAAGTTGGAGTACGTTCTGGTTGAGGCGGATGATAAACAGTACTGGGTAGCTAAAGACGCGGTTGAGCGAGTGTTTGGAAGGATCGCATCCTTCCGGGTACGAAAGGATGCGATCCGGGGGAAGGAGTTGGTGGGATTGAAATACCGGGGACCGTTTGACGATTTGCCGGCGGTTAAAAAAGTGGCAGATGAATTTTCCGATAAATTTCACACCGTTGTTTCGGCCGATCCGTTGATTTTGCCGATAACGGTTTCGGAGGGAACAGGACTGGTTCATACCGCGGTTTCGGCCGGAAGTGAAGATTTTAAGTTAGGCAAAAAGCTTGGTTTGCCGATGGTGCCGGTGATTGCGGATAACGCTGATTATTTGGAAGGTTTAGGGTTTCTAACCGGAAAGAATGCTAAGAAACATCCGGAATTGATTCTGGACTATCTTGTTGAAAGAGACAAAATTGCCGGAGAGGATTGGGTGTTTGAAATTCAGGATTATTCTCACCGTTATCCGGCTTGCTGGAGATGCAAGACGGAATTGGTGTGGAAAGTGACGGATGAATGGTATATAGCGATGGATAAACCATCGCAAGGTCAAAGGTCAAAGGTCAAAGGTCAAAAAGAAGACAAAAGAACGTTAAGACAGCAGATGATAGGTGTGACGAAGAAAATTAAATGGATACCGGAATTCGGTCTGGAAAGGGAATTGGATTGGCTGAACAATATGCACGACTGGCTGATTTCCAAGAAGAACAGATTTTGGGGATTGGCATTGCCGATCTGGGAATGCGATAAATGCGGACATTTTGACGTAATCGGAGGAAATAATGAACTGCGTGAAAAGTCTGTGAAAGGATGGAGTAAATTTGATGGCCATTCTCCGCATAAACCATGGATAGATGAGGTAAAAGTTAAATGTGGCAAATGCGGAAATCAAATGACGAGGATAGAACCAGTGGGAAATCCGTGGCTGGATGCAGGAATAGTCTCAGTCGCTACGCTACCGGATTCTTGGTTTCCCGCTGATTTTGTAGTGGAGTGTTTCCCGGGGCAGTTTAAGAATTGGTTTTATTCGCTGATTGTTATGGCGACAGTATTGAAGGGCTCTTCTCCAACAAAAACACTTATGGGTTATGAGTCAGTTGTTGGAGAAGATGGCCGGCCGATGCATAAAAGCTGGGGAAATTCGATTGACTTTAACGAAGGCGCCGGAAAAATCGGGGTGGACGTTATGAGGTGGATGTACGCCAAGGCCGCTCCGACTTTTGTTTTGCCGTTCGGGTATAAAACCGGTGATGAAATCAGGAGAAGATTCGTACTAATTTTGTGGAACTCTTTCAGATTTTTCGTGACGCAAGCAAACTCGGATAACTGGAAACCATACCTAACGCCTAAACCAACAACTAACAACAAACAACAAATAACTCTTTTAGACCAATGGATCATGGCCAGACTGGATGAAACTATTGAGAAGGTTACCGATTCGCTGGATAAGTTTTTGTCGGCGCCGGCAACAGAGGCATTGGAAAAATTTACCGAAGATTTTTCAACTTGGTATATCCGGCGATCCAGAGATAGGGTTGGTCCCGCCGCAAGCTCGCAGACTCGCATGCAGGCGGGCAGGCCTGCAGAGACAGATAAAGAACGTTGTTATCAAACGATGTATTTTGTTTTAACCACTCTTTGCCGCTTGTTGGCTCCGATTATGCCGTATATAACTGATTATATGTATATGAATTTGACCGGAGAAGAGTCGGTGCATTTGGCGGAGTGGCCTAAGGCCGGAATCAGGAATCAGGAATCTGGAATAAGGGATCGGAAAACAAAAAGCGATGAGGAAATTATTAAAGAAATGGAGTTAGTTAGGGAGATAGTAGGGTTGGGGCATGCCCGGAGAAAATTGGTGAATATTCCTTTGCGTCAGCCGTTAACTTCAATTACAATTTCCGGTCCGTCTATCAACTCAAGCTTTAATCAGGAGTTTATCCGCTTAATGACTGATGAATTAAATGTTGAAAAAGTAATTTTTGAGGATGGTAAATCGCAGGAATTAATGGTTAAACTTGATACTCAATTAACTCCGGAGCTTAAGGCCAAAGGAAGGGCCCGGGAGATTATCCGGACGATCCAAAAAATGCGCAAAGAAAAAGGCGTGGGTTTGAATGATAAGATTTCGGTTGAATTGCCGGAGTGGCCAAAAGAACTTGAAGATCAAATTAAAAAAGCCACATTAGCCGTCAAAATCGAATTCGGTGTAAAACCGCGGTTGACATGAGAGGGTTAGTTGTTATTTCCCTTTCGGCTTTCATGTTGTTATCGTTCGGTTTAATGATGCTCTTGAGCATCGCCCCGGAAAAAGTTTTACCCCAGACTTTATCTGCGGTTTTTTCACTTTTGGTAGGATTAATAGTTTTTAGATTGGGAATTAAAAACACTTTACCCTTTACCTGGTTGGCATATACCGGAATTTTAATCTTATTGGCTTTGACTTTAATCTTCGGAAAAACTGCCAAGGGGTCTTCCAGATGGCTTAAGATAGGCGGATTTCAACTTCAGGCCAGCGAACTGGCCAAACCTGTTTTGCTGTTGGTGACAATTAAATTAGTGGAAAATGGTTGGCCGATTAATTCGAAAAAGCAGATAAAATTATTGGTGAAATGTATTTCTGTTTCATTATTTCCGTTTGGTTTAATCCTGGCTCAGCCTGATTTGGGGTCAGCTTTGGTACTAATAACTATATCGGGGTGGATTTTTATGGCTTCAATACCGCCAAAGCGATTAGTAATAGGGTTGGCAGTGCTGGCGATAGTTTGTTTGCCGCTGGCAAGATTTGGGTTGAAAGGTTATCAATTGCAAAGACTACAGTCGTTTATTAATCCGTATTCAGATCCGCTGGGTACCGGTTATCACGTAATTCAGTCCACGATTGCGGTTGGCTCCGGGGGAGTATTTGGCCGGGGATTGGGATATGGAACTCAAGGGAAATTGCGGTTTTTGCCTGAACGCCAAACCGATTTCATTTTTGCCAATTTGGTAGAAGAATTGGGATTGGCAGGAGGAGTAACGGTGATAGGATTATATTCCGTCATGGTCGGAGTTTGTTTTTTGGAAGCCGTTAAATCCCGTAAAGCAGAAGAAAGATTAATTCTTTCGGGAATCGGGGTATGGTTGTTTTTCCAAACCGCTGTTAACATAGCCATGAATTTAGGGATTGTGCCGGTTACCGGAGTAACTTTACCCTTGTTGTCCTATGGAGGAAGTTCTTTATTGTCATCGTCGATAACCATGGCTTTGGCCTTTTCGGCGATGAATAATCGTGGGTCCGGAAGTTGGGGTTGAAATTTACTTGTCTTTAAGCTATATTTAGCAGGTGAAATACGCCATTATCAAAGCCGGAGGGCTTCAATATCAGGTTTGGGAAGGTCAGGAAATCGATATTTTTCATTTAGATAAGGAAAAAGGCGACGCTATAATTTTTGATTCAGTCTTGCTGATAAAAGATGATGATAAAGTATTAGTCGGCCAGCCGGCGGTCAAGGGGGCAAAAATTAAAGGGAAAATTGTTGATCAAATTTTAGGTGATAAAATAAGAATCGCGACATACAAAGCTAAATCCAGATACCGGAAAGTCAAAGGTCACAGAGATCAATTAACCAAAATTTTGATAGAAAAGATTTATATAAAGGAGTAATTTGGCACACACAAAAGCCGGCGGAAAAACCAGACAACATAAACAAAGAGCGGGTAAAAGGTTGGGCGTAAAAAAATACGGCGGAGAAGAAATCGATACAGGCCAAATAATTTTAAGGCAACGGGGAATGAGCGTTCATCCCGGAAAAAATGTTGGATACGGCCGCGATTATACTTTGTTCGCTAAAATTAAAGGCAAAGTAAAATTTTTGACCAGAAAAGGAAAATCAATGGTTTCTGTTTTTTCTGGAGGATCGGTATGATGCCGGATCACCGTCAGGTGACTGAATTATCGATTAATCATCTTCAGCCTAATCCGCTTCAGCCAAGGGGAGCTATTTCCGGTGATGAACTTCAGGAATTAGCGGCTTCGATCAGGGAACATGGAATTTTAGAACCTTTGATTGTGGCTCATACTCCGGCGGGCTATCAAATTGTGGCCGGTGAGCGCAGATGGCGGGCGGCTAAAATCGCAGGATTGGAAACGGTCCCGGTAATAATCAAGGAAACCAGCCCGACCGGGATGTTGGAAATGGCGTTGGTAGAAAATGTTCAGAGAACTGATTTAAACGCGCTGGAACGCGCTAAAGCTTTTGAAAGGTTAATGAACGATTTCTCGCTAAGCGTGTCTGATATTGCCAGAAGAATCAGCAAATCTTCATCTTTTGTTTCCAATACGATGCGGCTATTAATTTTGCCGGATGCCGTTAAAGACGGGCTTATTTCCGGATTGATTACAGAAGGCCATGCTAGAGCACTGCTGGGAATTCCTGACGTCAAAGAAATGATTGAAGTTTACAAGATTTTATTAAAAGAATCGGCTAATGTCAGGCGGGCGGAAGATTTGGCCAGAAGAGTCAAAGAGAAAATGGGCTATAACAAGGCCAGAAATCAAAATCAGCAGTTTATTGTTTCAGATCAAATCGATATGATGGAAAAAAACCTGCATACTATATTAGCTAAAACTTTAGCCAAGGCAAAAGTTAAATTGACCCGTTCTCGGGCAGAAACAAAACTGGTAATTGTTCTAAAAGGAACTCCGGAAGAAACAGAAGAAACATTACAGAAAATAGTTAATGGCGTATCAGCCTAATTGTTGATTTTAGCCTTCTCAAAAGCTAATACTCCGGCTACGTTTGGCGGCCAATATCTTAGCCAAGCTTTTCCCACAATCGCGTTCTTTTTTATGGTTCCCCAATCGCGGGAATCGCTGGATCCGGGGCGGTTATCTCCCATGACTACGTATTGGCCTTCGGGGATAACTCTTTCTTCCCCTTCAACCAAAAAACTGCTGTCGGAAAATCCTCCCTCGGTGCCTTTAACTAGATTTTCATAAGGCTCGGTTACTTTATTCCCGTTGATAAATATTTGGCCTTTTTCAACTTTGATTTTTTCTCCCGGCATGCCAATGATGCGTTTAATAAAATCGCAATTTAAGCCGACAGGACAATGGGCTTGGGGAGGGGCGGCGAAAACGACGATATCGCCTCTTTGAGGATCGCGGAATTTATAAGTTAATTTGTCCGTTAGTAAAAATTCTCCGTCGTGAAGGTTGGGATACATGGAACTGCCGTTTACCTGATGAGGCTGGGTGACGAACAGATAGATCAAAATGGCTATGGCCGAGCTGGAGACGAAGAATTCGATGACGTCCAAAAATCCGGTTAATATTTTCTTCATCCTTACCCCATTATAAATAATTATCTAACAGATAAGCAATGGTAGAATAGATTAGAAATTAGAAAGGACCTCAAACTAAACACTAATCTCTAATTTCTATTACATGTCTCTAAACACCGCACATCTATATTCGAAATTTGGACCCGTAGCGCAGTGGTAGCGCGTTCGGTTCACATCCGAAAGGTCAGAGGTCCGATCCCTCTCGGGTCCACAAAATTTTGAATTATGTCCAAAAATACCACAGATCCGCAAAATGAGGTTTTTGACGTTGTCAATGAAAACGATGAAGTTGTTGGCGAGGCGACCAGAGGAGAAGTCCATAAAAATTCTGATCTAATTCATAGAGTTGTTCATATATGGATATTAAATGACAAGAACGAGATTCTTCTTCAGCAGCGGAGTTTGACCAAAGATAAAGCACCCGGGCAATGGGATATTTCCTGCGCCGGCCATGTTAAAAAAGGCAATAGCGCGGAAATTACTGCAAAAAGAGAATTGCAGGAAGAACTTGGTACCAAAGCAGATTGCAAGCTAATAAAGAAATTTATTGACAGGGATATTGATCAAACAGAAATGGTTAGTCTTTATTACGCGATTCACAATGGTCCGTTTAGATTTCCTAAAGAAGAAATACAACAAGTTAAATTTTTTGCCAAAGATAAAGTTTTAGAATTTATTCAGAACGACCCCGGCGCAAGCCTTGCCAGTAAAGAAGAAATTCCAATGATTTTTGAATTTTTGGAGAGGAATAAATAATTTTTCATTCCAGAGTGCCGATCGGCAGTCCGGAATGAGGAGTTTCGTTATTTGTTCGTTTATAATATCGGTTATAATTTTGACTTATGGAAACCTGTACTAGAATCGCGTGTTATTTGGAGGGAAAAGGCGGATTGGTGAGTTTTCCGCTGGTGACTTTGGCCGGATTATCCGATGGGCTAAACCCCTGCGCTATCGGAATGATGATTATGCTGTTGGGATATTTGGTGGTTTTTCATCGCAAAGAAAGAAAACAGCTATTGGTTATCGGTTTGGCTTACATTCTGACTGTTTTTTTAACTTATTTAATTATCGGATTAGGATTTTACAAATTTGTATCGCAAATTAATTTGTGGACGACTAAGTCTATCTTAAATAAAATCTTCGGGAGCCTGATGATATTGGCCGGATTAGTCCAACTTAAAGATGTATTTTGGCCGGATAGCCCGATCCATTTACGGATACCGGTTATAGCTAAAGATAGATTGCAGGGGCTGATCCAAAAGGCGTCTTTGCCGGCCACGATCCTTTTAGCTTTTCTGGTAACCCTTTTGGAAACTCCGTGTTCTTTGCCGCTTTACGTCGGAACGGCGAATATTTTGGCGCAATCCGGTTTACCACTGATCGGAGTTGTGGCCTATTTCCTGTATTACAATTTCTTATTTGTCTTGCCGCTGATTATCATTTTGGGATTGATTCTGTTCGGCTACAATTTAACTTCCATGAAAGAATGGGAGCACAAAGCCGAAAAGTGGATGAAACTGGTGATGGGATTGTTGCTGGTTGCGATGGGAATTTGGCTAATAATGAGCTAGTGCATTATCTCCATGGCCTCTTCGAAGTAAAGACGGGAGGAAATGTAATTGATATATGCGGTCTGATTAGGCGTACCGGATTTACCGGCTTCCAGAATATCGTTTTGGCCGGCTTGGGCTGCAGGGGCGGCTATTGTCAAACCTTTGGTTGCTGTGGAAGCTTTTTGATCGGTTTTGGTTTGAGCCTTGGAGGCTAAATTGGCCAAATCCGAGAGTTGTCTTGGGGAATAATTTTTTGAAGCCCTAGTAGAAACAATATTGAAAGCGGATTGCAGCCGTTCGACGGAGTCGGCCGTCAGTTTTCTGATTTTAACCGCGTCGGTTGAGCCTAATTGCAGGGTGTTGTCTCCGGTGTTAATATCGCGGCGCAAGCGGTGAAGTTTTAATATTGCCTCCTGAATAAATTGCAGCGATTTAGCCGGATTGGAAATATTTTGTTTAGCCGATTGGATTATTTTCTTTATGTCCTGGTTTTGAGCCAATAAAAGATTTTTGGTTCTGGCCCGTCCGGCGGCGGCATTAATCTTTTCGGCGGTTTCTGTTGATAAATTGATAGCTTGAGTCAGGTAAATTTCTCCGGTGGGATCCACGGTCGGAGTCAAATTGTTGGGGTTGGCAGGATTGAGGTTGAAATTCAGAGTTTGGACGCTGCCGGTGGTAATCGTCCCGGCGTATGTATAAGTGGTATCGCCGTTGGGATGAAACTGTAAAACGTCCAGATGGTAAGCCCCGTTTCCGGTTCCAGTCAGAGTGACGGCTGCTTGGCCGCTGGTTACGTTTTCAATTACTATCAACCCGTCATTGTCAGAATCAGGGTAATTAGTTCCGTTAAAGTTGACCGAAATATTGGCCGGAGACCGCAAGAAAAATATCACTTGTCCGTTATTGTCGTCTAAATTATTTGAGGCAATAGTGGCGGTACCGGACGAACCCAGTGATTGTAAAATTTGATTAATTCCGGCTGTGTCGGTAACTAAACCCAGATGGTCGGCGGCGACTTCAGGGACAAACGCAGCCTGATCATAACGGCCGCTGGATCGTAAAACAGTCAAGTCGCCCTCTGCCGATCGGGTAAATTTGGTCGGTTTGCCATCCTCCCATAGGCCCAAATATTGATCTATCCAATTTCTCGTAGTTACTTTTATGGACGAAAGTGTGTCAGATGAGGAATTTTCCAATCCGGTAATTGTCGTTAACAGTGATTTTATTGATGAAAGCCCTGCGTATTGTCCGGGCAGTTGCGGATTGCGTTGTAACATTGTGGACTCTGGAATAGTTTGATTCGACTGGTTTACCAGATAATCAAAAGTTGGTAGGATTTCTTTAATGGCTTTAAAGTCGTTCCTGATTACGTCTTTGGAAGTTTGGAACAATCCGGCCCTGGCGTTTAATAATATTTGCAGCGTAATTCTTTCCACTGTCGGAAAATCCCAGATTTCTCCGCCTTCCCAAGCGCCGTAAGCCATAGCCGCTCCCTTATGTGGGGAACCGACAGTAATCAATTTGGAAACTTTAGCGGAATTGTCTTGGGCATATTTTGAAGATACCAAACCGCCGTAGCTGTGGCCGACCAGCCTCACTTTTGTGCCTGCAGGTTTGCCAGCAAGGACTGTACTATTTATATATGTATTAAGCTGTGAGGTTAAATCGGTTATTGGCTTTCGCCAGTCGTAGTACCAGACAAAAACGTCGTTGTCGGGGATATCGGGGGCGTTGATGATTGATGATACTAATGAGTCATAGTAATCTAACGGTTCTGGTAATTCGGTCCAGCTTGTCGGGCAATCCGTGCCATTGATGATGGCTTTTGTGCACCAGCTCCCCATCATTCCGGGCAGAATTACGACTGGTTCGGAGGATGGCTCGATACTTGAGACTACCACGTTGTCAAAGTAGACTTCGGAGTGGGGGTCGCCGCCAACACCAGCTCTTAGCGCGATTTTACCTGTATTAAATCCTTTTTGTGCATGTGGGATGTCTAATACTAAATTCCCATCAATGTAAACAGAAATATGATCATTATCAGCAATCATTTTTAAGTGATAGGTGTTTCCGTTTGTGACTGGGTAAGTGGTACTATTCCCACACGGTGAAAAACATACTCCTTCTAGGATTACATTTGAATTGTTAGGGCCAACTTGGAAGTGCAATCCGTACCAATTAAAATTAGGTGGACCACTGTACCTGAACGCCGTATTCTTATCTGTACCAGAGTTTGGTGGGAGGATCATATCAACTTCATATATGTAATTGTCCCATCCACCCCAGACAGAGTCTTTTGGGGCGAACTCGGTTTGACAAACTGAGCTATTGATGTTGATTCCAACCCTACCGTTGTTCACAATCCAATCGGTTCCACAGCCACTTCTAGAAACTTCCCATCTAGTCAGAACAGAATTTGAATCATTAAAATCGTCTTGAAATAATACCGCGGCATAAGTTTTCTGAGGGGTAGTTAAGAATATTGTGATGAAGGTTATCAAGCTTGAGAGGATAAATTTGAAGATTCGCATTATAAAGATATGATCCTAAACTTTTCATTCTTTGTCAATAGCATCATTTTAAATGTTACAATTAGAAATGAAAAGAAATCCTAATACAGCTGATTTTTGGGATATTTTAGTGGAGAAAGTAGAACGGATTTCTTCCGAAGATCACATTACTAAAGATAGAATAAACTTCATTGTAAATTCAATTCCAAACCTTAATATTAATTTATTAGATATTGGAGTTGGATACGGTTTCTTAGAAAAAAAACTTGAAAAATCCAACATTTCAATTTATGGAATAGACATTTCTCCAAAATCGATATTGAGAGCAAAAAGTTTAAATCAAGGATCATTTATCATTGCATCGGCTAAAGCCCTCCCATTTAAAAATAATTTTTTTGACTTCGTATGTATTCCAGAAGTCTTAGAACACTTGTATGATTTTGAATCTACTCTCGCGATGAAGGAAATTAGTAGAGTATTAAAAGATGACGGCAAATTGATCATTTCTGTTCCCCTATATGATAAAGTTTATTTAGGCCATCCAAGTGGACATGTTAGGGTATTTACACCAGAGGAACTTTTTCAAGAAGTAAATAAAAACGAATTTACTGTAATAAAAAAGAAATATTTGTTTGCCTTTAAGTCCTTATATTCGATTAAAAGTTTTATTAACAGGTTTTTAAAAATTAGGCTACCGAACAATTTAATCGTACTGGCGGTGAAAAAGGGGGACAAGAGAGATTAGAAAGAAAAAAAGTATGGACCGAATAAAGGCCTGGCCTTCGAATACAAAGGCCAGGCCTTGGGGAACCACCTGGGAAAATTAATATGAATATTTTGTTTTTGACGCCGAGGGATTCCAAAACTAATTTAGGAGGGGTGGAGGGGCATGTTAGGTTACTGACGGAGGAGTCGGAGAGAAGGGGGCACGAAGTGAGGGAGTTGAGTCTAGATGAAATAGATGGATTCAATAAAGGCCAGGCCTTCGGATACAAAGGCCAGGCCTTGGGGAGCCTGGGATATAAGCTTAAAGCGTGGGGGTATTTGTGGAGACATAGGGATTTGTTTAGATGGGCAGGGGTAATTCATATTCATGATGTGTTTTGGTGGTATACCCCGTTTGCGATAATCAATAAAGGCCTGGCCTTGCTACGGCAGCAAGGCCAGGCCTTAGTAAGCGTCACTTTTCACGGGTGGGAGGGGATTTGTCCGCCTAAGTTGTCGGCGGTGATTCAGAAAAGGTTGGCAAGTTGGTTAAGTAATGGAACAATCGGAGTTGGATCATTTTATAGGAAATGGTATGGAATGGAACCGGATAAAATTGTTTGGGGTGTAAACTCGAAAATCAATAAAGGCCTGGCCTTCGAATACAAAGGCCAGGCCTTGAGGGCAAAATCCGGGCTCGTCCGAAGAGTCGTGTTTTTAGGAAGACTGGAAGAAGTGAATGGGATTGAGGTTGTGATAGAGGCGCTTAGAAAATTTATAGGTAGAAAGGACAGTCCTCTGCAGGCGCAGAGGACTGTCCTTTACAGATTTGTCTTTGTCGGGGATGGGAGTTACAGGCGAGAGGCAGAAAAGTTTGGAAAAGTAACCGGAATGGTGAACAATCCGCAGAAATATTTGGCGGAAGCCGATGTGGTGATTACCAGTTCGTATATGTCAATGTTGGAAACGGCGGCGATGGGAAAACCGATTATCGCGATTGCGAATAATCCGCTGAAAGAGGACTATTTAGACGGACATCCGTTGAGAAATTACATAGAAATTTGTAAGAATTCAGGGGAATTAATTGGAAGGATCGCATCCTTCCAGCCGCGGAAGGATGCGATCCTGGCTGCGCAAAGATGGGCGTTGAAACAAACTCCGGAAAGGTTGGCGGATGTTTATGAAGAATTATGGAACTTAAAATTAGTGTAGTTGTTACCGTTAAAAACGATGAATCAGGGGTAAAGAGGTTGTTGGCTGATTTGAAAAAGCAGACTTTTAAACCAGATGAAATTATCGTAGTCCGTTCGGAGGATTATGGTAATTGCACTAGGGGCAAGGGGAGAAATATTGGGATTAGGATGGCGAGGAATGAATTGATTGCGGTGACGGATGTTGGGTGCAGACCGAGGAGAGATTGGGTGGAAAGAATAACTGCGGGACCGTATAAAGGCCTGGCCTTCGAGTACAAAGGCCAGGCCTTATTTGTAGTAGCGGGATGGTATCGGGCGGTGGCGGAGACACCGTGGCAAAAGGCTTTCTTGCCGTATTTAGTGCCGACGGGACTGAATAAAGGCCTGGCCTTGAAGGTCCAAGGCCAGGCCTTTCAGACCTTTCTTCCGGCTAGCCGGTCGATCGCGTTTACTAAAAAGGCCTGGGAATTGGTTGGCGGTTATCCGGAAGAGCCGGTTTCCGGCGGAGAAGATTTAAAATTTGCCGATAAGCTTTGTAATTATCCTGGGATTAAAGTAATTTATTCGCCAAAAGCTGTGGTTGAGTGGCAGGTACCGGCGACTTTAACGGAATTTATTAAAGACATGGTTAAACATACCAGAGGGAATTTTGAGGCCGGATATTGGCCGCATATATTCCGGAATTTGTCGGTTGTAGCCAGGTGGATGATAATGGCGGTTTGGCCGTGGATGATTCCGGGGTATTTGATTTTTACGGGACTCAATAAAGGACGGGGACTGAATAAAGGCCTGGCCTTACCAAGGCAAGGCCAGGCCTTGCAGGCCTTAAAAATTATAATGATTATAATGATTATATTAATAGTTAGGCTAGCGGCTGACGCGGCGGTGGTTTATGGAACGGTAATCGGTATAATTGACGGGTGGGTTATAAAAAAACTGCGATTAAGGGCTTCGGGTGGATGACGGTTTTGAAAATTTTAGGCCGCGGGGTGACTATTGCCAAAACGGCGCTTTTAGCCAGAATATTATCCCCGGTTGATTTTGGGCAATTCGGGGCGGCGGTCTTGAGCTTGTCGTTATTTGAAGTTTTAACTGAAACCGGGGTTAATCAGGCTTTAATTTACTCTGACAAAAAAGTTGAAGAATTGGTTAATTCGGCTTGGACTGTGGCCATCGCCAGAGGAGCAATTATTTCGGTTTTGATCGCCTTATCCGCCTGGCCGGTATCGATGTTTTTCTCCGACAATAATTTAATTAAATTAATTCTGCTTTTGGCCCTGGTGCCGTTAATTAAAGGGTTTATTAATCCGATGACGGTGGAATTTGTCAAAGAATTGCAGTTTGAGAAAGAAGCCGTATTCCGGTTGACGCTATTAATAATTGACGGATTGACGGCCGTAATTTCCGCCGTTTTCCTTAAGTCGGCGATGGCTTTCGCAATCGCCATGATAATTGCCGGAGCCGCGGAAGTAATTCTTTCATTTATATATTTTAAAGTCAGGCCGCGGTTGTCGTTTAGCCGTCAGTATTTAGCTGAAATTATGAATTACGGGAAATGGATAACTTTATCAGGGATAGGTTACTGGCTGTCTTCGGAATTGGACGACTTCGTGGCCGGAAAAGCTTTTGGAATGAAAATCTTAGGGATTTATCAAGCGGCTTATAAAATTTCGACTTTGCCTGTAACTGAAATAGCCGGATCGGTAAACCAAGTCTCGTTTCCGGTGATGTCAAAATTAAAAGATGAAAAAACAAAATTCTGGAAAATTTTTGCGGGGAGTATTGGGGTAATTGGGGTAATTGGGGTAATTGGCGGATTGGTATTATGGGTATGGCCAAGAGAGGTGGTTTTAATTTTATTGGGAGATAAGTGGTTGGAAGCGGTGCCGTTGATCAGGATTTTGGCGGTATTTGGAGTAGTCAGGTCGATTGAGTCAGGAATTCAGCCGGTATTTTTAGCTATAGGCCGGCCGAAGGTCGCCACAATTGGAAATTTGATTAAAGTTATTTCGCTTATTTTTGGATTGTTGTTTTTGGTTCCGTTGGGAATAGAAGGGATAGCTTGGGCGGCGCTGTTGAGCGGGTTGGCTGTTATACCGTACTATGGATGGGAATTGAGAAAGATACGATGAGGGTTATTTTTCTGTCACCGGTTCATCCGTTGTTGACTCCCGGAAATCAATTGCCAAGGTGGCAGATGCAGGCAAGTTGGATTAGGGGGTTGGAAAAAGTTGGAACGGAAGTAAAAGTGGTGAGGTATACGCCGGAGGATAGGATAAGATTGGGGTGGGGAGAGAGGGTATGGTGGAATTTGAAGGTGGTAAGAGAGGTTAATAGGGAAGTACAAGAAAGTAAAAAAAAGTACAAGAAAGTACAAGAAGGCAAAATAGATTTTATAATTTATTCGCTGGGGGCGGATGTGCTTTTCCCACAGACATTAAGGTTAGTCAAATGGTTAGTAAGGGCTCCGTTGGTGGTTTTGTCAGGGGTGTCGCCGATTCTAAATGGTAATCCCCGGGAAAGGGCTGTCGCAAAATTGATGGATATGGCGGCGGTGAATGACGAGAAGCACGCCGGAGAATGGAGAAAGTTAGGAGCCAAGAAAGCAATTGTTTTGCCGATTTCTGGAATTGACCCAGAATTACATTTCAATAAAGGCCAGGCCTTTGTATTCAAAGGCCTGGCCTTAAGAGACATAGACGTCTTGTTTATCGGGACTTTGACGCCGGCACGGAAAGAATTTATTGGACTTTTAAGAAAATTGTTGCCGGAATCAATTAATTTTGTAGTTAAAGAATTTGTGTGGGAAGAAGAGTATGCCCGGATGATGAGCCGGGCCAAAATTGTTTTAAATCCGATAAGGCCGGAAATGGCAGGAGGGGCTAATTTAAGAATGTTTGAAATTCCGGCATTCGGGGCGTTGGAATTGGGAAGTTTTGGAAAAAAAGAATGGTTGACGCCGGGAAAAGAAATGTTGGTATATAAAGATGCGGAAGAGGCGGCGAGGTTGATTGTCAGATATTTAAAAGAGGGAAAAAAGAGAGAGGAGATGGCAGGGAGAGGGAAAAGAAGAGTACTGGAGGAACATAAGTTTGAGGATAGGGCGAGAAAATTAATAGAATTGATTAAGATGGACTTTAATAAGGCCTGGCCTTTAATTGATCTGTCAGTTTGCATTGTTAATTATAGAACCGATAAAGAACTGAAGCGTTGTCTTGGCTCGATAAAAAAATTTACCAAGGGAATAAATTTTGAAGTAATTGCGATTGATAATTCCTTGGACAATAGGTGGTATTCTGGGGGAAACAATCTGGCGCTGGCGCGGGCCAAAGGAAAATATATTTTGTTTTTAAATCCGGATTGTTATTTGGCAGAGAACTCTTTGGCAAAAATGATTGGTTGGGTGGATAAACATCCGAAAGTTGGGGCTTGCGAACCAAGACAGGTTTATGACGATGGAGACATTGCCCCGACAGGTTCGCTTTTTCCGGTATGGTGGGTGGATTTGGTGGAGTTGACCGAGTTGAGCCGGTGGTTCGGCAGTGTCGGAAGATTGGGGAAATTAGGGAGGTTGGATAAAATCAAAGAAATAAGACAAGAAAATTTGGACCGGAGAGAAAATTGGCAAACGGAAGTTATTAGCGGGGCGGCGATGATGGTCAGAAAAAGCATTTTGGATGAAATCTCGGCCAAAGACCGATCCGCCTTTGGCGGAGGTGTTTTTGATGAACAACTTAAACTTTATTACACGGATGTTGATTTGTGCCGCAGAATTTTGAGAGCAGGATGTCAAATTTGGCATCTGGGAAAGTTTAAGGTCGGACATTCCACCAGAAAAAGCACTGAAAAATTAAAATGGGATGATCTGTATGATATTTATGCGGAGGATGGATGGAACTATTATTCTAAGTGGGGGCAAAAAATCGGCGGAATAATATTGTTTGGTGGGATGAAAGTGAATAAGGCGATAACAAAAATGATAAAAGGTACAAAGGTTTTAAAGGATATAAAGGATAAAAAGTGAAACTTACAGCTATTATTATCGTTTCGTCAGACAGTGATAAAAATCAATTAAGGAAGGCAAGAGGATCGATTTGGTTTGCCGATGAAGTAATTGTGGTCAGGGAGAAATTTCCGGTTTCTGATTTTAGCAAAGTTAGAAATAGAGCTTTGGAGAGGGCCAAAGGAGAGTGGGTGTTGTTTGTGGATAGCGACGAAATAATTTCAAAAGATTTATCTCTTGAAATTAAATCTCAAATCTCAGAACTCAAAACTCAAAACCAAAACTCAAATTTTAAAACTAATGGAGTAGCAGGTTTTTATATAAAAAGGAAAGACTGTTTTTTAGGTAGATGGTTAGAACATGGAGAGACGGCTAACATCAGATTGTTGAGATTGGCTAAAAAGAATGCCGGTCGATGGACGAGACCGGTGCATGAAGTCTGGAAAATAAATGGCAAACTAGGGGAATTGAAAAATCCCCTATTGCATTATTCTCATGAAACAGTCGAAGGAATGGTGGAGAAATTAGATAGATACAGCGGGATCGAAGCGGAGTATAGAAACAAAAAACAGGTTAACAGGTTAACAGGTTATCAGGTTATAACCGAGATGATTTTGTTTCCGGTGGGAAAATTCATTCAGAATTATATTTTTAGATTGGGTTTTTTGGATGGGATGGAGGGGTTTATTCATGCCGGGATGATGAGCGGACACTCGTTTTTGGTGAGAGGGAAACAATTAATGCGTTGATGAGTTAATTTGAGAATATGGCTAAATTTTGGGGAATATTTTTTTTGGTAGCTTGGATAAGCGGACAAATTTTTCGTTGGCCGGGGTGGCCGCCAGTGACGATTTTGGACGTGGCGGTGGTGGGGATGGTGATTGCCAATCTCAGGGAGATTAGGGGAGTAAGAGGGATAAGGGGGATTAGTTTGATATTGGTGGTATCGTGGATTTTGGGGTTGAGATTATTTTCTTTAGGGCAATCGATTCCGGGCGGGCTATATCTTTTGAGAATCCTTGGATATTTGTGGGTGATTGCCAACGCCGAAAAATTATTTGCTCCGGTAAAAAAGTTTATTTTTCCGGCCTTTTGGATTTTTGTGATTTTAGCTTGGGCGCAATATTTGTTATTGCCGGATGCCAGATTTTTGCTTAAATTCGGATGGGACGAGCATTATTACCGGATGATCGGGATGGTTTTAGATCCGAATTATTTAGGGGTGATGTTGGGGATGATAGGGGTGTACGCGATGAATAAGGAAGAAGGGGAAAAAATTTGGAATAGAAGCAATACTTGGTTGGCGGTGATGTCATTGGTGGGACTGGCGGTGACGTTTTCGCGGGCGAGCTGGTTGGCATTAATTGTTGTTAGTTGTTGGTTATTAGTTATTAGTGAAGTGTTTAGAAAGAAATTAGGGAGATTAGGGGGATTAGGGATTTTAGGGATAATTGGAATAATCGGAATGTGGTTGGCAGTACCGAAATCCGGGGGCGAGGGAATTAATTTATGGCGGACAAATTCGATTGAACAGAGGGTTGTAAGTTGGCGGGAAGGAATAAATATTTGGCTGGATCATCCGTGGCTGGGGGTGGGATTTAATAATTATGCAGCGGTTATGGATAAAGTACAAGAAAGCACGAATCATGCGGGGAACGCGCCGAGCAGTAGTTGGATTTTGTTATTGGCGACGGTGGGAGCGATAGGGGTAGGCGGATTAGGGGTGATAGGGGGAATAAGGGGGATAGGGGAGATAGCCAAAAATAAGCTGTGGATTGGGATATTGGCGATGATCGGAATTCATTCGATTTTCAACAACACCATGTTTTTTCCGCCGGTTTTGGGGTTGTTGGCTTTGATTAAGGCTGCCAGCGCAGACTGATTTTTTTCTCGGTCACGTTACCGGCCTCATCTTTAGCCAAAACAGTAATTTCATTTTCACCTTCTTGAAGTCCAAGCTTGTAAGAAAATGAGCTATCTGATCTGATAGAAACATATCTGTTGTTAATGATTAATGAGGCCTCCGGTTCAGTTTTGCCTTTAACTTCTACCATCTTTTGATCCTGGCCGTGGAGAACGCTTCCGCTTGACGGGGATTCTATTGTCAGTACCGGTGATTCATCATCGCGATTAATGGTAATGGATTGTGATTCCCGGCTTTCGTTTAAAGAAGAATCTGTGTATTTAACCGACACAAAATTGTCGCCTTTGATCAATTGAATCTTGGTTTCAAAATAACCGTCAGAATCGGCATTGAGCGAATTAGATAAGCTGCCGTTTACCGTTAAAGCTACTTTAGCCGCCGGGTCGGCATAACCGCTGATGGATATTTGAGCGCTGTTTGTGGCAGTAGGAGTTGAATTAACAACCGGAGGAGGCAAAAGCCGTTTTTGTTCCTGAACAACCGGTTGATTCTTCGGAGCTAAAATTACAGCCATCTTGACCAGCAATTCCAGTCCAAATTTGACGGCGATAAAACCGATTGCGAGGATGATGATTAATGAAAAAAATACCAATCTGGAAGTTTTTTTTCTTTCGACCTCGGCCAAACGGGAACGGGGTTTTCGTCTAGTAAATCTCATATTAATTAGTATACCAATTTGGAGCCCCCTGTCGGAATCGGACCGACATCGGCGGTTTACGATACCGCTGCTTTGCCATTAAGCTAAGGAGGCAAATTGTAATTGTATTATTATAGAGCTCAATATGAGTTATTCCAATCACCGTAAATTAATTGTTGGATTATCTGGCGGAATTTTAATTACATTCATATTTCTAAATTCTCTGGTTTTTAAATTACTGGTTAATTTCCCGCGGATATTTGGTTTATATCAGCCAACGAAGGTCTTAGTTCTTCTTCAAAACAATCACGAACTTCGTCCTACAGGCGGGTTTATGGGATCTTACGCCACTTTTACTTTTGATAAATTTAAAATCAAGGATTTTCAAACATACGATATTTACGATGCTGACGGACACGTTCCCAACTATATAATTCCGCCTGAAGCCATCCAGACCGCCTTTCAACTTGGTTCCTGGAGGTTGAGGGATGCCAATTGGAGTCCTGATTTTCCCCAATCAGCCAAAACGATTTTATGGTTTTTAGGGCAAGCCGGAATAGAGGCGCCGGACATCCTGGCTGCCGTTAATTTGTCAGCCGTTGAAAAAGTATTTAAGTTTTTACCTCACGATTTATATCTTAGCGATTACGATCTTAATGTTTCGGCAGATACTTTGTGGGATATTACCCAACAACATTCCCAATCTGATTTTTTCCCCGGTTCTAAGCAGAAAAAGGAGTTTATTTATGATTTGTCTAAAGAATTGATGAATGAATTTACTAAATTGCCGAGCGTTAAAAAAATTAAATTAGTAACTACTTTAAGCGGTTTATTCAAAGAAAAAGACATTCAGGTATATTCCGCTGATCCCGCAATTCAGAAAACTTTTTCTGAACTGGAATTGAGTGGAAGTTTAAAAAAACCGTTTTGTCCTAGTTTAATTCCTTTTTGCATTCCGGAAAGAATTGAAATTATAGAAGCGAATCTTGGATCAAATAAATCCAATTGCTGCGTTACTCGCCGGGTGAAACTGGAAGTTGAAAAAAACGGCCAAACCATAGATCATAAACTGAAAATCACTTTTTCTAATCAAGATAATGATCAAAACAAAAAGTGGGGTGGCAAATATTTAGCTAATATCAGGTTATTCGTCAATGATGAAGTGATGGAGAAATGGGTGAATATACTCCCCGGAACCGAACAAACTGTGGATTTTGGCTATCAGTTACTATCCTCAAATAAATATTATTCTCCGCTTTTCGTCACCATTCAAAAACAATCCGGGGTGGATGAGTTTCCGCTGACAATTAAGGTAATAAATAAAAATAAGGTTGAAACAACGAGCAAAACAATTTTCCGCGATACCGCGTTTTGGTTGTAATATAATCATTTAATCGCGGGATTAGTATAGTGGTAGTACGTTAGCTTCCCAAGCTGAAGGCGCCAGTCCGATTCTGGTATCCCGCTCCGCGGTAGAATGCCCCGCAACGGCGGGGAGACGGGAGTCCGATTCTCTCCTCACCCGCTCAGATTAAATTGTTTAATTTGCTTTTGGCAATGAGAGTTTGGTGCCGGAGATGAGGAGATTGGGGTTGCGGCCGATTCTGGCTTTGTTTTCCCGATAAATTTTTACCCACTGATAACCGTCTCCATAGGTGCTGACTGAAATTTTCCAGAGAGAATCATTTGGCTTAATTTCATACTCAGATCCGGGCTGGATTGTGGATTCAGCTGATTTTATTTCTACCTGTATTTCACTTTTTGTTTCTTTCTTAACTAAGACGGTTTGCTTTTTTGGAGTAACTTCCGGAATGGTAAGTTTCTGGCTTTTTTCAATTAAATTTCCGTTTTTGATTTTATTGGCGGAAGCAATATCAACCCAGTTATAGCCGGATTTAAAATATTTTTCAGCAATTGACCACAGGGTTTCGCCGGCTTGAACTTCATGGACATTAGCCGAGATTAAAGATGGTTTACCGTTTATCTGATCAAGATTTTCTGTTTTAATATCAGAAATTTTAACGTCATTCTTAGGAAGTTGAGTGGTTGGCTTGCTTTTAAAATAATTGAATAACAGGCTACCGACGACAAAAACAATGGCTACTCCAAGCAAAGTGGAAATAAAAGATTCGTTGGACCTGATGCTTTTCAGAAATGATTTAATTTGTTTTTCCATAATGAAAGTAGGTACTTTCGTCAGCGAAACTAACTACTTTCGGATAGTAAATAATACGAAGGTAAATGTCAAGAGGGAAATTCAGGTTGCGAACCCGATCCCGCTAAGCGGGACGATCTTCTCTGGCGGGGCCGACGGGACTCGGACCCGCGACCTCCTGCGTGACAGGCAGGCGCTCTAACCAACTGAGCTACGACCCCACATTTACAGTTTATGATACCATTTTTGTCAGGGAAAATGGTTATGCCAGAGGTTTCTAACAATCAGTCTATATCCAAAATGCTGTTTGAGGTGGCGGCGGTACTGGAAGTTACCGGCACAGACCGGTTCAGAATTCGGGCTTATCAGGAAGCCGCCAAATCGATTGAGAATTATCCGGTTGAAATCCGCGATCTATGGGAGCACGGGAAATCGGGAGATGTGGTCGGTGTCGGCAAGGCCATTGCCGGATATTTGGATGAATATTTCAGGACGGGAAAAGTAAAACATTTCGAACCGCTTAGAAAGAAAGTTCCGGCCGGAATGTTTCCGTTACTTAACGTCAGCGGGATCGGGCCTAAAACGGCTTTTGTCCTTTCCAAAGAGCTGGGGTTAGTTAAGGCCCAAACTGCGGTTGATAAGCTTAAAAGAGCTGCTACGGACGGTGAGATAGCCAAGATCGAAGGCTTCGGGGAAGAATCTCAAGCTAAGATTTTATCCGCTATCAAAGAAGCCGAGTCGAGAGAAAATAAGATGCTTTTACCTGTGGCCCAAGAGTTGGCAGATAAAGTTATTGGCTATCTCCAAAGACAGCCCGGGATTATTAAGACCGAGGTTTTGGGCAGTTTGAGGAGAAAAGCGGCTTTGGTTGGAGACGTTGATATAGGCGTTGCCGCCTCTAATCCAAAGGCAATCGCGGAAAGCTTTATCAAGTTTCCTGAATTTATCAAGATATTGGCAATCGGAGACAAAGTTTGCCGGGCAATCCATCGCACCGGACGCCAGGTGGATCTAAAAATTGAGCCAATAGAAAGTTTTGGATCGATGCTGCAACACTTTACGGGGAGCAAGGAACATAACATTACTTTGAGGGAATATGCGTTAAAGAAAGGGATGTCGCTTTCAGAACATGGAATTAAAAAGGCTAAGGGACAAGGGCTAAGGGCTAAGGGTTATCAGACAGAAAAAGAATTTTATAAAGCTCTTGGAATGGAATGGATACCGCCTGAGCTGCGGGAAAATAGGGGTGAGATAGAGGCGAGTCTGTCTGGGAAACTTCCTAAGTTGTTGGAATTGACAGATATTAAGGGTGATTTCCATATCCACTCTAACTTCAACATTGAAACCAGTCATGATACCGGGTCTTCGGGTTTAATTGAACTTGTCCAATCTGCTAAAAGATTGGGTTACGAATATATAGCCATTTCCGATCACAATCCGTCTTCATCTAATCATAATCATAAACAAATAATTGACCTTATAAAGCGGAGAAATGAATATATTGATAAATTTATTTCCTCTCATGAAATGAATGTGAAAATTAAAATATTTAAATCCCTCGAAATTGATGTATCCGGCGATGGATCAATCGCTATTCCGGATGAAGCTTTGGAGCTTTTGGATTTTGCCACAGTTTCAATTCATAGTCAGTTTGCAGGTGATGAGAACAAACAAACGGCCAGAATTTTAAAGGCTCTTTCCCATCCTAAAGTAAAAATTCTGGGACATCCGACCGGTAGACAGCTTCTGAAGCGGAACGGAATTAATTGCGATTGGGATCAAATATTTGATTTTTGCGCCAAAAGAAACATTTGGCTGGAGGCAAACGGAAACCCGCATAGAATGGATTTGCCGGATCAATTAGTTCAGAAGGCTAAAGGGTTTGGAGTTAAGTTCGCAATTGGCACAGATAGCCATAATTTTAATCAGATGGATTATATGCCGTCGGGAGTTTCGCTTGCCAGAAGGGGTTGGCTGGAGAAGAAAGATGTGATAAATTGTTTAGGATATAATGAAGCGAGAAAGATATTGAATTCCTGAAAAGGAGACCCGACGCATCTTGCCATTCGCCTTTTACAGAACTATTCGTTCACGGCTCATGGCGCGATTGCTGACGGGTCGCATAGGATGCGAAAGGCGGTGATGAATAAATGAATATAACAATACTTTTGATAATAGTTGCGGTGGTAGTATTGGGTTACATAGTTTTGACCTACAATTCGTTTCAGACGATTAAAACCCGGATCAAGGCCAGCATTCAGGAGATCGGAAATCAACTGAAAAGACAGGCGGATCTGATCCCAAATTTAGAAGCCAGTGTCAAGGGGTACCTGAAACACGAAAAGTCTGTTTTTGACAAACTGACTGAAGCCAGAAAGTCCGTGGCGGATGCTGTAAAAAGTGGAAGTTTAAACAGCGCTAATGCCGCAGCCGGAAAACTGACGCAACTGATTCCGGCGTTGCAAGTTTTAGTTGAAAGCAATCCGGAGCTTAAAGCGAATACCACCGTTACAGGACTGATGGATGAACTAAGAGACACGGCGGATAAAGTCATGTATTCCAGACGGACATTGATCGATTTAACGGCTGACTATAATCAAATGTTGGTGACGTTCCCGTCTAATATGATTGGGAATCTTTTCGGAATGAAACAGGAAAAAGGATTGGAAATGCCGGAGAGCGGAGAATTTTTGAAAGTAACGGCAGATGAGACAAAGAGTCCGGGAATAAAGTTGGAGTAATATGTCATTCCGAGTGAGTGAAACGAGCGTGGGAATCTAATTTAAGATTGCCACGTCCCGTTTGACGGGACTCGCAATGACATCAACATCAATATGACAAACGTCTACGAACAGGTTGATGCCAATAAATGGAAAAGTGGAGTAGTGGTGGCAGTTTTTACCGTAGTTACGGCTGTGTCCATTTATTTTATTTCTATGGGAATGGCTGTGTATTTTGGGGGATCAGGGGGAATTGGGGATATTGGGGGGATAGGGATGATCGGGGTGGCGCTGATAATCTCAGGTTTAGCCAGTTTTACCGGGTATTGGTTTAGCGATAAGATCGTGTTGGGAATTTCCGGCGCCAGACCGGCTGACCGGAAAAAGGATTTTCTTTTTTATACCGTGGCTGAAAACATGAGTTTGGCGGCTCAAGTGCCGATGCCAAAACTATATGTGATTGACGATACTGCCCCTAACGCTTTTGCCACCGGCCGGGATCCGCAACACGCCGTGATTTGCGCCACAACAGGAATTTTATCAAAGCTTAACCGGACTGAACTGGAAGGAGTTGTCGCTCATGAAATGTCCCATGTCCAAAATTATGACATTCGGTTAATGTCGGTGGTTTCAGTTTTGGTCGGGACGGTAGTGCTTCTGGGAGATCTTTTTATCCGGGCCAGTTGGTGGGGAGGAAGAGGCAGAGGCGATCGGGATGATAAGGGGACTGGGGCGATTTTTATCGTCATCGGGTTAATTTTTGCGATTCTGTCGCCGATTGTGGCCCAATTGATTCAATTGGCCATCAGCCGTAAGAGGGAATTGTTAGCTGACGCCTCAGCGGTTAAACTGACCCGACAGCCGGAAGGATTACTTAACGCTTTGGTTAAGATTTCTGCTGACCGTGAGCCTCTGGAAGTTGCCAATAAAGCCACGGCTCATCTGTATATTATTAATCCGTTGAAGAACCGCCATGATGCGATTGGATGGTTTGCGGGGATGTTTAATACCCACCCGCCTTTGAAAGAAAGAATTGATCAGCTTCGCTCAATGGGGGCATAAACTTAGGGGATAAAAATTATAAGAGCTATAATGGGAGAGTGAGAAAAAAGAAGCAGGCGTTGATTACTAAGGAGCAAGTGGTTCATGTGGCGGGGTTGGCGAATCTTCAGATTTCGGATAAAGAATTAGAGCTTTATACCAAGCAGATTCAGGATATTTTGGGTTATGTCGAGCAGCTTGATGAGGTTAATGTCGAAGGAGTAGAGCCGACTTATCAGACTTTGGACGGGACCACTAATGTTTGGCGGGAGGATGAAGTAGGGGAAAGTTTGAGCCAGGAGGAGGCGGTGTCGCAAGCCAAAAGAAGTATAGATGGGTATTTTGTAGCAAATAGTGTTTTTAAATCAAATAAGGCCTGGCCTTTGACCACAAAGGCCAGGCCTTTTATGGCTGAAATTGACAAATATAATGTCGTGCTGACGGAGGTGGACGAAAATGGGACAGTCGGGCATAAGGATTTGTTTTTGACTAAAGGCGTAAAAAGCACGGCCGGATCAAATGTTTTGCGGGAATATATTCCGCAATACTCTTCAACCGTGGTTGAGCTTTTGGAGAAAGCCGGATTTAAAACAAAATATAAATTGAATTGCGACGCCTGGGCTCATGGCTCCAGCGGTGAAAATTCGGATTTTGGGGCAACGAAAAATCCTTGGAATATCGAATATACTCCCGGCGGGTCATCGAGTGGGTCGGCCGCGGCGGTAGCCGCCGGACTAGTCGATTTTGCGACAGGTACAGATACCGGCGGGTCAATTCGGCTGCCGGCGAGTTTTTGCAATGTGGTCGGGTTGAAATCGACTTATGGAGCTTTGAGCAGATACGGAATTGTGGCGATGGCCTCGAGCTTGGATTCGCCGGGATTTTTGGGGAGAACCGTTGGGGAAGTTAGAAAGCTGTTTGAGATTGCAAGTAAGAAAGACTTAAATGACGCAACCAGTGAGAGTGGCGTAAAAAGGCCCGGCCTTGTCTCAACAAGGCCGGGCCTTATCAGAATCGGGATTCCGAAAGAATACTTTTCGGATGGGATTGATCCGGAAGTGAAGAAAACAGTCATGGAGGCTGTCTCGGTTCTCAAGAAAAATGGAATTGAGATAAGGGAAATAACTTTACCTAACTCAAAATACGGAATTGCAGTTTACTATTTAGTTCAAACAACGGAAGTTGCCAGTAATTTGGGACGATATGACGGGATAAGGTATGGGCAGGACAGATCATTTTTCGGAGCCGAGGCCAAGCGGCGGATTATGCTGGGAACTTTTGCTTCATCGGCCGGATATTCGGCTAAGTTCTTTGAAAAAGCCGCCCGGGTCAGGACTTTAATAATTCAGGATTTTGAAAAAGCGTTTGATCCGTCAGCTGACGGAGTTGATGTGATTTTGGGGCCGGTGTCGCCGACGCCCCCTTTCAAGTTGGGGGAAAAAACTAATGATCCGCTGCAAATGTATTTATCGGATATTTTGACGGTGCCGGTGAATTTGGCCGGTTTGCCGGCATTGGCTCTGCCGTGCGGATTTTCTAAATCCGGATTGCCGGTAGGAATGCAGCTGATTGGGCCGCGATGGGGAGAAAATTTGTTGTTTGACGTTGGCGAGAAATATCAAGAGTTAATGAAGTGGCACAAAATGCAGCTGCATGTTGCAAGGTCAAAGGTCAAAGGTCAAAGGTCAAAATGAAAAACAGCAAATACATGCCAGTCATCGGGCTGGAAGTTCATGTGGAGCTTAAGACTAAGTCAAAGATGTTTTGCGGGTGCCGGAATGATCCGTTTCACGCGTCAAAACCAAATATTTATACCTGTCCGGTATGTTTGGGTCTGCCCGGGGCATTGCCGGTACCGAATAAGAAAGCGATTGAATTAACCGTAAAATTAGGTCTAGGCTTGGGATGTGAAATAAACAGGGAATCGCGGTTTGACCGGAAACATTATTTTTATCCGGATTTACCTAAAGGGTATCAGATTAGCCAGTATGAGAAACCGTTTGCGTCTGACGGTGAACTGAAATTCAGAATTCAGAATTCAGAATTCAGAATTATAAGAGTTAGAAGGGTGCATTTGGAAGAGGATACGGGGAAATTTCTGTATCGAAAGATCGATGGAGAAGAAGTCTCATTGATAGATTTTAACCGGAGCGGGGTGCCTCTAGCCGAAATTGTGACAGAACCTGATATCAGATCGGCCGAGGAAGCTAAAGAAATTGCTAAGAAAATTCATCAGATTGTCAGGGCCTTGGAAGTTTCAGACGCGGATATGGAGAAAGGATCAATGAGGTTAGAAGCAAATATTAGTATGTTTAAAGGCCTGGCCTTCGGGTACAAAGGCCAGGCCTTACCGAACTATAAGGTGGAGATTAAGAATATTAATTCGTTCCGGTTTTTGGAAAAAGCGATAAATAAAGAGATTGAAAGGCAGGAAAAGATTCTTAGGGGAGGTAAAAAAGTGAAGCAGCAAACTTTTGGCTGGGATACGGAGAAGCAGGAATTAAAACCGCAAAGGGTGAAAGAAGAAGCCGCGGATTACCGGTATTTTCCGGAACCGGATATTCCGCCGATTATCCTGTCGGCTGATTGGATAACAGATATCAAAGCTCAAATTTCAAAACTGCCGGAAGAAATTTGTCAAGAGTTAATAAAAGCCGGAGTAAGTGAAACGGCGGCAAAAGTGATTTCCGGGGATAAACAATTGGTTTTGAAAATCATAGAAATATTTAGAGGACGGTCCTTTGCCGCAAAGGACCGTCCTCTGCAGATCAGAAATTTTGGGAATTGGGTGCTGCATCATCAGACGGAAGCTAAGGAGAAACCGGCAGAAGAATTAATCCTTTTATTTAATCAACAGAAAGAGGGCATGATCTCTGATTCAAACCAACTTGAGGATTGGGTTTCAGACGTAATCAAAAATAACCAACAAGCGGTTATCGATTTCAAATCCGGAAAACAGCCGGCGATGGGGTTTTTGATAGGACAGGTGCAACGTTTGGCAGGCGGTAAAGCTGATATAAACAAAGTTGTAACTTTGTTAAACTCAAATCTCAAAACTCAAATCTCAAAACCTAGTGTAAAACTAAAAGCTGATTAAATTTTTAACTTTTAGCTAGGTTTTGCACTTTGATTTTTGATTTTTAAACTAATTATGTCTTTCGTCCATCTCCATGTCCATTCGGAATATTCGCTTTTAGACGGATTGCCGAAAATCGACAAACTGATAAAAAGGGCCAAAGAGCTGAAAATGCCGGCTTTGGCGATTACCGATCACGGAGCGATGTACGGAGCGGTCAAATTTTATAACACCGCGGTGGAATCGGATATTAAGCCGATTATCGGGGTAGAGGCGTATATGGCCCAAAGAAGCCGGTTTGACAAGGAAGTTTCGGTGGATAAAGAACTGCGGCATCAATTGTTACTGGCTAGAAATGAAACCGGTTATAAAAATCTGATGAAACTGGTGACTCTGGCAAATTTGGAGGGGTATTATTACAAACCGCGGGTCGACAGAGAATTATTAAAAATTTATCACGAAGGGGTTATCGCCACTTCCAGTTGTCTGCAGGGAGAAATTCCCAGATTGATATTGAAAAATCAAATAGACGAAGCTAAATCAGCGCTCAAGTGGTACTTAGATGTTTTCGGAGAAGATTATTATCTCGAGCTGCAAAAGCACGTTAATATTCCCGAGTTGGAAATGGTCAACGCTCAATTAATTAAATTGTCGCGGGAGTTCGGGGTGCCATTGGTAGCCACCAACGATGTTCATTATATTAATGCCGATGACGCCGAAGCCCAAGACGCTTTATTGGCGGTAGGAACCAAAAAATTGCTGACCGACAAAGACAGATTGACCATGATTGCTTCCCCGGATTTTTATTTAAAATCAACCTCGGAAATGGAGAAAATGTTTTCCGATTTTCCGGAAAGCCTGGAGAATACCCTTAAGATTGCCGATAAATGTCAGGTCAATCTGCAGTCCGGAAAATGGATTTTGCCAAAATATCCGTTAGACCGGGGGGAAACTCCGGAATTGGCTTTGGCCCGGATGACCAATGAGGGGTTAAACTTAAGATTCGGGAAAATTTCAGACCAATTAAAACAGAGAGTGGATTATGAATTAGGAATAATCTGCCGGAAGGGCTTCGCCACTTATTTCTTAATTGTCCAGGATTTTGTCAATTGGGCCAAAAATGAAGGCATCAGAGTGGGACCGGGGAGAGGCAGTGTGGCCGGATCATTGGTGGCTTATGGCTTAAGAATAACCTCGATAAATCCTCTGGAACATAATATTCCGTTTGAAAGATTTATGAATCCGGACCGGCCGACCCCACCTGATATTGACATGGATTTTGCCGATGACCGCCGCGACGAAGTTATCCAATATGTTACCCAAAAATACGGCAAAGAAAAAGTGGCCCAGATAATCACTTTCGGGACGATGGAAGCTAGGCAGGCGATAAGAGATATCGGCCGTGTCATGAATGTGGCTTATTCAACCTGCGATAAATTGGCCAAATTGATTCCTTTAAAATCAGGCTTAAGAGAAGCGATCAATTCCAGCCTGGAAATGCAGGAGATGGGCCGGGATCCTAGAATCGCTAAATTATTCGGATTGGTGGAAAAAGTGGAAGGAGTTACCCGCCATGCTTCGACTCACGCCGCCGGGGTAGTCATCGCCGATAAAGATATTACCGAATACACCCCGGTCCAAAAAGAAACCGGCAGCGACCGGATTATGACTCAATACGATATGTACAGTTTGGACCTTAACGTTTCAGATAAAGCCATCGGGTTATTGAAAATGGACTTTTTGGGACTGCGAAATTTGACGATTTTAGGCCGGGCGGTTGAGTTGGTAGCCGAATATGAAAAAGTTGACGTCGATCTGTCGGAAATTCCTCTGGACGAACCGCTGGTATATGAGTTGATATCCAGCGGGGAAACTACCGGAATATTTCAGCTGGAAAGCCAGGGAATGAGGCGGTTGGCCCGGAATCTTAAACCAACTAAATTTAGCGATATAACCGCTATGGTGGCTTTGTTTAGACCGGGGCCGATGGAACTGATTGACGATTTTATTAGTGGTAAGAAACAGCCGGAAAAGATCAAATATCTTCATCCGGCCCTAAAACCGATTTTATCTCCAACTTACGGGGTGGCCGTTTATCAGGAGCAATGTATGCAAATCGCCAATAAAGTGGCCGGTTATTCCATGGCCGAGGCCGATAATTTACGCCGGGCCATCGGCAAAAAGAAACATTCAATCATGCAGATTGAAAAAAAGAAATTTATTGCCGGAGCCGCAAAAAATAATTATTCCAAAGAGGTGGCAGATAAGATTTGGGGGTTTATCGAAAAATTCGTCGGGTACGGTTTTAACATTCCCCATTCAGTCAGTTACGCCATGATTGCTTATCAAACGGCTTATATGAAGATTAAATTTCCTGTCGAATATATGACGGCGATGCTGACGGCTGAAAGCCGGTCTATATCCGGTCCTAACAGAGATTTTAAAATGGCCCAAGGGGTAAATGAATGCCGCAGGCTGGGAATCGCGGTTTTACCACCTGACATTAATAAATCTTTGGAAGATTTTTCTATCGATAGTTTTGACGACAGCCTGCAGTTTAAAGCCATAAGGTTCGGGTTGGCGGCTATAAAAAATATCGGATCGGCGGCGGTAAATTCTATTCTGGATGAGAGGAAAAAAAGGGATTTTACCTCGTTGCCAAATTTTTTGAGCAGAGCAGATTCTCAAAAGGTAAATAAAAAAGTAATTGAGAGTTTGATAAAAGTCGGAGCCTTGGATTCGTTCGGTAAAAAAACCTCCCAATTGTCGGTTTTGGACGATTTGAGATTGCAAACCGCGGCTAAACAAAAATTAGAAGATTCCGGACAGGGGAGTCTGTTCGCAGATTTTGGGGGAGACATTAAAACTGATGATCAGGTTGTACTGCCGGATTTGGCGGAATTTCCGGCCGAAGATTTAGCAAATTTTCAAAAAGAATTGTTGGGGATTTATTTAAGCGATAATCCGCTGGCTAAACTTTTGGAACCAGTCACAAATTTAATTACCGACAGAGCCATAGATCTAACCGAGGAATCGACCGGAAAAATGGTGATCATGGCCGGAGTTGTTACCCGGTCACGGACGGTTCAAACCAAAAGATCAAATCAAACAATGTGTTTTGCTAGCGTAGAAGATGAAACAGGAAGCATTGAGGCGGTTGTTTTCCCGTCTATTTTTGAAAAAGACGGCCAATGTTTTGTTAAAGACAGCGTGGTTTTGGCGTCAGGGAAAATTGATTTTAAAGAAGATAAATTGCATTTGATAGTCGATAAAGCTCTTGATCTTAGGAGCAATCCTGGTCCGGACCAGTTGGCTGTTTTTGCCCGGAATGCAAATTTCGGATTGGCCAAAACAATCTCGATTCCCCGGGGAACGCCAAAATCTGTTTTGTCATCTTTAGCTTCGCTTTTAAAAAGCCATCCTGGTCCGATTAAGGTTAAAGTCCTGCTGTCGAATAGCGACGGATCGGTAAAAACTTTGGATCTGCCGTATGGGGTGAATTGGGCGGAAGTTGAAACCCGGATCCAATCTCTGATAAAATCCTAAAGTGCGGCAAGTTAAATATATTTTTATCTCCGGCGGAGTCCTGTCCGGATTAGGAAAAGGAATCGCTTCAGCCTCCATAGGTTTTTTATTAAAATCCTTCGGATATAAAGTTACTCCGGTTAAGTGCGAAAATTACCTGAACATTGACTCCGGATTGATCAATCCGATTGAACACGGCGATCCATTTTTATGCGAAGACGGGACCGAATCGGACATGGATTTAGGGACTTATGAAAGATTTTTGGATCAGAATATGGGTTGGGAAAACTTTGTGACCATGGGACAAATTTACCTTAAGGTGATTGAAAATGAGCGGAGTTATAAATACAAAGGCGAAGACGTCGAGGCGATTCCTCATGTGGTCAACGAAATAATCAGGCGGATTAAATTGGCCGGAGAAAATACCAAGGCCGATATAGTTTTAGTGGAATTAGGCGGAACGACCGGAGAATATCAAAATGTTTTGTATTATGAAGCCGCCAGGGAAATGAAGTTGGAGGATTTGCGTAATGATCATGGGCATAAGGTTGTCCACATTCACGTTAGTTATTTGCCGATTCCAAAACATCTGGGAGAACCAAAAACCAAGCCGACCCAATTATCAATCAGGACTTTAATGGGAATGGGGATTCAGCCGGATTTTTTGATAGCCCGTTGCGAAAAAGAAATTGACGACAGAAGAAAATATTTGCTGTCTTTGACCTGCAATTTGAGAGATGAAAATATAGTTTCCAGTCCGGACGTTGACTCCGTTTATCAGGTGCCTATAGGATTTAAGAAACAAAATTTTGACGTTAGAATTCTTAAGGCTTTAGACCTTAATCCTGGTAAATCGGATTTAAGAGCCTGGAATAAATTAGTTAATTCTATTTCCGGGCCAAAAAAACACCGGTTGGAAATCGCGGTGGTGGGGAAATATTTTCATACCGGCCGGGAATTTATGCTGGCCGATTCGTACGCGGCTTTATTTGAAGCTTTAAAGCATGCTGCCTGGAATCAAGCGGTTGATTTGAAATTAAGGTGGGTCAGCGCGGAGGATATAGAAATTGAAGGATCGGTTAAATTGTTGGCCGGAGTTGACGGAATAGTTGTCCCGATCGGGTGGGGAAAAAGAGGAGCGGAAGGGAAAATTATGGCCGTAAATTATGCCCGGATAAATAAGATCCCCTTTTTAGGTTTATGTTATGGGATGCAATTGGCTTGTGTTGAGTTCGCCAGAAATGAATTGGGATTGAAGGATGCCAATACTACCGAGAATCATCCGGCTACTTCTAATCCGATAATTCACGATATTCCGGAGAGAGCGGAATTGATGACCATCAAAAGCCATGGAGTGGCGATGAGATTGGGAGGTTGGGATTTTAAAGTTAAAGCCGGCACAATTCTTGATCACATTTATTCCAAACACAATTTGTACATTAATTCAAAAGACAGGGTTGGTTCCGTCCGCCACCGTCATCGGTTTGAATTTAATAACGACTACATTCAGGATTTGGAAAAGAAAGGGATGGTGATTTCGGCGATGTCAATAAAAGGAAATTTTGTGGATTGGATCGAACTGCCTCCGTCTGTCCACCCCTTTTTTATCGGGACGCAGGGACATCCGGAATATTCTTCCAGGCCTTTAAAACCGCATCCGGTATTTCTGGAATTCTTCAAGGCCTGTTATAATAATCAAAAGGTTTGACCTTATGGCTTTACAAACTATTGTTTGCGGTACCACAGTGCATATCGGCGACAGCGTGATTATCGGACAAAAAATCCGTGAAGGGGAAAAGGATCGGGTCCAAAACTTTTCCGGAGTTGTAATTGCCATGAAAGGCAACCAAGGCGAAAAGACCTTCATGGTCCGGCGGATCGCGGCCGCGGCCATCGGGGTGGAAAAAATCTTTCCCATAGATATGCCAAGCCTGGTTTCGGTTAAAATAGTGAAACAAGCAGCGGTCAGAAGAAGCAAGTTGTACTTTTTGAGGGAAAGAATCGGTAAAGCGGCCCTGCAGTTACCAGAAAAGAAAGAGAAACAAAAGTCGGGTGGGGAAAAGAAAGCGAAGCCCCGCACCTCACATGGTGCGCGGGTAAAGACCATAAAGACAGATGAAAACAAACAAAAACCAACTAAAAGTTCTGGGAAGTCTCGGGGAAAAGGACGCCAGAAAGTATCTTCAAAAAAATAAAGGGTTTAAGTTTATTACCCGAAATTTCCGGACTAAATGGGGGGAGTTGGACTTGATTATGCAGGAAGGCAAAATCGTGGTGTTCGTGGAAGTCAAGGCCAGGGTAATTCCGTCTTTGGGGTCTCCTTTAGAATATATTGACCCGGAAAAAGTCCGCCATTTGAAAAAAGCGATTGATTTTTATTTAAATCGTAATGAATGGGAAGATAAATCTTGTCGGCTGGACGCGGTGGGTCTTACGTATGAGTTCGGACCGAATGACGAATACGTCCTCAAAAATATTGAATATGCTCAGGATTTGACCGGTTGGTAGAAAAAGCTAAAAGTTAAAAGCGCAAAGTTCAAAGCTGGGGAATCGATATATTATCTCCGATATTAATCCCCCAGAATTCCGCATCACCGGCCTTAAGCTCCAAAACATAGTCAATCAGGTTAGGGGACGGATAATTCGTCAATTGGTTTTCCGGAGTTCCCGCCACCGGCGGAGGAACATTTTTTTCGATTCCGGTAATTTTTCCTTTTGAAATCCAGATAATATCAAGCGGTATCAGCATATCTTTCATCCAAAAAGAAATTTGGCGGGGAGGATTAATGGCAAACAACATTCCGTCGGATCCGATTTCATTCCGGCCGGAAAGGCCGAGTTGGATTTCATCCGGGCTGGAAACCATTTCCACCGAAAGTTCAATTCCACCGATTTTTATAGAGTTAAATTTTGAGTTAGAAGAAATGGTTTGAGTCGGGGTTTGAAACGGGGTTAAAGAAGGCGTGATAGTCATAAGCGGGGATGGTGAGACGACGGGCCTTACCAAAAAAATCCTAGCGCTAAAAAGCACTCCGATTATGGTGGCCAGTGAAAATAAAACGAAACGGGTTTTATACATAAAATATATTTTACAGGATTTTTGATATGATATTTTTATGGTTAAGGTTTTACAGTGGTTTGGGTTCATATTTCTAATTCCTTCCATATTGATTAACCTCTATTTATGGAAATTAAAATCGTCAGATACTTCAAAATATTTGGTAACTCATGTAACCGATGGCGACACTTTTGTAACGCAGGATAAATCGATAATCCGGTTTGATACTTTGGACGCGCCGGAATTACAATATTGCGGCGGCCAACAATCTAAAGAGGCTTTGGAGAAATTAATTCTAGGAAAGAAGATCTCTTTAGACTCTCAGGTCCGTGATGTTAATGGCCGTCAGATTGCCTCGGTTTGGATGGGGAAAACTTGGATTGATGCTGAGCTTATTAAAACAGGTTGGGTAGCTTATTCTTCATCTACGGTAGATAAAGATCATGTGCTCAAAAATTTAGATTTGCAAAACCGAGAAAATAAAATAGGAATTTACAGTGATTTATGCACCCAATATGAAAATATCGAACAGCCAAAATGTATTATCAAGGGAAACATTTCCGGAGAATGGACCCAAAAAGGGGAAAAATCTTTTCATTTCCCCGGATGTATTCAATATAATACTACTAGGATTGAAAAATATCGAGGAGAACAGTGGTTTTGCACTGAAGCTGAAGCTAAAAAGGCAGGTTATACAAAATCCGGCGGCTGTTTTGGAAAATATTTTGGGAATAAGTAATTTTTTATCAGCGGTCATCGTTGACCCGATTTCCTCTCTGGTGATCCCGCTAGTATCTTAAACAGACTGCGGGAATTCTGTGAATTATTCCTTCAGGACGGCCTAAACTCTGAATTTTCATATGTGTTTGGGTTAAGAGATGCATAATAAAGTACATTAACGTCTTTTAACCTTTGCAAATTTTAGAATTTGGTCCTTCTTTAAAATCAGGTAAGAGGAACAGTTCTTTTGAAGAGCGCGACTGATGAAATTTTCAAATCCAATATAAACAATCTCTTTCTTTTCATCTTTTGCTGTTTGAATAGCTGGCAATAAATCTGTATCTGATGAGATAAAAAAACATTTATCGTATTCATTTTTGATGGCACCGCGTACTTGATCTACTGCAATTTGAACGTCCACACCTTTTTCGTGGAATTTACCATCGGACATAAGAAGATAACCAAGTTTTATTTTTACACCTTGCTTTCTTAAGTTTAAGAATAATGATTGCTGATTCGCATAAAGAGTCTCTGACTTTTTATTTCCGGGATATTTCCTAATCTCGCCAACATAGTAAATAATTTCATTAGATGAGACTTTTGTTAGCGATTGAGCCAGTCCTACATAATCAAAGTTTGTTAGGTGTACTTGAGGTAAAATCTTTTTAACCTTTTTGTAGAAGTTGCTACCATCAAATTGAACTAAAATTTTCTTTTTCACCTCTTTATCTTAGATTATCTGTGAATTTTAAGCAAGAAAACCCCCGGGTCGTAAAGAACCGGGGGGAGTTAGCAAATCAAATGTATTTCTTTCGGAAATACAACATTATATTATCAAAAATAATTGCAAAATGCAACTACCAGTTCGATCCTTGTGGACTAGATGGATCAGAAAAATTTCTGCCAACATTCGCTCCCTAACAGTAAGATACTTTCACCACAGGGATCATTCGGTAAAATTAGTATACCAGATCTTCAAGTTATTTTAATTTGTGTCTGATAATTAACTGGCTTTTGTCAGCAATAGTAGAATATTGTTGAGTGTGTTTGGAATTTTTTACTCAAATTTTTCCAACAGCCCTTCTACTATTTTTGCACCATTCTTAAACGTTGACGGTAAAAATTGACTTTGCGGTTCGTTATCGTATCGTAATCCGCCAGGACCATTGTTTAGTAACTTTAATTCTATGATTGTATTAACCTCTTCATCTGAAAACCCACACTCTGTCCTATATTTTCCTGCGAGCACTTTCTTATCATGGACAAAAGAAGGTTGTTTGCCAGTTTCCTTTAATACAATCGCTTTTATTGCAAGCTCAAGAGCATGGGATAACAAATAATAAGAAGCTTCCCATGAACCTACTCTTCTATTAGAAATTTCATTTAGAGTTTTAGCTCCATTTAAAAATATAAGAGCTTTTCTGGCGAGAGGTGGATAATGTTCAAGAGGTAAATTCTTCATGGGTTTTATAGAATGTCAATTGCTAAATAATTTTTCTACCTTCTGAAACCACATAGAATTTCTATCCTTCTCGAGGTTAAAGATGGAAGCTAAAGCAAGAGAAGGTGCAAGACCCACCTTAGTAAAACTGAAACCTTTGTTTTCGTAATGTTTAAAAGTATGGTCAAGAAGAGCTCCCATTACGAATCTGGTTTCAGGCTTAGCTTTCCCTACAAAATGATGGAAAAAGGCATGCACGGTCTCTATAACATAAAGTTCCGTTTTGTCATTCCTTAAAGAAAAAGGCGAGAAATGTGTCTGCATAAATAACCCGTTATTACTCTTGGCAAGTTCACCTTTAGCTCTAAATACTTCTTTTCCACTAATGCGTGACTTAAGAGAATAGTCTGTCCCTAAAAAATGAGCTCCCAATTCACTACCCTGCCTTTTTTGTGAATTTTTTGTAAAATCATCAAATATGCCGTCTATAATGCTATTAAATTCCCAGATTAAAAAATTTCTAGCTTTTTCTCCTAGATTATTTACCACACGGTCAAAATAATAAAGAAAAAGCATAGTTTCAACATTAAGGTCAGAGTTAGATTGAACCGTAGATGTCTTTTTATCTGTTAAAATTATTTCTACAACAGTTTTCATTTCTAAAAGAATTATATCACTCTAAATTTCACTATTTATAAAAACCCTAGAATTTATTTGTTTTTTATATGCTCATATCTCAAAATACAAACAGGTTATTATATCAACCTAATCCCCAGTCTGTTTTACAACTATCTGGTGAACGTTTTTGAACAAATTCGAACGCATTTTAAAGAATCGTGTTAGCTCGCCTCGCTCCGCTCGGCTCGCAATGTTGCGCGGCGCCCTCACCCGCCGCGCTTCCGTTATTTTTTGCGCGCGCGATTTTTCTCTCACTTCGTTCGAGCAAGGAAAGAATTTATAATGTTCTTGCCCCGGCCGCCCGTGCGCGGACACAAATTTACTCTCAATTATACATTAACTCTTCAAAGGAGCACCATCTTTAAGGAAAGAAACAGGAAGAGTTTTACAAAGTTCTTCTCCCCATTCAATAGCTATAACTGGTACTTTTTCTTTACCTGCTTGTTTGAGTAAATCACGAACCTCTTCTACGTTTTGCGCAGGAACCTCAATATGTGTAAAATTTGAAATTGGTATAGGAGTTTCCGATCTTGATTCGTGCGTACGTAAAACTTTTGCAATATTTGCTTCTTGAAATGCACCTTCTCGGATTCCTATTAATATTGGATAGTTTCCTGGAATATCCGAAACACCACCCTGCATCATATCTTTCCCACTTATTTTTTTCCGTGCATACTTATTATGAAAATATGCGGTGCCTTCATCGCTTAAATTATTTTCTCCTCTGAATTTTTTGCTAAATAGTCGTCTATCATTTACCGCGGCAGACCAGGCAATAGAGGATACATAATAAAGCCATCCTGATGTAGTTTGGAATGGATTTCGTAGCCTTTTTCCTTTTTCAAAATGAAGTTGAGCGTATAAAGAAGAATATATTCTAGAAGGAGATGTCGACACCGAATACATAACCCCGCGGGTATAGTCTAGAGGGTCTTTATGTGGAACAAGCCCGTCTTTTTCGATTATTTCACTCAATACATTCTTCACTTGATCTTCGTGGTAGTGATATCGTCCTGTTCCATGCCATCTCCAAGTTTGACCATAAAGTTCTCTCATTTCTGGAAGTGTATCTTGATATTCAGGATTATTTGCAATTGAAATATCGGGTTTACCTAACAATGTTCTTGCTACAATTGGATGAAGTAAACCCATATTCTTGGTCTGTACAGGTTCTTCATTTTGATTTCCTATAGAGCTGCTTTCCGTATTCTCTGGCATAATGCAATTATACAATTTTGAAGTACTTTTAGGAAAATAAGTTTGTTGTTTTATAAGAAAAAGGATTGTATATTGTAATTGTACTCAACTCTCGCGGATTGCTTTTTTAATGGCCGTTTTGGACAATTTGGAGCAATCCGAGTTGAGTACAACCAGAACGGCCATTTAAGTTATAGGACATAAAAAGTTCTTTAAAATTTTTGCGTTTTTCTTTGTTCCGCCTTTGGCGGAATGTTCGAGCCGACTTTTTCGGAAGCGC
>Ga0082335_1001399_pt1 | contig 51587 bp, 52 predicted proteins | sample Subgrocontami58m_FD_72375 | JGI IMG/M metagenome (GOLD analysis project Ga0082335, IMG submission 72375) | Subsurface groundwater microbial communities from S. Glens Falls, New York, USA - GMW37 contaminated, 5.8 m (SPADES assembly) (version 2) ... | reverse complement strand
TTGGTTCCGTAGATTTGAGAAAGAACAAAATTATTCGTAACTAAAATAGTGTAAAGGATGTACCCGGTCTAAAATGTAAACGATGTTTCAGTTGCACAGGAGGGTGAGATACAATTTGAATATTTTATCTTTTTATTCACCCCCACCTAACCTCCCCCATCAAAGGGGGAGGAATCCAGAACGCACACTATTCAGATAAACACGAAAGTTTAAAAAGATGGACCGAGTTAAAGATTTTATAAATTTCATCAGTAACCCGAAGATACTCTTCCCGATTATCCTTGTCCTTTTTTTCTTTATATTTCCTCCGTCGAATCGTCTTTTAGCCATTAACAAAAAACTCCGTCTTTATAAAATCTGGACGAATAAGGGAGGAATTGCTTTATTTTCTACTCTCCTGCTCTTATTTCTTTTTGGTTTAACGGATGTTAATTTTAGAATTATTGTCACCAAGGCGGACAATGTCCCTATCGTGGGTTTAATTTTTTTAACCGTGTTCTTCTTGTGGCTTAGCATGAAACAGGCCATTGAAAATGATCAAAGAATCGCTCTTGGGAAAACGCCTAAAGAAGCGGAAGATAAAGAGAAAGTTTTAGTTTGGCCTGACCTTGTCTACATTGAATTTATCGCGCTTATTGTCTGTACCGTGTTACTGACCGTGTGGTCTATTTTGCTTAAAGCTCCCCTGGAAGGGCCCGCGAATCCAACGGTTTCTCCTAACCCTTCGAAAGCTCCCTGGTATTTTTTAGGGTTGCAAGAGATGCTTGTTTATTTCGATCCTTGGCTCGCTGGTGTGGTGTTTCCTACGGTTATTATTATTGGAATGATGGCGATTCCTTATTTAGATCAAAATAAAAAGGGATGCGGTTACTATTCCTTTGAGGGGAGAAAGACGGCTATTTCACTTTTCTTATTCTTCTGGCTAGTTTTGTGGGTGTTTCTCATCCTTGTGGGGACTTTCTTAAGGGGTCCTAATTGGAATTTTTTTGGCCCTTTTGAATATTGGGATATTCACAAATTGGAGGCCTTAACCAATATTAATTTATCCGAACTTATTTACATGGTTTGGCTTAAACAAAGCCTGCCTGAGAATATTCTTATCCGTGAAATGGGCGGCTTTTTAATTTTGATCGGGTATTTTGGTTTGATGCCTTTAATTTTAGCAAAAACATTTTTTAAAAATTTATATACGCAGCTAGGGAATATAAAATACAGCCTTTTTACCGTGTTTTTACTGATGGCCGTTGGCCTGCCCATAAAGATGTTCCTGCGATGGGCTTTTAATATTAAATACATTGTGGCTATCCCCGAATTTTTCTTTAACATATAAAACATGGAACCTCAAGAACGTCATTACGATATTAATAAGCTTAATGTTATTTTTGCCATCACAAGCTTTATTCTCGCTCTTAGTTTAATATGGCTTTTTGGGGATGATTATGCCCGCTCATGGAAAAAATATCAAAAAGAATTCCGCGATCTAGAAATTGAGAAAACAAGAGTCAAATACGACGCGGCAACTCAGGAATTAGAAAAAAATGCGGAATATATTCTTCTTGAGCAGCAAAGAGATGAAGCGAAGAAAGAATTTGATTCCAACTGTTCCCACGTAAAAGAAATTGAATCGGTCCTAAAAAAATTAATGGCTGAGAACGATCTTCATCAGCAAAGCCTCCAATTTAAAAAAGCCGAGCTGGACGCGGCCCATTTTCGTTTAGAAGAAGCCGGAGCCCACCATCCCGAGAATGTCCTCCCAGAAGAAGTTGAATTTACGCGATTACGAAAAGATGTCGAGAAGTATAAAACTTTAGTTGAAGAATCTGATCAAAAAATTCAAGAAAAAAATCAAGTACTCAGTCAATGCACAGAAAAATTAAAAGAGATAGATCGTAAAGAACGTCTTTTAGCCAAACACGTTCTAATTTTAGATAGAAAACTTGCTAAAATTGATCCTTTAGAGAGAGGATTTGTTAATCAGATAGCCGATATTGTCCGAGATCTGCCGGTTTTTGACTTGGCTAATCCACAATTTAAAATCGAACAAGTTGTTTTAAAGGATTTGACTGACGACGTTAATTTTATGCAGGTTCCAAAAGTTGAACGCTGCATTACGTGCCATTTAGGTATTAATAATCCTGAATACAAAGACGCGTCCCAGCCTTTTAAAACCCACCCCAATTTAGAGATGTTTGTTGCTAATTATTCTCCCCATCCTTTAGAAGAGATGGGATGTACCGTCTGCCATGAAGGACGAGGGAGGGGAACGGATTTTATATCTTCCGCGCATACGCCGAATTCAGAGGCTCAAGCTAAAATTTGGGAAGAAAAATACAACTGGCAGGAACTTCATCATTGGGAAAAAACAATGCTGCCTAAGTCTTACGTAGAGGCAGGCTGTTTTAAGTGCCATTCGAATGAAACAACGATTAAAGGCGCGGAAAAATTGAATTTAGGATTAAATTTAATCGAGAAGACCGGCTGTTACGGCTGTCACAATATCGATAAATATTCCCGTTGGCCTAAAACAGGCCCCGATTTAACCAAAATTTCTTCTAAGATAACTAAGGAATGGGCTTATCGCTGGATTGCGGACCCGCAAAGTTTTAGGCATTCGACCTGGATGCCTTCCTTTTTTAACCAATCGAATACCAACGATCCGGAATCCATGGAGCGAACAAATCAAGAAATCCACGCGATTGTCCATTATCTTTTTGAAATGAGTCAGGAATTTACTTTGACTTCCATGCCCCAAGGGGAGATCAATCGCGGAAAAGAAATTGTTGCCTCAGTTGGATGTTTCGCTTGCCATGAAACAGAATCTAAGGATGAACAAACCACGCGGGATACTTTAAGAAAACGACAAGGTCCTAATTTTGTCGGGCTTGGATCCAAAACATCCCAAGCTTGGATTTTCAATTGGCTTAAAAATCCAAGCCGCTATCATCCGGGAACGAAAATGCCTAATCTTCGCTTGACGGATCAAGAAGCCTCCGATGCCGCGACCTATTTGGCGTCTCTTGTGAAAGAAGAATTTAACGCCACATCTGTTCCTTCGATTAATTTAGCTCTGATTGATCAAATGGTTTTGGATCTTTTAACGAAAAACACAAATACTCGAGAAGCCAAAACTCAGATAGCTCAGATGAGCCTTGAAGAAAGATTATCTTTTTCGGGTAAAAAGTTGATCCGTCAGTATGGCTGTTTTGGATGTCATAACATCAAAGGTTTTGAAAATGAAAAACCGATAGGAACGGATTTAACCGAAGAAGGAAGTAAATCTCCTGACCGTCTTGATTTCGGTTTTATTGATATTGAGCGTAAAAATTACGCTTGGTTTGAACAAAAATTAAAAAATCCGCGTATTTTTGACCAGGGAAAAATTAAAGCCCACGATGAGAAATTAAAAATGCCTAATTTCCATTTTACGGAAGAAGAAATTGAAGCCATCACAACAGCCCTTCTTGGTTTTGTTGATGAAAAGCCACAATTAGAAAAGGTGATTAATCCGTCTCTAGAAAAAGTTACTATCCAGCAAGGCCAACAGTTGATTCGTGAGTTTAATTGCCAGGCCTGCCATACGATTGAAGGTGAGGGGGCAACGATTCAAGAAAGTGTCCAAAATTGGCTGATCGAATACGGCGGGAGAAGTGATCAGGAAGCCCTGGCGGTTATTAAAAGTTTCAGTCCGCCGAACTTAATTGGGGAAGGAAAAAAGGTTCAATCAGAATGGCTTTTTGATTTCCTGCATGAGCCCAAAACCATTCGGCCGTGGCTTAAGGTGAGAATGCCTACGTACAATTTAAACGCGTCCCATTTGAATGCCTTGCTTAAATATTTTAACGCTTTAGATAAACAAGAATTTCCTTTTGCCGATCTAGTGGATACAAGTTTAACGGAAGAAGAATCTCAAGCGGCGGAAAAATTATTTTCAGCGGAATATTTAGACTGCGTGAAGTGTCATATTGTGGGAGATAAACTCCCCCCGGGGTCAGCGGATAGTTGGGCGCCTAATTTTGCCTTGGTTCAAGAGCGTTTGAAACCGCAATGGATTTTAGAGTGGCTTAAAAATCCTCAAGATTTACTGCCAGGGACTAAAATGCCAACGTATTTTGATCCAACTAATTTTGAAGCTTCCGGCCCAGAGGATATTTTAGGAGGAAACGAATTAGAACAAATCCGTGTCTTAAGAAATTATTTAATGACGTTAAGCGATCATCAAGCGCCAAAAAATGAAATTTTAGAGCCGCCGCCTGCCCCGCCTCTAGAGGGGCCCGCTCCAACCCCATGATTACTAAAATTGCCATTCTAACAAGCCTCATTTTTGCCGTTATCTATCCGCTCTGTTTTTGGATAAGTTTTAAAAATCCACTTAAAAATAATTTCCATAAATTCCATTTGGGCCTTCCTAATGTGGTTGGCGGGCTAACGCTTATTTTTATTCTCTTAATGGATTTTCCGCTTGTCATTAAAATTGCCGTTGTTATCTGGAAGATTTCGCTCCTTTCCGTCTCCAGCTATTCTTGGAAAAAAGAATACCCTTCCGTTTGGTTAATGACTATCCCTTTTTTTTTAGGTCTTTATGCCTATGCTCAGCTGCAAGGATATTACCTGGGTTTTAGTTTAAATAAACTGATAATCGCATTCTTAAGCGGCTTTATTTTTTGTTCCTCTCTGTTTGCCATGAATTTAGGGCATTGGTATTTGAATGTGCATGGACTGCCGATTATCCATTTAAAACGGGCTTGTTATGTCCTTTGGGGCTTGTTAGGATTGCGGCTGTTGTGGAATATGTGTTTGCTCTTTCAGGGAAAAGTCTTTTCTCAAGGGGAATGGATACCGTTAAGGCAGTTTATATCGAGCATGGATGGTTTCCTGCTTTCTCTGGGATTTTTTTTCGGCATCCTTTTTCCTCTGGGAAGTCTTCTCTTTGTGCGTGAAATATTGAAACTTAAAAATACTCAAGCTGTAACCGGCATGCTTTATGTGATTTTATGTTCGATGATTATCGGAGATATCACGTATAAATATTATTTAATCAAGTTTGGAATCGCGCTGTAATGTCTTCTATTGCCCGTCCTTGTTCCCAATGCAAAAAATATGGTGAGGTAACTATCCAAGGAGGAGGACAAATCCGCTGTCCATCTTGTGATTCTCTTTGGGGAAGGATTAGTGAGATCAAAGAGATTTTAAATTCTTGCCCCATCTGCCAGTGCCGGCAGTTTTATACTTCCAAAGACTTTAATCAATTTTTAGGATGCTTGATCATGCTCATCGGAATTATTTTAGTGCCTTGGACATACGGGTTAAGCCTTCCGGTGTTTGCTTCCATTGACTGGTTATTGCACAAACGAGTCGCGACAATTGTCAATTGTTACAAGTGCGGTACGGAATTCCGAGGATTTTCCAACCTTAAACATTTTAAGCCTTTTATGCATCCCATTGGTTTAAAATATGACAAATATCGTTAATCACAACCCAAAATTTGAGTTAAAGGCTTTGATTATTTTTATTTCCCGAAGAACACAACATCTCTTTCTTGGAACAAGGAAAAATAAGGGAAGCTATCACGGATAGGATAAGAATCCCCATTACGACAGCCAAAGAAATTCCGATAGGAATTTCAAATATTCCTTCCAAAAGCATTTTTACTCCCACAAAAACAAGAATAACCGCCAGGCCATAATTAAGAAGATGGAAAAGCCGAATAATGCTTGAAAGGGTAAAATACAGAGCCCTCAAGCCTAAAATGGCAAAAACATTGGAAGTATAAACGATAAAAGGATCCTGCGTGATCGAAAGGATCGCTGGAATTGAATCTACCGCGAAAATAAGGTCTGTTGTTTCCACGACTAAAAGAACAATAAAAAGAGGAGTGGCAAAAATTTTTGAATTTTGACGGACGAAAAATTTTCCGCCCACGTAATCTTTCGTCACAGGGAAGAAACGTCTGAATATTTTGATGACAGGGTTGCGCTCAGGATGGATTTCTTTGGCTTGTTCAAAAATCAGTTTAATACCGCTGTAAATTAAAAGCGCCCCAAAAATATAAATGATCCAATGAAATTGTTTAATGAGCGTAATGCCGGCCGCGATAAAAATAGCGCGCATGATGATGGCTCCAAAAATTCCCCAGAAAAGAATTTTATGCTGGTAAATGGGCGCAACCTTAAAATAAGAAAAAATAAGCAAAAATACAAAAAGATTATCCATGCTCAACGATTTTTCAATCAGATATCCGGTAAGAAAAGCAAGGGCGGGCTCACGTCCTGCAAAAAAATAAATTCCTGTATTAAAAATAAGCGCTAAAAAAACCCAAACGAAAGTCCAGGCAAGTGATTCTTTCAGGCTTATTTCATGAGATTTTTTATGGAAAATCCCTAAATCAATCGCCAGCATGATTAAAACGAAGATATTAAAACCAACCCACGCGAAAATATTTACAGACATATTTGATCCTTTCGGGCATTATCCTATCAAAAGTATATTGATTAAGCTAGAGAAAATAAAAAAATATACTTTCAACCCTTCCCAATTTGTAAAAGTATGCTATACTTCAAGTAGGATTAAATTTTACGAAGAAGGATTGTTCTTTTCAAAATATCGTTTTACGATAAGAGCAAACTCATCGAAAGATGAGGGCGCAAAACTCAAGAGCCTAAAGTCATACCCTAGGTATGGCTATGGTAGTCAGCTGCCGAAATAAACAGAAATTTACATTGAGCTTTCGCCCATTCTTTCGAAAAAAAAGGATGGGCTTTTTTATTTCAGCCCCGACGTTTTCTGAACTTTTCAAAGAAGTCGGGACTCCGACTACATTAATTTTTTTAAGGAAACATCGGAGAAAGGATGGATCATGAACCTAAAATTAATTCCCCTGTTTTTAGTATTTTTTTTAATCAGCTGTCCTCTGAACTCTTACACCTGGGCTGATCCTCAAACAGAAGATCCTATTGAAGCGGTATTGAAAGCTATTGAGATGTCTCAAAAGGCTGTTGAAGCTGTTCAAGAAGCGGCCAAGGCTGTCGCGAACGCTTCCCATGCCATTGAACAAGCCAAAGCTCAAAATACCATTGACCCTGAAAAATTGGCCATCCAAGAAGAAAATCTTGTTAAAGCGGCCCGAATGGTTGTTGATCTATCTAACCAAGCTTCTCAAATATTAAGAGAAGCAACGAAGACAGTTCTGGCCGCGAGGATATTAGATGGAGAACATGTGGATGAAATTTTGGCTGTCGCTTTAAAAGAAGAAGATTTCTCTTGGCTTTCCAGTATTGACCATCTTCGGTCGATTGCTTTTTATGAAAAAGACTTGACCGATTTTATAGAAACAAAATTAATGGAAATTAAAAAAGAATCTCCTGAGCTATTTACGGAAATGACCGCGCTCATTCAGAATCGAGAGGAAATGGATAGTATTTTAAATAAAGTTCAATCCGGAAAAGGACTAACCGATGAACATATCATCGGTGTCTTTCAGGCGGTTTGCGTTGCTTTTAATAATATGAATGAGGAAATAGCCTTGTTAAGAGGTGCCGTCTACGGCGATCCTCGTTCTCAATTGGGCGGCAAGGAAGAAATTTGGCAAAGAATCGAAAAAATGCAGGAACGAGAAGAGAGAAGGCAGGATCAAAAGTTAGAACGTAATTAAAAAAAACGGGGTGTTGCCCTTGACAAGTGGTAAAAGCATGTTATACTTAAACTAGATTTTACTGTTCTTTCCAAAAGTCGTTTTTACGACAAAGGCAAACTATTCGAAAGGATAGGGCGCAAAACTATAGAGCCTACGACCGAAGGGAGTCCCGAGCTAGCGCAAGCGAGCCGAGGGAAACCGCGGTTATGGCAGTCAGATGCCGAATAAAGCAACTTGCTCTTAAAAGAGAGAAATATCCGCGAGAAAATATAGTTTTATGCCCATCAAAATGATGGGCTTTTTTATTGGATCGCTGATCACTTTCTCTTAATTATTTGCGTCTTTCCTATGCCCATCCTTTCAAAAGAAATGATGGGCTTTTTAATGAGCCCAAAAGTTTGTTGGGCGAATTAACCCCGCCGTTTGTTTTGCGTGGCAAAACTGGCGGGGTCAATAAGGAGGATTTAAAAATGAAAAATTTTAGAAAATATACGTGGGTCAAAATCGTAGTGATCGTAAGTATTTTTAATTTTCTGACATTCCTTAATAATAATACGGTTGCTTTCGCTCAAACAGCCAGAGACCGCAGTGCCGCGCCGGAAGCGAGAACTATTGCCGGATCTCAAGAACAAGGTGAAATGCCAACTATTGCCGCACCTGAAGGTGAGCATCAATTACCAACCGATGAAGAAGATCTTCTCAAAAGAGGAATTCTTTCCACGGTGGGAGGGACAGTTGCTCCTGCTGTAGGTGGGGAAACAGCGGTTGCTCCCGCAGCCGTAGAAGCATCAGCTGAAGGAGAATTAACCGAACCGATTGCTGCTCCTGTTGAAGGAGAAAATTTAGCAGGAGAAACAGTCCTCCATGATGCAGAGGCTCCGATTCTGGGAGAAGCTCCAATATTAGAAGAAGCTCCTTTAGAAGCACCACTTGAAGCTCCTTCTGTTGGCGAGATTGGAGAATTAACCGAACCAATTGTTGCTCCTATTGAAGGAGAAGGTTTAGCAGGAGAAACCGTTATTCCTGAAGGAGAAGCGCCTATTTTAGGAGATGCTCCTCAAGGAGAAGTAGCCCCTGAGTTAGGAGACGCAGTTATTTCTGAAGGAGAAGCGCCTATTCTAGGAGATGTTCCTCAAGAAGCGGTTAACCCAAAAGATACATTTATTTTACCTAAAGAGGATGCGGCCGCTTTTAAAAACGGCGTAGCTGAACTTCTTCTTCAATCTGATCCGGAAACAGCTAAAATTATTCAGGGAGAACTGCAAAAGGCTTTAACGGATGGCACGATTATTATTGGGCTTCAGGGAGAAGGTGAAGGTGATGTCACTGGAGATGCTCTAGCCATTTCAATAGACCAAGCTATTACAACAGTTGCTACTCAAATAGCAACTTCTTCAGACGCGAAGAATAAAATGCTTCAGAATTTAACTAACCTTAAGCAGACAATCTTAGCGACTCCTGTTTCTTTGCCAGGGGCGGTTGTTGGTGCTCCTGGATCCGCATCCACAAGCACAGCGCCTTCTGCTAAAGCATTGGAGTCTTCTGTTAAATTATTGGAGTCTTCTGTTAAATTGATGGAAACAGCTATTGCTTCGGGTAAACAGAGCTCCATTGAGGAAGCTATGAAAAGCATGATGGAAAATTTTAAAGGTTTTGGCCAAGATATGGGGACTATGGGTGGGCCTAAAGGAGATTTTGCTCCAGGAGGACCTGTTGGGTTTCAAGGTAGCAACGGACCAGCTGACCAATTCAGAGGCGGGCCAGAATTCTTTGGGGGAGGCGGGTTTGATTTTATGCACGAAGCTTTTGGAGGTGTCGTATCTGAAGATGTAATGAAAAATTTTGCCTTTGAAGGAGGCCCTGGAAGGACTTTTGATCGCGGTGGTCCTATGTTCGAAACGGCCCGTATGGAGATGGCCATGGATTTCATGGCTGGTGTAGGTTCAGAAATGATCGGCCGCATGGTTACCGATAAAACTCTGGTTGCCGAGAGAACTCCGCAGGTAATTTTCGAAAAGATGCAAGGCTTCGGTTTTGACCCTAGGATGATGATGAGATCTGCTGAACAATATAGAACGGATATTGCTAGTGTACCTGGTGGATTTGCCGTGCCGGGAGGGCCTGAAGGCGATTTCTTTGCAGGTGGGCCGATGACTGGAACAAATATGCCTGGTCGAGATGTATTTGCCGGTCCTGCGAGTGTTGGACAAGGAAGCACTGGGCCAGCTGATTTCTTCTCTCATGGCGGTGACACCAATTTCAATTGGAATGAAGCTGTGGGAGGTCTTGGGAATTTGAGAGATGCTGCCACGGAATACGCCAAGGCAGAATTTGGTTATGACAACAAGAATCCTTTTGAGGTAGTCATATTTGAGAGAAATTATGTCACGGCTTCTGAAAATATTCAAAACGCGATAACACAATCAATAGTAGAGAGCTATGCTTCAGCATATACTAAATTACTTGATGCTACAAGAAGCCACATTTTAGTTTATGGCAAAGGAGGGGATCTAGCGGCATGGCTTCTGTCGCAGACACAAAACTCTTCGAACTCTCAAATTAGCGGGAACGCAAACGCATCAGGCACGCAAATATTAACAGAATTAAACGCGCTTCCGGTAAAAGTGGAGGCGGCTGTCATAGCGGACGTCGTTGCGCCGCCACCACCTTTTGATCCTGAAATCGTTCTTGCTCAGACCCACATTATACACATTGCGGGTCAGACTCCGACCCACAATTTGCAGTGGGATGAAGCTTTACTGACAAGCGCTAAGGGGCAAAGGTTTGTCAACGGTGTAAAAAATAGCGATGCTACGTTTTCTGGACTACTAACCTATTTGAGTGAACTCAGCATCAACGGTAAGCTCATAGCTAGATGGGTAGGCCCTACTGATTTCAAAATTAGTGGGACAACAGTTATAAAAGATGGTTTATCTCATGACAATGAACCACCACCACCGCCGCCACCTGATCCCAAATTGGCGGCCAATGACAACACTCTTGGGCATGGATTTAGATCCCATCGCGATGCCATTGGCGCTCAACAAGTGCATATTCATAATAATCCTAACGTTCTGCATGATGTTTCGCAACTTGTCCTTACTAGAAAGATCGTTGATGAAAGGCTTTTGATGACACCTTTGCAGATCTCCAATGATTTGCTAGCTTACGCCCAACAGCAGTTAGTTTATGTAACTAATGCTGATCCTAGCATTACAGATCTGACACCATATAAAAATCAAGCCATCGCTGATGCTAATGCTAAAGAATTACTATTTGATAACCCTAGGATTGGTTGGTTTAATGCCCATATGGAAATAGCTGAGAACATAAGAAACAATGCAAAAGCGGACCCAGATTGTCACCCTAACCATGTTGCTCACGGGCCGGAACATCCGCATGAACACTTTAATGATAACAACCCTGGTCCTGATGGCCCTGTCATAGGAATGGATGCTGGGGGACCTGGCTGTCAGTTTTAAAATAAAAAAAATTATGGAGGGAGAAAAGAAAGGGCTTGGAATTAATCCAAGCCCTTTTCTATTGTGAAAGCTTGATTTTTAAATCATCCCCTGCTGATTTCTTTCGCTTGCGCTGCGGAAATCAAAACGCTGGGGTTGATTTTTAATCACTCCATTTGAGTGATTAAAAATCAACTGTCAACCCAATTTTATTGGTTAAATTTTTGAATACACCTGTCGCTAAGTTCGATCCCGATTTTTTATACGTAAGAGCGTAATCAAATGTCCAGTGCTTTTTAATCGTGTAGTAAGCATTCATTTTATGCTCAATAATTTGATCGTGCCGGCCAATGCCTTCATCCCCCTTTTGAGATACATACGCTTTGATTTCATAGTCAGAGGTGTAGCTGACATATAATTTTTGGTCTTTTAAAAAAGACCTGGCCACTGTCAAATAAAAACGATGGTCATCGTAATCATTAAATTTTTGGAATTCATCGTTAGAATTATTCCGATAAGATTTTTCTTTAAGAGTGATCGCGTAAGGGCCAATAAATCTTTTCACCCAGAGTTCCAAAGAATTACGGAAATCTTCGCGGGGATAATTTAAATTAGCTTCAGCCGGATTTCTAGCCGCTTTTTTATCGTAAATTTTGTGAGAATATTCGTATTTCCCTCCATAGTTCCATTTCTTCGATGGATAGAGTTTAAATCCCATAAATGTTTTATATTGTTCATATTCAGAATTGACGTCATTGGGATAGATAAGCCATTCATATTCGAATCCCGGTTCTAAGAGAAGTTTGCCGCTGTCGAAAGGATAAATTTTAAATGTTGAATTGAGAGCGTGATCAACCGTTGTTAAAGTATCCTGCTCAAAATATTCCTGGTTGGTATAGCGATAACCAAAATCTCCGGTAAAGTCTTTCGTAAAGGCTGGCTGCCAGTTGAAAGAAAAGTCTGTCTGCTCGAAATCATCTCCTTTTTGAAAGGCATCGTTAGCGGCATTATCTTCATGGCCAAGAGATATCCCCGCGGACCACTTAAATTTGAGGAGTTGCTTCATGCGTCTTTCCTTTTTAATCTGCGAGGCACGGTCTTTTAAATATTCCAGGATTTGCTCCGCTGTTTGAGGTTTTCTTTCTAAGGCCGCGTCTCGTCGATCTTCAATAGCCGCTTCTTTTTGATCGCGGGCTGTATCACTTAACCCTTGGGCGTATAAAAGGTTGGAAGAAAAAAGGATAAAGACGCCGCAACTTAAGAGGCTAAAAACAGTGGATAATATTTTATTTCTCATATTTTTTCCTTTTATTAAATAGATTTTAAAAATTATGAATGAATCCTGTGTAATTCTGGCATAAGAGGATTAAGGTGTCAAATGAATTTTAAATTTTTTTCAAAAAATATACGTGAATGTGTTGACAAACTAAAGAGCTTGATGTAATTTAATCAGACATTAAAAGAAACACCCCACGCTTAGTGGTACCTGGCGCTTATTTGAATTGCGCCAGTATCCCCTTTGTGGGGAAATTGCGCGGGTGTGCCCTTTCTGGGCAGAGAGGATTAAATATGAATAAAAGGGATGTTTTCTTAACTGTACTTGTTTTGTCTTTAACTGGCCAACCTGTTTTTGCCGCGAGTGTAGCGGGAACAATCAAATATGAAGGAGAGGCGCCAACTTTTAAGGAAATCAAAATGGAGGCTGATCCGATTTGCTTAACGCACCACACAGCGCCGGTTTATCCGCAGGGGTTAGTCTTAGGCGAAGGGAACGCGATGGCCAATGTGTTTACGCGGGTTGTCAGCGGCTTAGCGCAGCAAAAATATACCGCTCCCACAGAGCCTGCTGTCATTAATCAGCAAGGGTGCATGTATGCTCCTCATGTCCTTGGGGTCATGGTCGGACAGCCGGTTAAGATTTTAAATCCGGATGGAACTCTTCACAACGTCCATGCCTTAAGCAAGATTAATCCAGAATTCAACTTGGCTATGCCCAAATTTAGGGCTGAAGTTGAAAAGATTTTCGACAAGGAAGAATTTATGTTCCCTCTTAAATGCGATGTCCATCCTTGGATGGGGGCATGGATAGCGGTTATGGCGCATCCTTTTTTTAGCGTCACGAAAGAAGACGGCAAATTTAGCATCGCGGATTTACCCGCGGGTACTTACGAAATTGAAGCCTGGCATGAAAAGTTAGGGGTCCAGAAGCAATCGGTGACTTTGGCAGATGGCGAAACCAAAGAGATTAATTTTACGTTTACGAAACCGGGGCAATAAAATGACGAATTCCTAATTGCTAATTGAACTAATTAATACCTAAGGTCAAAATTGCCAATAACTAATTGATAATTGATTCATTAGGATTTGGTCATTAATTAGGAATTAGAAATTTAATTACGATGAATTCTCAAGACCATCACTCTCACGATCTCCCCTTCTGGCGAAAGTATATTTTCTCCATCGACCATAAAGTCATAGGGATTCAATACGGCATTACGGCTCTCCTTTTTCTTCTACTGGGTTTTTGTTTAATGTTAATGATGCGCTGGCAATTAGCCTATCCAGGCCAAGCTATTCCTTGGATAGGGCCATTCCTTGGAGAAAATCGCGCGCCAGCGGGGATCATGCTTCCTGAATTCTACAATGAACTTGGGGCTATGCATGGGACGATGATGGTCTTTTTAGCCGTTGTCCCGCTGCTTGTCGGCGCTTTTGGAAATTATCTTGTCCCTCTGCAAATTGGGGCGCCGGATATGGCCTTCCCTAAATTAAACATGCTGAGTTATTGGGTGTATTTGGTGGGAGGCCTGATCATGCTCTTTAGTTTTTTCTTGCCCGGAGGCGCGGCCAGTTCAGGCTGGACGTCCTATCCACCGCTTTCCGTGATCGCCACGATTGGTCAAACCTTTTGGCTGATTGGCATGGCTTTTCTGATTACCTCTTCCTTGCTTGGTTCAATCAATATCATTACGACGATATTCCAACTGAGGGCTAAGGGACTTTTTTTTATGCGATTGCCCTTTTTCATCTGGGCCCAGCTTGTCACGAATTTTCTTCTTTTGCTTGCTTTTCCACCGCTTGAAGCGGCGGCTATCCTTCAACTCATGGACCGTTTGGCTGATACAAGTTTTTTTATGCCTAGCGGGCTTGCCATCAGCGGTCAACTCTTGCAAAATGCCGGAGGGGGGAGCGTCCTTTTATGGCAGCATCTTTTTTGGTTTTTAGCTCATCCGGAGGTTTACGTATTAATTTTGCCTGCCATGGGAATTGTCGCGGAAATTATGGCTAATAACATCCGTAAGCCGCTCTGGGGTTATTCCACCATGGTTTATTCCGTCATTTTTCTTGGATTTATGTCTTTTATCGTTTGGGCTCACCACATGTTTTTAACGGGCATGGGGACAGCCATCAGCGCCTTTTTCCAGACGACAACCATGATTATCTCGATTCCTTCCGTGATTGTTTTAACTTGTCTTTTTATTTCATTGTGGGGAGGATCCATTCGTTTTAATACGCCCATGTTATTTGCTATTTCATTTCTGCCTATGTTTGGGATTGGAGGACTGACGGGACTGCCGCTAGGCTTAGCGGCTTCCGACATTCATTTGCACGACACGTATTACGTGATCGGACATTTTCATTACGTCGTAGCGCCGGGAACAATTTTTGCTATTTTCGCGGGGATTTACTTCTGGTTTCCAAAGGTTACGGGACGAAAAATGAATGAACTTTTAGGGCAGATTCATTTTTGGCCATCCCTCATTTTAATGAATTTTATTTTTATGCCGATGTTTATTCAAGGGTTGGCCGGGGTTTCTCGTCGACTCTACGATGGGGGAGAGCAATATGCCCACGCTCAGGGGGTCCTGCATCTTAATGAATTTTCTTCGCACGCGGCTTGGCTTTTAGCGGCGGTTCAGATTATTTTTATAATTAATTTACTTTGGAGTTTATTCAAAGGGAAAAAGGTGAATTCGGATAATCCCTGGGAGGCAACGACCCTTGAATGGGCAACGCCAACGCCCCCTCCGCATGGAAATTTTAAAGAAAAACCGGTTGTTTATCGCGGGCCGTATGAATACAGTGTGCCTGGAGCGGCGAAAGATTACACGATGCAAAACGAAACTTAAATTTAAATTACTAACTTCTAATTACTAATTGCCCTAAACAATGACCAAATTGGATATTTCAGCATTGGAAATTAATTAGGAATTAGATCAATTAGAAATTCTAAAATTATTTTAACTGATGGACACGATTCCTTACACAGTTGAAGTTCGGGAAGACACAGGACTTTTTAACGCGAAGCTTGGAATATGGCTTTTTTTAGCATCCGAAGTGATGCTTTTTGGGGCATTATTTTCAAGCTATATCCTTTTGCGAATCGGATCTTCCTCTTGGCCAGCTGGCTCAAGTATTTTAAGTGTTCCTCTAGGGACTCTTAACACCCTCATTCTTATCTCTTCGAGCGTGAGCATGATTTTTGCGTGGTATTCCTTAAAATTAAACCGCGTGGATAAATACAAGCTTTATCTAGGGATTACCATTTTACTTACTTTGATATTTTTGGGAATTAAAGGTTACGAATATTCCATGAAATTTCATCACCATCTTTATCCAAGCCATAACACTTTCCTGGCGATTTATTTTACGCTCACGGGAATCCACGCTTTACATATTCTGGGAGGATTAATCGTGAATAGTTACCTTTGGGGACCGGGCAGTCGAATGTGGCAGACAGAACCCCAAAGATTCACCAATCGCGTCGAGGTCGCCGGTATGTACTGGCATTTTGTGGATTTGGTTTGGTTATTTTTATTCCCTGTTTTATATTTGTTCTAAATTCAAATGGAACACACTGACCAACAAAAAGAAATGAAAGGCTATTTAAGAATATTTTTTAGCCTGCTAATATTGACGATTTTTTCCGTCTTGATTCATTATCTGCGTCTTAATTTCTTCTTAAGCGTCGCTTTAATTTTGTTAGCAGTGCTGGTTCAGGTCTTTTTATCCGCCGGCTATTTCATGCATCTTGTTTCCGAAAAAAAAATAATTTTTATAATTCTTATTCTTAGTTTTATGCTTTTTTTATTTTTATTTTTGCTTATTTTATCCGGCTATTTCTGCAACCCGGAAGGGGCATCCCATGTCCATTAATTGGGCCTGCAGCATGTGTTTTTCTGGCGTCTTAGATAATTCTCTCAACAAAGGGTTGAAGATCGCCATGTTGGCATTGTTTGTTGTATTGGTGATGGTTTTATTTTCGTTTATCATTTTCTTTCTTAAAGTCAGAAGAAGAATCAAAATTGCTAAACATTTGTAACTAAAAAACAATATGGATATTCACAAAATAATGCCTCTTCCATTGGTCGCGTCCGCTCATGGGCATGAAGTTGACATGATTATTTATTTAGTCCACCTGCTTATGTTTTCCCTCTTTTTGGGATGGGGAGTTTTCTTTATTTTTGTTATTTTTAAATTTCAAAAGAAAAAAAATCCCAAAGCTAATTATCACGGCGTTCATTCGCACGTATCATCTGTTTTCGAAATTATTGTCGTTGTTGTCGAAGCCATTCTTCTGATCGGATTTTCCATCCCCTTTTGGGCAAAACAGGTCAATGTCTTTCCTCGTCGCACGGATATGATCAAAATCCGAGTCGTTGCTGAACAATTCGCGTGGAATATTCATTATCCGGGGAAAGACGGTATTTTTGGGAAAACGGATATAAAATATTTTGATAGACAATCCAATCCATTAGGCTTAGATCCCAAAGACCCTGAAGCCAAAGATGATATTGTCACGATTAACCAATTGCATCTGCCTATCGGACATCCCGCTGTTATTTATTTATCTTCCAAGGATGTCATTCACAGCTTTTCTATTCCTGTGATGCGGGTTAAACAAGATGTGATCCCTGGGATGGTTATTCCCACATGGTTTACACCAACGAAGACGGGAAATTTTGAAATTGCCTGCGCTCAACTATGCGGTTTGGGGCATTACCGCATGAAAGGCTATCTGACTATCCATTCTGAAGAAGATTTTAATACCTGGCTTGCATCTCAAGCATCCTCGGCCGAAGAAGAATCAGGAGGGGATGAATTTTGGAATTAAAATTCCTAATTGACCTAATGCTAAATTTCTAATTAATGCTTCAATACCCAATATCGAATGACCTAATTTAGGCATTAATTTATAGGCATTGGGAATTAATTAGGTTAATTAGAAATTAGACATTAGAAATTTTTACGATGGTTTTCAATTCTATGCTTCTTAAAAATAGCAACTTTTTTTTAAATAGGTTTTCCAAATTCCTCTGTTTCTCCACGCTTTTTCTTATTTTTGCTGGAGGGATGGTCACAAGTACAAACTCTGGTTTATCCGTCCCTGACTGGCCGCTTTCCTATGGGATGATTTTTCCTCCGATGGTGGGGGGTGTTTTTTATGAACATGGCCATCGAATGGTTGCCTCTTTCGTCGGTTTTTTAACACTTGTCTTAACGATTGCTTTGTGGTGGGTTGAACGAAGAAATTGGATAAAATTTCTTGCTTTGAGCGCCTTGGGAGCGGTTATTCTGCAGGGAATTTTGGGCGGGCTTACCGTTTTATTTTTTCTCCCTAAACCAATTTCCATTGCCCATGGGATATTAGCCCAAACATTTTTTGTTTTAACAATCGTTTTAGCTTACGGCCTCTCACAGGAAAGAAGAGAACGTCAAACGGAAAAAGAAAATGTTCCCTCAGCCGTCCTCAGATTGATTTTTTTATGCGCGTTTCTCATTTATATTCAGCTTATCCTTGGAGCGCTGATGCGCCATACGGGTTCTGGTTTGGCTATTCCTGATTTTCCAACGATGGGAGGGAAGTACCTGCCAACATTTGACCCAAAAATGCTTTCCTACATTAACAATTGGCGTTTTGATCATGATTTACCCCCCGTTACGTTTATACAAGTGGGTATTCATCTTTTTCATCGCCTTTGGGCGCTTTTTATTGTTCTGGCTGTTTGTTGCCTTAATTATAAAATTTTCAAGAGTAGTTCACAGGATAAAAGGATATTCAAGGCTCTTTGCTATTTGGATATTTTTTTATTTTTTCAATTAGCGTTAGGAATTTTTACGGTTTTATCCGGGAAAGCTCCCGTTATTACAAGTCTTCATGTCGTAACGGGGGCATCGACCTTAGGGATTTGTGTTTTGATGTTTTTAAGGGCGGCGCCTTTGTCCTTACAAAAGATGAAAGAAAATGTTCCCTATTTTTAAAGCCTATCTTGAGCTTACTAAACCGCGCATTTTAAGTCTTGTCCTTGTGACCATGTCCTTGGGATTTTATTTAGGAAGCAAGGCCATCATTTCTTGGCCGCTTCTTTGCTTTCTCCTCTTAGGGGCTGGTCTTGTCTGCGCGGGTTCCTCCGCCTTAAATCATTCTTTAGAGTGGGAAAGCGACGCTCAAATGACCCGCACTCAAAATCGTCCCATTCCTTCTGGCATCATTACTCCAAGCGCAGCCCTTAACTTTGGGATCATTCTTATCCTCGCGGGATTAATTATTCTTTACGCAAAAGTTAATTTGTTAACGGCTTTTTTAAGTTTGTTAACCGCCTTTCTTTATATCCTTGTTTACACGCCGATGAAAAAAATTACATGGCTTAATACAACGATTGGCGCTATCCCTGGAGCACTGCCGCCTCTGGGAGGATGGTCAGCAGCGACGGGAAATGTAGAATTAGGAGGCTGGGTTTTATTCTTTATTTTATTTATCTGGCAGCATCCGCATTTTTACTCCATCGCCTGGATGTTTAAAGAAGATTACAAAAAAGCTGGTTTTAAGATGCTCCCCTCAATTGATCCAGAGGGAAGGAGAACTTTTTTTCAAATTCTTTTATTTTCTTTGATCCTCATTCCTGTTTCTGTTCTCCCAACGATCATGGGGATGTCCGGTCTTCTTTATGGTATTGGCGCGTTGCTGGCCAGTTTAAATTTATTTTGGATAGGGAGGAAGCTCGCCTTCTTAAAATCTCACCAAGCGGCGCGCAAACTTCTTAGGGCAACGGTTTTCTATCTACCTTTTTTATTCATACTTATTCTTTTAGATATTAAATAAAAGCAATGAAAAAAAAGTTTTTATTTATTTTTATTATCCTTAACGCGTTACTTCTTCTATTTACCGCTTTTCAATATTTTTCAAGAAATACAACTGCTAAAACCCTTCCTGTCTTGGGAAGGGTTTCTCATTTTTCTTTGGTTGACATAGAAGGTAAACCATTTGGGCAAACGGATCTTAAAGAGAAAATTTGGATTGCTAACTTTTTCTTTACTAGTTGCGCGGGTATTTGTCCGATTTTATCCTCTCGAATGGCTTCTTTAAATCGATCTTTTGAATTAGAGAAAGATATTCATTTGATTTCTTTTACGGTTAACCCTGAGCAAGATTCCCCAGAAATTCTTTCAGAATACGCGCGGCGTTTTAAGGCTAACACAAAAAAATGGCATTTTTTAACCGGGAGCAGGGAAATCCTTACTCAAATAGCCGTTCAAAGTTTTAAATTAGGAGATATTAAAGAGCCTATTTTTCACAGCGCTTATATTTGCCTTGTGGACAGAGAGGGACGTATTCGTGGATATTATGACGGGATGAATAAAGAAGAGATTAATCGGTTGTTTAAAGAGGCGGCTTTTTTATTAAAAAAATAAAAAATTTAAATGTTATTCGAAGTTTGTCATGCCCGAATGTCTTTGTCGGGCATCTAGTCATTAGCATTGCCTGGATTCCCGCCTGTCTGCCGAACAGGCAGGCTTAAAGCATGCGGGAATGACAGTCTAAATTCATATGCTATTTTTTCCAACTTTAAATGCTTTTCTTAATAGCTTAAGTTTTGTATTCCTTTTTTTGGGCTGGAGGGCTATTAAAGCGGGAAAGCGGGACGTCCACAAAAAATTTATGCTGGCCGCGCTGGCCGCTTCCTTTTTATTTTTGTGCTCTTATTTAACGTATCATTTTCTTTGCCACGGATTCACGCGATATCAAGGCGAAGGGATTTTAAGACCTATTTATTTTTTGATTCTTCTAACGCACACGCCGTTGGCCGTTCTGATTGTTCCCTTTTGCGTGGCGGCTGTTTACTTTGCTCTAAAGGGCGATTTTAAGAAACATACAGCGATTACTCGCTGGCTTTTTCCAGCGTGGATGTATGTTTCGCTGACGGGTGTCCTGATTTATTTCATGCTCTACATTTTTTAACCCGTCCCGCCTTGGCGAAGCAAAATTTGGGATAACACGCGCTTGAAAAATCTTCCCAACCTTTTTTCTTTTTCCCAAAAAAACGGGAATTGACCGAAAAGAAAACCAAACACAAGAAGGTTTAACTGGTAGAAAAAAGGAACCGTCGCCAGATAAAGAAAAATTTTAAAAAGAAGAGGCGTTTGCGCCGTGATTCCTATTAAGTGAAAAAGAGGTTTTCGTTCGAACATAATGCCCATGCCGGCCAATGAAAAGACAGTCATAATGAGAATAAAATCTCTATTCTTTTCAACATTCCATTTAGTTTTTAACTTTTTTACCCACCCAGACATAGATTCCTCTCTTTTTACAAAGGTTTGTAAAAAAAAACAAAGAAAATAATCCCCGCGATAAACGTCGCGGCGGCAAATCCGGCTAGAACAGTAATCATTTTTTCAAACCCGTCTTTGCCTACATCAAATTTAAGGATTGTGCGCATTTTTTATGCCCGCCATTTCCAAAATAATTTGCGTATTATCCTTAAAACAATCATGCTGAATAATTTTGACCTTACTAAAATGATAAAGACATCCTAAAAACACAAAATAATAGGCCCATTTCGGGAAATGGTGCGTATCTACGGCCCCTACTAAAACAAAAAGGATCACCATAAAAAGAATATTCAGAAGTAAGGGTGGATAGACGCGTCTTTTAATGGCGATGGAACGCTTGTGATAATCCTGGCCCATTCCATGTTCGAGGACAAACTCTTTAATGCTCACCCCTGTTCCTACAAAGAAAAAAATCACTAAAGTTTCGGTAAAGGAATACAGAATACTTGTTAAAATCATAAAAGTCAGATGATTGGCTTTAAGAATAGGAAAACCGAAGATACTTTGCGTGAAAGCCAGAAGAAGAGCCATGAATGTCAAAAAGCTCAAGAGATAACAGGTATTCATAAAAAACCACATAAAAAATCCTTAAAGAGGAACTGTTTCTTTTTTCGCAATACCGTAAGGGGGCATTTTGGTGTCATTGAGTTCAATTTTATATTTATTTTCGAATTCTAGCGTCGGGAACATTTCAATGGCATCCCAAGTTAGATTGGCGCATACTCGCGCGCAGATTTGACAGCCAATGCATTCATTGAAACGAATCTGGACGGGAGGAATCGGAATGTTATATTTTTCAAAAGACACAGGTCTAATGCAATCGACCGGACAAAAAGGAACACACGCCTGACAGCCCGTGCAGTTATCCTCATCGACCACTGCCACCATTTTAGGTTTTTTCTTTTTCTCGGTGATTTTAGCCGGCAAACTAGGGATCATCCGATAATGGTCATACGTGGGATTAGCCATTTTAACCTTCTTTTATTTGACTGGTTTATCTTTGGCCAGAGGTTCTTTTTTTTCTGTAATAACAGGAAGGATTTTTGATTTTTCGGCGTTTAAGGCAATGAAACTTTTCCATTGCTCAGGGACATCATCAGCCGTGTAAATAGCTTGAACCGGACATTCGGGAATACATGCCCCGCAGTCGATGCAAACATCGGGGTCAATGACAAGCATCTCCGCGTCTTCGTGAAAACAATCCACCGGACAAACGCTAACACAGTCTGTGTATCGGCATTTAACGCAAGGTTGTGTAACAATATGAGCCATCAGAATCCTCCTTCAATAAATTAAAAAATGTCATTGTTAATTTTAATCGTTAAAAATATAGCAAAATATTAAGAGGGTGTCAAACCAAATTCAATAATTGTAGTTGATTTCCCTAAAAACTCGTTGTAAAATTAAAAACTCATTTGGAAAGAAGCCTATGAATTCTCAATTCAACAATCAAACTGTTCAGAAAGTCTTGAAGACCAAAAAGGCATCCTTTAGTATTTTTCATTTGCCAAAATTTTCTCAATTGAAAATAGGCAATACTGAACACCTGCCCTTTTCCATTAAAATCCTTTTAGAAAGTGCTCTGCGTAATTACGATAATTATCAAGTAACCTTTAAAGATATTGAACGTATTGCTAATTGGCGAGCGAAGGCAGCGGTGTTTGAGGAAATTGCCTTTAAGCCGGGGAGGGTCATTTTGCAGGATTTTACGGGAGTGCCGTGCGTTGTTGATTTAGCGGCTATGCGTTCGGCCGTCAAGGAATTAGGTGGAGATTATCGTAAAATTAACCCGCAGGTTCAATGTGACTTGGTTATTGACCATTCCATTCAAGTTGATGTTTTTGGCCGTAAAGATGCTTTAGAAAAAAATACGGCTTTGGAATTTAAACGTAATAAAGAGCGTTACGAATTTCTTAAATGGGGACAAAAAGCATTTAAAAATTTTCGCGTGGTTCCGCCTTCTCGAGGCATTGTGCATCAAGTGAATTTGGAATATTTAGCTCAAGGAGTCTTAAAGAAAAATGTGGGCAAAAGAACAATTATTTTCCCTGATAGTCTGGTGGGCACCGACAGTCATACAACGATGATTAATGGGTTAGGGATTGTCGGCTGGGGAGTTGGAGGCATTGAGGCCGAAGCAGTCATGTTGGGTGAGCCCATTTACATGCTGATGCCGCAGGTTGTTGGTTTTAAATTGAACGGACAACTCAAAGAAGGCATTACCGCGACTGATCTCGTCTTGACCGTAACGCAAATCCTTCGCCGCAGGGGGGTCGTTGGAAAATTCATCGAATTTTTTGGTGAAGGGCTTAACTATTTAACGCTTCCCGATCGTGCCACAATCTCTAATATGGCCCCAGAATATGGAGCGACGATCGGTCTTTTTCCCATTGATGAAGAGACATTACGGTATTATCGGCTCACCGGTCGTTCATCACTCCAAGTTGATTTAATCGAACGTTATTTTAAAGAGCAGGGAATGTTTTATGATTCTAAATCCCAACAAGCCGAATATAGCGACCTTATTGAATTAAATTTAGGCAGTGTAGAACCGAGTCTCGCTGGACCTAAGCGACCGCAAGACCGCGTACCTTTGTCTCAATTGAAAGAAACATTTCAGAAAATTTTAACGACTCCCTTAGAAGAACGCGGCTTTGGTATCCTTGCGGAAACCCTTCAAAAAAATATTTTTGTCGAAAATGGCGTTAAAAATTATTTAGGACATGGGTCGGTTGTTATTGCCGCCATTACCAGCTGCACAAACACCTCAAATCCATCGGTTCTTATTGGCGCTGGTCTTTTGGCTAAAAAAGCGGTGGAAAAAGGTTTAAGCGTTAAAAAATATGTCAAGACCAGTTTTGCTCCCGGTTCCCAAGTTGTGGAAGAATATATCCGCAAATCAGGACTTTTGTCTTATTTAGAAAAGTTAGGATTTTATATTGTTGGGTATGGATGTACGACCTGTATCGGTAACAGTGGTCCGTTACCTTCGGCGATCGCGGAGGCGATTGAAAAAGAGAACTTGGTCGCCGTTAGTGTCTTAAGCGGCAACCGTAATTTCGAAGGCCGTATTAATCCGCACACGAAGGCAAATTTTTTAACCAGTCCACCACTAGTTGTCGCTTATGCCCTTGCGGGAACAGTGAATGTTAATCTTGACAAAGAACCTATCGGCCAAGGGAAACAAGGAAAAGATATTTTCTTGAAAGATATTTGGCCAACGGGAAAAGAAATTCAGGATGTGATTTCAAAATTTGTCACCGCGGCGGCGTTTAAGAAACGTTACAAAGATGTCAGTAAAGGCAATAAAGATTGGAATGCGATTAAAGAAACTAAAGCGGATCTTTATGCCTGGAAAAAAGAAAGTACCTATATCCAGGATCCACCTTATTTTACGGGGATGAAAAAAAAGCCCTGCGCCGTCCAAGGCATCGAAAGGGCACGGGTTTTGGTCGTGCTTGGCGATTCGATCACAACCGATCATATTTCACCTGCGGGATCAATTTCTGTTAAAGGTTCGGCCGGAAAATTCTTAATGCAGCACAACGTTAAATCAGAGGATTTTAACAGTTATGGTTCTCGTCGAGGGAATCACGAAGTCATGATGCGCGGGACATTCGCTAATGTGAGACTGCGAAACTTTTTAGCTCCAGGAACCGAAGGTGAATGGACGATTTATCTTCCCACGGCAGAACAAATGAGTATTTACGACGCGGCGATAAAATATCAGCAAGAAGGGATTCCTCTCATTATTTTGGCTGGAAAAGAATACGGTTCTGGTTCCAGCCGTGATTGGGCGGCCAAAGGGCCAGCCCTTTTAGGAGTTAAAGTTGTGATTGCCGAGAGTTATGAACGGATCCACCGTAGCAATTTAGCTGGGATGGGAATTTTGCCGTTACAATTTAACGAGGGTGTCAATTGTCAAACTTTGGGATTAAAGGGGACGGAAATTTTTGATTTTGCAGGCATTGATGAAAATTTAAAGCCGGGACAAAATATTACCGTGATTGCTAAAACAAATGATGGGCAAAAAAAAGAATTTTTAACGACCCTACGTCTAGATACACCGGTTGAAATTGAATATTTTAAGAATGGCGGTATTTTACAAACGGTATTGAGGAAGTTGATTTAATATGCCTAAAACTCTTTACGAAAAAATTTGGGAAGATCATTTAGTGAGAGAAAGCCAAAAGGATATCTCGCTTATTTACGTGGATCTGCATTTAGTTCATGAGGTGACCAGCCCTCAAGCCTTTGAAGGATTGCGTCAATCCAATCGTAAGATTCGCCGACCTGAAAAAACCTTTGCCACGATGGATCACAATGTCTCCACACGCACAAAAGATTGGAGTAAAGTCGAAACGACTTCTCGCGCACAAATGGAAGTCTTGGCTAAAAATTGTCAAGAATTTGGCGTCACGTTGTATGATTTCGCCACCCAAGATCAGGGGATTGTCCACGTCATTGGCCCGGAAAAAGGACTCACTCAACCCGGGATGGTGATTGTCTGTGGAGATTCGCATACGGCTACCCACGGCGCCTTTGGTTCTTTAGCTTTTGGGATTGGAACATCTGAGGTTGAACATGTTTTAGCCACTCAAACATTGCAACAAGATAAAGCCAAAACAATGCTCATTGAAATTAATGGTAAATTAGGGAAAGGTGTCACGCCTAAAGATGTTATTTTGTACATCATCGGCCAGATTGGAACCAGCGGCGCGACAGGATATGTCATTGAATACGCGGGAAGCACGATTCGGGCTTTAAGCATGGAAGGACGGATGACCATTTGCAATATGAGTATCGAAGCCGGCGCCCGCGCGGGGATGATCGCACCCGATGAAACAACCTTTGCGTATTTAAAGGGACGTGAATTCTCGCCGAACGGCACGAATTGGGAAAAAGCTTTAGCGTATTGGAAAACACTGCTAACGGATACAGGAGCGAAATTTGATAAAGTCATTAAAATTAAAGCAGAAGATATTAAACCGCAAGTAACCTGGGGGACTAGTCCGGGACAAGTGGTTTCGATTGAAGATACCGTTCCTGATCCTGAAAAGATTGTTGATCCTGTGGAACGAGGTGCTGCCCGCAATGCCCTCGTATACATGGATTTAAAACCCGAAACAGCAATGAGTGAAATTACAATCGACAAGGTTTTCTTAGGTTCCTGCACGAATGCGAGAATTGAAGATTTACGCGTAGCCTCAAAAATCATTAAGGGCAAAAAAGTTCACGCAAAAGTTCACGCGATTGTGGTTCCAGGCTCAGGACAAGTCAAGGCTCAAGCGGAAAAAGAAGGATTGGATAAAATTTTTACCGAGGCTGGATTTGAATGGCGTTACGCCGGGTGTTCCATGTGTTTAGGGATGAATGATGATCGTTTAAATAAAGGCGAACGCTGCGCGTCATCGAGTAATCGTAATTTCGAAGGCCGTCAAGGGCCTGGCGGTCGAACGCATTTGATGAGCCCTGAGATGGTCGTGGCCGCGGCGCTTGAAGGAAAAATTACGGATGTAAGGAAGTATTTATAATGGAACCATTTCGTACACATACAGGAATTGTCGCACCATTGGATCGCGCCAACATAGATACGGATGCCATTATCCCCAAACAATTTTTAAAAAAAATTGACCGTAAAGGATTCGGCAAGCATCTGTTCCATGAATGGCGTTATCTTGATTACGAAGGAACGAAAGAAAATCCTGATTTTATCTTAAATAAACAGGAATACCGACAAGCGACAGTCCTTTTAACCCGCGATAATTTTGGCTGCGGCTCAAGCCGTGAACACGCTCCATGGGCTTTGAGCGACTTTGGATTTCGAGTAATTATCGCTCCAAGTTTTGCCGATATTTTCTTTAACAACTGCTCAAAGAATGGTATATTGCTTGTGCCTTTAAGATCTCAAGAAGTGGATGATTTATTTAAGGAAGTGGCTCAAAATAAAGGGACTCGGATTACGGCTGATTTAGAGAAACGAACTGTTGAAACATCTAACGGCAAGGAATACAGATTTGATATTAATGAATTTACTCGCGAATGTCTTTTAAACGGCCTCGACCAAATTGACTGGACGGAAAAATTTAAAGACAAAATTGAGGCGTTTGAGAAAAAAATAAAAAAAGAAAAACCTTGGTTAGCCTAAAAAAAACGGTGAAAATAATTAGTGAAACCATAACGCTTCCTGAACTTAAAGAATTAGCCGGCCATATATTTGGAAATATGGTTAAGGCCGTCGTTGATATTAAAAGAGAAGTCATTGCCATTGACGCGGAACTTCATTCGGATTTAGAAGCACTTCTTTTGGAGGATGGATCTAAACAGGGGAATCTTTGGGGAATTAACTTTTATCCGGAATTGCAAGGTGATGAATTCATCGAATTTGACTCGATGATTAATATACGTCCATCTCAAGGCAACAGTAGCCGTGGCGTAGAAGATGAAATAATCCGTAAAAAAATTTGTGAAATTATTGCCGCGAAAGTCAACCGATGAGCTACCAGCATAAAAGTTTGGCTCAAGGACGCTGGAGCCAATTACCGTTTATTGAACAAATGGCGAACATCGGCAGTGAAGTGGAACGCGCCTTAAACTGGCGAGCGAGAAATAATCAAGCCTATGGCCAGCAGGCTTTTGAACGCGCCTTGGAGTTAATCGATTTAACCTTAGAAAGTCTTAAAAAATTTCCCCAACTTAAAGAATTGGCTCGGTTAAGAGAATCTCTGGTCGATTATTTCTTAGGAACGAATCAATTCAGGTCAACGGAAAGTCTTTTAAGAAAATATTTTTTTCATTTTACGTACGCCGCGAGGAAAAATTACTAAAAAAATGAATAAACAAAATTTATATTTTTTACTGATTGCAATATCTTTAACTAGTTTATTGACTGTTGCTGACAATGCAATAGCTGAGAAAATCCAGTTAAAATCTGGCAAGGTACTGAAAGGAAAAATCACTGAGAAAACAAAGGAGAGAATAAAAATTGACACGGGGTTAGGAATTCCAATAACTTATTTTGCAGATGAAATTGAGACCATTAATGGATATCCATTCCCGAATAAATATATAAATAAATTCATTACTCGAGATCTTTTTGATTTGACAATAGACTTGCCTGTGGAGATGGTTGAGGTTAAAAATTCCAATCCGCATGAAATAAGCATTTTTGCAAATGATAATGACCCCCGAAAGATCCAAGACATGATCATGATATTTCGGAAATCGCCTATAAGAAAATTTAAAGGATACACCGATTATGAATGGTTAGATTTAGGGTACAGTTATCTTCAGAATGATAAAAAATCAGTATCGGAATATCTTTGTGAGAAAGCCTTTAATGAATTAAAGAAAATGACTAAACAAACAATTGGGGAATGCATCGTTTTCATGGCACAGATAGAACAAGGGAACAAGGATGTGTACAGTTATAACCTATTTGATGAAAATAAAAATTGGTTACTTGGCGTTGAAATAACCAGTCGCAATGATTATTTTGTTAAAGAGAAGGAATCAGATTATATGATTTCAACAATCGGATTTAAGGGGTTGCATGAATAAAAATTTACGCCTTCATTCTTCCATCGTCACCGACGGTTATGATCGGGCCCCCAGTAGGGCCATGCTGCGGGCGGTTGGATTTAAAACAGAAGATTTCCAAAAGCCGCAAATCGGTATTGCCTCGACCTGGAGCCAGGTGACGCCTTGCAATATTCACATTGACCATCTGGCTCGTAAAGCCGCGGAAGGGGTGGATGGTTTTGGCGGGAAAGCGGTTATTTTTAATACGATTACCGTTTCCGATGGCATTTCGATGGGCACTGAAGGGATGAAATATTCGCTTGTGTCTCGTGAAGTGATTGCGGATTCGATCGAAACAGTTGTGGGTTGTGAAGGATTTGACGGGTTTGTGGCCATCGGCGGTTGTGATAAAAATATGCCCGGTTCGATTATCGCCATGGCGCGGCTTAATCGTCCGTCTATTTTTGTTTACGGCGGGACAATTTTGCCGGGATGCTTGGAAGGCAAAAATTTAGACATTGTTTCTGTTTTCGAAGCGGTCGGCGCCTACGCCAATAAAAAAATTAACGAAGAACAATTAACGCGAATCGAATCCTGCGCGATTCCTGGACCCGGTTCCTGCGGCGGGATGTACACCGCTAACACGATGGCCTGCGCCATTGAGGCTTTAGGAATGAGTTTACCTAACAGTTCGGCCCAGGCCGCCATTTCACCGGCCAAAGAAGAAGATTGCATGAATGCCGGTAAAGCTGTGTTGAATTTGCTTAAAGAAGGGATTACACCCAAAGATATTCTAACCAAAAAAGCTTTTGAGAACGCGATTACGGTGGTGATGGCCTTGGGCGGCTCAACGAACGCGATTTTACATTTAATCGCCATCGCGCATACAGCCAAAATAAAATTAAATTTAGAAGATTTTACTCGAATCGGCAAAAAAGTGCCGGTTTTAGCTGATTTAAAACCCAGCGGCCGATTTGTGATGGCGGAATTGGTTAATATCGGGGGTGTCACGCCCTTAATGAAAATGCTTTTAGACGCAGGCCTTTTGCATGGGGATTGCCTGACGGTTACAGGAAAAAAATTACGAGAAAATTTAAGCGAAGTTAAGCCATATCCCGAAGGCCAGCAAATTATCCGTCCCTTTAGTAATCCAATCAAAAAAACAGGGCATCTGATTATTCTCTACGGGAATCTTGCGCGAGAAGGCGCGGTGGCTAAAATTTCAGGCAAAGAAGGGACGCGTTTTACCGGCAAAGCGCGTGTTTTTAATTCGGAAGAAGCGGCCTTGAAAAAAATTTTAGATGGCACAGTCAAACAAGGGGATGTCATTGTCATTCGTTACGAAGGACCTAAGGGCGGTCCAGGGATGAGAGAAATGTTGTCCCCAACCTCCGCGATTATGGGGAAAGGGTTAGGTAAAGATGTGGCCTTGATTACCGATGGCCGATTCTCCGGTGGCAGTCACGGATTTGTCGTCGGGCACATTACCCCTGAGGCCTACGAAGGCGGATTACTGGCGATTGTCAAAAATGGCGATCCCATCACCATCGATACAGCCAAACGCGAAATTAATTTAGATATTCCTTCCGCTGAAATTAAAAAACGTTTTAAAATGTGGAAACAACCCAAACCGCGGTATACTAGGGGAGTGTTGGCAAAGTATCTGAGATCGGTAACTTCCGCGTCATTGGGGGCGGTAACGGATAAATAATTATGCCTGGAAATTCTTTCGGACAAATTTTTAAAATTACCACCTTTGGCGAGAGCCACGGGGCCGCTGTTGGTGTCGTGATCGATGGTGTCCCACCAAATCTGTCTTTAACGGAGGCCGATATTCAATTTGAATTAGACCGTCGTCGGCCGGGCCAAAGTAAAATTACAACGCATCGCAAAGAACCTGACCGCCCCGAAATTTTATCCGGCATTTTTGAGGGAAAAACTACCGGTGCCTCACTTGCCATTCTTATCCGTAACGAAGACCAGCGTTCTAAAGATTACGAAAATTTAAAAAATCTTTTCCGTCCGGGACACGCCGATTACACCTATTTTGCTAAGTATGGCCACCGCGATTACCGCGGCGGCGGCCGAGCCTCTGGCCGTGAAACCGCCTGCCGCGTTGCCGCAGGAGCGGTCGCTAAAAAAATTTTACAGCAACAGAATATTCAAGTCATCGCTTACACTTTAGCCGTAGGCGATATTTACGCGAAGAAGAGAGATTATTCCGTGATTGAACAAAATATTGTTCGCGCGCCGGATTTAGAAGCCGCGGAATTGATGATCCAAAAAATCGAAGAGATGCGTAAAAATCAGGATTCTATTGGTGGTATTGTGGAAGCGGTTATCCACGGATGCCCACCGGGTTTAGGCGATCCTGTTTTTGATAAATTAAATGCTCGTTTAGCGTACGCCTTAATGTCCATTGGGACCATGCGTGGGATTGAATTTGGGTTGGGTTTTGAGGCTACAAAATTGCCCGGCTCCAAACACAATGACCGCTTTTATGTGGATGGGGATCGCATTCGCACCGTCACCAACAACGCAGGTGGCATCTTAGGCGGTATCTCAACCGGCGAAGATATCGTTTTACGCGTTGGGGTCAAGCCGCCTTCCTCGATTCCTCAGGCGCAGCAGACCGTGACCATCGATAAACAGCCCACCACGGTGGAAGTCAAAGGACGCCACGATCCCTGCATCTGTCCCCGCGTTGTTCCTGTGGTTGAGGCCATGATCGCTCTTACCCTTGTTGACTGTTTAATGATTCAAAAAACGATCCGTGGATAAAATTTCCAAACCAAAAGTTGTCTTTATTACCGGATGTTCGAGCGGGTTTGGACTGCTTACTGCCGCGCGCCTGGCCTCTCATGGTCATCAAATTATTGCCACGATGCGCGATCCGACTAAAAAAGGGGAACTTTTAGAAGAGCTCAAACGCCGCGGCGGTGGGTCTCTTGAAGTTCTTCCTTTAGATGTTACCGATCCTGTTTCTATCCAAAAAACCGTATCTGAAACTATCCATCGATACAAAAAAATTGATGTTCTTGTCAACAACGCTGGATTCGGCATGGGAGGATTTTTCGAGGATTTAATGGATAAAGAAATCAGAAGGCAAATGGAGACCAACTTTTTTGGCGTTCAAAATGTTATTCGCGAAGTGATTCCTTTTATGCGACAGAAAAAAAACGGTAAAATTATTAATATCTCCAGCATCGCCGGGCTGTATGCCTTGCCTGGGTTTGGCGCTTACAATGCCAGCAAATGGGCCGTGGAAGGATTCTCCGAAAGTCTTTACTATGAATTAAAACCTTTTGGGATTAAGGTCTGTCTTATTGAACCGGGAAGTTACAAAACAGAAATATTTTACAAAAATCGTCAGTATGCTCAAAATTATAACAATCCGCAAAGTCCCTATTACCCCTACGGCCAGGATTTTAAGCAAAAGGTTGACTCAATGATCGACGCTGATAAAAAGAATCCTGAGGATATCGCGATTTTAGTTGAAAAGCTAATCCATTCCCAAAATCCGCCGTTTCGAAATATCCCCGATTTAAGAAGTAAAATCCTCTTCGCTTTGAGGAAATATCTGCCATTTCGTGTTTTTAGTGAAATTTTATACCGTCTTACGATGGCGCGTTAATTAGGGAGAGATTCCCATCCGCTCTTCGAGGAATTCCTGCAAACTCTTGCATTGAAGGTATGGATTGGTTTTTTTCTGCTGGGCTAACGTAGCGTAAGACGCAGAGCCGTAATTATGCCCTGGATAAAGAAGGGTTGAATCAGGCAGTTTCATGAGAATATTGTACAAAGAATTGTACATCTCTTTAGCATTCCCCCCGGGGAGATCGCATCGTCCACAGCCATCCATAAAAAGAGTATCCCCAGTGATTAAAACGTTCTCATATTTAAAACATTGACAGCCAGGAGTATGGCCTGGCGTTAGAATGCATTCAAATTCTATTCTGCCGATTTTTAATTTTTGATGATCTTCAACTTCCACCATGTTTTTATGCTGAGGTTTGTAAAAAAGTGCTTCTTGACTGGAAATGTAGACGGGGACATCAAAGCGGTTTAAAATATCTTTCAAACCATTGACGTGATCCGGATGACCGTGGGTTAAAAAGATACTGCTTACTTTGTAACTATTTTTTTCGATTTCTTTACAAAGATAGGGGACATCCCAAGCGGGATCCACAACCGCGATTTCTTTCGTTTGAGCATCGCCTAAAAAATAAATAAAATTATTCAGCGGGCCGATTTCGAATTGTTTGAGAATCAATTCAGAAGAGAACATTTTTTTATTATACTTGAGCTCTTGACAGGAAGAAAGAAAAATTTATAATGGGAACATATGGTCTTACTTGAATCCATCACAATTCCTTTAGGCACAAAAATGCCGGATTTTGAACTCAAAGATCCTTTCGGCCAAGTTTATAAAGGAAGCCAGCAATTCGGAGAGAGAGGACTTTTGGTTGTATTTACCTGCAACCATTGCCCCTACGCGATCGCGGTCTGGCCGCGGATTATTCGTTTAGCGCATTACGCCAAAAATTTAAAAATTAACACAATCGCCATTAATCCTAATATCAATCCCGCTTACCCGGATGATTCCCCCGAAAGGATGAAAGAAAATACCAAGGAATTAGGAATTGATTTCCCTTATCTTGTGGATGAAACCCAAAATACCGCCCGCGCCTTCAAAGCCCAATGTACGCCGGATATTTATCTTTTTAATAAAAATCATCAGCTCATCTACCACGGCCGTATTGATGATAACTGGCAGGATGAAACGAAAGTTACGAAAGAAGAGCTCAAGGAAGCCCTCAATAATCTCGCTGTAGGCCAGCCGATTTCTTCTACCCAAAGACCCTCCATGGGATGTTCAATCAAGTGGTTGAATAAATAAAAATTTATATTTTTTGTATTGACTTCTTATTTTAAGATGATACAGTGTCTCATATGAAACAAGCAGGGACTAAAACCATTTTAGCTGAGCAGAGTAAATTTTCAGATTATTTAAAAAAAATAGGGATTAAATTAACTTACGGCCGCCAAATTGTCTTTAACGAAGTCATGGACGCTCATGGCCATTTTGCTGCTGAGGAGCTCCTCAAACGATGCAAAAAAAATGGTAAAAAAGTTTCCCGGGCCACGGTTTATCGCAGCCTTCGAGAACTTTTGGAGGCTGGAATCATCCGAGAAACCGCTTTTGGTGAAAAACATCAGCATTACGAACACGTCTACGATGAGCAATTGCACCATCACGCCCGTTGCATCCGCTGCTATGAAACAATTGAGATGCCTTGCATGAGAGCCGATCAGCAATACATCCCGATCTTAAAAGAAAAAGGATTTTATATTTTAGGTCATGAACTTCATTTTTATGGAATCTGTCAAAAATGCTTAAAAAGAGGTAATTAAAAAATGCTAGAGATTAATCAGAAAGACAATCCTCCCATTCAATCCGGCTGGCGCAGGGCTTTAGTCAGACCCAGTCTTGCCGAGGTTCACGCGAGCATTCCTGTGCCATCCAAAGCCGGTTTCTGGAGAAAAATTTTTGCCTTTAGCGGCCCGGGATTAATGGTCGCCGTCGGATATATGGATCCCGGAAACTGGGCGACGGATTTAGCCGGCGGGGCAAAATTTGGGTATACACTTCTTTCGGTTATTCTTATCTCCAATTTTATGGCGATTCTCTTACAGCATCTTTCTCTTAAATTGGGAATTGTCACGGGACGCGATTTAGCCCAGGCCTGCAGGGATCATTATTCCAAACCCGTATCCTTTTTTCTTTGGATTTTGTGCGAACTAGCCATCGCGGCCTGTGATCTAGCGGAAGTCTTAGGATCGGCCATTGCCTTGAATCTTCTTTTCAAAATTCCTTTGGCTGTAGGCGTTGTCCTGACCGCCGGGGATGTCATGATTATTCTTTTTCTGCAGAATAAAGGCTTCCGACTTCTGGAGTGTCTGGTGGCTGGTTTAATTGTGATGATTGGCGGCTGTTTTGCTTATGAACTGGCGATTTCGCATCCTCCGATTGCCTCGATGATGCTAGGGTTAATACCAAAAACAGAAGTTGTGACAAATCCGCTCATGCTTTATATTGCCATTGGCATTTTGGGCGCGACCGTCATGCCGCACAATCTTTATCTGCATTCGAGCATCGTTCAAACACGGGCTTACGAAAGAAATGACGCTGGAAAAACCATGGCCATTCGTTTCGCCACGATTGATTCAACCGCGGCGCTTTTGTGCGCCTTTTTTATTAATGCCGCTATTTTGATCGTCAGCGCGGCTGTTTTTCATGGCACGGTGCATGGAGATGTAGCGGATATTAACGATGCCTATCATTTACTTTCACCTGTCTTAGGTAATCCTTTAGCCAGCATTCTTTTCGCGGTCGCTTTATTATGTTCAGGACAGAATTCCACTTTAACGGGGACTCTCGCCGGCCAGATTGTCATGGAAGGATTTTTGAATATTCGTCTTCGGCCATGGATGCGGCGTTTGATCACTCGATTGGTCGCTATTGTCCCTGCCGTTATTGTGGCTTCGTTGTATGGCGAAAATGGTGTTGGGGATTTGCTCATCTTAAGCCAGGTGATCCTTTCTCTCCAATTAAGTTTCGCGGTTATCCCGCTTGTTTTGTTTACCGGTGACCGAACAAAAATGGCTCAATTTACTAATCCTCTCTGGATGAAAATCTTAGCTTGGTTGGTCACAGCGGTCATCGTTTTATTAAATCTTTATTTGCTTGCCCAAACAGTTTTGATGTGGTTTAATCATTCATAGCCTATGTATAAAAAAATTTTAGTTCCTTTGGATAACTCTTGCGCGGATCAAACCATCCTAACCCATATCCGTGCCTTGGCGCGTTTGACGAAAGCGGAACTTCTTTTAGTTCATGTGGCGGATGGCTATGCCGCTCGTCTTCAAAAAGAGCTTGACTTGGCCGATTCCGAAGAAATCAAAGAAGATAATGCCTATTTAGCCCAACAAACCAAAGAGCTTATCGAAGAAGGTTTCCAAGTTAAAAGTCATCTTCTGATGGGAGACCCTGTCATTGAAATTCTTAAACTTGCCGAACAAGAACAGTGTGATTTAATCGCCATGTCTACGCATGGTCATCGATTTTTGAAGGATGTTATTTTAGGGAGTGTCGCTGAAAATATCCGCCACCGCACGGAAATTCCCATTTTGATGATCCGCGCTCAAATGAAATGACAGAAGAAATCAAAAAAGAATCTAATCCGGTAAAATTAACCAGCGCGGCTATCGAAAAAATTAAATTGATGATGGCCAAGGAAGGTAAGGAGGGATTTTGCCTTCGATTGGGAGTTGTGACGGGGGGATGTGCCGGTCTTTCTTACGATATGCGTTTTCAAAAAGAGCCTTACGAAAATGATATCGTCTTTGAACAGGGGAATTTAAAAATTTTACTTAATCCAGAAAGTCTCGAGTTTTTAAAAGGCATCCAAATTGACTACGTAGATACCCTCAAAACAAGCGGCTTCCAATACAAAAATCCCAACGCCAAAAGTAGCTGCGGTTGCGGGACTTCGTTTAGTTAATCACCCCGCAGAATTCTCCGCCACAGAGGGGTGATTAACCCCCAGCGTTTTGGTTTCCGTAGCGTAAGCGGAGGAAATCAGCAGGGGGTATCTCTTGAGAAATTTAAGCAGAGACTAATAGGGCTTGGCGAAAAAGATGAGAATGGTTGGCAATAAACTCTTCTAATTTATTTTTAAAGCTGTGTAATTCGGCCATGGCGCGTTCTCTGGAATCTCTTGTCTCCTGAAGCATTTTTGGAAAAAGACCGCGGTAATATTCCATTCCTGAAAACAAATTATCCTTAAATTGATTAAAATATTGAATCTGTTTTTCACTGGGATGCGGAGCAATTCTTTTAACCTCTTTGATGAAGTAATCGATATAAATCTTTAATTCTTTGATAAACATATGGGGGCGAGGAGTCGCGTTGAGCAAATTCAATCTTCCATAAATATGACCTACCATTTCGGCTAAAGTGGCAATTTTGGAAAAGTAAGCAATATTCGGCCCCGGGCAAACGGCCGTAAAACGTTTCAATCCATTTTTATAAATTTGATGATTAATGAGCGGCGCTTCGGCAAGATCGTTACAAATACAAGATTTTTTCACGGTGTTTTGATATTGCTGCTGATAATTTGAAATATCTAAATTTTGTGTATTTAATTGATCAATTTTTAGTTTTTGATATTGACGTGAGGCCGTGCAAATCGGTTCTTTGGTAAATTCCGTATTGGAGACAAGAAAACTTTTAGGGCAGGCGCTTCCGGGTCGGCCTAAAGCAATCTTGCGTTCTTTTTCTAACTCGCTATTGCTGTTACGAAGCGTATAAAAAGGGACCCCTAAAGGAGAAACCTCGCTTAAATAAACATCTTTTTCTTCGGCTTGGGATAACCTCTCTAAAGTTTCAGGGTCAACATTAGTGACCTCGGGGACAAGTAAAAAAGGCGTTGCCCAACCCGTGCTATCCAGCTGGTAATAATTGAGAAGAAAATTATTTTCTTGAGGCGTACCAATACCTCCTTGAGCGGTAATCCGAACGGGATGAGGTTCATTAAAGGTTGGTTTTCGCTTTATCTGCAAGGCGTCATTACAAATTTTATGAAGGTCATTCATTAATTCTTGTCTTTTGACTTTAAACTCTTCTAAAATGGGCCCCATCAGATACCCATCGCTGGCAAAGGCATGGCCGCCGCAATTAAGTCCGGATTCAATTCTGTACTCGGAAACCCACAAACCTTTTTTGGCCAAAAATGTTCCCTGAATGATCGAAGAGCGGTAATCACTGACCTTAAGGACAATTTTTTTCTTGATAAAACCATTTGCATCCGCGAAGAAATCTTCAAACTGCTCAATGTAACTATACAAACGCCGGTTAAATCCCGCGGAGAAGACAATGGAAGAATTTAATGTGCTTTTAGCAAAACCTCGCAGGGCTGAAAGGGCATCCGAATATTCCGCGGGAAGAAGAATGCCCTTAGGATCATAATTCATGCGGTCTAATTTCGTCATAATATTGACGTTGATATCTCCGCATTGCATTCGGCCACGCAGCTGGGTTTGGGTTTGTTCTTTAATTTTTGGATCCATTTCCTTAAGCATTGTCCGGTAAAGTATTTTGACTTGAGAATCATCGGGCAGGAGTTCAAAATATTTTGTAATTTCCGTTCCTTCTTCAAAGGAAGAATTTTTGACCTCTTGAAATCTTTTTTCAACAATACGATGGACAAGGTTTAAATAGGCGGTAATCCGTCTGGCGCGAAAATCCTCTTCATATTTAGAAATGGCTGTACATTCTTCCCCCATCAGATGAGAATAAAATTGACGCATTTCTTCTATCAAGGCGTCGTCCACTAAGGAAATGACCGAAGAGATGCCAAAAGGCGCCACTTTAATGGGGGTGTCAATAGAGAAACCTGTTCCCATGACGGGGATATGGAAGGTATGCATATTACATAAAGAATACAACGCCATTGGCATAATTGCAAGCTTTATTTGATTTCTTTCTTGATTTGTATTAGAATATACACTTAATTATTTTTCATACCCAAAGAGGACAAAATGGACCGCGAATTTTACGCTCAATTAGCCGATCAAAGTATTGCCGGGAATTTATTATCCAAAGAAATAGCGAGAGGAATTCTTGTTGGAAAAGAAGTGGAATTATTGCCTTTGCTCAACGCTGCCTACGAAGTTAGGAAGAAATTTGCGGGGAAAGAAGTTAATATCCATATTATCAATAACGGCCAAAATGGATATTGCCCGGAAGATTGCCATTACTGCGCTCAAGCGAAATCTTCCAACGCGGACATTGAGGAATATCCTTTAAAATCGGATGAGGAATTTTTGGCTGAGGCAAAAAACGCCCATGAAAACGGGGCCTATCGTTATTGCATGGTTTTCGCGGGACGTGGACCCTCTCTTGGGCGTACTGAACGTTTATCCCGTCTTATTAAAGAAATTAAGAAACGATATCCCATCGAAGTTTGCGTCTCCGCTGGACTTCTTAACGAAGAAAAAGCTAAACTTCTTAAAGAAGCGGGCTTGGATCGTTTAAATCACAATTTGAATACCTCCGAGCGGCATTATCCCTCTATCTGCACGACGCACACTTACCGTGATAGAATTAATACTCTTCAAGCGGCACGGGCGGCAGGTATTCCATTGTGTTCTGGGATCATTATTGGAATGAAGGAAGGCATCGAGGATGTCATTGAAGTAGGTTATACTTTGCGAGAAATGGCGGTGGAATCCATTCCGGTCAATCTTTTTATCCCCATTGAAGGAACAAAAATCGGAACAGATTCGGTTTTAACCCCCGAATATTGTCTTCGAGTTTTATGTTTATTCCGTTTTTTAAATCCTAAGGCCGAGTTGCGTATCGCGGCTGGGCGAGAACTTAATTTACGAAATTTAGAGGTCTTGGCTCTTTATCCAGCCAATTCTTTATTCCTCGATGGGTATCTCAACGCGAAAGGAGAGTCCAGGTTAAAAACTCTTCAAATGATCAAAGACGCTGGTTTTACCATAAAATCAGAAGTTCCTTTAGAGGAGTTAATCGAAAAAGAATTCGCGAGTAATCACCTTGTTGAAAAAATTCAAAACGATTTCGTCGCAAAAAATTTACTTAAAAATTTAAAAGACCTGCGCCCTCACTTAACCTCAAATAATTATTGCGAAACGTAGAAGAGATGTTATAATTCAGAATTTGCAATAGAAGAGGAGTTCCGATGTCAGTTCAAAAAGCGAATGTTACAAGATTTGAATTATTAATGGATGCCGGTTTTGGCGCCCAAAAGGCTGGAGACATTCTGGTTCAGGCCTTTGCCAAATTAGGAAGATATGTTTACATTGAGCCAATGATTCCGGCTGAAATCAGCCCTCCACCGCGGACACGCCCAGCTCTTTCTGGCGTCATTATCCGTTTAGCCGATTTTGACATCACCAATATCGGAAACAACACCGATGTCATATTAGCCGCCCATGAAATTGTATTAGATCGACGGCTAGACGACGATGAGTATAACCCTCAATGCCGTGTTCTTTTGGATATAGGAGATAAAAAAGGGAATGAAGAGTCCTACGAGCGTGTCTGCAAGCGTGTGGCCCAGATGGGATTGAGCATCTATCCGATTGAAATGACTCCAGAGGCTTTAAAAATTATTCAAAATTTAGGGGGAAAGGGTAAAAACATGTATTATTTGGGTATGTTCGCCCAAATTTACGGCATGCCTGAGCAAGCCATCATCGATGAAATCAAAGAAACTTTTGGCAAAAAATTGAATGAAGATATTTTGAATAAGAATATTGAAATTTTTCATCAAGGTCTTCAATACGCCAAAGAGAACATTCATTTCTCCTATGAAGTCAAAAGTGTTCCTGAGAATATCGGTGGAGAAAAAATTTTGATTGACGGAAATACTTCTTTAAGTATGGGAATTATCGACGCGGGGATTAAACTTTTCAGCGGGTATCCGATCACTCCCGCGTCATCGATTATGCATACTTTGGCGAAAGAATTGCCTTCTTACGGCGGGATGGTTCATCAAGCGGAAGATGAAATTTCGGCGATTGGGACGGCGATTGGCGCTTACTACGGAGGGACTCCCGCCATTACGGCGACCTCGGGGCCTGGGTTATCCCTCAAACAGGAATTTATTGGCTACGCCTCGGTGACTGAAATTCCCATTATTATTATTGACGCTCAACGTTCTGGTCCTTCCACGGGGATGCCCACCAAAACAGAACAATCTGACTTGCCCGCGGCTATTTTTGGCAATCACGGAGATAATACAAAAATCGTTATCAGCGTGTCGAATGTGATTGATTGTTTCTACGCGCCTGTCATGGCCCGTTATCTGGCTGAAAAATTAAGACTCCCCGTTTTTATTATGTCTGATTTCCAGACAGCCAACAGTTATAAAGTCATTAAAAAACTTAAAGTTTGCGCGCTGGACAATGTCAATGATATCCCTGATTTTGTCCTAGAAAGATTTCACATCTCGCGTCTGTCTGAAAAAATTGAAATGGTCCGCACCAACCAGTCCACCCCCGGGGTGGAAGGAGGGATGCGACGGGTGACGGGATTAAATACGGATCAAGCCGGTCATATCAATTATTTCTCCGGAGTTAATCAGCGTTCTCATCAAGTTCGTAATGAAAAAGTTCATACCGTAAGACGCGCCTTAACTAAACCAGAGATGTTCGGCAAAGGAGAAGGTGAACTTTTAGTGGTCGGCTGGGGAAGCACCCGAGGAGTTATCGAAGAATCCGTGGATATTCTTTCCAAACAAGGATATTCGATCGGCGGTATGCATTTAAAAATTGTTAATCCGCTTCCTCTAATGCTTAAAGAGATATTTTCCAAATTCCAAAAAGTAGTTACGGTGGAACTCGCTTACGGCGATCAATATAAACCGGCACCCTTGGCGATGCTTCTTCGGGCGGAAACTTTGATCGATGTACAATCCATGATTTCACGGGCCACGGGGCGACCCATTCGGCCTTTAGATATCCGAGAAAAAGTAAAGGAGTTCTTCGGTGCCACTCAGAACTTTTAATCCCACCGCAACAGTTATTTCTGGGAAAGAAAGTGGTGAGCGGCGTCGAACCATAAAGGAGATTTTAAATGGTCACACAGTCAGCGCCGTCTAACGCGCCTTTTAATATCAAAGATCTTTTTACGGAAAATCCTCGTTGGTGCGTTGGCTGCGGAGATTTTGGTATTCTCATGGGTGTCAAACGTTTTATGGTCGACACCCAAATCGTGCCCCACAACACCGTCCATGTCTCAGGGATTGGCTGTTCGGGCCGCGCGCCTAATTATATTAATGCCTACGGAGTTCACAGTATTCATGGCCGGCCCATTACCATTGCTTTAGGATTAGCCTTAACTCGGCCAGACCTTAATATTTTTGTCCATTCCGGAGATGGCGACGCTTTAAGTATCGGAGGAAACCATCTTATCCACGGGGTTAATAAAAACTTTAAATGTGTTTTCCTGCTTTACGACAACGAAATCTACGCTTTGACTAAAGCCCAATCTTCTCCAACAACACGTAAGGGACACGCCACCATGACGCAACCTAAAGGAACATTCCTTGATCCTTTGAAAGCAATCCGCCTTGTGTTAGGAATAGGGGGTTCTTTCGTCGCGTCCACCGCGGATTGGATGCCGGATCATTTAGCGAACACTCTCAAAGCTGCTTTTGCCCACAATGGTTTTGCTTTTGTTCATATTTCCCAACGATGCCCTCATTTTGATCCTGAAAATTTTGATCATAAAAACTCCTCCTGGTTTGCCTTTTTAAAACATGAAAAAGGTATCGCGCCAGATAAGCGCGTTGCCGATAAATGCGAGATCATTGCCCACGATCCTGGCGATTTGAATGAGGCCTTCAAATTATCTAACCAAGAAAAATCTTATTTCGGCTTATTTTATCAAGATCAAAACAAGCCTCGTTACGATGAAATCCTTCGCAATCAGGTTGCGTCGGCTAAACAGTTGCCGCGGGAAGAAATATTGGAGAAATACAAAATATAGTCCAGAATTTAATTCCTAATGTCTAATTGATCTAATTTCTAATTAATGCTCAAATTCCCAATGAAAAAATGTCCATTGGATATTAAAAAATTAGACATTGGTTATTAATTAGGTTAATTAGGAATTAAAAATTTTATTTTACTATGGAAAATATTATAATCATTGGTTCTGGTCCCGCGGCGCATACAGCCGCTATTTACGCCGCCCGCGCCAAATTGAATCCGCTTGTTTACGAAGGATTGTTGGCTGGAGGAGTCGCTGCCGGCGGACAACTGACCACGACAACAGAAGTCGAAAATTACCCCGGATTCCCGGAAGGAATTTCAGGCCCGGAACTCATGAACCGCATGCGGGAACAATCCCTTAAATGCGGCGCCCGTATCAAAACTCTGACCGTAACCGGTGTTGATTTAAAATCCAAGCCATTCAAAATTTTTGCTGAGCAGGAAATTGTTCAAACAAAAGCGCTTATTATTGCCACGGGGGCCACCGCTAAACGTCTTCACATCCAAGAAGAAGATCGTCTTTGGCAAAGAGGAATCTCGGCCTGCGCTGTCTGCGATGGAGCTTTGCCTATTTTCCGCGATAAAATTTTGGTTGTCATCGGAGGCGGCGATACGGCCGTTGAGGAATCAACCTATTTGACCAAATTTGCCAGCAAAATTATTCTTCTTGTCCGACGGGATGTCTTGAGGGCTTCAAAAGTCATGCAGGAAAAAATTTTCTCCAATAAAAAAATTGAAGTCAAGTGGAATACAGAAGCCCTTGAAGCCTTAGGGGACAAATCTCTTGCCGGGCTTAAAATTAAAAACAATAAAACCCAAGAAATAACGACACTTCAATGCGGCGGATTATTTTACGCGATTGGACATTTACCTAATACCTCTTTCCTGGAAGGCCAATTAGCCTTAGATGAGGCGGGATATATTAAGACAACATCCGGGACAAAAACGAGCGTGGAAGGTGTCTTCGCTTGCGGGGACGTCCAGGATAAAGTTTACCGCCAAGCGGTGACAGCCGCCGGGACGGGATGTATGGCCGCCCTCGATGGCGAACGCTATCTATATTTGCAAAATCCCCCGGTCTATGGTAAAGTTTAATTAGATATAATTACAGGAGAGACAAATGACTACAAAAGAATTAGAACAAAAAGCGCTCAACCTAAAGCCTATTGATAAACTTCATCTGGTGGAACAGATATTAGAGAGTCTAGATCATCCTGATTCTCAAATTGAGAAAGCATGGGTTGCCGAATCAGAATCTCGATATACTGATTATAAAAATAATACAATTGCGCCTGTGGATTTTAACTCTCTCAAAAAGAATTTAAAAAAATGGAAATAATATTTCTGCCGCCGTCAGATAAAGAATTAGAGGAAGCTGTTTGTTTTTACGAGGACCAATTAATAGGATTAGGAAAACAATTTTATGCTGAGGTCACGGAAGCGCTTGAATTTATCGTTCAATATCCAGATGCCTGGTATAAGATTGGGCCGCATACACGACGTTTTATCCTTAAACGGTTTCCTTATTTGGTCTTATATATTTTTGAAAAAGATAAGATTATTATCACCGCTATTGCCCATCAGCATCGTTATCCCAAAAACTATTTAAACAGAATACCGCAAAAATAAATTCCGACGCCCCTATCAAACGGCAGTCAAGGAAGACAGACACGTTGATCAAGATGGAAATACTTCAAAAACACGACATTTGGAAGGTCTTTGATGAAATTTCACCCACCTACGATTTTTTAAATCATCTTTTATCTTTTGGATTGGATATTCATTGGCGACAAAAATTAAAGGAATTTTTTCCCCTGGGAAGGAATCTTCAAATTCTTGATTTAGCAACTGGCACCGCGGATGTTCTTATTAGTTTATGCGCGGATAATCCGCGTGTTGACAAAGCTTTCGGGATTGATCTAGCCGATAAAATGCTAAGCCTTGGACGCGAAAAAATTGCCCAGAGGCATTTGGAAGATAAAATTTCGCTCCAAACAGCCGATGCTCATCAGCTTCCCTTTGGAGAAAATATCTTTGATTGCGTCACGATCGCTTTTGGTATTCGTAACATGGAAGACCCTTCACGAGTATTCACAGAAACGCGTCGAGTATTAAAGAAAGAGGGAAGGGCATTAATCCTTGAGTTTTCTTTGCCAAAGAATAAAATGTGGCGCTTATTCTATCTTTTTTATTTAAGAAAGATTGTGCCTTTCCTTGGATTAATTTTTTCGAGGCACGCGCAGGCTTACCGCTATTTAAATGAAAGCGTGGAAGATTTTCCCTGCGGAGAAAAATTTCGCGCTTTAATGGAACAAACTGGATTTAAAAAGACAGCCTTTTACCCCTTAATGGGCGGGGTCGCGACTATTTACGCGGGGGAAAAATGATAACCAAAGAGTGTATGGCTAACCAGATTAAACAACTTCTTAATAAAATTGAAGCGGTGGGTCCATTAAATAAAATTTTACGTTTGGAATGGCCTTGTGAACCGTTATCCATTCTCTCTTGGCTTAACAGTCCAAAACTCGAGCATAAATTTTATTATTCCAGCCGTGATGAACAATTTGAAATGGGAGGCATTGGAATCGCCGATTGTCTCCAAGGGAATAATTGTCATGCCCGCGAAAGCGGGCATCCAGGCAAAATTCTTAAAGATATCTTTGATCAGATGGAAGCCAGGTTATCGGCGGATAATCCGTATTTACGTTATTACGGAGGATTAAGTTTTGCCCCTCACCTCGATCCTCTCCCCATAGGGGAGAGGATGAAAGGTGAGGGGGACGAATGGCAGGACTTTCCTAACTACCATTTTTTTATTCCACGGTTTGAGATAGTCCACAGAGCTTCCCAATGGATTTTTGCCTTTAATATTCTTAACGAAGATATTAGGGAAGGGAAAATAAATGAAATCCTCAACCAATTGGAAAAAATTAATTTTGAATCTGCCCAATATTCCTCCCCTTTAAAGGAGAAAATTTCATCCAAGTCACCGCAAAATATTCCCGATAAAAAAGAATGGGAAGATATATTTACTAAAATAAAACATCGGATGGAAAAAGGAGACTTTGAAAAAATTGTTCTGGCTCGGAAGACCACGTATGAATTTAACGAACCGCTTAATCCCTGGAATCTTTTGGCTTGCCTTAAAGAAAAAACCCGCGCGTGCTTTCATTTTTGTTTAACTCTTAATGACCAAACAGCCTTTCTTGGAGCTTCCCCTGAACGTTTATTTAAAAGAGAGGGACGAAATATTCAAACCGAAGCCTTAGCTGGCACTAAACCTCGAGGTAAAAACAATCCAGCCGACCAACAGCAGAAAGAAGAGCTTAAGTTTTCTCTCAAAGATAATCAAGAACATCTCTTTGTGGTCAATTTTATCAAAGACATTCTTAAAACAATTTGTTCGTCGGTCAAATTCGACAAACAGCCTAAAATTTTTGAACAAAACGCGGGTCATCATTTGATAACCCAATTTAACGGGATCCTTAAACCCCAAATTTCTGACGATCAAATTATTTTTTCTCTTCATCCCACGCCGGCAGTTGGTGGATATCCAAAGGACAAGGCTTTAAAATGTATTAAAAAATTTGAGCCTTTTGACAGGGGATGGTATGCTGGTATTTTGGGATTTGTCGGATATGAGGAGGCTGAATTTTGCGTGGCTATCCGTTCGGGTCTTGTCAGCGATAAAAAACTTGCTCTCTACGCGGGAGCCGGGATTGTGAAAGAATCGACGATGGAAGGTGAATGGAATGAAATCGAAGAGAAGATCAAAAGTTTTAATGTCCTCTCCTAATCTTAACTATCTTTGGTCGAGCTTGATCGTGGAAGAATTAATCCGAAACGGCGTGGATTATTTTTGCATTTCGCCGGGTTCGCGATCGTCTCCTTTAGTCTGCGCGGTCGCGGATAATCCCAAGGCGAAAACCTTTGTTCATTTTGATGAACGAGGGACAGCCTTTCATGCTTTAGGATACACCTCAGCGACAGGGAAACCTTGCGTGTTAATCTGCACATCCGGCACAGCCCTGGCCAATTTTTTTCCGGCAATTATTGAGGCCTCCAAGAAAAAACTTCCCTTAATTATTTTAACCGCCGACCGTCCGCCCGAATTACGTTTGACCGGAGCCAATCAAACGATCGACCAAATTAAAATTTTTGGTGAATATGTGCGTTTCTTTTTTGATTTGCCCACACCAAGTCAAGAAATTAAACCGGAATTTGTTCTGACCACCATTGACCAGGCTGTTTTCAGATCTCAAGGAGAGCTTCCCGGCCCCGTGCACCTCAATTGTCCATTTCGAGAACCCCTTGCCCCTGTTCAAATGAAGGGAAATTTTAAATTCTATTTAGAATCGATCAAAAACTGGATAAAAACCGGCAAACCGTATACCAGCTATATCCGCTCCGAAAAAAAATTAAACGCCAAAGACACGCAAATGGTTTGCGAAATTCTTCGAAATTCTCAAAAAGGAATTATTGCCGTTGGAAAACTTTCTTGCCCCGAAGATAGCAAGGCGATTTACCAATTAGCGGAAAAATTAAATTGGCCGATTTTTCCGGATATCACATCCGGTTTACGTCTAGGATGCGCTCATCCCAATATTATTTCTTATTTTGACCAAATTTTAATGTCCGCAAACCTTGTAAAAATTAAAACCGATTGCGTTTTGCATTTAGGAGGGAGGCTCACCTCCAAAAGATTTTACGAGTATCTCCCAAAAAATGATCCGCAAAATTACATTGTTGTGCTTAATCATCCTTTAAGGAACGACCCTTTGCACAAAGTCAGTTTAAGAATTCAATCAAAGACGGAGCACTTTTGTAAAGAAATAATAAAAGGAATTAAATCCGCGAACAAATCGCATCCATTTCTAAAATTACTCAAAGATGAAAACAAAAAAATCGATCTAAAACTCGAAAAAATGGGGGACACCCCTCAATTAACAGAAACAATCGCCGTGCGGCTTTTATCCAAACTTCTTCCCAAAGACAGCGGACTTTTTATTGCCAGCAGTCTGCCTATTCGGGAAATGGATATGGTCGCGAGTCCTAACGCAAATCCCGTGGTCGTTTCCTCTAACCGCGGGGCCAGCGGGATTGACGGCACGATTGCCTCAAGCGTCGGCTTTGCCGTGGGGCTGAACAAACCCACGACTCTTCTGATCGGCGATTTAGCCTTTTTGCATGATCTCAATTCACTGGCCATGTTAAAAAATTTACACACGCCTCTGGTGATCGTTGCGCTCAACAATAATGGAGGAAGGTTATTTAGCAAGCTTCCTATCGCCGAGTTTAAATCTTATTTTGAAAAATTTTTCTTAACCCCGCATAATCTGCGTTTTGAACACGCCGCCCAACTTTTTAAAATTCCCTACTTTGCGGCTAAAAACCTCAAAGAACTTACCGCCGCTTATCAGGCTGCCATCAAAAAACATGTCTCAACTCTTATCGAAGTTGTCTGCTAAAAATGCAAAGGACGCCAAACAATACAAAAATGTTGACAAAACAACTAAAGTAATGTATATTTGTAATGTATGGTGTATAATAGTAATGTATCTTTAGGAGACCGTTATGATCAAATTTCGCAAACAAATTTATGTGGATAAGGAAGATATGACATCTTTACAATCAGAAGGTCAGCGCAAACACAACTCTGTTTCAGCCGTTATTCGCGAGGCCATTAAAGAACACCTATACAAAGAGCAACAAAGGCCAGGATGGCAGGAAGACCCTGTCACAAAGCTGATAGGACAAATTGATTCAATGACCAGGCAGGGTTCCTCGCGCCACGATCAATATATTTATGAATAAAACGATAGTATCTCAGATATGAATACTCCCAGTGACTCTTCTATTTTCATGGACACAAGCGCGTGGATCGCCCTCTTTTCAGCCAAGGATCAAAATCACAACCGTGCGCAAGTCATTTTTAAACGCATACAGTCAGCCGGCTGGGCGATGTTCACCTCGGATTATGTAATTGACGAAACCATAACTTTTATGGTAAAAAAATCCGGCTATGCGGCTGCCGTGCGCGTAGGTGACGCACTTCTCAACAGCCAGTTAGTAAAAATACTTTTTTTAACATCCGAACAATTTTACAACGCGTGGCTTGATTTTAAAAAATATGACGACAAGGATTTTAGTTTTACGGATATAATGTCATTCCGCCTGATGAAAGAATTGGGAATGACTAAAGCCTTTACTTTTGATAAGCATTTTCAACAAGTCGGCTTTGTCCCAGCGTGAGAATCCTAAAGGAAAAATTAAAGTAGAAATCGAAATTGACAAGGGGATACAGATTGCAAACTCCTTGACGCGAGCAAAGATATCTGTATAATATAATTCAATCTAATATTCGCCTAGGAAAGGAGCGCGTTTATATTACACCCATACTTTTATTTATTGAAACCGCCACGGAAGGCGGTTTTTTTTATAATTTGATAAAAATAAATGTCAATGATAGTAAAACAAATTAGAAAGGAGACAGAACACATGTTTAACCCAAGTAAATTGAAAGCCAGTATCATTTTTACCATTGGTCTTATTTTTTCTTTTCCCTCTTTTTCTTTCGCGGCTGGATCAGGTGGATTTCGCATTGAAATGGTGGACGCCGAGGCGTTGGGCAAAGGGGTGGCGTTTGCCGGAGAGGCTGACAATGCTTCAGCCGTTTTTTATAATCCCGCCGGGTTGACTCAATTAAAAGGAAACCACGTTTCGATTGGACTTGGCCTCATCGCGCCGTCCGTTACGCATGAAAGCTTTGGGGGCGTTAGAACAGATATGGGCCGTCAAGAATTTTGGATTCCTGACATTTTCGTGGTGAGCGATTTTGGCCTTGAAAGATTTGTCTTTGGTTTAGGCGGCAGTTCCAATTGGGGAACAGGGACAGAATGGGATGACACGAGTTTTTCGCGGTATGTGGCCACCCGTTCGGATGTCAACAATAGTGAGCTGATGTTTACGGGAGCCTACAAAGTCAACGATCAATTATCTTTAGGATTATCCGTTGATCACGATTATTCGGTTGTGAATAAAAGTAAACAACTTTTACAAACCGGCGGCGCAGATGGTAATTTTCAACTCAAAGGAAAAGCCGGAGGGTGGGGATATCGATTAGCCACTTTATATAAGCTTAATGATCAGCATCAATTTGGGCTTCAATACCGCAGTCCGATTGAAGAGAAGTATTATGGCAAAGCTTATCTGAATGAATTAAACATCTCCGGATTTAATTATCAGACGATTTTTGGCGGCAGTAATTATGAGACGGAAATCGAATCGGAATTAGAGTTGCCGCAGAGTGTGGTTTTGGGATACAGTTACCAACCTAGTGACAAATGGACCTTCAATTGGGATATTGAATGGATGGACTGGTCAAGCATCGAGTATGAATTATTGACCTACGATGAAACAGATGCCATACGTTTAAGTATCCTTAATGGCGGTAATCCTGCATCCAAAGATTGGAAGAGTGTTTTATCAACAGGCCTAGGCACGGAATACAAATGGAATGACCACCTGCGTCTGCGCGGCGGTTACTTTTTCCACCAGACACCTATTCCCGACGAGAATTTTCACTCCAACTTACCCGATTCCAACTCTCATTCCATCGCCCTTGGCTTTGGATATGATTTAAACGATAAAACAACCGTGGATTTCGCTTATTCCCACATGTTTTTTGAAAATCGCACCATCGACGGCTCAACCGCCGGCGCAACCATTAACGGGACGTATGAGGAAGGGATTAATCTCCTCCAGCTGACGGTGAATAGGAGGTTCTAATTGGAAGTGGCAAAACCGTAGGAAGATAGGCAAGGGAATGAGGTTTAAGGATAGGATCAAAAATGAATAAAAAACAGATATATCAAAAGATGCTCTGCCCTCCGATCACTCGGCAATTAATTAAGGAGATCACGCGTCGTATTGTTTTAAAAATTAAGCCGGAAAAAATCATCCTCTTTGGTTCCTACGCCTATGGGAAAGCAAAAAAAGATAGTGATTTAGACCTTTTCATTATTAAAAAAACACGTTTGTCTGTCAGTGAACGATTTGGCATGATAAGTGATTGCTTATACCCTCGAATGATTCCTATGGATTTTATCGTAAAAAATCCACAGGAAATAAAAATACGACTTAATAGTTTGGATCCTTTTCTTAAAGAGATACTTACTCGAGGAAAAGTGTTGTATGAAAAAAATTAAACCAGTCGATGAATGGGTTGAAAAGGCTGAAGGAGATTACGAAACCGTTTTAGATCTGAGGAAACGACGCAGGAGAAGACAACAATATATCATTGCCTTTCATTGTCAGCAATGCATTGAGAAGTATCTCAAGGCCCTTTTGATTTGTCATGGGATGGAATTCCCTCGACAGCATGATTTAGAAGAACTCCTCGTCTTGCTTTTACAAAAAGATCCCTTGATATCTTTTATCCGTGATGACTTGAAATCTTTAACACCTTTCGCAGTGAGTTTTAGATATCCAGGTGAAGATATAACAAAAGAGGAAATAAGAACGGGTGTGGGAATTATGAAAAGAGTCCGCGTCATTTTACGGGAGAGGCTTGGATTGAGGAAGAGTTAAGCGAAGATTTCCTTAACAAATATTATGAATCCATTAACAATCGCTGGAATATTTATTGCCTTAACCTCTTTAGTTCTCATTGGAATCCTCCTGAGGTATGGGACGACGAAACTGCATCGGCTCTGGCTTGCGTACAATGCGGCTGTGGGAATTTGGGGGTTAGGCTGTGTGCTCATTTCTTTAAGCCGTAGCGAACAAGCGGCCCTTTTGAGCTGGAAAATCGCCGTTCTCGGAGCTGACCTGGTTCCGGCCATTTTTTATCATTTTGTGGTCATTTTTACCAAAAGAAAAGAAACGAAACTCGTCACCATTTTTTATCTTTTTAGTTTTGCCCTGTTATTCACTAATTACTTCGGATTAGGCAATCCAAATGTTGCCGTTTTAAACTTTCTTTTTAATTCCTTCTATTTTATTCAATCGGCATCTTTTCTTTACAGTGCTTTGCTCATCGCCTGGATATTTATTGTTTTGTTAGGTAATTTAGAGCTATTCCAATACTATCGACGTTGTTCGCCGGATGAAAAAAATAGGACAGCCTATCTTTTTTTTGGATTTCTAATCGGTTTTTCAGGAGCTTTAACTAATCTCCTACCTCACTTTGGAATCAACCTTTATCCGTTCGGCAATTTTATGATTCCTTTATATTCGATTATTGTTGTCTACGCGATTTTAAAGCATCAACTTTTGGATATCGTTGTGGTTATACGCAAAAGCATTGTCTATACTATCTTAATAGGACTTGTTTCTCTCGCGTATCTTGCAACCGTTTTTTTATTTGAAAAATTTTTACAGGAATCTTTCGGCTACAGATCCCCTACTTTAAGTTTTTCTGCGGCGCTTATTTTAGGAACAATCCTTATTCCGCTACGTAATCAAATTCAGTATTTAGTGGACAAATATTTCTTCCAGGCCTCTATGCCTGAATTGGCGTATGAAAATACCTTTCTGCGCCAGGAGGTGATGGACAAAGAGAAATTCAAAGCCGTGGCGACTATGGCGAGTGGGATGGCGCACGAGATTAAGAATCCGTTGACGGCCATCAAAATCTTTTCGGAATATCTGCCTTTGAAGATGAACGATCCCGAATTCCTGCAGAAATTCTCGCGTATCGTTGGCAAAGAGGCGGACCGGATTAATGATCTGGTGCGTCAATTGCTGGAATTTTCCCGCCCGTCCGCGCCGAA
>Ga0082335_1001398_pt1 | contig 51629 bp, 50 predicted proteins | sample Subgrocontami58m_FD_72375 | JGI IMG/M metagenome (GOLD analysis project Ga0082335, IMG submission 72375) | Subsurface groundwater microbial communities from S. Glens Falls, New York, USA - GMW37 contaminated, 5.8 m (SPADES assembly) (version 2) ... | reverse complement strand
TGAGAAGCTTGCGCTCGTCAACCAATTTGAACAGCGCTCTCCGGTCCTGCGTGTTGAAAGCAAAGTAGGAGGGTGCCAGCCCATGCATCTTCTCCACCAGCGCATTTTCGTCAAGCGTGAAATCTTTCAGGAGCGTGTAACGCTGATAGTTGGAGAGATACACCTTGATGCGAGCGCTCTTGTACTCAATGTTGTGCGCCTGCTGCTTTGCTCTCTTCCTGACCTTGTACTCTGCCGCAGCCGCCATGAACCGGTCACGGTGGTCATCCATCGTTTCATCCGACGACCAAATTTCGGGGTACATACTGTAATACTGGCGTTCACTCTTTACCTGACGAGCCGCCGCGACAAGTTGTTCGTTTGCATCCGGCGTACCAAGGTCGAACGAGATGTCTTCATAATGAGATTCACGACCACGCTTGTACGTCTTGACATAGAAACAGATAACACACTCGACATCGGCGTAGGGACGAAACAGATTCTTCGCTTCCACCCTCGAATGAACGTACTGCGCAATCTCAGGGTCTTGAGATATTGATTTCTGCCATGCAGACTTCGCGACGAGAAACGCACCTTGACCGCCCTGCTTCGTCATTGCTATCGCCATTGGGGCAGCACGCACAGCACATGCCGAGCGGTATGCGAAAACACAATTTTCTCTCGCTGAAACGCTCTTATCAAATGCTATCGCTCAACTTCATGAGCAGAACCCGATACATGCAAGATTCTATGCAGAGAAAGCCAAGAGGGAGGCTGAACGTGCGCTTGCGATTGCTCGTCAACTAGACACCGTTGTAGGGCCTAGCCACCTCATGATCCATGGAAAGGGAAAGTAGCTGGCGACATTACCAAACCTTCAATGAGAACATATGCCAAAACATAGCGTACACCTTGCCCGAGTAGCCATTGACGCTGCACGCGAAGCAAACGTCAACACACTTGCTCCTGATGAGTTTGTTCAAGCCGAAGCGTACCTGAGAATTGCCGACATGGAACAAGGTATGAAAAACTCTCTCCTCGCCGTAACCTACGCGCAGATGGCCATCGAACAAGCGGACATTGCCCGAAGAATCGCCATTCAACACGCCTCCTCTTCAAATGCCAAGACCAGTGATGCTACCTGACAGAATCGGCTCCGAAACCAAAACTACATTCCTTGACGTCGTGGTAGCAAGATCGGTTTGTGGAAAGGGGCACGAAAGGTTTGTGTGCAGGAAGCGGATTGATAACTCTTACGAGGCGTTTGTCAATTCTTGGCTCTTTGCCAGGGCATGTAGTCCCATTCTCCCAATGAGTTGATTTGTGTCGTAGATGTTCTTGGACAGATACTTCGCAAGTCGGGCAACCGAGATCTTCCCCAGCCGGAAGGCTTCGAGTCCAAGCTTGATGTAACGGTCGGGGTACAATTCCTCACCGCTTGTACGCACCTCACTCACCGTGTATCCCAACAAGTCGTCGATTTCTGATCCTGCCCGCTCCAGCTCACTGCGCAAGACACCTCTTTCCTCCTCCGAGATAAGCCCGAGTTGAACGAAGCGATAGAGGGTTGATTCATAGTCCACCCCGAAATACCGAGCAATCGCAATCGTGTCAAACACGCTCGGCGTTGGCTGCGTGCGCATCTGGAGCCAAACTTTTTCGACTGCCTCCGTGGGCATAAGAAAGCTGAGTGCGAAAATACTCGCCCGATGCTCCGTCAAATCATCCTTTTTCCAGTTGTTGCAGAGTGTGAAATTTCTATCGGCGTCCATTGCCTGCCAGTCTAACGATGCGTGACAGAACGTGTGCGCAAGACTGAAGCGATCCACTTGACGATTTCCCGATCGGTTCACAAGCACGCAGTGACCATAGTCTGGACTGTACACATAGATACCTGAGACGGACTCGGTATTCAACTTCCGCTTAATAACTTTTATCCCGATGGTATCTAAGAAGAGACGAACGTCGTACATCGGTTCTATCCCGAGTCCGAATATCTCGCGCAAGCGTGAAGCGTATTGGGTTCCATGGTCGATTGCTTCTTGCTTTGTTTTCGGGACTGCAACTTCTTCAAACACCCGAACATGGTTTACTTTGCCGAGGACAAGGAGTTCCACTTCAGCATAATCCTGACAAAAGACTCGAAAATCGTCGAGGACGGCACGGTCAGAGTTAAGGATTTCCTTCGTTGCAAGCAACGGTGAGAAGGACCCAGCATCCTCCCTGAAATTCGGGCTGAGGAAATAGTCAATTGGCTTCTTGTATAATTCAGCAAACTTGAAAAGCTCTATACTATCCACATTTCGTTTACCCGATTCAATTGTGGAAATAGACGGTTGAGGAATATCCGTTTTAGCCGCAGCCTCCTCTTGCGAGATTCCGGCGGCTTTCCGCGCGTTCCGAAGGCGTTCTCCTAATTCAATGAGAGAAACTGTCTCCATCCTTATCCAAGAATATGATAATGCCCTGTCGTCTATTGAGTGGAATATAGGAAGTTCTGACAAGAAATGACAGAAGGTAAGATATGAATGTTAAACGGACTGACAAGCGGAATATGCTACAGCTGAACGAATGTCTTTTCGGGTAATTGCTTCGACCCTCCGCTGCATGCTGAGTATTTTTCCGACCTGTTCCAATGTAAACTGGCGGGATGAGATGCATCATCGTCGCGCAGGCTACAGCTATTTCAGGAACCTTGAGCCATTCGATTTATCCATACATGATGTACGGCATGCGTTCGAAGAATTTCCCTGCGAAGAAAAAGAAACAGCGTTGCTAACTATTGAACAAGCAGCCAATGAACCAGATTCCCCCGGCAGTTGTTTAGGCGTGTGCCGATCGCATTCGTTCTGTTCGGTGTTGCATTTACGGCAACACTCTACGAAAGGCTTCTGGACAGGTGAAAAGGAAATAACATGAAAAGAACCTATCAATTCGGTCGGCTCTCAAAAGGGCAGAAAGAGTATTATGAAATGATCTTGCTCGAAGAGATCGATATGCAATCATGGTATGCAATTGCATACCGTGATCTGTTGGCGGGAGAGATCTTCCTGACCGTCCAATACGAGAGTGAGCATCCCGCGTCCGGTTTCGGCCAGTCTGCCTCTATCAATCGGCCGTTTCATGCATTTGTCATCCAGCGGACAGCAAGCGCTTTGAGGAAAGGCTATCTTCTTTCAGTAATAGAAGGACCTTTTTCGTATCAATACCTTTTAGTATCCCATGCCTCTGATGTTACCTCTTGTTACCCCGAATCGTCTCGTGCTACCAAATCTACGAATCATCGAATGCCGGTGCACCGGAAAGAGGTGGTGTCTACGGACGAACCTAGGATGATGAAATGGCGCGACGAAAGAAAAGGAAACGAAAAAAGGCATTTGGTAATACCTCGGATAATAATATGCCTCCCAGTATGCGGGCGCTGGATACGGAGGGCCGTAATAGTAGTTATTAATGATGACCTGGTGGGACGTGTCAACGTCCGCTTCTTTGTCATCTGTCTGGGCGAGAGCTAAGCTCGCGACAAGCAGAAGACTGGCTACAACGAGCACGTTTTTCAGTAATGATGTCATGTGTTCCTCCTTCTTGAACAACAAGAGTTATTCCTCCCCTCTAAAGACGTGTACGAAAAGTTGACTGCGTTTCGTTTAACACGGAATCAAGGGGTTCTCGTCCACGTCTTTGGGATGACTGTCTGATCTATGGCTGACAGATTTCAACGAACGTGCCAATTCAAAAGTACCATTTTCTTGATGTTTTTCAGGCTGGCCACAAAGGGACCGTCCAATATGGTAGCCATTCGGACACATTACAAAACAGTCAACTCAGCGGGTAAAGCGTCGTACCGAGGGGGGAAAAACAACTAGGAGTCTGTCCGAGTAATCATCGAACAACTCTAAAGTGGGGATTCATTGTTTAGTTCTGCCGCTGATCCATCGAACAGGGGAATCGAAGTTCGTGATTCAGGTGAATAGCATTCCATGTGGGGATGTGTCCCTAAGAATTTTGAAAAAATCTGTTACTCGGACAGACTCCTAGAGAGATATATCAGGCTTGGCCACCGATGCAGTGGTGTTCAGGAGGTATGCCATAATACCTTTCTGAATGTGAAGACGATTCTCCGCCTGTTGCAGAACGCTGGATTGCCTTCCGTCCAAAACATCATGGGCAATCTCCTCACCCCTGTTTACCTGGTATGGTCTGAAGATTTTCTGCTGTCTTCCGCGGTTGGGTCCGCCTTGAGTCTCCGGCCAAACATCTGTGTAGATCGCATCAGCGTTCTTGACGGCCTCGATAGCCACGCATGTCAAACAACAATCAAGGGAGATTAGGATGAAGAAGCAGTATCTCGCAATCGTTGTTGTACTCATTGCTGGAATCGTCTTTTGGGCTGGGCTCACGAGGACGAATCTGAAAGGACACAACGTTTTAGTCCATGTGGTCACCAACATCAAGAAAGATGACGGTCCTCTGTGTGTCGCGTTTGATATAGCGTATGCCGATGTGATGAGCGGGAATCACGTTGAACTCTTGTTCGATTCAGAAGCGGCGTGGAATCTTAAGAAAACAGATGTTGACTTGAAGCAATTGCTCTCAAGTCAATTTAACGACATAGAGCTTCTCGGTATGAAAGACTTCGGAGGATTTCTGGAACTCTTGTCGAAGAGAGGGGCGGTCATCAGCGTGAACGGAACATGGAACGTTCTGGCAAGCGTTGAAAAAGAATTGAAGGGAAATACCAAGATGCCATCTTTTGTGAACCCGTTGACGCTGAAGGAAATGGTCGAGCACCTGAACAATGCCGAGAGGTACTATACAGGTGTTGAAGGAATGGCCAGTTGCCCGTTTCACTTGAACCGGATGGCGCTCCTCCAAAACTTGACAAACACCCCCCACCCATACGTATCTTATCGTAGCAAAACCCTAAAAGGCTAATAACACATGCTCAAGCATAACGAGAAGAAAGCCATACTGAAACGCGTGCGGTGCGTCGGGGACAACGACGCAAAGTCACCGGCAACGACACAAACATTGGCATTGATGAAAAAGCATTTCGCAAAGGGCACGACTACCTCACGTTGGTCGTCAATGCGGAGACCTCAGCGGTCGGTATGTGGCACGAGAGCGCACCAAAGAGAGCTTAGATGGCTTTTTCCGACCATTATCCGACACCCAGCGTGCCCAGATCAGCACGGTGACGATGGATATGTGGGAGCCGTATCACCAGTCGGTTCGTGAATTTGTTCCTCAAGCTGACGACAAAATAGTGCTGGACCGGTTTCATCTTATGAAGTATATGGGTGAGGCCGTGAACATAAGGAACTGCGTCAAGTGGGTGAATCTGTCCTGACCAAGTACCTGTGGCTCTATGCCGCCGAGAACGTGCCCGCCGAGCGGAAGCAAGAATTCCAACGTCTGCGAAAGTTGAACCTGCGTGTTGGCAAGGACAGGACCATCAAAGAACAGTTGCGGACGATGTGGAGCTATGTGTACCCTGCTCGAGCACAGGCATTCTTCCAACGATCGTACTTCTGGGCAACACATTCACGCCTCCAGTCCGTGATCGAGGTAGCCAAGATGTTCAAACGCCACGCCCGGCACATTCTCAACTTTATCACGCATCCCCTCACGAACGCGGTCGCCGAGGGGATCAACAGCAAGATTCAAGAAATCAAGAAACGCGCCCGTGGGTTTCGCAACTTCGACAACTTCAAAACCGCCATCTTCTTCCATTGCGGCAATCTTGACCTCTACCTACACTAATGCCGGATGAACTATCTTCTGTCCAACGAACCCTTTGAAACGATTCAACGCGCGCCGATCAATGTCGACCGTCCCATCGGCTTTCTCAATCTCCGAATGAGTCGTCAGGTACAAGTCGGCAAATTCACCAATGGCAATGTCATGCTCGGTCATCTCCTCAAGTCGGAAAGTGCCGCGGGAAATGCGCGCGGAAATATCGTCGCGGATTGCTTTGGCGAGTTTCAAGTCGCCGGTCTTGCAGGATCGTCGGAAGCGTTGACCTCGGAATCCGAAGTCAACTTCGTAGAAGTATCCACCATCAGCGGACCCTCTCTTATGAATCGATGCCATATTTTTTTGCTCGTGGTCACGTTTTGGTCACCTATAAAACCATGTCCCTGTAAGTGCTGTGCCCCCAACGAGATTCGAACTCGTGTTACAGGCTTGAAAAGCCCGTGTCCTAGGCCTCTAGACGATGGGGGCGAACAAACGGTCAATGGTCAACGATCAATTTTCAATTGACAATTGGTCGTTGACCATTGAAAATTACTTGTGACCCCGCCGCGACTCGAACGCGGAACCTACAGCTTAGAAGGCTGTTGCTCTATCCAATTGAGCTACGGGGCCTATATCGCAGGACGTCTCAAGAAAATCTTGTTCAATATAAAGCTTTCGAGGCTCTCTTGCAATGAATCGAAAATTAGAATTGATTCATCCAGTCTGGCATTCACCTTTCAAACACAATGAAAGGTGTTATCACTTGCCAGAGCGTTTAGGAACGAGAATGGTTTCTCCAAATCTACTTCAGCACAACGAATTTCTTCACGTCGGCAAAATCACCAGCTTGCATTCTATAATAGTAGACACCCGATGCTAGATGTGAGGCATCGAATTGCACCGAATGGGTTCCCGCCTGTTTTTCTTCATTGAGTAGCGTTGTAACTTCTCGCCCAAGCAAGTCGAACACTTTCAAGGTTACGAATGATGAATGACCAAGCCCAAATGGAAATGTTGTTGCAGGGTTGAATGGATTAGGAAAGTTTTGACCCAAAAGAAATTGTTTGGGAATCCCATCAGGCGATTTTTCTACATCCAACACTTGCGAACGATACAACTCAAGCGCACGAGTGGCATTTTGCTGCAAAGCATTTATCGTTCGTCCCGAAAGAAGAGCAACGGCTATGCGCAATGTATCTGGATCCGGGCCGATTGCCGGACGAATGAAGAACGGACCGAACCCAAGCAAGAATCTTGTGTCTGATAGAGCAGGAAATTCATCGGGCTTGATGCCGCCCAAGCTGAGCAAGTTATACCTTACATTATCAGGGCTGGGACTTTGCGGACCTGGATACCACTGAAACGTAAATCGAAGTTGAGCCAATAGGCGTTGAGCTGGTATGTATCGGATTATGAATGTATGCTGTGTTCAAGCTTGGAAGATATGCAGAATAATTTCTTGTATAGTAGTTTAGTGTATCAATCGGACCGACATCGCCATCAACAAAAACCCCGATGTACGCGCTGTCGAGTAACCTCGTCCCATTGTTCATGATTTTGTATTCTATGATGTGAATTGCTTCTGCACTCGAGCTGTCCCACGCATAGGAACTTTGAATTACTTTTACCTGCATCGGAATGTGGCCGGACGGTCGGCTGAGATAATCTGAGTACGTGCAATAGAAGTTTTGATCCGCAACCGGATGGTAGGGAAGTGAAGTGCCCCAGTACACGTCCCATCCTGCCGGTTTCGGCGCAGTTCTGCCATACGCTTTCCAGATGCTATCACTCGCCGACGAACCGGGAAAGAATTCAAAGAGAGGACCTGCCCAGCCTTCGAATGCAGTGCTGACCACTTTTATTCTCTGCCCTGTTCCAGATATTGAGGTATCAAGTTTACCACCAATCCAAAGTCCGCCGCCATATATATGTTCGAACCGTTGTCCGATTGGATACTCAATGCCGAGCGATTCTGGTAGAATAGGATCAGGATACACTGGTTTGCCAAAGACTCCCCGATTATCGAAGTTCACTCGCATTGAAAAGCCTTGCTTCGCTCGAACTATTGTTGGTTGAGCGTTAACAGGTGACGATACACATGCAACGGCAAAGCAGAATACTAACACGAGGTAGAAAGAAGACGACTTCACAGTTACGTTCCTTTCTTGTATGGATGATTGTCAAACGAGAACAGAGAGCACGAAGGAGAATCAAATGATGGGAGGACACTCTCCCTCAGAACTTAAGAAGGGAAAGAGAGAATGTCCAATTGTCGGGGCGGCGAGATTCGAACTCGCGACCTCCTGCGCCCAAGGCAGGCGCGCTAACCGGGCTGCGCTACGCCCCGAACAACTACTTTAGAAAAACGATCTTGGATCCACACTCTCGGGTCGGCGCGTCCCGCCTTCGTCGGGATTCGGATTCCGACTGCGTCGTTAGCTTCAAATCGCTAACGTCGGTCGGAATCGAACTAACCGGGCTGCGCTACGCCCCGAGAATTCGTTAAGACGATTCAAGATACGAAAGTTGGGAAGTGAAGGCAAGAAAGCGGTTGTGGTCAGAAAACTACCGCGATATGCCCTCGCGCCTCAGACTCTCCCGTGCCACATAATGTCCCAGGTGCGCAGCTTTCTTCAGAGCTTCGACCGAGGCTTCATTGTTTCCCATCTTCGCGTACAACGCAGCAAGATTGAAATAGCCCTGCGCGTATTCCGGATTCACTTCGATACTCTTGCGAAACCATCGAAGCGCTTCAAGTGTGTTCCCTTTTGTAATCGACACGACGCCGAGATTGTTATAGACCTCGGCTTGATTCGGATTCAATTCTGCAGCTCGCCGGAACAACCGTTCCGCTTCGTCCCAATTTCCTTTCGCAAACATAATGTTGCCAAGATTCAAATGTGCTTCGAGATAATTCGGCTTCAGTTGAATGGCGCGAGTGTAAGCCTCTGCTGCTTTGCCCAATTCGCCTCTTGCTTGCAGCGCCAAACCAAAATTGTTGTAGGGGAGCGGCATACTAGGATACAGGTCAATTGCTCTTCCCCATAACGTTTCGGAGTTCATCCAAATCTTTTGCTGTCTGAAATTCGTGAAGCCTAAAAATCCAACGACCAGAAGTGCAGTACAAGCAATTGCAATCTGATTTGTTTTGTTCGATGAAAATCTCTCCCACGCTTCTCCAACCGATCCGCCAAACAACAAGAACAGTGCAACCGATGGTAGATACGAGTACCTATCAGCGGTGGTTTGAATGATCGTGGAAGAAAAAGAGCTTGACGGTGCAAGCATGATTACGTAACAGAGCCAAGCAAGCAACGGAACCTTCATCCCTTTCTTCCATAACCATAAGCAGAATACTGAAACTGTCGCAAACATGATGAACGCCACCATCATCGCCCCTTCGTTTGCTAAGGGATACATTGGAGAGAGATTCGTCGGCAAAAACGTCTTGCCAAGGTAGAAGATACTATTATAGAACGGAAGAAACGCTCGTTGCATTGGCGTCAGCACTTCAAACATATCGCTCGACGAAGCATCGGGCGTAATTTTGGCAGCAACGAGTGCAACGGCACCAGTGACAATAAAGAACGGGATCTTCTCCGTCAAAAGCCTCTTCATCGTTTCGCCTCCCTGCAATCGATTCAACAATACATAATCCATCAGCAGAAATACTGCCGGTGCAGTTACTGCAACCGATTTCGACAAACAGGCAAAAACAAAAAAGGTAAGCGAAGCGAGGTACCAACGCCGTCCGTCGCTCTTTCCTTTCGCGGCTACGTAATTTATGTAGGCGATGAATACCGGAAATAGAAAGAACGCACACAAGAGATCTTTTCTATCCGAAACCCACGCAACAGATTCAGCTCGCAAAGGATGCCAGACACATAATAGGGCTGCAAGAATGCTCGGGAACAGAATTCCTACATCAATCTCTCGACGCAGCACCTTTCTCAAACCTCTAATCTCCAACCCATTCTTAGCAATCGAGAAAAGCTGAAGACTCAAGACCAACACCCAAAACGCGTTGAGCGAATGAAGAATCACGCTCGTCAAATGGTGCCCCGACGGATTGAATCCCCACAGCGTAAAATCAATCATGTGAGAAATCATTGTGAGAGGAATGTAGGCGTGATAATACGGATTGGCGAAGAACCAACGGATGTTTTCGATTGTGGGTGATTGGACACGGATGTTCTCATACAAATACACATCATCATCCCAATTCACGAAATCGAACTTGAGCGTTTGGCTGTACAAAACAAACGTCAAAGCAACCATAATGATTGCAGTGTAAAGGTTACGATGAGACTTTCGAGACGAGTCGCTCATAATTCCCCTTGCTAAGCTCGCATCAAAAGTAGCAAGTTGTGTCTCATTTGCAAGAAAGAATTCCATAATACTCATTCAATATTCCGTGTGAAGCCGTGGTGGAGTCTTTCGTTGACTTTACTTCACCATTAGGGTATATTTTTTGAAAGCAAGGTACTATTTTAACTCTCAACATCGAAAGGAAAGTCATGAAGGGTATGCCGAACATGGCGGGGATGATGAAGCAGGTTCAGAAAATGCAAGAAAGAATGGCGCAGGTACAGCAAGAGCTCGAACAAAAAACCGTCACCGCGGAGTCCGGCGGCGGCATGGTAAAGGTGACCGCCAACGGCAGGCAAGCCCTTGTGAAAATTCACATCGATAAAGAAGTTATAAACCCTGAAGATGTTGAAATGCTTGAAGACCTCGTTCTCGCCGCCACGAACAAAGCACTCGAAGACGCGGCAAAGATGGCGCAGGAAGAAATGGCAAAAGTTACCAGCGGCTTGATGCCGAATATTCCGGGATTGAATTTGCCGGGAATCTAAAGATTATGCTCTATACATCAGAGGCACTCCAACAACTTATAGAAGAATTCGCAGGACTTCCCGGCATTGGCAGAAAGACTGCGCAACGACTCGCGCTGCACATTTTGAAACAACCGCGGGAAGAAGTTGTGCGGATGGCAAAAGCACTGGTGAACGTGAAGGACAAAATCCGTTACTGCTCGTCATGCTGGAACATTACCGAAGTTGACCCGTGCCCGATTTGCGCAAGCCCGAAGCGCGAGCGAAGCATCCTCTGCGTGGTTGAAGAGCCAAACGATGTTATGGCGGTTGAAAAGACGAATGAGTTCAAAGGATTGTATCATGTGCTTGGCGGCGCGCTTTCTCCACTTGATGGGATCGGTCCTGACGATTTGAAGATTCGCGAGCTGCTGCAGCGGATTACAGGCGAAGTATCGGAAGTGATCCTTGCGCTCAATCCGAACGTCGAAGGTGAGGCGACAACTATTTACCTCACAAGATTGTTGAAACCATTAGGAGTGAAAGTCTCGCGGATCGCCCGCGGCATTCCCGTCGGCGGTGATTTGGAGTTTGCTGACGAAGCGACATTGACCCGTGCACTTGAAGGCAGAGTAGCATTATGAAAGAGTTCCAACCACGAAGTTCAGAGAGACCTCAGAGAGAGAAAGCATCTCTCGCGAACAATCTCTGTGTGCTCTGTGGTTTTCTTATCCTTCAAAGCTGTAATGTGTTTGAGCCGCGAGAGGCCGAGCCGCCTTCCCAGTCTGGTGTTCAATACGACCAACAGACATTCCCTGCAAGCGTTATCTCCAATCTTCAAAAAGCTGTTGCAGAGAAAAATGAAGTGCGCTACATTGCCTGCTTCACTAATCCTTCACGCTCGGCACGCACATTCACCTTCATCCCGTCGGCTGATGCGGCAGAGACGTATGGAATCGTGCTTCGCAATTGGTCGTATGACCAGGAGCAAAGATATTTTCGAAATCTCAGAGCCAAAAAACCGGAGGGGTATTCGAATCTTTTTCTCATCAAAAGAGACTCGGTTATCACGAGCGACTCGAGAACATACAATTACGGCTACACGCTTACGTTTGAGCACAACGTGCCCGGCTTCCCACAAACAGCAAAGGGGAGCCTGCAATTCACTCTGGTGAACGACCACAGCGAGTGGACGATTTCGCGTTGGGTTGATTTGAAGACCGATACTGCGCTGACATGGAGCAGCTTTAAGGGAAAATTCAGCGACTAAATGAAGAAGCGTCATCTCATATCTCTCATCTCACTTCTCACCATTGTTGCTTTGAGCTGCAAAAACCCTTTCGCACCGGGCCTTGACACTTCTCCGGCAGAATCCTCCTGCGATCCGAAAACAATTGAAGGCGTGTTTCGATGCCTGCAAGTTGCGTACACGTTTCGCGACACCACTGTCTATGCACCTCTCCTTGACGAATCATTCGTGTTTGTGTATCGTGACTATGACAACGGTGGAATTGATATAACGTGGGGACGCGATACGGAGCTTCGCGCAACCTTCAACCTTTTCCAGAACGCGCAGAGGCTTGACCTCATTTGGAATAACATCCCGCCCATACAACCAGGGTCAACGCGGGAGAACGTCGTTCTCGGATTCAATCTCACCGTCATGTTCAATCCAAGCGACATCCAGAGGGTAGACGGCTACGCAAATCTAACCTTCGAGAGACCGGCAACAACCTCGCCGTGGAAGATTATGAAATGGCGCGATGAATCAAATTTCTGACGCAAACGCATGAGTCTCTCCTACACAGTCAAAGAAAGCTTATCCGGCTTCACTCGAACAAAACTCTCGACCACAATCTCTATCATTACGATTGGGATTTCATTGTTGCTGCTGGGAATTTTTGGCGTCATCAGCATCAACACATCACGCTTCATTGAAATGCTGAGAGCCAAAGTTGAGATGGAAGCATTCCTGCAAGAACCGGTGAGTCGCGAACAAATTGGCGAGTTGGTCAATCGTGTACTCGTTGTCGATGGCGTTGATAGCCTCATCTTCATCTCGAAAGAAGACGCGGCGGAAATTTTCAAGAACGAGTTCGGCGAAGACATCAAGACAGTTCTCGACTTCAACCCCCTGCCGCCGTCATTCAAGATTTTTATCAAGCCTGAGTACCGAACATCTGCGGGGGTGGAGAAGATTTACAACGAACTTGTCGCCATCAAAGGCATTGACGAAATCATCTACCGCAAAGAGCTGCTTAAGCTCATTGACAAGCGGACGAGAACTATCAACAACGTTACGCTCGGGCTTGGATTGCTCATTAGCATTTCGGCGATTCTTCTTGTGTCCAATACCATCCGTCTTGCGATTTATGCAAAACGGAAATTGATTCGCACAATGGAGCTTGTCGGTGCAACGTGGACGTTCATTCGTCTGCCGTTTTTGATTGAAGGAATGATTCAGGGCATTGTCGGAGGATTGCTCGCATCAGCACTCTTGTATGGAGTATTGGAGTACACAGCTCGCCTGATCGCTAGCGACTTCTCAAAGTACATCCTCATGCCGCCGCCGTTTTATGCTGTAGTAATTGCGACAGGCTTGGTGCTCGGATTGATTGGCGCAGTGATTTCGATTGTGAGGTTTATGCGGGTGGCGGAGGGATGAGCTTGATTTCGGATTTTGGATTGGTGATTGCGGATTGAAAAGCAGGATTGATGGAGTAATGGATTGTTGGATTACTGAATTCAGATTCGGCGTTGACAAGAAACGATTGTGGGAAAATCATTCGAGACGATATTCCTGACTCGAAGACATTCGTCAACTGCATACACTTGTCGGCACGCGCAATCTCAACGAAGAAAAGAAAAATGAGAGCCGCGAGAACCTAGTGGGACGAATTCGGTTGTTACATGAAGTACTTGAACGGGGCATTGATGTCTTGCACTATTTCTATTTCTTTATTAGTTTACTTCAGGCTTTCAACTCCCCAATCGTTCTTACCCTGTTCTTCTGCGCCGTAGGCGCATAAGCCTCATTCCAAGTCCGAAGGACTCCTTTGAGGTATCATCTACGTAGAAAGTATTCTCAATGAGCAAAACTGCAAAGTTTCTTAGTTCATCAGTCGGCAGGAAAGTTACGATGGCGTTATCGGGCTTGTTCCTGTGCAGCTTTTTGGTCGTGCATCTGATCATCAATCTGTTTGCACTCAAAGTGAAGAGTGATAACGGCGCGGAGTTCGATTTGTACGCGCACTTCATGGCAACGCATCCGCTCATACGTCCGCTGGAGTGGATTCTATTCGGCGGATTTCTGCTTCATGCGGTGCTCGGCATGTATCTCTTTCTCTTGAACCGCAAGGCGAGACCCGTCGGCTACGAAGTGAACAAAGCAAACGAAAACAGCTCGTGGATTTCGCGGCTTGCGTGGCTCACCGGAGTTTTCGTCGGCGTGTTCCTCGTTGTGCATGTCAGAACGTTTTTTGTCCGGTCGCGCTCCTTCTTCGGGAATCCGCCGATAGACGGTCGTCCCATGATTGAACTTATCAAGGATGCTTTCGGAAACCCCATGTATGTCGCGTTCTACATGGTCGCGTTGGTGTTCCTCGCATATCATCTGAAACACGGATTCCAGTCGGCGTTTCAGACATTCGGCTTGCGCGTGGGAAAGTTTGAAAAGCTCATCAACGCTGTCGGCGCAATCTTCTGGCTTGTCATCCCGATTGCCTTTGCAATCATCCCGTTGTATTTCCTCTTTGCATTGTAGAGACTCAGTTGAAAACCAACAGATGGACACAAAGACACGACGGCACAAAGAAACACTAAGAAAGAATTTGAAAAAAGAACTAAAAAATCTTTGTGGAACTTACAGACTTAGTGCCTTTGTGTCTACATTAGTGCTTACTAAAGGACGAAAATTTTTATGACACTGAATTCAAAAATTCCAGAGGGTCCAATCCAACAGAAGTGGGATAACCATCGCTTCAACATGAAGCTGGTGAGCCCGGCGAACAAACGTAAGTACCATATCATCGTCGTTGGCACCGGACTCGCGGGCGCATCCGCGGCAGCGTCGCTTGCGGAACTTGGTTACAACATAACCGCGCTGTGCTATCACGAATCGCCAAGATGTGCACATAGCATCGCGGCACAAGGCGGCATCAACGCGCCGAAAAATTATCCGAATGACGGCGACAGCATTTGGCGGCTCTTTTATGACACGGTGAAAGGCGGCGACTACCGCGCACGCGAAGCCAACGTGTACCGGCTCGCGCAGGTCAGCAATAACATCATCGACCAGTGTGTCGCGCAAGGCGTTCCGTTTGCCCGCGAGTACGGCGGACAGTTGGATAATCGCTCGTTCGGCGGCGCGCAGGTGTCGCGTACGTTTTATGCACGCGGACAAACGGGACAGCAACTCTTGCTCGGAGCGTATTCAGTACTGTGCCGTCAAATCGGTTTAGGATCGGTAAAGTTTTTTGAGCGCCGTGAGATGCTCGATGTAGTTGTGGTAGATGGACAAGCTCGCGGCATTATCGCTCGCAATATGGTGACAGGGAAACTTGAATCGTACGTCGGCGATGCAGTAATTCTCGCAACGGGCGGCTACGCCAACGTCTTCTTCCTTTCGACCAACGCGATGATGTGCAACGCAACAGCGACATGGCGCGCACACAAACGCGGCGCATTCTTCGGCAATCCGTGCTTCACGCAGATTCACCCAACATGCATTCCCGTGTCGAGCGAACATCAATCAAAGCTAACGCTCATGAGCGAGAGCTTGCGCAACGATGGACGTATCTGGGTGCCGAAACAGAAAGGCGACAAGCGACATCCGAACGATATTCCTGAAGAAGAGAGAGACTATTATCTTGAACGATTGTATCCTTCGTTCGGAAACCTTGTTCCCCGCGACGTTGCTTCCCGCCGCGCAAAGGAGATATGCGACAAAGGACACGGCGTTGGCTCAACCGGACTCGCTGTGTATCTCGACTTCTCCGACACAATCAAACGCAATGGCAGAGAGTGGATTGTTGAGCAGTACGGCAACTTGTTTGACATGTATCAGCAGATTACAGGCGAGAACGGATACGAGCAGCCGATGCGCATCTATCCTGCCGTTCACTACACCATGGGTGGTCTGTGGGTTGACTACAACTTGATGAGCACGATTCCCGGCTTGTTTGTTCTCGGTGAAGCGAACTTCTCCGACCACGGCGCAAACCGTCTCGGCGCAAGCGCTCTCATGCAAGGATTGGCAGATGGATATTTCGTTATCCCGTACACAATCGGTGATTATCTTGCGACAAGTAAGTTTGCAAAAGTTGATACGAGCCATGCGGCATTCAAAGATGTTGAACGCGGACTTGGTGAAATGACGAACAGGCTGATGTCCATCAAAGGCAAGAAACCGGTGGATGAGATTCACAAACAGCTTGGCAAGATCATGTGGGACAAGTGCGGCATGGGGCGCAACGAAGCCGGGTTGAAAGAAGCATTACGGGAAATACCGAAGCTGCGTGAAGAGTTCTGGAATAACGTGATAATTCCGGGCAGTGCGGACACGTTCAACCAAGAGCTTGAGAAAGCACACCGTCTGGCGGATTTCCTCGAACTCGGCGAATTGATATGCTCTGATGCACTGCGCCGCAAAGAATCCTGTGGCGGTCACTTCCGCGAAGAATATCAAACCGATGACGGCGAAGCGAAACGCAACGACGAGAAGTTTGCCTATGTCGCGGCGTGGGAGTTCAAAGGGTTTGGCAACGCGGAAGCACTTCACAAAGAGCCACTAACGTTTGAATACGTGAAGCCGAGCCAGAGAAGTTATAAATAGTTATGTTGAGCAGAATCGACGTGTGAACCCGAGCAGCGAGAGAGAGTTAGAAGTGATTTTTTCTTGAGAAGGATTTAGAGACCTAACAAAAGGAGAACATCGGAATGGAGCCGACGATTCAGTATCTGACGGACAAAGCAGGAAAAAGAACCGCAGTGTTTATGTCGGTTAGCGAATGGGAGGCATTCTACAAAAGGCACAAGCGACTCGAAAACAAGCTTCGCTTCTATAAAGAGTTTGCTGAAGCAACACAGGAGGTGAAGCTTATGATACAGGGGAAGAAAAAAGGGAAGCGATTGTCTGAGCGCTTGAATGAGCTATAATGTCATTCCAACGGACGTCTTCTTGCGACAGTCAAGGAGGCTCAAAAAGAAGTTTCCATCACTGGAAACAGATTTGGCAACGTTGGAAACATTGCTCAGTACAAATCCGAGGATCGGGACATCACTCGGCAACAATACATTCAAGATTCGACTTGCGATCAAAAGCAAAGGAAGAGGTAAGAGCGGCGGAGCAAGAATCATCACCTACGTCGTTGATCGTCTAGGCAATGTGTATACGCTGTCTATCTATGATAAATCTGAAATGGATTCGCTTGACATTGCAGTGATTCGATCCTACACGAAACAGATTGACGAAACCATAAGACCATAGCACGCGAAAACAAGGAGCTGCACCGAATGTTAGAACAATCAATGACCATCGCACTCAAAGTCTGGCGACAGAAAGATAGAAACTCTCAAGGTCAATTCGTCTCATACACCATGCCGGGTGTTTCGCCTGATATGTCGTTCCTCGAAATGCTGGACTTGTTGAACCTTCAACTCGTCCGCAAAGGCGAAGACGCGATCGCATTCGACCATGATTGCCGAGAAGGCATCTGCGGAACATGCAGCCTCTACATCAACGGACGAGCGCATGGACCCCTTCGGGGCGTAACGGCTTGCCAGCTTCACATGCGCACGTTCAACGATGGCGATACGATTGTCATCGAGCCGTGGCGAGCAAAACCGTTCCCTGTCATCAAAGACTTAGTCGTTGACCGCTCTGCATTCGATCGCATCATGAATGCCGGAGGATTCGTCTCTGTAAGAACCGGCGGCGCACCGGATGGCAACGCAATTCCAATTCCGAAACCCGTCGCAGATGAAGCCTTTGATGCTGCGGCGTGCATCGGCTGCGGTGCGTGTGTAGCCGCGTGTAAGAATGGCTCGGCAATGTTATTTGTGAGCGCCAAAGTTTCACAGCTTGCTCTTCTGCCGCAGGGTCATGCTGAGCGCAAAGCCCGCGTTGAAGCAATGGTCGCGCAGATGGACGAAGAAGGTTTCGGCGCCTGCTCCAACACCTACGCGTGTGAAGCGGAGTGCCCGAAAGAAATCTCTGTTGCGCACATTGCTCGACTGAATCGAGAATACTTAAGAGCGAAACTCTTCCAAGAGTAACTCAATCGTAGAGACGTAGCAATGCTACGTCTCTACCCGCGCGTTGTAGGGCCATGGCTTGGTATGTCCCTACATTTGTTTTCGGACTAACCAGATGAAAAATAGTTTCTCCGCCCACAGGTTCCTTTCTCGTCATTGGCTTCATCTCATCCTCATCGCCATTGTTCTCACACGTTTCCCCTTTCTGTGGAACGGATACGGCTCAGACCCTGACGCATGGCGCGTCGCACACGTTGGTCAAACGTTGTGGACAACAGGCAACTATCAAATTTCACGGCCTCCCGGCTATCCTCTGCACGAGATCGTTTCAGCACCGTTGGTTGCATGGGGAGGATCGTTTCTTTCGAACTTTGCGACAATCGTTGCAACTCTCTTCCTTATCACCATATCATCTCAATGGGCACGAACCTTTGCGCGCCATCCCCGCCTTCTCACATTCTTACTCGCGTTTATGCCATTGATCTGGCTGAACTCCGCAACAACAATGGACTATATCTGGTCGCTGCTGTTTATCGTGTTGGCATTCAAAGATGTTCAAGAGAATAACATCGTGAGAGCAGGCGTATGGATGGGTGTTGCCGCCGGATTCCGACTTTCGAATATTATTGCCACAGTCCCGTTGTGTGTCATGATCTACTTACTGCATCGCTCGAAAAAACTGTCGATGTCTTTTCTTGTCGCGACTCTCGCAACAACTATCGTAGCATTCACTCCTGTTCTGATACACCTTGGTCTTCTTGGATGGTTGAGCGAAATAAGGATGCAAACGTCCACCATACATCTCACGCATTCCGATCGTGTTCTTTATTTCGGCTACCGAACACTGTATTCTATCGGACCACTCGCCGCTCTTGCAACTTTATGGATCGTAGCCATCAACAGGAATCTTGTGCGGCAGCTCTTGCGAGAGCGCGACGCGAGCACTTTCGGATACCTCGTTGCAGTCGTTGTTTTCCTTGCCCAATTCTTTTGGCTTCCATTGGATCGTTCGTATGCGCTTCCGGCGGTTTTCTTTCTTCTCTTGTTCATCGCCAGAATCTCGACGGAAAAACAATTCATTGCGTTTATGGTCTGTGCCCTAAGCTTCGCGTTCATCAATATAGATATCACTCAGCATGAGGGTGCACGACGAGGCAAGCTTGAACTTCATGCGGCTCCCGGGATTGTTGTCGAAGAAATGCTGAGGAGAGAAAAACAGTCGCATGATCGAATGGCGATTGCTACTGTTGACATCAATGGGAAAGCAATGATCATGACGGGGACGAGCGAATCGTTTTGGCTCGAAAATCCTCTTGTGGAACCCGATACATCGGAAGTGTGGAGGACGTTTAACGACGTCATAGCTCGGAAAAGGACAAACCACAACATACTTTTCACTCCTGCGCTGAACAAAGCGGAATTAGACCTTGTCCGGTCGCGTGGCTACACCGTCTATTGCATTGAAAAAATGAAGGGCTACTTAGAATCTTTTGTCGGCTATACAATGGAAAACGCCCGTGTTCCCGTTATTCAACCATGAGGACAATTCGCTGGCTTTCTCTCATCCTCGGCGCAGTTGTTCTTACTCGACTTCCATTTCTCTGGATGGGGTACGGCGCCGACGCAGATTCGTGGCTTGCTGCAAATGCGGCTGCTTCACTGTTGCACACCGGCACGTATTTTCCCTCTCGGCTGCCCGGCTTTCCACTTCATGAAATCATCTCGTCGCCGTTTGTTGTTCTCGGCGGTGCTGTTGCCTCTAACGGAGCGACACTCCTCGTTACAATCGCTGCCGTCATTGTCTGGTTTTGTTTTGTTGAACGCATCAGCCGCTCTCCGAAAATACTCGTGCTCTGCCTCGCGTTCGCTCCGGTCGTTTGGCAGCACTCTGCCGAGACGATAGATTATGTGTGGTCCCTTCTCTTCATACTTCTTTCTCTCCTCACTGCAGAGAAAAAACATCTCGCACTCAGCGGAATCTGTGTCGGCATTGCCGCCGGATTTCGCTCATCCAACATCGTCGCAATTGTTCCGCTCATAACATTTCTCTACTTGAACAGGCATGACAAAAAGGATTTGTTCATGTTTACTCTTTCAGCACTCGCCACTGCAAGCATAGCTTTTCTTCCCCTCATCCTCAAGTACGGAGCAATGGGATGGATTGAAGCCACGCAGCTTGAAATGAGCGACATTCACCCGCGCTCATTGTCAGAGAGACTGATCGCCTTTGGTTATCGCAGCATTTATTCAATCGGATTAGTTACGGCAGTACTTGCGACGGTGATATTGTGGTCAAAGAGAAAGGAACTTGTCTTGGCGATTCGGTCGCATCAACCATTGATCGTCACTTCGGTTGTTGGCATCGCAACGTTCCTGTTGCTTTTCCTTTGGTTACCGTTGGAGCGGGCATACTTGCTTCCTGCGTTGCCGATGTTGCTTTTGTTGCTTGATAGATTTGCAACGAAAAGCCAGATCGTCGTATTCACGTGCTGCCTCATTGCATCGGGGATTGTGAACATTGATGTCATCAAGAGCGAGAACCGAAGAGCCGCCGGACTCAATGTACATTGGGGAATGGTGATCGAAGAATGGCAGCTCAGGAAAAAGCTGCTTGATGAACGCGAACAAATCTCATCACTTTCATTTTCGCATAAAGCAATTGTCATGACGGCAGGCGGACCAACATTTTGGCTTGATAACGACCGCGTCGAACGATCACCCCTTGAGCCATTCATTCTCAATAAGGACTCTTCCGGACGTCTTCCCTTCAATCCACATCACCGGCTTATGCAGAAGAAGGACAATCACGACATCCTTTTCGTCATGTACTTGCTGCAAGACGAGCTCGGACGTGCGCGCCTTGCAGGCTACACGGTGTATTGCCCCAGGAGCGCACGGAAATACATTGAGCCTCGCCTCGACTATTCGCTGGAGCGTGCCGGCATTCGTTTGATTGAACCGTGAAACTTCCTTGCCCCACAGTCAAATAAATCGTAAGTTTCAAGCGAGAATTTTCATTGCATTCAATGCATACCGGCCTCAAAACGGGGGAATGAGTACTTATGCTCGAACGGGAAACAGAACTTATCAAGCAAATCATCATCGAGTCAACGATTAACGGACGTGAAGCTATCAAGCTGAACGATGTAGTTGCGGCAAGCCTTCCGCGCGGCGTGAAAACGTTTATGACCGCCGAAGTAGCAAAGCTGCTCGAAGCGGACTTCAAACAATCGCAGAAGCTGTCGCAAATAACAAAAGGTATTGCACCAACCGTCACTGCCGAGCGCTCACTGCTCCGTTCGCTGGCGATGGAATATGTTCTTCAGAGTGAAGAATATCTGAAGTTGGTGGAAGATACCGTTCACTTCTTAGAAAATTACTTGTGCCGTCCGCAGTGGACGCTGAACCAGTTGATGTTTGAAAAAGATGTGAAGATTTCATTCGACTCGCTTGTCAAAAAATTTGAATACGTTGTTGACTATTCGTACATCGGCATGTTGGTCGAGCGGCATGCGCGTCGTAAAGGCTGGAAGGAAATTGAGGCGGAACAATTCAAGAGCTTGATTGCAAAAATTGATGAGGAGGTAATCAAACACCATTCACCGCGGGAACTTGCGCTCCTCACAAAGCCAATTTTCGACTTTCTCCTAGTCGGTGATGCCTCAATGACGCGACCGATTCCGCTGGGTGCAATACTTCTTTTCTACGAAGATAAGAAGATGGATGGAGTGAAGGACTATGTCGAGCGCATTTGCCAAATTCGATCACGTACACAAATCTCGATGACTGAATTGATTGGTATTCTGGAAGATCTGTATCATGTCGAAACGACCGTAAAGGAAGAAGTAAAGCAATCGGAGCAGGAAATCTTCAATCCGGTGGACCAGCCAATTCAATCGCAAACAGAGCCGGTCGCTTCTGAAACAATTGTTGACATCAACGCGGAGCCTTCACAAGCTATTGCCGAAGAAAGAATAGAAGCGCCTGACATCGAGCCGGAAAAGGAATCTTTGACAGATCAACCGTCGCCAATCGGCGAGCCGCCAAAGATTGAAGTAACACAGCTTGACGCGACTGAGCTGGAAAATGATGTACCGCTGGTTGAAACCCTTCCGCCGCCCGTTGTGAACGCCGACGAACTCGTAGGGTACGCAAAAGAACGAGAGGCACAACGGCTCGCATCGTTTCTCACATTTCCCGATCGACCGACAAAGGAAGAGCTTCAGGCAGAACTCCCCGACATTCACGAGATGTTGACGCACGAGCAGCGAGCGAAATTTGTGAGCAGCATTTTCAAGAACGACGAAACGTATTTCTTTATTTTCCTCACGTCGCTTAACAACGCGAAAACATGGCGCGACGCGCAGCCCTATTTGCGTGATTTGTTTGAGATGAACAAACTCGACATCCTCTCACCCGACGTCGTTGAGTTCACCGACGCAATGCAAGCTCGCTACCAGCCTGAATTAAGAAAAGCCGAATGAAGTTTATTGATTTTGCGCGTATCCATGTGAAAGCGGGCGATGGCGGAGCGGGAACAGTCAGCTTTCGCCGCGAGAAGTTTGTGCCAAAAGGCGGACCCGACGGCGGTAACGGCGGACGCGGCGGCAGTGTCATTCTTTGTGCAAATGCTCACCTCAACACCCTTCTCGATTTTCACTTCAAGAAACAGTACAAAGCAGAACGCGGTGCCCACGGCTTGGGCTCAAACAAAACCGGCAAGAGCGGCGAGGATCTGTTGATTGATGTTCCTGTGGGAACAATGGTGCACGACATCAGCACCGAAGAAGTGTTGGGAGATTTGGCAACGAATGGAGACAAGCTGATGGTCGCACGCGGCGGTTTCGGCGGGCGCGGTAATGCGGAGTTTGCAACTTCTACCAATCAAGCGCCGCGACAATATGAAGTCGGCGAGCCAGGCGAAGAGCGCGAGATTGAGCTGGAGCTGAAGCTACTTGCTGACGTTGGGCTTGTTGGATTTCCCAATGCAGGTAAGTCGACGCTCATTTCCGTTATCTCTGCAGCAAAGCCGAAGATTGCAGACTATCCGTTCACCACTCTCGTCCCCAATCTTGGCATTGTTCGCGTTGATGAAGGAGCCAGCTTCGTGGTTGCCGACATTCCCGGTTTGATTGAAGGCGCGCACGAAGGTAAAGGGCTTGGCATTCAGTTTCTCCGACACATCGAGCGAACTAAAGTCCTTGTCTTCCTCCTGGATGGGACAGGCGAAGACATCAAAACGGATTTTAAGGTTCTTCAGAAAGAGCTGAAGCTTTTCAACAAAGACCTTCCCAAGAAACCAACCGTTATCGCGATTACAAAGACTGATATTGTTGATGCGAAGAAGATGCGTGAACTGCAAAAAGTTCAGCTCTCCGTAAGGAGTCCTTCGGACAAAGGCATTCCAACATTTTTCATCTCCGCTGTTGCAAGGATCGGAATCAGAGAGCTTGTCGAAGAAATGTGGAAACACATTTCTCCGTACAAAGCAGAGAAGCCGACTCCTGTTGATGAACGCGTCGACGTACAAGCACGCCGCACTGAGCGCAAGAAGAAAATCCGTAGACCAACCCGCAACCGCCGACGCGAGTGGGAGTAACTGTGGCTGCTGCAAACATCGGTCGTGCACCGCTGACACTTCAACGAATGGCTGCCGTTCTCGCTTCGCTCATTGCACTTCTCGTCATTATTTCTATCGTCGGACTTTCCGTCGGCAGCGTATCAATATCATTTCCTGACGTTGTACGTTCGTTCTTCAACAGCGCCTCAGTTGATGAAGCGAATCGCATAATCATTCTCGATATTCGCTTGCCGCGTCTGTTGCTTGCAATGCTTGTTGGTGCGGGACTTTCCGTTGCGGGGGTCGTGTTCCAAGCGTTGCTCAGAAATCCACTTGCGGAGCCTTACATTCTCGGAATCTCAAGCGGCGGAACAGTCGGAGCGATACTTGCAATCGGTTTGTCGTTGGGTTTCAGCGCATACACAACACCGCTTGCATCGTTCATCGGCTCGGCACTCGTCATGCTTCTCGTGTACACCATCGCTCATCGTCATGGTCAGCTTGATACGAACACGCTGCTGCTTTCAGGTGTCATGATCGGGGCGTTCTTCAACGCGGTGGTTCTCCTCATCATCGCAGTCTTCAATCAAGAACTGCGTAATGCTTTTTTATGGCTGATGGGAAACCTCAGCAACGCAAATATGGAATCGCTCGCCGTCGTTTCCCCTTTCGTGATACTCGCCTCCGGTTTTCTTCTTCTTAAATCAAAACAATACAATCTCATTGCAACGGGAGATGAAACAGCGCTGCAGCTCGGCGTTGACGTTACAAAAATCAAACGTCTCTCCTACCTGCTTACGTCGTTGATTACGGGACTTGTGGTTTCGGTCAGCGGCGTGATTGGATTCGTCGGCTTAATCATTCCGCATATATGCAGAATGTTGTTCGGACCTGACCATCGCTTGCTCATGCCGGCATCCATGTTGCTTGGCGCGAGTTTTATGATCGTTGCAGATGTTTTGTCGCGCGTCATTCTTGCACCGACAGAAATCCCCGTTGGTGCAGTAACGGCTGCAATCGGGGCACCGGTGTTTGTGTATCTGTTGAAGAGAACGTAGGTGACCGTCACCTCCAAGGGCATTCACGTGGAGGTGACGGTCACCTCCGAAAACATATTAGAAGAGTACACTGCTGTCCAAAACAAAACTGTTTTGACGTGAAATGCACAAAAGCAAACGACAGGCTAAGCTTTGAGGCAGACCCAGGAACGAACCCCTGCTGAAACGTTAACTCAAAAGCATATTCAACTCCTAACGGAGTTGGTTCAACATTCGTTGATAATTTTCTACTACAAACATCGAATCCCTACGGGATTCATTTGATTCTCGTAAGTTCTGTTGAACTCCGTAGGAGTTCGATATTTGTAATCAACCAACAAAACTGACAGAGGAACTCCGTAGGAGTTCAATCAACCGCGTATTTTGGACAAGAGTGAGAAGAGTATTACTGTGGTTTCTTTGGCGGGTAGAGTTTCGTGAGCTTGCCGTTTTGCATCACGACAACGTAATCACCATGACGGAAATGATCTTGTATGGCTTCTTTGACAGCTTTTGAAACTGCTGCGGTCATGCGTTCGGTAAATGCTTTAAATTCTTCTTTACTCATGCTGAACCTTCGTTATCCTACTCCAAATATCGGCACTCAGAACTTCAATATCAAGACCGAAACCCTTTCGAGCAACTAATCGTGCGTCATCTTCTGAATTATCGTAAACGATTGTACATGCCGCGAGTGTAGCGGCGACGAAGCGTTTCTTCCGGGATGCTGTGCCCGCCCCGGTGAACTCGTCGAGCAACACGCTCAAGAGCCAACTCCGGACTTGAAAGATAAAAGTAGATGAGTGTAAGAATGTAGCGTGTGTTCTGCAAGTTCTTGAGGAATGGTACATAGCTCTTCGTTGAAAGTGTTGTTTCGAATGCAAAATCTGCTCGCTCGTCCGCAAGATACTGAATGCGTTTAAGCATCAGCCGCCCCGCCTTTATTGAAACATCCTGAGGATGACCCGGAGCAAGCGCCGATGCAATCTCATCCGCGTTGACAAACTCTCTGCAATCAAGTATTTCAGGCAGAATCGTTCTTGATGCGGTGGTCTTTCCCGCACCGTTGCAGCCGCCGATAACGAACACTCTGGGCATGGTTTCAGTTTTGCGAGCGAAGAAGTTTGGGCAGAGAGCGTCGTGCAAGTTGTTCGCGTGCAGAGCGAATAGCTTGATGAAGTTTTTGCTCCAAGAGTTTCCGCGGCGGCAGTTCGGTCATGTACTGCGCTACCCGTATGCCGCCGCGATTAAGCTGCAACAATTCAACTTGCTCGTCAGATTTTCCGGCACAGAGTATCAACCCGATCGGTGTTTCTTCTTCCGGCTGTTGTTCATGTTTCTCAAGCCACCGGAGATACAACTCCATCTGTCCCTTGTCGGATGCCTGGAATTGACCTAACTTGAGATCGATTGCCACTAACCGCCGTAGTATGCGATGGAAGAAGAGCAAATCGATGCGGTGATCTTTTCCGTCAATGGTAATGCGTTTCTGCCTCGCAACAAAACTGAATCCTTCGCCCAGCTCAAGAATGAAGGCTTCCAATTCTCTAATGATGGCAGCATCAAGATCGTTTTCGCTGTAGGTATCCTTCAGTCCGAGAAAGCCGAGCAAGTATGGATCGCGGAAGACAAGATCTGGTGTGAGCTTATCGTCTTCTCGCAGAGACTTCAGCTCTTGACGGACAAGCTTGGCAGGCTTGCGGGAGATTGATGTGCGCTCGTACAGCATCCCTTGAATCTTCTCCCGCAGCGTTCGCACGCTCCAGCGTTCTGTGCGGCACATCTCGGCATAGAAGTCACGCTGCAACGGCTCTTCAAGAGGAAGAAGTTCTACAAAATGACTCCATCCCAATTGTTGCGACAGTGTCGCAACTATCTTGGGGTGAGGGAACCTTTCCGAAAGGATTCACGAAGAAAATGCTCCTTAAAGTCATGGGGGCTATTGTGGAATAGGATGCCCAAGAATCAGATCCTAAGAAAACTTTGTGAAACCTTCGTGTCTTGTCCCGAAGGGACTCCCTCGGAGGTGTCTTTGTGGCAAGCTTCTTCGGCTTCTTGATTTGGGGAATGTCTACATTTCCTATGGGAATGTTGGTTTGCATCCTCGCTGTCACTTCTCTTTTCGCGCAAACCCCTCCTCCTGCGCCGGCGAATTTGACTGCAATATTTGAGTTTGGTCCCAGCACCTTGGGCAATGTCAAGCTGGAGTGGCAGATGCCAACAGCGGGACAGTGGCGATACAAGATCTATCGCTCTGCAAACGACACCAATCATTGATTCGCTTGGACACTACAGAGCAGTGCTCGACACAGGACGCTACATCGTTAAGGCTGAGCCGATCTGTGCCGCCACCATTCCGTGCTATTATCCTGAGTACTACAACAACAAGCCGACACCTCAACTTGCCGATATCATCCACTTCACAGACGACACATCGGGAATTGATTTCTCGCTCAGTGTACGTTTGCTTCCGCAGAACAGCATTGCAGGTCGTGTCCAAGACTCAGTTGCACACGGCGTTCCGGCTCGCGTATATCTCTATCCCGCACGTCCTCAGCCCACTACCGTTATCCGTTATGGTCACACGGATTCATTGGGCAACTACGTCATTAACACCGTTGAGGCAGGCAAGTACTTCGTCAGTGCGTATCCGTTCCACGGCTTTGCTCCTGCGTACTACAAAGCCAATGCGTGTGGCGTAAGTCGTCGGGATCAAGCAGACACCGTGAACGTTACGGGCAACGTCACCGACATCAACATCAGCCCGACGATATTCTCGCTCGACAACGTGAACATCACAATGTCGCCGACAGGTCTCACGGCGGTGGATGACAAGGAAATCCCCACAGCGTTCGCGCTTGAGCAGAACTATCCGAACCCGTTCAACCCGACAACAGAGATCAGATTTCAGGTACCAGAAGTCGGAGGTCAGAAGTCAGCCGCGTGACGTTGAAGGTGTTTGATGTGTTGGGGAAAGAAGTAGCAACGCTGGTGGATGAGCAGATGCAACCGGGAAGTTATTCCGTTCAGTTCGATGGGAAGAATTTGTCGAGCGGGGTGTACTTTTACAAATTACAAACAGAATCATTCACCGATACAAAGAGGATGTTGATGGTTAAGTAACTGATCTCAAGTTGACTGCCTGAATGGGAAAGGGCTAAAGCCCTTAGCAGTTTTTGTTAGGGTTTTCATATCCCCGACCTAAAGGTCGGGGCTATAGCCACGTCCTTTAGGACGTGGATAACAATTCCAACCAATAATTGCAGGGGTTTCAACCCCTTCCGCGAGGCGGTCAACTTGAGTAACTGATGTTACGCAAGCAAGCGCTTTCTCAAGTTGTCAAAGCCCTCACCCTAAATCCCTCTCCCAAAGGGAGAGGGACTTTGTTGAATCTCCACTCTTTCCTCCCCTTCCCCTTTTGGGAGAAGGGGCTGGGGGATGAGGGCTTTATTGAGATCAATAGCAGTTTTCGTTTTGCGTAACATCAGTAAAGTAAGTCGAACTTATCTTCGACGTTGAATCACAAAGGGCGAGTCCAAAACGGCTCGCCCTTTTTGTTTTTCAAATCGCTGCGTAAGTACCAATTCGATTAGAACGTCACGCCGAGCGAAACCGGAATGTACGTGCTCGTCGAACCCTCAGTGAAGATCCACGTGTAGCGCGCTTCGAGATACAGTTTCAGCGCTATCAAATCCAAATCAACACCAGCACCGAGGTTTGCAGAAAACTTGCTTTCTGATTTCGCTCCCGGAATTGTGCCTCCCGGAACAGGATTCCCCCGGAACTTCACCGTGGCGTCGCTCACGCTAAGGCTCGCCAAGCCGACACCAGCAGTGAGATAGGGAGAAATAATAGGAAGTGGAAGCGGACTGAGCTTCGCGTTTGCATTCGCTGAGAGAATATTGATCCGTCCGCCGTCAATCGAAAAATCCGATGCAATGCTGCCCGGAACAAAACCTGCAATGAGAGCTCTATACTTTCCTTCATCAGGAGAAAAGGTAACGTAGTCACCCTGAATGCGGATGGCAAGAATGAGGGGAAGGTTGATATCAAGATGTGCCCCCCCACCGAAGCCAAACCCGTATATTTCTTTCAATGGATCCACAACATTGAGGTTAGCACCGGTTGCCTGTACACCAAAACTGATTGGACCGGCAGCGTATGTTACCGTCGAGAGGGCAAGCATTGCAATTGCAACAAGCATAAATTTCTTCATGATCGATCCTTTCGTTTAGGGGATGATTGTTGTTGTGTTTGATGAAGCCAGAACTACTTACCACCTATTCCCTTGCACAATTTAACTCTTCATTCAAAAAGTTTCAAGTCTTTTGTTGCTTCTTCTTTGCTGCCGGGAACAAAATATTGTTGAGAATAAGCCTGTACCCCGGCGAGTTCTTGTGTAACGATAAATCGGTCGGCGGATCGCCGACGGCGTGCTGGTAATCTTCCGGATCGTGTCCACCGTAGAACGTAAACGTGCCGCGTCCGAAGTTGCCGTGCAGGTAACGGACTTGATCCAATCCTTCCTTCTCCGCAAGAATTGTAACGGTGTTTTTGATAAGACTCTTCTTAAAGTTCGTCGTCTGTCCGAGAAATGCTTTGATGACGTTGACGTGGTTTTGTGTGAGCATCGTCGGGACAGGATCGAACTTGGCAGAGAATTCAAACAACGTGAAGTAATCTGTTTCAGGGTTTTGCAGTCCGAGCAAATCACTCGGCGGCTGATCGATGTCGGAATATTCGTAGCGCAAGGAATTCTTCTCTAACGTGAAATTCGTGAACGCGAGTGTTTTGGAAAAATCCAACCGCTGCTGTGCATTCACATCCGGTGGATCGCCATCATACATCACGTCGCAGATGTCGGTGTTCTCTGCTGCCAACGCAATATCGTATGTGTCCGTTGCAGAACACATCGAAAACATGAAGCCGCCGCTGCCGATGTACTCCTTGATTTTTCTCGCGACTGCTTTCTTCAGCTCCGAAACTTTTCTGAAGCCTAACTTCTTCGCTTCCTTCTCCAACGTCACTTGTTGTTCGATGTACCAGCTCGCTTGTGCGAATGCCGCGTAGAACTTTCCGTACTGTCCCGTAAAATCTTCGTGGTGGAGATGGAGCCAATCATACTCGTGCAGCTTTTCTGCCATCACCTCGTCATCCCACAGCTTGTCGTACTTGATCTCCGCATACTCAAGCGCGAGCGTAACGGCATCATCCCACGGCTGAAACCCCGGCGGAACGTACACAGCAACCTTCGGCGCTTTCTCCAGCCGAATCACATCCATGTTGTTGTCTTCGCGCTGGACTTCGGAATAGATTTGCGATGCTTCAGCAGCGCTGACTTGTGTGAATGCAACACCGCGGATGCGACACTCTGCACCGACCAGCTCATAATTATCAATCATAAACGAGCCGCCGCGGTAATTCAGCAGCCAATCAATATCAATCCCCTTCGTCAGCGCCCAATATGCTATGCCGTACGCTTTGAGATGATCTGTCTGCGACAAATCCATCGGGATAAGGACTTTGGATTGAGCGAAGAGTTGGCTCAGACTAAAGAAAAAAAATAAAACCACAGAGAACCCAGAGCTCACAGAGGGTTTTGACGTATACCACCGCCCTTCACCGATACAAATCATCTCCTTCATAATACTTCTTCCAATCTCATAAAAATTGTTCTAAAGCTTTTCTCTGCGTCCTCTGTTATCTCAGCGGTTAGAGAATTCATAACGAATCACCGCGCAACTCACGAATTCTTTTTCTCGCCTGATCAACCAGCAGCGACTGCGGATAATCGGCAAGCAGCTTTTCATACGAGGCAATCGCCTTTGGCTTATCCTTCAAACGATAATCATACAACTCAGCGATGTTGAATTGCGCTTTGTCCAGCGCTATGCTGCTTTCTTTGAGCTGGTTCAGAAGCCGCTCATACGTCGCGAGCGCTTCATGGTACCACGTCGCTTTTGTTTGCAGCGACGCTATCTTCATCAGCCCTTCATCAACAAACAATGCCTGTGGATTCTGCTCAACAACTTTCTGGAAACTGGTGATTGCTTCTGTGTACTTCTTCTGGCGAGCAAGAAAATCGGCGCGTGCAAATTCTTTCAGCGGCGCTTCCGCTGTGAGTGTGTTTTCTTGCAAGAAGGCAAGCAATTGCAGCGCATCGTTCGTGTAATTCGCCTTCAAGTTCGCGCTGATAGTCTGAAGATGGTCAATTGCTCCTTTGAAGTTGCCGCCAAAGTATTCAAGCTCGGCAAGTCGGTATGTGGCCTCGTCCTGCTGGTCGGGAGTCGCATTGGGCGCGGCGATGACTTTACGGAAGCGTAGTGCTGCTTTGCTCGTATCGCCCTTCGCAGTCAGCACTTCACCAATCTTGATCGCCACATCAAACTGAACGGTGTTCGTTGGCGGAAGAAATGTTTCGACACTCACGAACGACGTCAACGCGCCGTCAAGGTCAAAATACTTCTCAAACTGAATTGTTCCGATTTGATAATATGAGCGTGCTGCAAACTCCGTGTTCGGATACTCTGCAATTATTTTTTTGAAGTAATCAATCGCAGTTGCGTAGCGAGATTGCGATTCGGGAACGGAACCGGTCGCTGTCGTTGCTTCGCGCGTCGTATCTGAAAGAATACTCAGCTCTTTCACCGCCAGCGCGTAGCCGTACTTCGCATACGGCAAACGATCCGGTGAAAGAGGCGTGCTGATTGCTTCTTTATACGCTTCGGCTGCAACTGCGTATACTCCTTCTTTGTACGCTCGCTCTGCAAACGAATAAATCTCCACCCCTTTCGCGTTCGAGAGTTTGTCTATCTTCTTGTAAACCTCAAAGCCGTCCTCATATTTCTTCCCTTCAAGAATCAGCCAGCCCAACAAGCGATGAAGATTGAGCTCGTTGGAATGCTTCTGCGCTGAGCGGACGACTTCAATTGCCGCACTGCGCGCTTCCTCTTTTCCGGTAAACTGCGCCATGCGGCTTTGCACGTAACCAAACTGCGTCGGCGCCTGTTGAAGATATCGGAGAAACTCCGTCGTCGCGCCTGCGTAGTCCATCGTTACGGAAAGAAGCTGTGCAAGATCGAGTGTAAACAGATTCGGATCGTTACACTCCTTTCTTGCGCGGCGATACAGCTCGGCAGTTTTTTCAAGCAGTCGGTTTTCAAGAAGAGTGTTCGCGACGAGACGATAGACATTTGCATTTGCAGGATCGACGGCAATTGCTTGTTCCCACGAGACATACGCTTCCTTTTCTTTTCCAGCTTGATACTGAGCGCTGCCCAGCAAGCAAAGCAGATTTATGTCTCTTGGGTTTGAAGAAAGACGATGCTGCGTAAGTCCGATTGCTTCGTCGTATCGCTTGAGCTGGAGAAGCGAACGACGAAGTGCATCGAAGTACACATAGTTTGACGGGTCGGACGCAGCAAGTTCTTTGTACAACTTCACTGCATTTTCAAAATCGCCCCCTTGCTCATAGCTTTGCGCGAGACGGAATTTGTTATCCGTAGTTTGACCAACAGCGAATGCCACAAAGAGAGCCGACAATACTATGATGAAGAATTTTCGATTCATTACGACCATGCTCAAGCTTTCCTAAATAATATATCACTTTCGGGAGCGTAAGCAATTACGATGAGCAGACGATCGAATTGATCAGCAAAAGGGAAAAAGGAAGCAACGAGAAGATGAAATTCAGATTTGACTACCTGAATAGTCGCAAGAGGCACTGATTGTGCCGGATGTTGGCACTCAACGAAAAAATTTTGATGATATTTCTCTTGACTTTCTCTGGGGGGGGGGCGTATATTTGGCAAGCTTCAATGTCCGATGTTTGAACTCACCAAGCGAGGACAAAATATGCTGCAACGGTTTTACTTCTTGGTCCTTCTTTCGATTTTTGCAATAGGGTGTAGAGAACAGGAGCAAGGTGGACCGCCTCCAGACCTTCATACATGGATTTCTGCTAATCTCTCTGACCCATTGGCGACGGGAAATATTCATGTATTAACATTTAGGTGGAGAGAGCTTCGTGTTGGTAGTAGCACCAGTTGGGACTTCAGGTTGGCATTGCATCAGAACAATACGCCAAATGCTTGGCCTTGGAAATTCTTAGCGTTCACACCGATAAGTCCTGCAACAACCGAAGGTGGTGACTCCTTCTTGTGGGATGGACTTATGCCAGCAGATGGTGGACGCCGACTTCCTCTTGTGCCGGGAAACTATTACTTGGGAGCTTTTCTCTTTTCAAATATAGATCTAAGGTATGCTCTTTCATCAGTGAGAATTATTGCCAGCACGTGGGACTCGGATTCGGATGGATTGAGCAATGCGGTTGAGACGGAAAATTCCGGAGTTCGCATAACCTACAATGGAATCGCGCACACTGATTGGATTAACACAACTAATATAGAGTTGCCACCTACAATACCTACAACAATACCTAGCACGAGCGACTGGTATGTGAACAGAGGGACGCATGATTATTCTTTGGCGAGAGGCACCTGGAATCCAGGGACATTGCAGAATGGACTTCGTTTGCCGGATGAAAGCGAAGGCTACTACCACTTCTTGGGGAGCGACCCCCTGATCACGACAATTGGGGTGTGTTGCAGACCCTCAACGTGATAGAGAAGGTTGGCCGACTGTATAGAAGAATCTATACAAATGGTGCCCGGATGGGAGTCGGAGACATCAGTACGAATGGAGGGGGCTATTGGGCCGACCATCCCGGCAGAACCCATCAGCAAGGACTCAATGCAGATGTGCGCTACATGCGCGCGAATATCATCGAGGAGCAAGGCTATGATTTTTCCGGCGAACCCTATTCTAACTTCAGCTTGGAACGAACTCGGTCTTTGATTGACTTTTTTATACAGAACGGTGCAACGAGAATTATTGTTGACTATCGGTCAGGTATTCAAGAAACAGCAATAATAGTGCATGATTATCCTCCGACTGACCACCATGACCATTTTCACGTTGAGTTTGCCGACCCAGACGGAACATCGAACTAACTGAAGGAAATTCTATATGAAGCTTACAACCCTTTTCTTCGTAATATTTTTTCCCTTAGCGATTGCAAAAGAAGCAAATCATGATGTTTACTTCGGGGGCAATTACTACGCCTATGTAACTGGTCAGCCACAAGCCTCCGGAAGGATCTATGTCCTTGATCCTTCAGGGAATGCTCGGCTGTTTTACGAAGATAGGAATAATGTTGAATCGATTCATTCTTCTACAAACGGCGAATTTGTGAGCGCATTGGTTGTGGAACGGATTTCGGGCGAACGAACTCTCAAGGTGCTATCACGTTCAGCGAAGGTGCTGGTATCGATCAAGAATGTATACAGGTACGCTTGGGGACCTTTGGCTACATCGCTTGTTTATGTCACGGGAAGCGTTCGTGAGGGGGGTAGGGTTCTCCCCGAAGGCCACTTGGCTCTTTGATGTTCGTAATCTTAGAAAGAGAGAAGCTGGGGTTTACTGCAATTGATTTGGCTTGGGCGCAGTTCGACACTATGGTTTATTTTGTGAACTATGAGACTGGCGACGTGTATCAGTATGATGTCCTAAAGAAACGAGCAAACAAGACCAGCCATAAAGGAATACATTTCTCACAGTCTGGGCACTACTATTTTAGCTCAAACTACGACGGGCTAACTTTTGGCTTGTTTACCAACGACAATACGGAAATCACTTCTGAACTCAGGAAAATCGTTGGTAGGTTTGCCATTGAACCGGAGCCAGTATGGATCAACCAAAACTCATTGCTAGTGAAGGTTAGAAACTCCGAAAGGAACGCAAAGTGGATTGTGTGTGATTTGCGTACGATGAAAGCCACGCAAGAGGTTGAAGGTTCGCCACTTGGTATAACAAGTGATGGTAGCCGTATCGCAGTATATGGAAAAAGTGGAGTTATCCAATGGGCAAGAACGGTCGACGAATAGTCGAGATGACTGAGTTATATAGCAAATGGATCTGAAATCAGCTAGAGATGCTTTTGCCGCAGCACTGACAAAATTCAATACCTTATTGATCACGACGACCATTTTCACGTGGATTTCGCTGATGAAGATGGAAACAATAGTGGATGCCAATAGGAGACTGCTATGATCAGCATAAAGTCACCAAAACAAATGTCGTTGGTTGTTCTCTTCGTTTGTCTTTTTTCCTCAGTTGCGGCGAGTGGCCGGATTTATGTGCTGAGTCCCAGCGATCCAACATCAATACTTGTTTATCAAGAGACGCTTAAAAAGGCTAAATTGTTTTACAAAACCACTTCGCCCTATGCAATCATTGATTTCAAAACCGCACCATCGGGAGGAATCATTGCTATAATGTCATCCAGTAGCAGTGAAATGCACCTTGGGGGTCTAGGGTATGCATTGCGTAAGCTCGTATTAGTTGACAGCTCGGGATCACCTCTAACCGCTATTGAGAACGTTCTAGCGTACACATGGTCACCTTCTGGCGATAGTCTTGCTTACATCCGCGGATTTGATTATGGAGCTCACGAAATAAAGCCATCTGGTGTGTGGGTCGTTTCGTCAAAGGCACCTTATTCTCAAGAAAAAATATCACAACAAAAGGCTTCTGATATTTCTTGGGCGTTGCACAGTGGAAAAATCTATACTTCTTGGGGAGAGGTAGTTCATGAGGTCGACCTCATCAAGAAGACAACCAAGACGGTTCCATTCAAAGGAATTTGTTTTTCGCCGAATGGTGCTTTTGTTTTCAAACCAAACTATGAGGGGGAGGGGTTTGAAGTCTATGAGACAGCAAGCAACAAACGAATTATGTTAAATGGAATTGATGAAACCGTTGCAAACACTTATCTGTGGTTGAAGAATAGCACACTTCTGATCGGAGACATCACATACGAGAAGAGCGTTTTTGACGTTCTGAAAAACGTGAAGAAACTAACTTTCCAAGGACAAGTGTTGGATTATGATCCCCTCACAAATGAGATTATTTATCTTCCACCTGAAAATGTAATTCATGGGTTCTCCGTTTCAAGTTCTACAATGAGAAAGCTTCGATTAGAGTAAACGACGAACTTCCTATTTGAGATTCGAGGCATCGTATGAAAAGAGTATTTCTGGTCTTATGTGCAATCTCACTGGCGGGGATATTCATCTCCTCAGCGCCAGTAGTAAGCACAAGAGTAGGCATTGGCGTTTCATTTACCACTGAAGAAGAGATCGCTCTTATGCTCTCAAGAATTGAGCGAGATATACAAGCTGGAAGGATCGAGCGAGCGAAAGCGACATTCGAAGCATTCTCATCAAAAGTCGGAGACAGGATGCTGGAGACCGGAGACAGGATTCACACGAAAAGTTTTCAACTGTTTTCAAAGGCGATAGAAGTCACGGGTGATACGGCTGTTGTTACATGCGAGTTGAAGGATTTCTATTCGCTTGACGTAAAAGATGCAAGTATAACCCTGAAGAAGGAAAGCATGGGATGGAGGATTGTTCAAGCACCAGAGTTACATGATGTGATAAGCAGCGTTGAACAAACGCTGCATGCCTCAAAGTCAGACAACAAGTCCGAGGGAGACGAACCGCTCACGCCGGTTGCTACCACATCTACACCCAATACACTCATTCCAGTCAATCATCCCGGCATAGCCAACTTTCTGATTAACAGCAATTTGACTCAACAGTATTTGCGGCGTCGATCATGAATATTGACCCGGCGACCCTATGGCGTAAGAGGAAGAAGTTTCATCTGTGAACATTTTGCAACCCAACGCCAAGAATTTATTTGCGACAATTCAAAAATTTCTCTTGACTTTATCGGGGGGGGCTTATATTGCCACCGCTTTGATATCCGATATTTTGTGCTGACCAATAGAAGGACAGGAAATGTTTCCCAAGAATCTACTCAAGTTCGCGAACTTTAATTCTCAATCTAAGAAGAGATTGCGAGTGAATCACAGATTGAGCTTTATAGTTCTACCAATTACCGCGATATTTCTCTTACTCGCAGTAGATTGTAGGACTGGCAATCCTGACACTAGTGGAACCGGTTCAGACAAAACACGGGGACAGGTATTGGCACAGAGAGCAAGGAATTATCTGTCAAATAGTTGGGATTGGTTCATTCCCCCAGCCCCCTCGGTCTGGCGCGGTGGAGATGGTTCGTTACGAAACCAATCCGGTGCTTACCCTTGGGCGGACCAAAACCTGGGAGAAACCAGAACAACCTGCAACGACAAGTTGTCCTATGCGAGAAGGCCAAGCCAGTCGAACTGGTCTCAGTATGCTCAGTCCGCCTCAGAACCTCGCGCCGGCTGGCCTCAACCGCCCGGTGCTTCCAATGATCACAAAGCCGGTTTTGTTTGTTACCTGCTCGTGGCGCAGGCCATGAAAGATGCAGGATTTGAGATCAATCCCAACCAGGTTCCGAATGCTGATTGGTTCTTGCGCTACCCTGTGGTATCCGGAGCCGTTCAAGTGGGCGATATTGTTTTGTATGATTTCCATACGCCAAATTCCAGCCCGGTGTGGGAGCATATAGGCATAATAACGGATGTGTCAGCGGGAAACCAGAATCAATACTCAGTCGTTAGTTCAATCGGCATTGTTGAGCACTTTTCCTACGGCGGGGCTGAAAAACGCTTAGGAATCTTTGGAAGTGCCGCAACAGGTGGCGATTTCTCTGAATGGAACAGTGCCTGGGAACCAGCAAGTTTGCGCATTGTCAGACCACAATAATCTCGAAAGGACGCTCCAATGAAGAAGCTATGTTCGGTTCTCACAGCAACCATCCTCTGCAGCGCAATTGGTATTGCTCAGACTCAATGGGGAAAAGTCATAGATATCCCATTCGGCAGCGGGGAAAACCAATTGTCCCTGAGGGCAGAACAACTGCAGCAAGCGAAGATTGCCCTCGGCTCATTTCCCGATCCACGTGATATTTTGATTGGCTCAGACGGCTCATTCTACATTCCCGATGTCAACAATTGGCGCATTCTCGTCTATGACAAAGAGGGTCGGTTATCCGGCACAATCACTGTACCTCGTAAGGACCCAACTTCCGTACAACTTGGCTCAAGATCCATGCTGGTCGGTTATAGGATGTTCCTCGCAGAGGATTGGGGCGGTCGTTTGTATGTTCATATGACGAGCATGGAAAATCGTTTGTTTGCCCTTTACAGATTCGACAATGATAGGAAACATGTATTTGAGTTCCCCTTCTCTGACAAAAAACCAGGGAGTGGCGATCTTGTCGGTTCCATTTACGCTGGTAGGCGCGGATACGTCTATATTCCAAGCTATCCGGCTGAAACTATCAGAGCAAATTGGGAAAACACTGTCTACAAGTATGATTCCTCCGGTCATTTCGTTGCCATGGTTGATTACTATTTTGAAGACAAGCTGGGAAATGTGTACAAGCCGTGGATGTCCAAGGTTGGTAAGAGATACCATTGGGAACTGAACAAGTTCAAGAGTCCGCAAACACCGACCGCGACATCCAAGACGCTTGGAAAGACGGGATCATTTTCCGTCCCCACACAGATCACAGATGATTCAACAATAAATGTTCAGAACTTCATCTTCTGCGGCTTCGATAGCAACATGGCTATTTACGTAACGGATGGAAAGGTAACAAAAGTTTTCAACCAGTCACTCAAATTCGTTCGTGATATCCCAACTCGGATCGACGACCTAGAGAAGACGATGGGCATAATCAGTGAACCTCAGAATATCAGGGTTGCCCCTGATGGTGGTATCTACATGTTTGGATTGAAGACCCCGCACGGAAGACAAGAATCTTTCTGCAGCCCAAGCGATGCTATCTTTGTTGTAATGAAGTTCAAGTAGCGCGAGGGTAGCTAAAGTTGACAAACACTGACCAAGGAGAAGTGTGTATGAAAAGAATCGTGACGAATTTATGTGCAACGTTACTTGCTGTCTTCTCTATGTCGTTAACTCCTGCCGTTGGCACAAATGGTGGCATTGGCGTTTCATTTACCACTAAAGAAGAGATCGCTCTTATGCTCTCAAGAATTGAGCGAGATATACAAGCTGGAAGGATCGAGGGAGCGAAAGCGACATTCGAAGCATTCTCATCAAAAGTGGGAGGCAGGAGACTGGAGATCCGCCACAAAGACGGTCGACGACTCGACTCGTCGAGCGGGCAAGCGGGAGACGGAATTTACGTCAAGAGTTTTTCGCTTGTTATAAAATCAATCGAGATTAAGAACGATTCTGCTTTTGTTACATGCGAGTTGAAGGATTTCTATTCGCTTGACGTAAAAGATGCAAGTATAACCCTGAAGAAGGAAAGCATGGGATGGAGGATTGTTCAAGCACCAGAGTTACATGATGTGATAAGCAGCGTTGAACAAACGCTGCATGCCTCAAAGTCAGACAACAAGTCCGAGGGAGACGAACCGCTCACGCCGGTTGCTACCACGTCTACACCCAATGCACTCATTCCTGTCAATCATCCCGGCATAGCCAACTTTCTGATTAACAGCAATCTGACTCAACAGTATTTGCAGCGCACGCTTTTCTGTCCTGGCTCGGTCCTTTCTATGGATGCTGTTCTTCCAAGTGAAAACGGACCTGAAATTGGTTTCACATTGGATCCGAATTGGTCTCGAATAATCTATGGCAGGCAGAATCCGGGTAGCGTTTGGTTTCGGTCGTACGGCGATAACTCAGGGGACTATCGCTTTAGCATACCGAAAGCATTAACGATTGATCCTTTCGATACGATATTCGTTGCCGATCAGTTCCAGAGCAAGATTGTCAAGCTGTTTTTCAATCGAGCAGCAGGATCGATTTCTTTTGTCTCGGAGATCTCGCTTGCGGGCATTTCCGATCCATCCGACATATCATTTGATGTCGGGATCTACCCCAACGTTGCAAACGACGGTGACGGCGTGTGGATCGCTGACGATACTTATGGCACAATCGTCAAGATGAATCGAAGTGGCGCGGCTGAAAAAACAATAACGCATTACACATACAGTGGAACGACACATCGTTTGCTGCATCCTCGCTCGATTGTCGCATCACGGTGGGGACCACCGGGTGGATTCAACGGAGACCCCTTCATCGCAGTAATTGATGCTGAGAGAAATGCTTTGGTTGCTCTCGATGCTCGCAATGTTGTTGGTGGTGTTGCGCCAGCCGCTCGCTCATCTGAGTTTAATCCTGCGACTTACGAACTCTCATGCGTTGGCATTGATTGGTTTGGACAATTTTGGGTTGGAGATAAAAGGGCGAGAATGTACCACACGTTTTCAATGGAAGGAGACTACCTTACTTCGTATTCAACCGATCAGAGTGGCAACCAGTTGTTTGAATCACCGAGCAGCATATTCAGGTCGCAGGAGCGCTTCAGAAACGGTGGCGCGAATTTCTATGCCAGACTGAACATCATTACCGCTGATCTTTGGGGACCGACCACAGGATTGAGAAACTTTTATCCTGGCGCAGACGCACTCAACCTTTCTGTGACCCGAACTGGAAGCGACTTCGTGTTTCGATGGATAAACACCAACGCGTCTATCAGTACTGTGCAAGTGCTAGATGGCCCCGGCAATGTGTATCCTATCTATTCCGGCATAGTCTTGGGTTCTGTCAATGAGGTTGTGCGTCCTGTTTCGATGTTTCCGTATGGCTCGTTAAGATTCCGAGTTCAAGTTCTTCCTCGCCATAACGACCTCTATGGCGGGTATGCTTGGCAACAGCCAATTGTTCGCGAAGTGAGTTTTAGCAACGTACCCCCCGTCACTCCCATGTCAGCAACCTTCACAGGACCAGAGTTCCTTAACGTTGGTGAAGTGGGAACCTACGAGGTCACAAGCGTTTCCGGTGGAGTGCCACCATATACCTACTGGTGGTACAGAAATATCCAGTGCTGCAATCAGGCTCCCGATGGACCTTTTCAGGGACCGAAGCAGGAACTTGATGGTCCACCAGCATGTGGAACTCCGGAATTCATGACTTCCGGGAGTTCATCCGTTGCTACATTGTCCAGTTTGTACAACTTTACGGCAATGGTACGTATCGTGGATGCGCAAGGACGCTTTGTCGAGAGGACGGTGTTCACCAGCGTCGGTCGTTGTTATCCGAATGTTCAGGGGGGTGGTTGTCCGTACGTTTTCACGTGGGAGGGAACGGGGTTTGTTGAAGATAACAATATCCTTCCTCAATCAGAGTTAGAAGCTGGCGATGTAATCGACCGCTATAAGTTGATGAAGCGTCTCGCACCACGCAACAACCAGTACGTCGTTCAAATCCGCGAAGAGGAACGCGAACGAACTCGGCTCGATCAGGTAAAGCTCATCGCAGTTGATCACCCGCAATCGAAGGAAGTGATGATGAAAAGCGATGGGCAAATCCTCTCATACGACAAACCGTTCAAGCTCAGCCGTGCCAAGCTCCGCGGAAGAGATGTTGCAGCAAGACTGCGGACTTTTGATTCTGTTAGTGTGGCTGCCGCTGCGGGGGACATTCTGGCCTTTGGCTTTTCGCGCGACAATGGCGGTGGACGTAACTCAGCAGACGATCCCGCAGGAGACGGGGAGACCGTCATTGAAGGTGGAGGCGACCTGCCACCTGGAGGAGTAAAATCTCGTCCACTGATGCTTGCCGTCTCATCGCCACGTGGAGAGTTGACGCAACTTGACAACATCTTATTCCGTCGCAATCCTTCGCTTGTGGCAGTGCCCGTTACGGTAAGTGATACCTCCAACATGCAGCTTGTGTGGTCGGATTCCGTAAATCTTGACTATCTTAATCTCGCACGGACGAATTCCACTGCGAATGTTGATGTGTACGATTTGGAACTTCAGCAAGCAGTGTATGATGGTTCCTTCTCCGTTAGGCAACAACTTACTGCGTGCGATAGTGTCTACGCAGAACTTTCTCCGGTTCATTTCATCGAGCTCCGCTTTGCCACGCCGCAGCAAGGTGTGCCAAATGGAAAGAAGCGAACATTCTTCCTTGTATCGAAAGGTAGATATGATCGGATCCCGGATTCATCTGCGAGTCTTGCAAAAACACAGGGTGCTGGAACCAAGGCTGAGCTTCCCAACGTGCTTGCCTTGCAACAGAATTATCCCAACCCCTTCAATTCTTCGACCGTTGTGGAAATCGATTTGCCGCAGAGCGAGAGCGTCAGATTGGTCGTATACGACATTCTAGGAAGAGAAACAAAAGTACTTCGAGAGGGAATGCTGCCGGCGGGTTATCACTCCGTACATTGGAACGGGACGAACAGCCAAGGCAGCTTGGTAGGCACGGGAATTTATTTTGTTCGACTGAGGGTTGCCGATGGCAAGGGAGGAGTGAAGTTCACATCAGTAAAGAAGATGTTGCTAACAAAGTAACATACCATCTCATCGCGCCAGAATACTGAAGCCCTGCAAAATTGCAGGGCTTCGTTGTTTCTTGCCTTGCTAACCACTTGCGATTTGCGTACCTTTTTGGAGGAAAACATTGTCTCCACTCATCACCAAGCACAGATTCAACAACGAATCTCTTGGTGATTTTGTTTCTTAGCGAGGAAAAACGTCTGCCTCAAAGACAGCTCTGTCGTGTGACGGAATGGTGCGTTGCAAATGGTGAATTTGTACTGGGCTACGTTAGGAAGAAGAATTGTCAATGGACAACGACCAATGTTCAATGGTCAATAAGAAGAACATAGCAATCCTCGGCTCCACAGGCTCCATCGGTCGCAGCACGCTGGAAGTCATCTCCAACTTCTCCGAGCGCTTCCGCGTTACGTATCTGACGGCGCACCGCAACATGGATTTGTTGCAAGAGCAGATTCAGAAGTTTAAGCCGCGAGCCGTTGCTGTGCTGGAAGAGTGTAATGCTTCCGTGTTGAAGAAACTCACCAACGGCTCTACGGAGATTTTCGTTGGTGAACAGGGGTTGTGCGAGATTGTTTCTCGTGACGATGTGGATATCGTTGTGAGTTCGCTTGTCGGGTTTGCAGGATTGAAGCCGACACTGCAAGCAATCGAAGCCGGCAAAGATATCGCACTTGCCAACAAGGAAACTCTCGTCGTTGCAGGCGAAATCATCATGAATGCCGTGAAGAAGCACGGCGTTCGCTTGTTGCCTGTCGATAGCGAGCATAGCGCAATTCTCCAATGCTTGCGCGGTGAAGAGATCAATAATGTTGAGCGACTGATTCTTACAGCTTCGGGCGGACCGTTTCGCAATTTGCCGAAGGAGAAATTTAGCAACATCACTGTCAAGCAAGCGCTTAACCATCCAACGTGGAAGATGGGAAACAAGATCACGATTGACTCGGCCACGCTCATGAACAAGGGGCTTGAAGTGATTGAAGCATTCTGGCTCTTCGGACTGCCGCGCGAACAGATTCATGTCGTGATTCATCCGCAATCCATCATTCACTCGATGGTGGAATTCAAAGACGGCTCGACGAAAGCGCAGCTTGGCATTCCCGACATGAAGCTTCCCATTCAATATGCGTTGATGTATCCCGAACGGCCGCTTGCGCCGTACAAACGATTAGACTTCTCCACTCTCCAGCAGATGACATTCACCGAGCCGGATTATGACAAGTTTGCGTGCCTCGCTCTCGCGTTTAGGTCCTTGGAGATGGGCGGAACGGCAACGACTGTGCTGAACGCAGCCAACGAAGTTGCTGTAGAAAATTTTCTGAAGGAAGAAATCTCGTTTGCTTCAATACCAAGGCTGGTTGAAGAAGCACTTGAAACACACACACCAAAACACAACGCAACGATCGAAGAGATTGTGCGTATTGATGCCGAGACGCGGCAACGCGTGCAACAGCTCTCTGCTACAACTCAATAAGGTCAAAGGACTGTCATGGAAATTCTGAACACAATATTCTATTTCATCGTCACGCTCGGCATCCTCGTCTTCATACACGAGTTGGGACATTTTCTCGCCGCCAAGTTGTTTCGAATGCGTGTAGATGTCTTCTCGCTTGGCTTTCCGCCGCGTGCGTTCGGCAAGCAAATCGGTGAAACAGATTACTGTGTCTCATGGATTCCCATCGGCGGCTACGTGAAGATTGCCGGAATGATTGACGAAAGCTTCGATACGGAATATTTGAATCAAGAGCCGCAGCCGTGGGAGTATCGCTCCAAACCGATCTGGCAGCGAATGATTGTTATTTCCGCAGGCGTCATCATGAACGTGCTGCTTGCGATTGCGATCTTCTGGGGCATCAATTATGTACAAGGCAGAAGCGTTTGGGACACAACAGAAGTCGGCTACGTTCTTGAAGGAAGTCCTGCCGAAGCCGCCGGACTTAAAGGCGGCGACAAAATTTTGAAAATCAACAACCGGCATATCGCAAATTGGGACGACGTTCGTAATCACATTTACCTTGAAAACATCGGCAATGATCTCAACTTCACTGTTCTGCGCAACGGACAAGAAGTTGCAGTCAAAGCGCCGCAACAATTATTGAACGGACTGAGCGAAGGCTCGTTCGGCATCACGCCAAATCATACAGAGATTGTCATCAACACGGTCGAGCCGGGAAAGCCGGCAGCAAAACTTGGTTTGAAGCCCTCCGATGTTCTTCTCACGCTCGATGGACAGCCGATCCGTTATGATCGCAGGGTGAATGAAATTGTTCGCGCTCACGCAGGCAAGCCGCTGCAGGTTGAGTGGAAGCGCGGTGATAGTTTGATGTCGGGTACTGTTGTTCCGAGCGACAAAGGACTGATTGGGATTTCATTTGGGCTGCGCTACAACGGACCGATAAAGAAAACCGAATATACATTGCTCGAAGCTTTGCCTGAAGGTGTGAAAAGTATCCGCAACGTCATTGGTCTAACTGCACAAGGCATTGCAGGCATCATCAGCGGCAAGACCCCGTTCTCACAGTCCGTTGCGGGACCGATTAAGATAGCACAGCTCGCATCGCAAACTGCAGAGCTTGGCATCATCACATACTTAAGCTTCATGGCATTTCTCTCCATCAGTCTTGCAATTCTGAACATCTTGCCTATTCCTGCGCTTGATGGCGGCCATCTTGTCTTCCTCATTGTTGAAGGAATTATCGGGCGAGAGTTGCCTGTAAAACTGAAGCTCATCATTCAACGAGCGGGCTTCGTTTTGCTGCTTGCCTTTATGGCTTTTGCCGTGTATAACGACATTAGAAATTTCTGAGCTAAGAGAAGCAATTGCAGGTTACGAGTGGAGAACGGTTCGGCAGGTTCTCCTTACATCTGTTCTCTCTCCGCGAACTCCGTGTCCTCTGCGGTTGGGCTTTTCGACCGAGCCTCTAGCGATAATCGCAAAATTATTCGGGTTGCTATCAACCATAGATTTCCGTATCATTTCAACGGGGAATGTTGTCTATTCATAACAATTAGAAAGGGGAGAACCATGAAGAATGTTGTCCATTGGAAAAGGATTTGGGGAATCCTTGGAGTATTCCTCAGCATTCTTTTGAGCAGCCAGCCTTCGACCGCCTTGGGTCAAATCACTGTTACGACACTCGCCGCGCCGGTCAACACACTCACCATTAACGATCTTGATTACATCAACTCCACAACACCCAAGTGGTTGTTCACAATAACCATGACGTCACCGCGCCAGATTGAAGCAGTCATGGTTATCAAGCTTGATGTGCAATTGGCGGGGGGCCCGAGTTATCGGGACGCAGCGCGCTTTATCTCGAAACCGTTCATGATCAACGGAACGAAAACTGTCACCAACCTTGAGCTTGGTAAGGGACGAGGAATACCACAAACAGACGAAAATGGTTACATTTTTGATCAGCAAGCAAAGGTTGCATTTCAAGAAGTTGCATTACCAAGCGGCTCAATGCCCGCCGGAAGCTACAGGTTCACAGTTGACGTTCGCTCCACAGATGGAAGCGCGGACACTAAAGATTTTACATTCGTCTTGACAAACCCTTCCTCCCCTGTTCTTCTTGCACCGACAGAAGATGCAACAATAGCAGAAGAGTTTCCTCTCTTCGAGTGGCAGTATGATGGACCGCGCGCAACCATTGCAGTCTTCGAGATGCTTCCCGGGCAGCGAAGTCTTGAAGAAGCAGCATCGGGCACGCCACATGCGACGGCAACAGTCTCAACACGTTCGTTCCGCTATCCGGTTTCCAGCGCTCGGCCATTACGACCGGGAAAAACTTATGTATGGTATGTGAATGGACTTGTCGGCGCAGCAGGCGGTACAGACCTTGAGCTGCGCAGCTCGCTTCGCTCGTTCACCGTTTCGACGACACCAAAGAGCTCGATGGCATGGATTCTTGAGCAATTAGAAAGCGCGTTGCCGTCCACGTACAAGCCTGTGTTCGATCAAATCCGGGCACAGAATCTATCTCCGTCCGGAACGTTTCGTTTGAATGGCTCCCCTATTTCCGTTTCCGATTTGTTGAATGTGTTGAATGACATAAGGTCGAACCCGGAATCCGTTGGTTCGGTAAACTTGGAATAAGTTTTTATGGGGGATTGTGAAATGACAAACAATGTACATTTACGAGTTCTGTTGATAGCGACGTGCGCACTCCTGTTAGGAGCAGCGCCGCCGACCAAAGAGGCAACTATCGCACTCGTCAGCAAAGTGATACTCGACGTGACAAGGAAAGAAGTTGGCAAGGACTGGCAAGCGGCGAAACGCGGCGAAACACTTTCTTCAGGAGAGCGAGTAAAAACCGGAGACAAATCCACCGCCGTCATCAAGTTCAAGGACAACAGCATGTTGCGCGTGCGCGAGAAAACGGAAGTGCTGTTGGGAGGATCGCAACAAGGAAAGTCATTCTCGAAATCAACAGGGGTTGAGCGTGGCGTTATCGGGTTCAGCATCAAGAAGCAGCAGCCCGGTGAGGAGTTCCGGTTCTCATCGCCGACTTCTGTTGCATCGATTCGCGGCACCAGCGGCCAGTTTGGGGTGGCGGATTCCAGCGACAAGTTGATTGTGCTCGAAGGTTTGGTACGATTGACAAACAAAATTTCGTCGCAGTATGTTGATGTCAATGGCGGCTTTACGGGTATTTCCGGACGCGATGGGAAAGTCAAGGTTCGCCCTTCGACACCGGAGGAGAAACTTGCTGCACAGCTTGCATCACGGACGGGCGATCGGGACAGCAAGCTGGACATTGAATTGGACAACGGCAGCGGCAACAAGAAGAACATTGAAATCAAGTTCAAGTAACACACGTTCAACAAACAGTAAGCCCTGTGGATGTTGTTGCTCTACGGGGCGTTTGTATGAATCAGTCTCCCCACGATAGACGATGACCATTGGAGTTCAGGGCGGCACACAATTGCGCCTCCGTGTTGCCGCATTCATCCCCTTCTTCTTCACCTTCTGGCTTTCTCTTTCAACATTGCACGCACAAGTTTCTACAAGTATTGCTTCCGTTTCACCCACAGAGGCAGTCAGCGAAACGCCTCTTACTCTACGTGCAGAATTACGACAAGGAGAAACAATCGAGCGGGCATACTTTGTCTATCGCGCGTTCACTGAAAGCGAGTGGAATCAAATTGAGATGGAGCTGCTTGGCAATACCGCAATAGCAAAACTCCGCTCCACCGCCGTGTCACCGCCGTACATAGAATACTACTTCGTGCTCGTGAATCGCTCCGGCGCGATGGAATCATATCCACTGAGCGAAAGCTCCGATCCGTTGGTGCGTCCGCCAAGTAAGACGCTGCAACTCCCCGTCATCAACAAAGAGGACGATTTGCAAGCAGTGTTTTTGAGTCCCGAGCTGAATACGACGTTTGAAGCAAGCGACGTGCTGATTTCTGTTTCACTCTTTCGCGCAGATACGATCGTTGTTCGCCGTGCAATAAAAATTATTCTTGACGGCGCCGACGTTTCGCAATACGCCGTGCTCAGCGATGATATTCTTGTGTACGTTCCGGACAATCACGGCCTCAAACTCAAACCCGGCAGGCACAAAGTCACCGTGCTGTTGTACAACCGTCAAGGAATTTTGCATAGACGGGTCAGCACGTATTTCAACGTGCTTGGTGAAGGGGAACTGCTTGAGCTGCCTGCGGATGCGTTTCTGTACAACGGTTCTGTTGATCTGGAGCTGCGACGCGAGAAAGTGAACAGAACAGTAACGTGGTATAACCGCGGCGGCTTTCGCTTCAACGGCAGCCAGGGCGATTGGCGCTTCAATGCCAATCTCTTTGTCACATCGGATGAAGGTTTAGACCGTCAGCCGCAAAATCGTTACTACGCCGCTTTGGAATCACAGTGGCTGCTGCTCGGCTACGGTGACAGCTATCCTTCCTTTCCGGGTTTGATATTGAACGGCAAACGCGTTCGCGGTCTAAACTCTGCTCTGCGGCTTGGAAACTTTAACATTGATCTCACACTCGGCAAGACCATGCGTGATATTGAAGGAACGTTGCTGAAGGTCATTCCCGTTGCCAATCTTGAAAGCGAGCAACGTGCCGACCCCTCTGCAGCGTATGCACGCATTGATACACTTCAATGGGGCAAGTACAGCTACGGCACGTACGCACGGGATTTGTTTGCAATTCGTCCAAGTTTCGGTTCCGGTGAGAAGTATCAAATTGGTTTTACTTGGCTGAAGTCAAAAGACGACGTCAGCTCCATTCGTTACGGAATCCGACCACAGGAGAACCTTGTGCTCGGAACGGATATGATCTCGAAGTTTGATCAGAACAGAATTGAGCTGACCGCTCAATTGGCGTTCAGCGCGTTCAACAGCGACATTTCAAGCGGCAATTTTACGGATGCCTACATTGATTCTGTCTACAAGAAGGACGCTGCCGCAATCAAAAATGCGCGCGACATTCTCAAGGACTTCATTACTGTAAACGATAATCTCCGTCCGCTTTCATTCAAAAAGCTCTCGACAATTGCGTACGACGTCGGTCTTGCGTTGAACTATTTTGATAACTCATTTAAGGCAACGTACCTGTACCGCGGCAGCGACTACAATTCATTCGGGCAAACGTTCTTGCGAAGAGACATTGCCGGCATCAATCTGTTGGATCGGATAAAGCTTGCACCACAGCATCTTTTCATCACGCTGGGGCTCGAGCGTCTCACAGACAACACCAGTAAATCAAAAGCAGCAACAACTCGTTTCCTTACCTACAACGTCGCGGTGAGTTACGACCCGCGTTCCGATCTGCCGAGCGTGACGGTTGGCTATACCAACTTCACAAACGCAAACGATCTCGCCGTTGGTGGACCCGATTCACTCAACGCCGTGATCAGTGCAGTGAATGACCAGACAAACCGTTTCTTTGTTTTTCTGACGCAACGGTTCACGTATGTTACATCGCATGTAGCTTCACTGAGCATATCCTCCTCACATCGCAACGACTATACGCCACGTGACCTTGATGTGAAGAATGTCTCTGCGTCATTGAATCTCAGCACGAGATACACGATTCCACTTCAAACGCTACTTGGCTGCACGGTCAATTACAATGATTTCCCGGCAGCAGCGGGAACGCGAACAAAACTCAACTATTCAAACCTGCTTGTTTCCGGCAGCTATACATTCGCCAAAGAATTAGGGTTGGTGTCTTGCACTATCAGTCCAACGTTCGGCAACTTTAAACGTCTCACACTCGACCTTTCCGCTCAGTGGAATGTTACACCGGCAATGAATTTCATCCTGCAATTTAGTTACTTTGGTAATGACGGTCTGCCAAACGATGATTTCTGGAGCCTTAAGTATCGATACGATTTTTGAGCTGAGATGAATCCTTTCATCCGTAAACTTCTCGTTGCCCTCGTTGTTGCGCTGCTCACCATTGTCCTCACGCAAGAAGAAATCCTCAAGCTGGGTCTTGTTCAACGACTTGAGCTTGCATCCGTTGATTACCGCTTTCAATCTCGCGGCGAACGTCCCGCAATCCCCGATTCAAGCCATGTCGTGATCGTTGAAGTCAATGACGAATCATTCAAGTCGCTGCCCCATCGTTGGCCCTGGCCCCGTTCGTATTACGCGCACCTCATCCGCAACCTCAAGGCTGCGGGCGCTAAGGCGATCGGCGTTGATATTATTCTCAACGGACCGGATGTGTATTCACCCCAAAACGATGACGAGCTGCGGGCAGCGATCCGTGAGACGGGAATTGTTGTGCTTGCGGGGAAGATGGAAGCGCCGCAGCAGGGATATGAGCTGATCTCCGCAAACGAAAACTACGGCAACGCGTTCTTCCCCGTCGATAGCTCACTCGGGCTCGTGAATATTCGCAACGATGCAGACGGCGTGTACCGACGGTACAGTCCGTTTTGGGAACGCGTGCGCAGCAAGAGTACGAATGCGGTTGACACGGTACGAATTCCTACGTTCAGCTTCGCAGTGCTCAACAAATATCTCGGCTTGCCTTACAATGCTTCTGCAGTGAATCTGAAAGAAAGCTTTGCTTTCGCCGGAAGAACGATTCCGAAGTATGACCCATCCTCAATGCTCATTAACTTTTTCGGAGCGAGCGGAACATTTCGCCGGATAAAGTTTGTGGATGTTATTGATGACGAAAGTATCACAACTACAGAAGAAGCAAGCTCGGGACAAGAAACCAATACGTTTAGCGACCCAGAGTACGGGAATAAATACGACGGAACGTTCAAAGACAAGATTGTTCTCGTCGGTTCGACGTCGCCCGAGGATCATGACCTTTTCCCCGTTTCCATCGCACAAGGCTTGCAACAGGGCGACAATATGATGTACGGCGTCGAAATTCACGCAAACGTTATCGAGAGCGTGTTGCAAAATAACTTTCTCCATAGACAATCCAAGACTTCTGAAATTCTTCTCATTCTGCTCTTCTCCTTTCTAACGTTCTATTCAACATCTACTCTCAGAAGCGGACGAAGCAAACGACATTTTGTTTTGGAGTTGTACGGAGTTCTGTTTGTAGGTTTTGAGATTCTCGTCATCGGTGTTGCCGCATTACTGCTGTTCACGAAAAACAACTTCGTCATGGCGGGAATCAGTCCGATGGTTGCAGTGCTCGGCGGCTATGTTGCGAGCACGGCGTATAATTTCGTTACCGAGCGTAAGCAGCGCTTGATGATTAAGTCCATGTTCAGCACGTATGTGAACCCGACCGTTGTTGACGAGCTGATTGCGAATCCGGACAAACTGAAGCTCGGCGGCGAGAGGAAACAACTCACAGTGCTGTTCAGTGACATCGAAGGCTTCACGAGCATTTCGGAGAAGATGCAATCAGAGCAATTGGTTGGGTTACTGAATGAGTACTTTAGCGAAATGTCGGGCATAATTCTGCAGAACAATGGAACGCTCGACAAATTTTTTGGTGATGCGATTATTGCATTTTGGGGAGCGCCTTTGCCGCAAGAAGACCATGCGCTCCGCGCCTGCATCACCGCAATAGAAATGCAGCAAACGCTCGCGCAGATCCGAACGCGATGGCAAACAGAAGGCAAGCCGATTATTTACACACGTATTGGCATCAACACGGGGGAGATGGTCGTCGGCAACATGGGTGGGGCAGAAAAGTTTGATTACACGGTCATCGGCGACAGCGTCAACATTGCATCACGGCTCGAAGGAGCAAACAAAATGTATCGGACCGGCATTATGGTCAGCGAGACAACGTATGAAACCGTCAAGCAGAAAATCCTCGGTCGCGAGCTTGATTTCATTTCCGTCAAAGGGCGCACTGAGCCTCTGAGAACGTTCGAATTGATTCAGCAACGGGACGACACGCTCGATCCAAATCTGGAAAAATTTCTGGAATATTATTCGGCAGGCTTGCGACTGTATCGAGCCCGACAATGGGAAGAAGCGGAGACGATATTCCAGGAAGCATTTACGTTGCGCAGCGACGATTATCCGACGCGACTTCATATCGAGCGCGCCGCATACTTTAAGCTTAACCCTCCGCCGGATGATTGGAACGGCGTGTTTGAATTGACGACGAAGTAATCTCGTTTCTCTTAATTCTGTAAGTCCAGTTTGTCCTGTTAAAAGCAAACAGGGAGTGCTCATCATCTGAAACACTCCCTGTTTTGGTTTCTGCTAGCTTCAGAGAAACTTAGAACCCATCAACTCTCTTGTACTGTTCCGCCTCAAGCGTGAACATCAACGAAATTCGGTGGGTGCCTCCCAAGCTTTCCGAGGAGGAGTAGGCAAATTGTGCATAGGAGTAATCGATGTTCAACTTCGGCAGATGCAGACCCGCGCCGAACGATAGCTGCTTCACGTCGTTGTAACCGATGCGAAACGCAACGGCATCCTTGAATTGAAACTCAGTGCCCACGTGCGCATCAAAGCTTACGG
>Ga0082335_1001397_pt1 | contig 51652 bp, 52 predicted proteins | sample Subgrocontami58m_FD_72375 | JGI IMG/M metagenome (GOLD analysis project Ga0082335, IMG submission 72375) | Subsurface groundwater microbial communities from S. Glens Falls, New York, USA - GMW37 contaminated, 5.8 m (SPADES assembly) (version 2) ... | reverse complement strand
GGTCACTAGGGACCCCCGCCAGGAGCTGGCTGACGACCGGAGGCTCGGTTAGTTGACGGTCTCCGGCGGAAAGCGCGGCCCGGCGCCGAAGGAAAACGCCGCCAGTGGAGCGCCGGGAGGCGTGCGCCCTTTCGCCAAAGGGCGCGCCATGGCTGAGAGGTCATGGCTCTGAAAGTTTGATGCGCCTTTCGGCGCTCCGCTCCCCTCATTGGGGAGAAGGAAAATGAGACGACGGCGTGCCCGCGCCGCAACCAATAGGGCCGGCGGAGCTTTGGCTTCTTTTTCCCTCTCCCGTGGGGAGAGGGTGGCGCGCGAAGCGCGCCGGGTGAGGGCGTACAGCTTATCGAGAGGCCCGAACCCCCTCACCCCGACCCTCTCCCCACAGGGGAGAGGGAGAAGAAAGAGCGGTCCCGCTCCCGCGTTAACCAGCTTCCGGCGGAATAAAATTGTGGCAGCGCCCTTCGCTTGCGCCGGATGGGGGTCGTGGACATTTAGCTTTCCGGCGAATCGCGGTTCTGGCACAGTGGATTCGAATTCGGGGATTGCATGCTTCGTCTCGCCGCCATCTTCGTCGCCGTCTGCATGGTGCTCATCGCCGGCTCGCTCGGCGCCGTGTGCTATCTGTATTTCGGCCTCAGCGGCGCGGAATCGGCGATGATCGGCCTGGCCGCGCTCACCGGCACGGCGCTCTACAACACGGTCACCACGCGCCTGCGCGACCGTTCCGACGTGGGCGATCAGATCGCCGACCTGTCGCGGCTGACCGCCGACCTCGCCCGCCACATGGCCGAGATCAAGCGTCAGCTCAGCGTGGCCGAGAGCAAGGTCGACAGCGCGGTGAACAAGGTCCGCGCCGCGGTCGAGCCGGTCACCTCGGAAATGGGGGAGCTTGGCGGTCTGGTCAAACAACTGGCCGAGACGGTCGCGGCGCATGATGCGGCGCTCGCCAGCCGCCCCGCCGCGCCGCCGATGCCCGTTCATGCCGCCGCCGAGCTTGTGCCCGCGGCCGAGCCGGAACCCGCCGCCTCGCCGCTGAAAACCAACGGCGCCGGGCACGGCCTCCTTCAGTCGCAGGAGCGCGAGGCCATCGTCGGCATGATCCGGGAAGCGGTCGAGGCCAACCGTATCGACCTCTATTTGCAGCCGATCGTGACGCTGCCGCAGCGCAAGGTGCGCTACTACGAGGCGCTGTCCCGGCTGCGCACGGTGACGGGTGAGCAGGTGCTCGCGGCGGATTTCTTGCCCTATGCCGAGGCCGCGGGCCTGATGCCGAAGATCGACAATCTTCTGCTGTTCCGCTGCGTGCAGATCCTGCGCCGGCTTCTGATGAAGAACCGCGACATCGGCCTGTTCTGCAACGTGTCGGGCACGACGCTCAGCGATGCGGAATTTTTCGCGCAATTCTCCGACTTCATGGAAGCCAACCGCGCGCTGGCGCCTGCGCTTACGTTCGAATTCACCCAGGCCGCCTTCCGCGCCATGGGCCCGATGGAATACGAGGCCCTGGCCTCGCTGGCGGGGCACGGTTTCCGCTTCTCCATGGATCATGTCACCGACTTGCGCATGGAGCCGCAGGAATTGTCCGAGCGCGGGTTCCGCTTCCTCAAGGTCCCGGCCTCCCTGCTGCTCAACCGCAGCGGCGCCGCAACCAGCGACATCCATACCGCCGATCTCGCCGACCTGCTGGCCCGTTCCAACATCGACCTCATCGCCGAGCGGATCGAGAACGAGAGCAGCGTCGTCGACATTCTCGATTTCGACGTGAAATTCGGCCAGGGCTTCCTGTTCTCGCAGCCGCGGCCGGTGCGTGCCGAGGCCATGCAGAATGGCGAGCGCGGCGAGCAGGGCGCACAAAAGGCCGGGCGTACCGAGGGCGCGGTGGCGTAGCCGCCGTTTTCTGAGTATCTATCGTCCGGTGCTGTTTTCACTTAAGTGGGACTAGTTTCCCGGGCGCAGCGCAGCACGAAGCGCCGCGAAGTGCTGCGCTGCGCCCGGGACCCATAAAACTTCTGGACCCCGGATCTGCGCTGCACCGCTTCGCGCTGCAGCGCGTCCGGGGAACAAAATGGACCGCCCTTCGCCTGTCTTCAGGTTTTCATGTCCGGCTCCCCCCCGCCTTTCCTCGACCATTGCGCCGCGCTGGTGTCGGGCTACGACGTTCTGCTCTGCGACGTATGGGGCGTCATTCACAACGGCGTGGCGGCTTTTCCGGACGCCTGTGGCGCGCTCGCGCGCATTCGTAACAGCGGCGGCACGGTCTTGCTCATCACCAATTCGCCGCGGCCAAGCGACGCGGTGATGCAGCAACTCGACCAATTGGGCGTGCCGCGCGACAGCTATGACGGGGTCGTCACGTCGGGCGACCTTACGCGCGCCGTGATGGCGCAGCGCAAAGGCCAGAAGGTTTTCCATCTCGGCCCGCCGCGCGACCTGCCGGTTTTCGCCGGCCTCGATGCGCCCTTGGCGGACGCGGAAACCGCCGACTATGTCGTCTGCACCGGCCTATTCAACGACGATCACGAGACGCCGGAAGACTATCGCGACCTGCTGCAACGCCTAAAGGCGCGCGGCCTCTTCATGCTCTGCGCCAACCCCGATGTGGTTGTCGAGCGCGGCGGGGCGCTCATCTACTGCGCGGGCGCGCTCGCCGATCTCTATCAATCGCTGGGCGGGGAGGTGCTGTACGCCGGCAAGCCCTATCCGCCGATTTACCAACGGGCGCTCGCCCGGGCGGAGGCCGCGCGCGGCGCCAAGGTGCCGCTTGGCCGCGTGCTCGCCATCGGCGATTCGGTTCGCACCGACCTCAAAGGTGCGGCGGCGCTCGGCGTCGATTTCTTATTTCTGACGTCGGGGATTCATGCCGGCGAGATCGGGGCAGGGGGCAATCCCGGCCCGGCGACGCTGGCGATTTTCTTTGAGCAGGCGAAAATGATACCGAAAGCGGTGATGCACCGGCTCGTCTGGTGAGCCGCCGCGTTACGCCGGCGCTTCGGAGAATACCGCTTCGATCTTGGTCTGCAGCGTCTGCGCGTTGAATGGCTTGACGATGTAGTTGTTTACGCCCGCCTTCTTCGCCGCGATCACGTTCTCGGTTTTCGACTCGGCGGTGACCATGATGAACGGCGTCTGCGCCAAGCCGGGATCGTTGCGGACTTCCTTGAGCAGGTCGTAGCCGGTCATCGGCTCCATGTTCCAGTCGGAGATGATCAGGCCGTATTTCTTCCCCCGCATCTTGGCGAGCGCGGCGGTGCCGTCGGCGGCGTCGTCGATGTCCTGGAAGCCGAGCTGCTTGAGCAGATTGCGCAGGATGCGGATCATCGTGTTGTAGTCGTCAACCACGAGGATCGGCATGGATAAGTCGACGGCCATTACTCCTGCTCCATCACCCAATGGTCGCGCGCCAGCGGAAGATTCTGGTCATAAGGCAGGCTCACCGACATATTAGTGACCACCCCAAACAACTGGAGGTTATCCGTGCCGATTGAACATCCGGTTAACTGATTCATAGACACATCACGTAACTTGCTGCTTTTGTAGGCATTCCGCCAATGATTGGCGGCGCTTTGGTTGCCGAAACGTTAATGGGCCGTGGCCCTGCGGATCCTTTTGCTTCATGACCAACCCCTCCCAGCCGGTGAAATCCTTCGTTGTCCTGCACGACGGCGCGTCCGACGCCGCTCCTTTGCAGGGCGCTGTTCTGGCCATTGGCAATTTCGACGGCGTCCACCGCGGCCACCGGGCGGTGATCGCGGCCGCGCTTGCCCGCGCCCGCGCGCTCCGGCGTCCCGCCGCCGCGCTGACCTTCGAGCCGCATCCAGCCGCCGTGCTGCGCCCGGCCGAGCCCCTGTTCCGGCTGACCGATGAGATGGCCAAACTACGCCTGCTGGCCGCGACCAGGCTCGATGGGGCGATCGTGCTGAAATTCGACCCCGCGCTCGCCGCCCTATCGCCGGAGGAATTCGTCAGCCGCATCCTGGTCGGCCGCTATGCGCTCGCCGGCGCCGCCATCGGATTCGACTTCCATTTCGGCAAGAACCGGATGGGATCGCCCGTCTTTCTGGTGGCTGAAGGGGAGAAACGGGGCTTCGCGGCCGATGTGCTGCCGCCGCTGCAGGACGAAGGCCGGCCGGTTTCCTCCGGCACCATCCGCGCGGCGCTGGCCGCCGGCCGCGTGGTCGAGGCGGCGGAACTGCTCGGCTATCCGTGGTTTGTTTCCGGGCTCGTCATCCCCGGCGACAAGCGCGGACGCGATCTCGGCTATCCCACCGCCAACCTGAAGCTCGACCCGGCCTGCGGGCTCAAGCACGGCATCTATGCGGTACGGGTGGGCCTGGGCGAGCGGCGCTACGACGCCGTGGCGAGCTTCGGCCGCCGGCCCATGTTCGACAACGGGGAGCCGCTCTTGGAAGTCTTTCTGTTTGATTTCGACGGCGATCTCTACGGCAAGGCCATCGATGTCGCCTTCCTCGCCTGGATCCGCCATGAGATGAAGTTTGACAGCGTCGATAGCCTGGTGCGCCAGATGGGCGAGGACAGCGCCCGGGCGCGCGAGGCGCTGGCGCGCTCAAGCGGCGCGTTTCCGGCGCTGGGTGAGCTCTAGCGTTTCTTTTGTCGTCCCCGCGAAGGCGGGGACCCATAACCCCTGTCTGTCCGTATCTTAAATACCGGGGTTATGGGTCCCGGCCCTCGCTTTGCTCGGCCGGGACGACAGCAGAATATGTTGCCGCGACAGCAGCCTTTCCGCCGCAGCGCGACTGTGATAGGAAGCGCGCCATGATGGCACGCGGTTCAATCGCTCTCGTGATCGGGTCGGCCTCTCGGCAAATTATCGGCCCGGCTTCCGCTTGACCTTTTGGTCAGCGGGAGACCGGGACTGCCGAGCCCTTATCGCCATCAAGCCCCAGGTTTACCCGTTATGACCGCCCGCGATTACAGCGAGACTCTGTTTCTACCCAAGACCGATTTCCCGATGCGCGCCGGCCTGCCGCAGAAGGAGCCGGAGATCCTCGCGCGTTGGGAAAAGCTCGATCTCTACCGCCGCCTGCGCGAGGCGGCCAAGGGCCGCGCCAAATTCATCCTGCACGACGGCCCGCCCTACGCCAACGGCAACATCCATATCGGCCACGCGCTCAACAAAATCCTCAAGGACGTGGTGACGCGCAGCCAGCAGATGCTCGGCTTCGATTCCAATTATGTGCCGGGCTGGGACTGCCACGGCCTGCCGATCGAGTGGAAGATCGAGGAGGAGAACTACCGCTCCAAGGGCAAGCAGAAGCCTGACCTGTCGAATTCGCAAGCGATGATCGCGTTCCGGCGCGAATGCCGCGCCTATGCGGAGCATTGGCTCAACGTGCAGCGCGAGGAGTTCAAGCGCCTCGGCATCGAGGGTGACTGGGAGCATCCCTACACCACGATGGATTTCGCCGCCGAGGCGCAGATCGCGCGCGAGCTGATGAAGTTCGCAGCCAACGGCACGCTCTACCGCGGCTCCAAGCCGGTGATGTGGTCGGTGGTGGAAAAGACCGCGCTGGCGGAAGCCGAGGTCGAGTACGAGGACTACGTCAGCGATCAGGTGTGGGTGAAGTTTCCGGTGGAACTCACCGACACCGCCGCAATTCGACAACTCGCAAAACCCGTTAAGGCAACCGAACCTCATGAAAATCTTGAACTGGCCAATGTAGTCATTTGGACCACCACGCCATGGACGCTACCAGGCAATCGGGCGATCAGTTATTCGCCTCGCATTGGCTATAGCCTCTACGAAGTCACACAATCGGACCTTCCCGAAGGCAATTGGCTAAAGCGTGGAGAACAGTTGATTATCGCTGACGCTCTCGTATCAGAGGTTATGAAACACGCGAAGGTTTCTGAAAATGGATTTAGTCGTCTACTGCACATCGATCCTAATTGGCTGTCTAGAATAATCTGTCGTCATCCTCTCTATGAGCTTGGCTATGATTTTCCAGTTCCGCTCCTCCCCGGCGACCACGTCACGGAAGACACCGGCACGGGCTTCGTGCACACCGCGCCGGGTCATGGCCGCGAGGACTTCGACATCTGGACCGCGAATGCGCGGGCGCTGGAAGCGCGCGGCATCAACACGGCGATCCCCTACACCGTCGATGAGAACGGTGCCTTCACCGAACACGCGCCGGGTTTTACCGGCAAGCGCGTCATCAACGACAAAGGCGAGAAGGGCGACGCCAACGAGGCGGTGATCGAGGCGCTCAAGCAAGCCGGGATGCTGATCGCGCGCAGCAGACTCAAGCATCAATATCCGCATTCCTGGCGCTCGAAAAAGCCGGTGATCTTCCGCAATACGCCGCAGTGGTTCATCGCCATGGATAAGCCGTTCTCTCTACCTCTCCCCGGTGGGGAGAGGTCGGCCGCGCAGCGGCCGGGTGAGGGGGTTCGGACGGCGGAGAGGGCAGAACCCCCTCACCCGCTCGCTTCGCTCGCGACCTCTCCCCGCAGGGGAGAGGTGAAGGAAGAAACCCTGCGCGCCCGCGCGCTTGCCGCCATCAAGGTGACCCGCTGGGTGCCAACCCAGGGCGAGAACCGCATCACCGGCATGATCGAGAGCCGCCCGGATTGGGTGGTCTCGCGCCAGCGCGCCTGGGGCGTTCCCATTACGGTTTTCGTGCGCGAGAAGGGCGACGGCAGCGTGGAAATCCTGCGCGACGACGCGGTGAACGCCCGCATCACGGAAGCCTTCGAGAAGGAAGGCGCCGACGCCTGGTATCAGCCCGGCGCCGTCCAGCGTTTTCTCGGCGCGCACGCGAAGGAGGGTTGGAGCAAGGTCGACGACATCCTCGACGTCTGGTTCGATTCCGGCTGCACGCACGCCTTCGTGCTGGAGAAGCGCGCGGACCTCAAAGCCAAACGCAAGAAGGACGGCGGCGCGGATACGGTGATGTATCTGGAAGGCTCCGACCAGCATCGCGGCTGGTTCCATTCCTCGCTGCTGGAATCCTGCGGCACCCGCGGCACCGCGCCTTTCGATATCGTGGTGACGCACGGCTTCACCCTCGACGAGCACGGCCGCAAAATGTCGAAGTCGCTCGGCAATACGGTGGCGCCGCAGGACGTGATCAAGCAGAGCGGCGCCGACATCCTGCGCATGTGGGTATGCGCGACCGACTACTGGGAAGACCAGCGCATCGGCCCGGAAATCCTGAAAACCACCGTCGAGACCTATCGCAAGCTGCGCAACACCATCCGCTGGCTGCTCGGCAGCCTCGCGCATTTCCACGACGAAGACCGCATCGCGCCGGCGAAGATGCCGGAGCTGGAGCGGTTCATGCTGCATCGGCTCGCGGAGTTTGATGAGCTGGTGCGCCAGGCCTATGCGGATTTCGACTACAAGCGCATCTTCGCCGCGCTCAATGCCTTCATGACTTCCGATCTCTCCGCCTTCTATTTTGACATCCGCAAGGATGCGCTTTATTGCGATCCGATCTCGTCGGTCGCGCGCAAGGCTTGCCTCACCGTGCTCGACCACCTGTTCCGCTCTACCGTGATCTGGCTCGCGCCGATGCTCGCCTTCAGCGCGGAGGAAGCCTGGCTGTCGCGCTATGGCGACAAGGCGTCATCCGTTCATCTTGAGCTGTTCCCGCAAATCCCGGCGGCCTGGCGCGATGAGGCGCTGGCGGAAAAATGGCGCAAGGTCCGACTCATGCGCCGCGTCGTCACCGGCGCGTTGGAGATCGAACGCGCGCAGAAGCGCATCGGCTCTTCTTTGGAAGCGCACCCGATCGTGCATATCTCTAATCAGGATTTATTCGCCGCAGTGGTCGATGTCGATCTCGCCGAAGTCTGCATCACCTCGGCGGCGACGCTGGTGGCGGATGAAGGCCCGGCTAATGCCTTCCGGCTGCCGGATGTGCCGGGCGTCGCGGTCGTGTCCAACCTCGCCGAAGGCACCAAATGCGCCCGCTCCTGGAAAATCCTCACCACGGTGGGCGCTGATCCGCACTATCCGGATGTATCGCCGCGCGACGCCAAGGCGCTGCGCGAATGGGAAACCATGCGCAGGGCGGCGGAGTAGTTATTTGTCGTCCCCGCGAAGGCGGGGACCCATAACCACCGAGGTCAAAGAGTTCCCGTGTCCTATTTCGTCTACATACTCGCAAGTAGACGCTATGGAACGTTGTACATCGGAGTTACCAATAACTTATCGCGAAGGATGGAAGAGCATCGTCTGGGAAAAGGCTCATCTTTTGTCCGCCAGTATTCTGTTACACGGTTGGTGCACGTGGAATCTTTTGATGACCCTGAATCCGCAATTCTGCGCGAAAAACAATTGAAGAAATGGAATCGGGATTGGAAAATTCGACTGATCGAGGAAGAAAATCTGGAATGGAGCGATCTCACCAATCTTCTCACTTGAGAATCCAGCGGGTATGGGTCCCCGACGGAGCCTGTCATCGGGCCGCGCTTCGCGCGGACCCGTTGGCGGGGACGACGCTGTGAAAGCACCTTCCCTTTGGGGCCCTTTCACGCGCCTTGGCTTGGCCGCCGCGCTTATCGTCTGCCTGCTCGATCAGGCGGCGAAGCTGTGGCTGCTCTTTGCCTTCAACCTCGCCGCCAAGGGCATGGTGCCCATGACCCCGTTTCTTGATCTTGTGCTCACCTGGAATAAGGGCATCAGCTACGGCCTATTCCAGCAGCATGGCCCCTTCGGCCAATGGGCCTTGCTGGTGTTCAAGGCACTGGCTGTTGGCCTCCTATGGATCTGGCTGGCGCGGGTCGCCACGCGGCTTTCTGCGGCATCGCTGGGGCTTATTATCGGCGGGGCGCTGGGCAATGCCATCGACCGGATCGCCTATGGAGCGGTGGCCGATTTCGTGCATTTTCACGTCACTACAGCCACTTGGAGCTTTAGCTGGTATGTCTTTAACCTAGCCGATGTAGCCATCGTTGCCGGAGTTCTCGGGCTCCTGTATGAATCCATGTTCGGGGACCGTGCCGCAAAAGCGCCCCGATCCAGGACATAATCTGAAGCTGGCTGCCGAGGGGGGACTTCCGCCCAAGCCAGGTCGCAGGTTGAGGGTGATAACGATGACCATCTCGCCTTGCATGAAGCAGTTGCGCCGCACCGCATGGGCGGGGACGCTGGCGCTTTTGGCCTTGGTGACTGGCGCCGGAGGCCATGCATTCGCGCAGGCTCAGACTGAAGAAGCGGATCCGATCGGAAATCATATCTTGAATACTGACAAGAAGCTGTTCAACGGCATCCTGGGCGTTTTCGGCTTGGCACCGTCCGGAGGCGAGACCATCACCTATCGCGAACGTTCTCCTCTGGTCGTGCCGCCGCGCCGCGATCTTCCGCCGCCGGAACGCAACCTCCTGAACAAAAATCCTCAATGGCCAGTCGATCCTGAGGTGAAGGCGCGCAAGGAAGAAGCCGCGGCGGAAAGTAAGGATTCAACCGACCCCACCAAACCGCTAGGTCCCGCAAAACTTGCTGAAAGAGGAATCGGCTCCTCGGGTGGGCCTTATGTTGATGATACCGCTTCGTCAAAGAAAAAAGAACCCGATTTTTTCACGATGCTGTACAACGGCAAGCTTTGGCGCGCTTCAAAGGATGATGTCGGAACCTTCACCGGCGAGCCGCCGCGTACGAGCTTAACCGAGCCGCCCCCGGGCTATCTGACTCCGTCCCCGGCTGCGCCTTATGGCACGACCAAGCGATCCTTCGAAGTCGAAAAGCAGTAGAAGCCGCTCTGACCGGTGTGCGACCGTTTCTCCTTCGTGATCCTCGAGCGCTCAGAAGAAAAACAAGGGCCCGTCTTGTGCCGAAGATCCTGAAACAAGCTTTCGCCGCTCTTTTGTTGATTTTCGTTGCTCCGATATTGGCGACTTCGTCCGGAGCGCAATCTTCGTCCGGTCCAAAGGTTGCTCATTTCACGCTGGCAAACGGTCTCGAGCTCGTGGTTGTCCCTGATCGCCGGGCGCCGATCGTCACCCACATGATTTGGTACAAGGTCGGTGCCGCTGACGAGCAGGCGGGTAAGTCCGGCATCGCCCACTTTCTTGAGCACCTGATGTTCAAAGGTACCAAGAAGCATCCGGCAGGATATTTCTCGCAAATGATCGCGGATGCAGGCGGAAGGGAAAACGCGTTCACCTCCAGCGACTACACCGCTTACTTCCAGCGCGTGCCGCGCGAGCAATTGGCCAAGATAATGCAGCTGGAAGCCGACCGCATGACCGGTCTTGTGCTTACCGACGATGTCGTATTGCCGGAACGTGACGTCGTTCTCGAAGAATACAACTCGCGAGTGGCCAACAGTCCGCGCGCGCGCCTCGCAGAGCAGATCGAGGCAGCCCTTTTCCTCAACCACCCCTATGGCCGGCCGGTGATCGGCTGGCGTCAGGAGATCGAGAAACTCAACCGTGAGGACGCACTCGCGTTTTACCGCCGCTTTTATGGCCCCAACAACGCCATCGTCGTAGTGGCGGGCGATGTCGAGGCCGACCAAGTCAGGGTCTTGGCGCAGAACACCTATGGCAAGATCGCGCGCCGCTTTGAAGTTGGTCCGCGCGTCCGCCCGCAGGAGCCGCTGCCGGTCGCGGCGCGGTCCGTCACGCTCAGCGATCCGCGGGTGGAGCAGTCTACCCTGCAACGGTCTTACCTGGTGCCTTCGGTGACCACGGCGAAACGCGGGGAGAGCGAGGCGCTGGAAGTGCTGGCCAATGTTCTCGGCGGAGGAGCCAGCAGCCGCCTCTATCGAACATTGGTCGTCGAGAAGAGCGTGGCCGTGAGCGCAGGCAGCTCGTATGAAGGCGCCACGCTTGACGCCACGCGCTTTGGTATCTATGGCGCCACGCAGCAAGGCACCAGCTTGGTGCAACTCGAAGAAGCTATGGATGCGGTCATTGCCGAGCTCAGCGACAAGGGCATCAGCGCCGACGAACTCGAGCGAACGAAGACGCGCCTGATTGCCGAATCCGTCTACGCCCTGGACAGCCAGAGTACGCTTGCCCGATGGTATGGCGGCGCTCTTGCCACCGGCATGACCGTGGAGAGTGTCCGCACCTGGCCTGAACGAATTCGCGCGGTGACGGCCGATGCGGTTCGCGATGCCGCGCGGCAATGGCTCGACAAGCGCCGCTCCGTCACTGGCTATCTCATCAAGGATGCGGCCCCGCGCGAGGAGAAACGCTCATGATCGCCCTTGGACGCTGCCTTAGCTGGCGCTGGGGCATCTTCGCTGCGTTCCTGCTCGCATTCGCGGTCATGTGGGTCACCGCGTTCCCGGCTCGCGCCATGTCCATCGAACGGGTCATAAGCCCGCTCGGGATCGAAGCATGGCTCGTGCGCCAGACAACCGTTCCAATATTTAATCTCCAGTTTTCCTTCGAAGGAGGAGCCAGCCAGGATCCCGCCGACAAGCCGGGCGTCGCCAACCTCGCAAGCCTGCTGCTGGACGAGGGCGCGGGAGAACTGGATTCCAAGACGTTTCAAGAACGGCTGGAGGGGCGTGCCATCGGGGTCCAATTCCGGACCGGCCGCGATGCCTTGCACGGGTCGTTGCGCTCGCTCAACGAGCATCGCGACGAGGCCGTCGATCTGTTGCGGCTGGCGCTGAACGCGCCGCATTTCAACCCGGACGACGTAGAGCGCATCCGCGGCCAGATCCTCTCCGGCCTGCGGCGCGAGACGACGAGCCCGAACAACATCGCCAGCCGGCGCTGGTGGGCGGCCGCCTTTCCGGACCATCCCTATGGACGCCAGGTGAATGGCACGCTCGAATCCGTACCGGGCATCATGGCCGATGACCTCCGGGCCTATACCAAGCGCGTCTTCGCGCGCGACAACCTGAAGATCGCGATCGTCGGCGACCTCGATGCCGCAACGGCCGGAAAAATCGTCGACCGTGTCTTCGGTGCGCTGCCGGCCAAGGCCGGCCTGCATCCGGTACTGGACGCCAACCCGCAAGGCCTGGGCCAGCGTATCGTCGTTGACCTCGATGTGCCGCAAGCGGTCGTTACCTTCGGGCGCCTCGGCATAGCGCGCAAAGACCCCGACTTCATGGCGGCCTATATCGTCAACTACATCCTCGGCGGCGGCACGTTATCTTCGCGGCTCTATCGCGAGGTCAGGGAAAAACGCGGCCTCGCCTACAGTATCAATGACAGCCTCGTCTGGCTGAAAAACACCGCCCTGATGCTCGGCGGCACCGCCACGCGCGCCGACAGAACCGCGGAGACGCTTGAGGTGATCGAAGCCGAGGTGAAACGGCTGGCCGAAAATGGGCCGACCAAGGAGGAGTTGAGTAAAGCGAAATCCTATCTCAAAGGCACTTATGCGCTCAACCTCGATACTTCAAACAAGATAGCGAGCACACTTTTGCAAATCCAGATCGACGAGCTCGGCATCGACTATATGGATCGGCGCAATGCCCTGATCGACGCGGTGACGCTCGACGATACCAAGCGCGTTGCCAAGCGGTTATTCGATAGCAAGATGCTGGTCACTGTCGTCGGGCGTCCGCAGGGCGTGACGTCGCGGAATTAGCCGGCATCTTTTTCGCGAACTTACCTTCACCGGGGATGACAATTTCCTTCCGTGCGTGTACGGGCAGGGGCTCATTGTCCTAGGGGCGGCCAATGCCATTGCAGCAATCCATCGACAAGGCCCAGGCGGAGCGCATCGGCGCCGGGGGCGTGGCGGCGGATGCCTTGGCCGACGCGCTGAAGCGGGCCGAAGGCGCGCTTGATTGGCTGCGGGCGCGGCACGCCGATGGCGGCCTGCCGCTGCCGCTGCTGCGGCTGCCGGCGCTACGCGACGATCTCAACGGCATTGCTCAGGCCGGGCGCCGCCTGGCTGCGGGGGCAGCCGACATCGTTATCCTCGGCACCGGTGGCTCAAGTCTTGGCGGCCAGACCCTGGCCCAGCTCACAGGCCATGCGGTGCCGGGTATCGGCCTGTTGCGCGCCCCCCCGCGCATCCATTTCATGGACAACCTCGACCCCGATACTTTTGGCACTTTGCTGACGCAACTGCCGCTGGCTACGACGCGCTTCGTCGCCATCTCCAAATCCGGCGGCACCGGTGAAACGCTGATGCAGACCGCGGCCGCGCTCGCGGCGCTGAAACAGGCCGGCCTGGAAAAACGCCTCGGCGAACTTTTCCTTGGAATCTCGGAGCTAGTGAAAGCGGGCAAGCACAATGGGCTGCGTGATCTTCTCGCGCCGTATCAGGTGCCGATGCTCGATCATGATCCCAGCATCGGCGGCCGGTTTTCCGTGCTGACCAGTGTCGGCCTGCTGCCGGCTGTCATGCTCGGGCTGGACATCGGCGCGGTGCGCCAAGGCGCAGCGGCGGCGCTGGCGCCCGTGCTCAGTAAAAAACCTGCAGCCGAGGTGCCCGCGGCGGTTGGCGCTGCGCTGTCGATCGCGCTCGCAGAAACCCGCGACAAGCGCATCTCGGTCATGATGGCCTATGCCGACCGGCTCGAACGTTTCACCCGCTGGTATGTGCAGCTCTGGGCGGAAAGCCTCGGCAAGGACGGCAAAGGCACGACGCCGATCGGCGCGCTCGGCCCGGTCGATCAGCACGGCCAGCTCCAGCTCTTCATCGCCGGGCCGCGGGATAAGCTCTTTACGATCATCACCGTTGCCACCGCAGGGCGCGGGCCGCGCATCGAGCCTGATCTCGCCAAGTTCTGTGGCGAGCCGGACTTCGCCGGAAAGACCATCGGCGACTTTGTCGCCGCGCAGGGCCGCGCCACCGCCGAGACGCTGGCGAAGAACGGCTGTCCGGTGCGCACCATCTATCTGGAGAAGCTGGACGAAGCGAGCCTGGGCGAGCTGCTGATGCATTTCATGCTGGAGACCATTATTACCGCGCGGCTTCTCGGCGTTGATGCCCTCGACCAGCCGGCGGTGGAAGAGGGCAAGGTGCTGGCGAAGAAGTATTTGGCTAATTCATAATACCTCGTCATGGCCGGGCAAAAGGCGCGAAGCGCCGTCTTCGCGCCTGACGTTCCGGCCATCTCGCTTAGGTTGGCAAGGCATTGCGTTCCTTATCGAGATCGCCGGGACAAGCCCGGCGATGACGGTTAGAGTCAACAGATGATCCGCATCACCGACAGTATCGCCATCGACGAAGCGGAGCTTGAGGAAAGCTTTGTCCGCTCCTCGGGTCCCGGCGGGCAGAACGTCAACAAGCTCTCCACCGCCGTGCAGCTTCGTTTCGACGTGCGGCGCTCGCCGTCGCTGCCCAACGATGTGGCCGTGCGTCTGGCTGGTATCGCTGGCCGCAGACTGACCAAGGAGGGCGTGCTGGTCATCGTCGCTCAGCGCCACCGCACCCAAGAGCGTAACCGCGCGGACGCCTTGGATCGTCTCGTGGAGTTGATCCGCCAGGCGGCGGTGCGTCCCATCCCGCGTCGGCCGACCAAGCCGACCAAAGCCTCGCGCCAGCGCCGCCTGGAAAGCAAGAAACATCGCGGCGGTATCAAGAGCTTGCGGCAAAAAAGGCCATCGGGCGAATAGCGGGGGCAGTTTGCGGCCGACCCTCGCCGCTGCCCCATCGCGCCGGTAGACTCGGAAATCTCGAATCAGGCCGCTTCTATGCCCGTCCGCCAGCTTTCCGAGGCCATCGTCAATCGCATCGCCGCGGGCGAGGTGGTGGAGCGCCCGGCCAGCGTCGTCAAGGAGCTGGTCGAGAACGCGCTGGACGCGGCGGCCGCGCGCATCGAAGTGACGACCGACGGCGGCGGGCGGCGGCTCATTCGCGTTATCGACGACGGCGAGGGCATGACGCGCGCCGACCTTGAACTGAGCGTCGAGCGCCACGCTACCTCCAAGCTCGAGGATGACGACCTGCTGGCCATCCGCACGCTTGGATTTCGCGGCGAGGCGCTGCCCTCCATTGGCGCGGTAGGCCGTCTCGCCATCACCACGCGCTATCGCACCGAAGCCCATGCCTGGGAGCTGAGCGTCGATGCGGGCGTGAAATCGTTCGCAAAACCCGCCGCGCTCACCCAAGGCACCCGCGTCGAATTGCGCGATCTGTTTTACGCCACCCCCGCGCGGCTGAAATTCCTCAAGACCGACCGCACCGAAGCCGAAGCCGTGCGCGAGGTTGTGCGCCGCTTGGCCATGAGCCGGCCGGACGTGGCCTTCACGCTCACGGGCGAGGAGCGGGCGCCGGTCACCTGGGCGGCGGCACTGCCGGGGCCGACCGGCCGTCTCGCGCGCCTTGCCGATATTCTCGGGCCCGAGTTCCGCGCCAATGCGGTGGAAATCCGCGCCGGCCGCGAGGGTCTCAGCGTCGAAGGCTTCGCCGCGCTGCCGACGCTCACCCGCGCCAACACACTCGGCCAATATCTTTTCGTCAACGGCCGCCCGGTGCGCGACAAGCTACTGATCGGCGCGGTGCGTGCGGCTTACGCCGATTATCTGCCGCGCGACCGTCATCCGCTGGTGGCGCTGTTCGTCACGCTCGATCCGCGCGAGGTGGACGTCAACGTGCATCCGGCCAAGACTGAGGTGCGCTTCCGCGATGCCGGGCTGGTGCGCGGCTTATTGGTCAGCGCGCTGAAGGAGACGCTGGCGCGCGACAGCCAGCGCGCGGCGACCACCGGCGGCAGCGCGACCATCGCCGCTTTCCGTCCCGCCGCGGCGCCGCGCTGGGATTGGCGGCGTTCGCCTGCGCGTCCTGTCGTGAGCGGCAACGTGGTTGGCTTCGCGGAAGCGGCGCAGGCCGCCTTCGAGGTCGGCGGGCCGATGGCGGACGCCCGCGCCGACATCGTGGAGCCCGCGCCCGACCTGCTCGACCATCCGCTCGGCGCGGCGCGCGCGCAGATCCACGAGACTTATATCGTCGCGCAGACCCGCGACGGTCTGGTGGTGGTCGATCAGCACGCGGCGCATGAGCGGCTGGTCTATGAGCGCATGAAGGCCGCGCTGGAGAAGAGCGGCGTGGCGCGGCAGATCTTGCTGATCCCCGAAATCGTCGAGCTGGACGAGACGGACGTGGAGCGCCTGCTCGCGCGCGCGCAGGAGCTGTCGCGTTATGGCCTCGTTATCGAGCCGTTCGGGCCAGGCGCGGTGGCGGTGCGTGAAACGCCGTCCATGCTGGGCGAGGTCAATGCGCGCGGGATGCTGTGCGATCTCGCCGAGCACATGGCGGAGTGGGACGAGGCGCTGCCGCTGGAACGCCGCCTGCTGTATGTCGCCGCCACCATGGCCTGCCACGGCTCCGTGCGCGCGGGGCGAAGGCTCAAGCCCGAGGAGATGAATGCGCTCTTGCGCGAGATGGAGGCGACGCCGAATTCCGGCCAATGCAACCACGGCCGCCCGACTTACGTGGAGCTGAAGCTCGCGGATATCGAAAGGCTGTTTGGGAGGAAGTAGATGCCTCTTAATTTGTCATTCCGGAAGCCGAGCGACGCGAGGCTATCCGGAATCCAGATGCAAACACTGTGGTGCGTTTTTGGATTCCGGGCTCGCGGGCTCTGCCCGCGCCCCAGAATGACGGGGGATTCGATTTTCAAACGGCCCGAACCGGACGAAAGTCCGATTGCCACAGTGAAGCAAAAGCGCACTATCTGAGACGTTTTTTAGGTTAAGGAGGCGCACCCATGGGCGACGACAAGCGGGCAAGCTCCGGAAGGCGCTCAGGCAAGGATCGGCGCAGCGGCAAAGACACGCGCTCCGAGAAAGAAAAGCGGTCCATTGGGGAAAGACGGTCGGGCAAGGACCAGCGATCGGCGTCGGATCGGCGCTCGAAAGCCGCGCCGGATATCTCTCCGGCGGCCGGCGATCGCGACAAACGTTAGCGGGCCGCGAGGCCGCATCACTTTGCGGCTTTGCCGCCGGAGCGCTTGATGCTTTTTACCGCCATCGGCGGTGTGCCGGATTTTTCGGCGATGAGCCGGTCCTGTTGCTCGATGAAGGCGCGGGCGGGAGCGTCACCGTCGAGACCGCCGAGAATTTCGCTCGGAACTCTGCGATTGGACCGCAGAGAACCATCTTCGTAAACCACATCGAAAAAAGTGAATTCGGCTCGCGTTGCCGGTTTTCGCGCCATTGTCAGTCTCCCGTCGTTGCTCAATCATGCACAAACCAGGCAGCAGAATGGCAGCGCGGTCATCGAGTCATGTCGGGCCAGTGCAAAACGGCCCGGCGTCGAAACGCCGGGCCTGATCTTCCGGTCTTGGAAGACGGATTAGACGTTCTGCAAGTTCGCGGCGGCTGTCTTGCCGCGCTCGCTCACGACGTCGTAGCTGAGCTTCTGCCCCTCATTGAGGCCGCTCATGCCGGCGCGCTCGACCGCGGAGATATGGACGAACACGTCCTGTCCGCCGTCGGTCGGCTGAATGAAGCCGAAGCCTTTTTGCGAATTGAAAAACTTCACTGTACCTGTAGCCATATCTGGCCTCCTTTGGATAACGCCGATCGGCGTCTGCGAGCCCCGCGACATCGCGCAGCCCTGCGTCCGAATTCAACGTTGTCTTGGAAAAGCCCAAGATGGGGCAAATAGCAAGGACAGGTAAAATATCGAACGGTGTATATATGGTCCTATAGTGCGCCGATATCAACTCACGTTTTGAGAGGATTCCATGGCATTTCGGCCAAATTACCACAGAGACCGCTCCGAACGGGACCGGGCGGCACGCGCGCGGCGCGACGAAAAGCAGCGAAAAAAGGACGAGAAAACAGCGCAGCGCAAAGCCGAACGCGACCCCGCCGAAGCTCCGCCGGAAAAAAGCAGTTAACGGGCGAACTAAGACTGCCGCAGAAATACTAACTCGGTGTCGTCATACGCCCGCCGCTCGACTTCCTCGAAGCCTTCAGGCGCCTTGAAGCCCGAGGCCACGGCTTCCTCCACCACGACCAACGCCTCGGGCGTGAGCCAGCCGCCGTCGCGCGCGCTGACCAATGATTTTTCGGCCAGGCCTTTTCCGTAAGGCGGGTCGGCGAAGACCAGCGAAAAGGGCTCGTTCGGATGCACGGCGCCGAGCTTGGTGGCGTCGCGGCGGAAGATTTTGCTGACGCCACCGAGCCCCAGCGCCTCCACGTTGGCGCGAAGGAGTGCGCGCGCCTCCACGCCGTCGTCGACGAAGAGCGCGAAATCCGCGCCGCGCGAGATCGCCTCAAGCCCGAGAGCGCCGGTGCCGGCGAAGAGATCAAGCACGCGCGCGCCGCTGACCGGATCGCCACAGGCATGGATCAGGATGTTGAACAGCGACTCGCGCAGGCGGTCGGCAGTGGGCCGGATGGCTTGCGACTTCGGCGCGGTGAGCGCGCGCCCGCGCAAGCGTCCGCCGACGATACGCATCAGCGCGGCCGCGAGGGACGCGGGCCGCGGCTGCGGTCGGGCCGGCGCGGCTTGCCGCGATGTTTCGGCGGATGCGCCGGCCGCGCGGGCTCTTCCGTGTGCGTGCGGGTGACCGGGATTTTGCGCCCGCGGCGGTCGGCGATGATGTCCTCGCGGGTGATGCGCTTAGGCGTCCCTGCTCCGTCATCCTGAGGTGGCCGCCGAAGGCGGCCCGCGAAGGATGAACGGCCACCCAAGTCGGCTTTAGCCGATTTGGGCACTTTTAAGCGTCGATCTCGGGTAAACCCGAGATCGATGCCGTCGCCCTTCGAGGCTCGCTGCGCTCGCGCCTCAGGGTGACGGGGAGAAGCTGGCGGCTTTGGCGCTTGCTCGCGATCGGTCACCGGCCCCTCGAAATCGACGCCGGACAGCGTCACGATGCGCTCGCCGAGCTGCTCGCGCAGGGTTCGGGTTTTTACTTCCTCCACGTCGGCTTCTTTCAATTCGCCGAGCTGGAACGGGCCGAAGGAGACACGGATCAGCCGGTTCACCTTCAGGCCGAGGTGTTCGAGGACATTGCGCACCTCGCGGTTCTTGCCCTCGCGGATGCTGAATGTGAGCCACACGTTGTAGCCCTGCTCGCGATCGAGCGTGGCCTCGATGGCGCCATAGCGCACGCCGTCGATCTCGATGCCGCCGCGCAGCGCGTCGAGCGCCGCTTGCGCGACACGGCCGAGCGCGCGCACGCGATAGCGCCGCAGCCAGCCGGTCTCGGGCAATTCGAGCACCCGGGCGAGCCCGCCATCGTTGGTGAGCAGCAAGAGGCCTTCGGTGTTGAGGTCGAGCCGGCCGACGCTGATCAGCCGCGGCAGGTTCTTCGGCAGCGCGCCGAAGATGGTGGGGCGGCCTTCCGGGTCGGCGTTGGTCGTCACCAGCCCGCGCGGCTTGTAATAGAGAAAGAGCCGGGTGCGCTCGCGCTGCGGCAGCGGCTGGCCGTCCACCGCGATCATGTCCGCGGGTTTGACGTTGAGCGCGGGCGAGGGAATCACCGCGCCGTTGACCGACACACGCCCGGCCAAAATCCATTCCTCCGCCTCCCGGCGCGAGCACAGGCCGGCGCGGGCGATGACCTTGGCGATGCGCTCGGCGGATTTGCGCTCCGGGAGCGGAGCCGCCGCCGGGGCAGGGCGCGGCAGCGTCGTCTTCAGCTTCTTCGGGCGAAACGGCGGGCGGCCCGGCTTGGATGTCTTGGGGTGAAATGGAGGAGCGCCGGGTCGCCGCCCGGCATTCCCGCCTGTTTTTCCGTCATTGTCGCTCTTGCGGGGCATGGCTCATTTCTTCGTCGTGCCCGGCACCCGGGTCCAGCCTTCGGCCGGCCCGAGCATAAACCTTGTGCCCGGCATCCACGTCTTTATACACGTTGCATCTGAAACGTGGACGACGTGAAGGTGTTTTGTCATCCCGACCAGCGAGTGAAGCGAGCGTGAGCCGGGACCCATCTTACGAGAGTGTGGCCCTGGGGCCCGGATCGGCCCTGCGGGCCGTCCGGGATGACAAGGAAAGAAATTTAATGCCCTCATTCATGGACATCGCGCTGGAGGAAGCCCGCGCCGCGCAGGCGCGGGGCGAAGTGCCCGTGGGCTGCGTCATTGTGCGCGACGGCGACATCCTCGCCCGCGCCGGCAACCGCACCTTGGCCGACCGCGACCCGACGGCGCATGCGGAGCTTCTGGCGTTGCGCGCGGCGGCTGCTGCGCTCGGCTCCAAGCGGCTCACCGGCTGCGACCTTTATGTGACGCTGGAGCCCTGCGCCATGTGCGCTGCGGCCATGTCCTTCGCGCGCATCCGGAGGCTCTACTATGGCGCGACGGACCCGAAAGGCGGCGCGGTGGACAACGGCGTGCGATTTTTCTCGTCGCCTACCTGCCATCACCGGCCGGAGATTTTTGGAGGTATGGGTGAGAGCGAGGCGGCGCTGCTGCTGCGGGATTTTTTTGCCGCGCGCCGGTAAGCGCTCAAGGCTTCCAGACCACCGCGTCGTCCACGGCATAGAGGCGGCAGGGGGTTTTCGAAACTTTCTGACAGCCTGCAAGCGCTTGTTGCGGCGCAGTCTCGCCCGTTTGCCATGCCCAGGCCCCGGACGGCGAAATTGCAAGAGCGCGGGGGATGTCCGCGTCGAGGAATTTTGGATACTTTTCGGATTTCACATCGTCCTTTACATACGGCAGCTTGCTGGAGTCATCGAGGCGCGCGAAGCCGGTGGCCGGCGGCGCATTCTTTGATTTCGGCGGCGGGAAGCCGAGCTTTTCCATGAACCGGTCAACGACCGGACGCCAAAGCCGGAATCCCTTGCTGAGGAGTTTGTGACCGTCATCGTCGACGGGCGGGAAAGTCGTCATGTCCGCCCGGCCGCCGCCCTGGCCATAAGCCGTGTGCCATTTGCGCGGCCAATCGGCGCCCCAGTATTTGTCGTTCTCCGAATAGAGCCACAGCATCGGCAGGGTGGTTCGCTTGCCTAGATCAGCTGCGATCGCCGCCGTTTTTTCCGGCGAGCAAGGGTCGCCGGGATTGGTGTCAGGACGTCCGCCTACACCGCCGGCAAAGTTGATGGCGGCAAGGACACCCGGCAACTTTTCTCCGCTCGCGCCAATCGAGGCGAAACCGCCGTAGGATTGACCCATCACAATCATGCGCTTCGCATCGACCCAGGGAAGCGACTTGGCAAATTCCAACGTGGCGCCGACGTGCTTGAGCATGACGGCGAGTGGGATATTGAATTTACGGTCGCTACAGAGAGGGCCGCTGTATTCGGGATCGGGGTCGAGACCAGCGTCTCCATAACCGAGCCGCGTCGGCACGAACACAGCAAAGCCGCGGCGGATCCAGTAGCGCGCGATCGTAGTGGAGCGAAACCGCGGAGTTTCGGCGCGTTTGTCCTTCGCCGCGCTGCGTCCGTGGTTGAAAATGACGATGGGGAAGGGCCCATCGCCGTCCGGCCGGAAATGCGTGACGATCATCTGTCCGGTATGGCTTTTGCCCGAGAGCAGAGTGACGGTGACGGGCACCTTCACGACCGTCTCGTGGATATCCTCGGCAAGCTTCGGTGCTTCTTTGGGCTCATCCTGAGCGAAGGCGGACGGAGTGAAGAGCGCGAAAAGATTGAGCGCGCTGGCGGCGGTGGCAAGCGCAACAGATCGCATGATGAAATGCGGCAATTGCAACGGTAGAACTCCCCCCGCCCTGACCTCAGCAAACCTAGGGTTTTTTGGGTATGGGAGCAACCGCGCGCCGCCCGATGTCGCGGCGGCAGAAGCCTTCGGGCCAGCGGATTTTATCGACGGCGGCATAGGTGCGGGCCTGTGCCTCGGCCACGGTTTTGCCAAGCGCGCTGATGTTAAGCACGCGCCCGCCATTGGCGACGATCTTGCCGCCTTCGGCTTTGGTGCCGGCGTGGAAAATTTCCACGCCCTCGATTGACGCCGCCTCATCGAGCCCTTCGATCATGGAGCCCTTGGCGTAGCTGCCGGGATAGCCTTTCGCCGCCATCACCACGGTGAGCGCAGGTTCCGGATACCAGCGCAGATCGAAATTTTTCAGCACGCCGTCGCGCGCGGCCATCAGCGCGGGCAGCAGGTCCGACATCAGCCGCAGCATCAGCACCTGGCATTCCGGGTCGCCGAAGCGCACGTTGTATTCAATGAGTTTCGGTCCCTCGGCCGTCAGCATCAGCCCGGCATAGAGCACGCCTTTGTAGGGCGCGCCCATGGCCTGCATGGCGCGCAGCGTGGGATGCACGATCTCGTCCATCACGCGGCGGCTTAATTCCGGTGTCATGCCCAGCGCGGGTGAATAGGCGCCCATGCCGCCGGTGTTCGGCCCCTGGTCGTTGTCGAAGGCGCGCTTGTGGTCCTGGGCGGTGGCGAGTGGGATGGCGTTTTCGCCGTCGCAGAGGATGAAGAAGGAGACTTCCTCGCCGCGCAAAAATTCCTCCACCACCACTTCGGCGCCAGCCTCACCCACGCCGCCGCCGAAGATCATGTCGAGGGCGGCTTCCGCCTCTTCGATGGTCATGGCGACCACCACGCCTTTGCCGGCCGCGAGGCCATCGGCCTTGATGACGATGGGCGCGCCTTTTTTCCGCACATAAGCCTTGGCCGGCGCAGCCGCGCTGAAGCGTTCATAGGCGGCGGTGGGGATATTGTTGGCCTTGCACAGGTCCTTGGTGAAGCCCTTGGAGCCTTCCAGCCGTGCGGCCGCCTTGCTGGGGCCGAAGGCCTTGATGCCGGCGGCTTCGAGATCATCGACGATGCCGGCGCAGAGCGGCCCTTCCGGCCCGACCACCACGAAGTCGATCTTGTTGGCGCGGCAAAAGGCGATCACGGCCCTATGGTCGGCGATGGCGAGGTCAACAACCTCCGCTTCCTGGACGATGCCGGCATTGCCAGGCGCGCAATAGAGCCGCTCCACCAGCGGGCTTGCCGCGATCTTCCACGCCAGCGCATGTTCGCGCCCGCCGGAGCCGAGAAGGAGGATGTTCATGCGCTTGCGTTCGAGTGGCCAGGTTCGATGTCAGGTGGTGTAGCATGGCCCCCGACCGCCGCAAGAGATTCGCCCCAAATGACCGACGCCCCGCGCATCAACGTTGTGGAATTGACCGTGTCCGAGCTGTCGGCCGCGCTCAAGCGCACGATCGAGGAGGGCTTCGGCTATGTGCGGGTGCGCGGGGAGTTGGGCAACGTCAAATATCATTCCAACGGCCACGTCTATCTCGACCTCAAAGACGAGAAGGCGTCTCTTGCCGGCGTGATCTGGCGCAACGTTTCCCCGCGCATCAAGATCAAGCTCGAAGCCGGGCTTGAGGTTGTGGTGACCGGGCGCATCACCACCTATCCCGGCCAGTCGAAATACCAGATCGTCATTGAGACGCTGGAGCCGGCCGGAATCGGCGCGCTCATGGCGCTGCTCGAAGAGCGCAAGAAGAAGCTGGCCGCCGAGGGCCTGTTCGACGACGCGCGCAAACAGCTCCTACCCTTCCTGCCCGAGGTGATCGGCGTCATCACCTCGCCCACGGGTGCGGTGATCCGCGACATCCTGCATCGCCTCGCCGACCGCTTTCCGCGTCATGTGGTGGTCTGGCCGGTGAAGGTGCAGGGCGAAGGCTCGGCGGAGCAGGTGGCCGCCGCCATCACGGGCTTCAACTTATTTCCCTTCGGGCGCATCCCGCGTCCCGATGTGATCATCGTTGCGCGCGGTGGCGGCTCGCTGGAGGACTTGTGGTGCTTCAACGAGGAGATCGTGGTGCGCGCGGCGGCGGAGAGCATGATCCCGCTCATCTCCGCCGTGGGCCACGAGACCGACATCACGCTGATCGATTTTGCCGCCGACAAGCGTGCGCCGACGCCGACCGCGGCTGCCGAGATGGCGGTGCCGGTCCGCGCCGATTTGATCGGCCAACTCAATGCGCTGGGGGCGCGGCAATTCTCCTGCTGGCAGCGCGGCATCGAGCAGCGGCGCAAGGAATTGCGGTCGCTCACGCGCGCGCTGCCCACGGCGGACCGGCTGCTGGAACGGCAGCGGCAGACCTTGGACATGCTGGGCGAGCGCTTGCCGCAGGCGCTGCGCACCAATGCGCATCAGCACGAGCGGCGGCATGCGCGCATCGCCGCGCGTTTCGGGCCGCAGCTTTTGCGCATACGGCTGGCGCGTTTGCTCGAAAGGGTTGCGGCTTTGGGCGACCGCTCGCGGCGCGCGGAAAAAATCCTGCGTCTGCGGCGCGGCGACCGCCTTACTACTGCCGCGCAACTGCTCGCAGCCTTCTCCTATCGCGGCGTGCTGGCGCGCGGCTTTGCGCTGGTGCGCGACGGCGAAGGTCATCCGCTGCGTAGCGCTGCCGCGGTCACGGCCGGGCTGCGGATGGACATCGAATTTGCCGATGGGCGCGTCGGTGCGGTGGCGGATGGGACGAGCGGCGCAGCGTCGTCACCCGCGCTTGCGAAGCCGCGCACTCGCAAAGGCGGCGGCTCGGGGCAGGGGAGCTTGTTTTAATTTCCTAGGTGTCATCCCGGCCGAGCGCCAACGGGTCCGCGCGAAAGCGCGGCCCGATGACAGGCTCCGCGCGAGAGCCGGGACCCATGCATTCCAGCGCTGACCTCAATTGCCTGTGCTGAGGTTCATGGGTCCCGGATCGGCTCGCGTTGCTCGCCGTCCGGGATGACAATGCAGGGCCTAATATCCCGTCACCATCTTCGCTAATTTCGCCGCATCTTCCGGCGGCGCGTTGCCGCGCCACACCACATGCATATCGGGCCGCAGCAGCAGCAGATCGCGGCCGTAGACCGCGCGCGGCGTTTCGTCTGCCACGTCGAGAATTTGTAGCGGCGCGCCGCGCGCCGCGAAGGCGCGCTCCAGACCGGCGGTGTCGGCCTTCGTCCGTCCCAGACGCAACAGCGTATAGGTCAGGACATTGCCGATGCGGTCCTGCATGGCTCTGCCTTCGCCGAGCCAGACGTGCGGCAGGCGCGCGCCCGGCCAGGTGGTCGGCACGTAATTCATGAAATCGTGCTCGGGTGCTTCGCCCGGCTCCGGCCAGATCAGCGGCGAGTCGGCATAGCGGTAGCCCAGCTCCGCGCCGGTCATCTTGTTGCCCTTGGTCTGTTCGATCTTGGCGACGCGCGCAAGCTCGGTGCGGGTCTCCGCGCCTTCTGGCGTGTTGTCGCGGATATTCGGCCGCCATAGGGAGCGCCATTTGTTCCGCCCGCGCGAGGCGAAGGTGGACGCCGCCACATTGCGCTCGCCCACCTGCCGCCGCTCCAGTTCGTAGGAGCCCAGCAGCTTCGCCCCGCCCCAGCCCTGCAGCGTCGCCGCGAGCTTCCAGGACAGGTCGATGGCGTCGCCCACGCCGGTATTCATGCCGAGCCCGCCCGTTGGGATGACCAGATGCACCGCGTCGCCCGCCAGGAACACGCGGTCTTCCTGGTAGCGATCCGCCAGCAATAGATTTTGCTTCCATTGGCCGACATAGAGCATGTCGTATTTCACCGGCATGGCGACGGTCTGCTCGAACATCGCCGCCATGTCGGCGTCGTTCTCGACCACCGAATGCAAGGTGAAATGCTTGGTCGAGTCCTGCACGATCAGGAAGGTCGCCTTGTCGTCGGCCACGTGATAGTGGCGGCCCTTGCCGATGGGGATGCGCTCGTAGAGGTCCTCGCAATAATAGAGCGCTTGGCGCAGCTGCAGCAGGTTGCCTTCGCCCGCGAGCTTGATGCCGAGCTGGCGGCGCACGACGCTGCTGCCGCCGTCGCAGCCCGCCAGGTAGAGCGCCATGATCTCGGAGACGGCGCCGCTGCTTTCCTTCACCTTGGCGGTGACCGAGCCTTGATCCTGCGTGAAGGACAACAGCTCGCAGCCGTAGCGCACCGTCACGCTCGGCAAGCTGTCCGCAACCGACTTCAGCAGCGGCTCCAAGGTGTATTGCGAGATGAGCTGATAGGGCTCAAGCGGCAGCGTGCCGTCATTGCGTTTGGCGATCTCGGCCTGCGCTTGCGCGACCGAGGGATGCGGTTCGTGCAGCAGGGGCGGCTCGACCAGCGAGAGTACGATGAACACGTCCATCGGGCAGTCGCGTGGCAATCCCGCGGCGCGGATTTTTTCCGCCAGCCCCATGCGCCGGTAGATTTCCATGGTGCGGGCGTTGCACCGCTCCATCTTCGGCAGGAATTGCGGGGCTGGCTTCTGCTCGATCAGCGTGCAGCACACGCCGCGCATGCCGAGATCAATCGCGAGCGTCAATCCGGTGGGGCCAGCGCCGACAATGAGAACCTGGGTGTCCATTGCAATCCGCGCTAACGGGCGAGCCATTCCGGAACGCGCTTTAGCGCGTCGGCGCGGGCGGCTTCATTAGTTCCAATATGCGCCGTTCCCGAGCCGTCGCCGCTAAAGGCGAGGCCGGTGCGCTGGCGAACCGGCAAGTCGGCAGCGTCGAAATCGTGGTAAGCGTCCGGATAGGTCACGATGATAGCCGAAGCGCCATGCCCCTGCGCGGCGGCGACCATTTGCTGGCAAGGTGCCGCCGGAGTCCAATCATCGGCCGCGCCAGCCAAAATCAAGGTGGGAATGCGCGCGTTCCAGCCGGCAGTTTTGAGTTCCCGGCAGCCGGGATAGAGAGCGACCGCGGAGCGGAAATCTGGGCCTGATAGCGGCTTTGTCGTTTTGTCTCTTACCGTCCATAAGGTCGTGGTCGCGCCGTTGGACCAGCCGATGAGCGAGACGCGCTCGCTCATCACCCATGACTGGTCTTGCAACCATTGACGGGCCACATTGGCGTCGTCCGCGCGCTCGCGGGACGCGCGCACCTTACGTTCGCGAATAGTGCATTGCGAACCCAGCCCGCGCGAGCGGAAGCTGTCGGGAAACAGCACCACGAAGCCCGCGGCCATCAGCCGCTCACCCCAATCCTGGAACCGCGGGGTGATCGGACCAGACTTGTCGGAAAGGCCGCCGCAGCCGTGCAGCGCCACGACGGCGGGAAAGGGCCCCGGCCCGTCCGGACGGTAGAGCACGGCCCGCAGCGTAACACCGCCGTGCCGGATCTCCACCGGCTCACCGGCCCCGGCCGCGGTAACGGCGGCAATGAGGCCGGCATAGGCGATCAGAGCGGAGATGACGCGCATAAGGGCGATGATATTTGGTTCCACCGACAAACTAGCACCGGGGAACGGCCCATGACAGGTGACGCCAAGTGGGTTTCGCCGCGGCGAGCGAAGCATTATCTTGGTCCCAGGCGCGGGATTCCCGCGGCTGCGATGGAGGTGGAATGTGCTGAACCGGTTTGGCGACCCTTCGCAGAAGGGGGGTGAGGCGGAGGTGACATATCTCGACGGGGACTTCCGGATCGTCAAGCCGGGGGCCTTCGTCCGCTGTGCCATCACCGGGGTTCCGATTCCGCTGGAAGAGCTGAAATATTGGAGCGTGGAGCTGCAGGAAGCCTATGCCACGCCGGAGGCCGTGCTGCAGCGGCACTACAAGAAGTAAAATTGCCGCGTCTCAACTTGCCTTCGCCGACAGCAGCCGCCGCACGGCGCCTTCCTCCTCGATGCGCAGCGTCACCGGCAGGGCGCGCGCGGCGCGCGCCAGCGCGGCGACATTTTCGTCCCCGGCCATGCGTGCGAGATCCTTCTCGGTCGTTACCAGAAGCAAACCGTCGTGCGCGGCCCGGGCGAGCAGGGCCTCGGCTTCCGCGCGGCTATAGCGGTGGTGGTCCGGGAAGCTTTGCGTGACGGAAGCGGCAATGCCGGCCTGCGCCAAAGTTGCAAAGAATTTTTCCGGGTCCCCGATGCCGGCAAAGGCGAGAACGCCGCGGCCGCGCAGGCCGGCAATGGCATCGGCATCGGGCTCCAGCCGTCCATGAAAGACCGGAATGTTGTGCACCGTCGCGGCCGCCATGGCAGCGGCCGATGCGCGGGACGGCGTGCCGACGATCAGCAGCGCATGGGCATGGTCGAGTTGCGCAGCGAGCGGCGCGCGCAAGGGACCCGCGGGGATCACCCGCCCATTGCCGATGCCGCGGCGGCCATCGACGACGACAATCGCGAAGTCCTTGTGCAGCGACGGATTTTGAAAGCCGTCGTCCATGACGATGACGGTAGCACCCGCCGCGTGTGCCATCTCGGCGCCGGTAACGCGGTCGCGCGCAACGATGGTGGGAGCAAGTTTTGCCAGCAGCAGCGGCTCGTCGCCCACTTCAGCCGCGCCGTGCCGCGCCGGATCGACGCGAATGGGACCGGTAAAGTTGCCGCCATAACCACGGCTGAGAAAGAATACGCGCTGCCCGCCGTCGATGAGCAGCCGCCCGATGGCGAGCGCGGCCGGAGTCTTTCCGGCCCCGCCGACCGTGAGATTGCCAACGCAGACGACCGGCAGGCCAACGGCACGGCCGGACCGGCGCAGACGTAGTCCGGCGACGGCGCCATAGATGGCGGCAAAAGGCGCAAGCAGCGCGGCTGCCAGGCCGGGCTCGCGCCACCAGAAAGACGGCTCACGCATCGCGCGACCTCTGCTCGAGGCGAAGCTGCATGAAATAGGGGTCGAGGGCGCGCAGCGTGCGCTCAAGGGCGCCTCCGAGTGCATCCACCGTGCCGCGGCCGGCAGCGGCCACCGCCTCGCGTTTGGCGGCATCCGCCAGCCATGCGCCGATGCGGATCGCCAGCATGTCGGCATCGCCGACCTGCTCGGCGCCGTGCGCCCGGTCGAGGGCGAAATAGATGTCGTTGAAATTCCACACATGCGGGCCATGCAGGATGGCGACTCCCAGCTTGGCGGCCTCGATTGGATTCTGGCCGCCGTGGCCGACCAGCGAGCCGCCCATGAACACGATGGGGGCGAGGCGGTAGACGAGCCCCAATTCGCCGACGGTGTCGGCCACATATATCTCCGTCTGCGCGTCGGGCTTTTCGCCGCGCGAGCGCAGCGCCGCCGTCAAGCCGAAAGTTGCGGCCAGCTCCACGACCGCAGGTCCGCGGTTGGGATGGCGCGGGGCGATCACCGTCAATAATCCGGGAAAGCGCTGGTGCAGCCGCCGATGGGCATCGAGCACCGCTGTTTCCTCGCCGGGGTGAGTAGAGGCGGCGGCGACCACATTGCGGTCTCCGATGGCGGATTTGATCGCTTTCAATTCGGCCGGATCGACAGGCGGCGCGGGCACGTCGAGCTTGAGATTGCCGGTCATGACGACGCGCGTGCCGCCCAGCTTGACATAACGCTTGGCATCGGCCGGCGATTGCGCGAGGCACAGGTCGAGCCGCCGAAGCAGCGCGCCGATGGTGCCTGGCATCAGCGCCCAGCGCGAGTAGGAGCGTGGTGACAGCCGGCCGTTGACCAGGACAAGCGGAATTTTGCGCGCCGCGCTGGCAAGCACCAAATTCGGCCACAGATCGGACTCCACGAACAGCGCAAGATCCGGCCGCCAATGGTCGAGGAACCGGGTGACGAAAGCCGGAGCATCGAGCGGCACGAATTGATGTACGGCTCCCGACGGCAAGCGCTGCTGCGCCAGCTCCGCCGAGGTGACGGTGCCGGAAGTAACAAGAACCTGGAATCCCTCGGCGCGGATGCTCCCGATCAGCGGCAGCGCCGCCGTGATCTCGCCGACGCTCGCTCCATGCACCCAGACCAGCGGGCCGGCGGGACGAGCGGTGCTGGTTTCACCCCGGCGCTCCGGCAGACGCGCGGGGTCTTCCTTCCCGCGCCGGAGACGATAGGACACTAGGAGAGACGCAAGCGGCGCTACCGCCGCCATGAACGCACGATAGGCGCGCAGCGTGCCGGGCAGGCGGTCAAGCACGGTCGGCGCCCCCCCGGCGCCGGTCGACAATTTCATAGGCGCGATCCGTCGCCGCGTTAAGGCCGGCCTCAACCGCACGGCGCGCGTCTTCCAGCGCAGCGTCGTCGGCGTCCGCCGCCACGCGAATGGGCTCGCCCGCGACGACTGTGCCGCGGCTGAACGGCAGGTTGACCGCGGAGCGGTCCCAGCTGTCGAGCTCGATGCGGCGGCTGGTCGCGATGGCGACGGGATAAATCGGACGGCCGGAAGCGCGCGCAAGCATGACGATGCCGAGACCTGCGATGCGGGAGACTTTTGGAACGTCGGCAGTGAGCACCAAGGTATATCCTTGGCCGAGCGCGTTCACCATGGCTCTATAGGCGGAGACGCCGCCTTTGCGCGCGAATTCCCTGCCATGGTCGCCCGAGCCGCGAATGGTTTCGGCGCCAAGGCGTTCGGTGACAATTGCATTGATCTCGCCGTCGCGATGACGCGAGATCAAGACCTTCACGCGGTGTTCTTCGCGCTTGAGAAAAGACGTGAGGAAATGCTGGCCGTGCCACACCGTAACGATGACGGGAAGATCCGGCACGACGCGCTCATAGAAATTTTCCGGTTCAAAAACAAACCGCGACGTCTTCCATACCAGACGAAGATATTCGGAAGCCGCGATCCCGATCGCCTTTTGCGCCCAGGGCGCGGTCGTGATCCGCTTTGGCAAAAGTCGCAAGCGCTTCGCTCCGAGGTCAACGCGTCGTTTGACCGGTTCTATTGGGATCAAGCAGCCGGTGCAGGTGCACGATGAAATAGCGCATATGCGCGTTGTCAACGGTCTGTTGCGCTTTCGCCTTCCAGGTGGCGTAGGCGCTGGCGTAATTCGGGTAGATGCCGACGATGTCGAGCTTGTCGAGATCCTTGAATTCCACGCTGTCGAGGTTCTTCAGCGCGCCGCCGAACACCAGATGGAGCAACTGGCCGCGGGCGGGTTTATCGGACATGGCTCGATCCTCGCGTCGTCTCGATGCGCCAATCTTAGCCGGAACTGATCCGCCGATCGCGCACCAGATCGATCAGCTTGGCGTGACGGCCGCGGCCCGCCGCGACCAGCGGCGCGTGGACCAGGTTGGCCTGGTTATAGATCAACAATTGTCCCGTGAAAGTGGTCAGCGCCCCGCCGGCTTCGTGCACCAAAAGGTCGGCCGCCGCAAGGTCCCAATCATGGCTGTTGCCGGAAGCGAACGCAGCATCGATGGCGCCATGGGCGACGCGCGCGAAACGCAGCGCCAGCGAATGCACCTTGGGGTGGGCCACGAAGCTGTCGTCGATGGCCTGGAGCCACTTCAGATAGCCGGCCGGTCCGGCAACGCGTGCGCCGCAGAGGCCGCCCGTGCTCGCGGCGATCGGAGCGCCGTTGAGCGTGGCGCCTTCCCCGGCGGTTGCCAGGAACATTTCGTCTTCAACCGGCGCGAAAATCGCGGCTGCAATCGGCCGCCCATCCTCAACCAGCGCGGCGGAGATCGACCAGTCGGGCCGCCCGCCGATATAGGCGCGGGTGCCGTCGATCGGATCGACGATCCACAGCCGCCGTGCTTGCAGCCGTCGCGGGTCGTCCTCGGTCTCCTCGGACAGCCAGCCGATGGCCCCGGTGGGGTCGCTCAAACGATCCTGCAGCAAATCATTGACCGCGATGTCCGCCTCGCACACCGGCGAGGCATTGCCCTTGGTCCAGCTTTTGAGCGGGGCGCGGAATTTGCGCAGCGCGAGTTCGCCCGCCTCGCGCACGGCGGCGGCGAGCCGCTCGGCCTGGCCAGTGCGCCCGGCGGCGGCGTCAGCGGCCGGCAACGGTCAAACCCTCGACGCGCAGGGTGGGCGCATTCGTCGCATAACGGAATTCAAGATCGTTCGCGGGCGCCAGGCTGCGGAAGACATCTTTCAGGTGCCCGGCAATGGTCACCTCGCTCACGGGATAGGTACGCTTGCCCTTCTCGATCCAGAAGCCGGACGCGCCACGGCTATAGTCGCCGGTCACCATGTTGACGCCCATGCCGATCAGGTCGGTGACGTAGAAGCCATCGGCGATGTCCGCCATCAGCGCATCGGGGCTTGACGGCCCAGGCTCAAGATGCAGGTTGCTCGGACCGGGAGACGGCGTGGAGGAAACACCGCGTTGCGCGTGGCCCGTGGTTTCGCGGCCAAGCTCGCGCGCGGTGGCGCAATCGAGCAGCCAGGTGGCGAGAATGCCGTCCTCGATGATCGCGAGCCGGCGGCCGGCGACGCCTTCGCCATCGAAGGGGCGCGAGCGCTGGCCGCGTTTACGCAGCGGGTCGTCAATGATGCGGATGCCCTTGGCGAATAATTGCTCGCCGAGCTTGTCCATGAGGAAGCTCGTTTTGCGCGCCACCGCCGCGCCATTGATCGCGCCCGCCAGATGGCCGATGAGCGAGCCGGCGACGCGCGGATCGAATACGACCGGCACGCGGCCCGTGGAGGCCTTGCGCGGATTGAGCCGCTCCACTGCACGCTTGGCGGCCGTGCGCCCGATTTTCTCGGGAGATTCGAGGTCGGCCGCGTGCAGCGTCGAAGAAAAATCATAATCGCGCTCCATCGCCGTGCCTTCGCCGGCGATGGCCGTCATCGAAATTCCGTAGCGCGAGCCGAGATAGGCGCCGTGAAAGCCGTGGCTGGTCACCAGCACCATGCCGCCGATGCCGGCGGAGGCGGAAGCGCCGCCGGATTTGGTGACGTCCGGAACCTGCATGGCTGCCGCTTCGGCCTCACGCGCCAGTTCCTCAAGCCGTCCGATGGCAGGCAGGTCGGGATCGACCAGATCGAGATCGGGGAAATCACGCGCTAGCCGCGACGGATCGGCGAGCCCGGCAAATTTGTCCTCGGGCGCGACCCTGGCCATGGCCACCGCGCGCTCCGCCAGGGTTGCGATGCTGTCGCCCTTGAGATCGTTGGTGGAGACGACGGCTTGGCGCTTGCCGACGAAGACGCGCAGGCCGACGTCATCCCCTTCGGACCGCTCGGATTCCTCTACCGCGCCATCGCGGATTTCCACCGACTGGGAAACCGAGCGCACCGCTACCGCGTCGGCCGCGTCGGCGCCGGCCTTGCGGGCGGCGGCGACCAGCCGTTCGGCAAGGTCTGTTAAGGCGGACTGGTCGAGCAAAGACATGAAAGAGGGGTCCGGTGGCTGGGGGTTAAGGCGCGTGGGGCCGCCCCTTTCAGATGTCATCGAAGCTCCGGCCATTCAAGCTTTTAGCAAGCATGACTCGTGATCGGGCTGGCCATACGGCTGATTAACCAGGGTTCTTAAGCGGATTCCCAGGCCTCTCGTGCATGGTGGGTTCACGACCGGGCAACAAAAAGCCCGGCGGGGGGAGACACGTTTTGAGGCGTCAAATGGAAGGAGGCGGGCCTAGCCCCGCCGGGTCGAGCCGCGCGTTGCGGCTCGACCCCTTCTCTCTGCCCATCCACTTCCGCGCCGGCGATGCCGGGGCGGATGAGCGGTCGCGTGAGGTGGAGTTGCACCGCGAGCGCGTGGTGCTGCGCCGGAGCGTGGGCGGAATCCCGATGGTGCTCAAATTGCCGGTTGCCGACTTCCTCGGCGTGGCCTTGCGTGTGATCGTGGCCACCGAAGATACCGCCGAGGCGGTCTGCCTCACGCTGGAGCATCCGGACCCCGGGCTGTCGATTCCCCTGTTGATTTCTCCCGATAGCGATGATGTCGTCGCCGAATGGCAGTCCTGGGCACGGGTGTTGCAGCGGCCGCTGCTGGTTGCCGATGACAGCGGCGCGCTGCATGAGCCGTTTGCGCAGATCGGCCAAGTCCGACGTGGAACGCCTGCGCCAAGGCGGCGGCGGCGGACGGCCATGAAAGGGCGCCGGCCGTCCATTCGCTGGCGGCGGCGTCCCGGCATCACAATGCCTGATTTCTCCGTGCACCGCGGCGAGCGCGAGATCATCGCGCGGAATTAACATAGAGCCTTTGTGCCCGGACGCGGTGAAACACTAGGGCGTGAACACATAAACACGCCCTTGGACGGCTTGCCAGAGTCCGCTTTGGAACCGCAAGTGGCTGTCACGCGTGGCGGGCCGCACTTCCGGGATGCGCCAGAAGCGGAACGCCGTGGGCCTTCAACAGGGTTTTTGCGCCGGTCGCGCCGTAGGCGGTCGTGATTGACAGAAATGGACATTCGAGTGGGCGAGCACAATACTTAACTTACACAGTAGCCGGCTTTACCGGCGCACGCTGGATTTCGCGCATGTCCCCATGGTGTACGGTGGCCACCTGACCATTGTCCCAGGTGATTGTGACTGCATCCCAACTCATTTCGGTGATACTGCCGCCGTCAGCGGCATCGCCTCGCCAATAAACGCGGCTGCCTTTCTTGAGGCCTTTAGATTCTGCAGCAGTCACCGACCTCTCCTCATTGTGCCTTCTTATCGCCAAGTGGGCTATTAATCTAAGCTTTTTTGTCGGCCGAAGCTTGAAATGGAGTTCGTACTCTACAAGTAGAACATTTGGGATTAACGACGCTGCCAATTTCAAATCTTCCGAAATATCCTTGGCGGCGAGAGGTGGACTTTCCGGTTTTGGCTGCGCGCTTATGAGGCCACGCCCTAGCTTAAATAAAGCGACGCAGGGCCGCATCCAGTACCAGACCCGCGAACAAGATCAATCCCGCATCCCGGTTCGACTTGAACAGCGCAAGGCAAAGCACCGGGTCCTCGATGTCGACCCGCCATACCTGCCACGCCAGATGCGCGGCGAAGGCGGCGAGCCCCAGCGCAAAGACCATGCCGGCGCCGGCACTCCAGCCGGCAAGCCCGATCAGCACGACGGCGGCGGAGAAAAACACCGCGAGCGCGGCCTTCGTGCGCGCACCGAACAACAGTGCCGTCGATTTCAAGCCGAGCAGCGCGTCATCCTCGCGGTCCTGGTGCGCATAGATCGTGTCATAGGCGATCACCCAGGCGATCGAGCCGGCATAGAGCAGCAGCGCAGGCAGGTTGAGTGTTTTGAAGGCAGCCGCCCAGCCCATCAGCGCGCCCCACGAAAACGCCAGCCCGAGCACGATCTGCGGCCAATAGGTGATGCGCTTCATGAAGGGATAGATTGCGACGACCGCCAAGGAAGCGATGCCGGCGGCGATGGCGAAGCCGTTGAATTGCAGCAGCACCGCGAGGCCGACCAGGGCCTGCAGCGCAAGGAAGACCACGGCGCCCGTCAGGCTTACTTGTCCCGACGGAATTGGCCGCGAGCGCGTGCGCGCGACCTGCGCGTCAATGTTCCGGTCAACAATATCGTTCCAGGTGCAACCGCAGCCGCGCATCACGAAGGCGCCGATGAAAAACAACAGCAGATGCCAGAGATTGGGAACGGCCGCGCCGGCCTTTACGGCAGCCAAGCCTGTCGACCACCAGCATGGAAGCAACAGCAGCCAGGCGCCGATCGGCCGGTCGAACCGGGCAAGCCGTAAATAAGGGCGGATCGCGGCGGGCGCGATGCGATCGACCCAATTACCAGTCGCATCAGCAACGCGGCCGGCCGTCTCGCTCATCGCGCGAGCGGATTGCCGCCGAGAGAGTCCAAAGTGCCGCGGCCGGTCCTGGTGGTGTTCGCGTCGGGGACCGGAGCGCTGAGCGCGTCGCTGAGGCTGGGGCCAGCCGGGCGCCGCGGCGCTTGAGATGCGGCGGCGGCGGCGCAAGCTTGCTTGCGGTATGCCGCCGACTTGCTTTGCCCCGCTTTCAGGTTCTGAACGGCGTCCGGCGGAAAGCCACACCAGACGCTATTCTCCTCGACATATTTAATCATCGTGCTTTCGGCCTCGGTAAACCGTGTCAATAATCGGCACAGCTCGGCCGCAGGCGCCTTCCGGTCGAGGGCGGTCTTGGCTACGCCAAATCGCTTGTCCACTTCCTGCCGCAGAGGCATGAATTGATCATAGCAGGGAGGTTTCTGCTCTGCGGGCGCGCCAGCCTGCGCCTGCGCCTCGGCAAGGCCGATCAGCAGCAGGGCGGCTGCGGCGGGAACAGCCCAGCGAAGCGGCATGTTAGTCTCCTCTCCCGAAGGTCCTCGGCGTCGCCCCTCGGCCTCCTAACAACCCTCCGAATCCGGCAAGAAGGCGGCGACCGACAATGATACTTCCAATCGCCGGCCTGCTGGAACTTAAAGATCGGGACAGTTAAAGCAGGTTTCCGCTCTGGAATTGGCAAAATCCATGGCCCGCTACGATATTCGCACGCCGCGGCTTTACGTTGACGCACCGCTCGGCATCGAAACGGCGCTTAGCCTCGAAGGGCCGCAGGCCCATTATCTCCTCCATGTTCTGCGGCTCAAGTCCGGCGATCCCGTCCTGGTGTTCAATGGGCGCGAGGGGGAATGGCGGGCCCGGCTGGCGGGCGCCAGTAAACGGGCCGCCTCGCTCACCATTGAAGAACGCACGCGCAGCCAGCCTATGCCGGCCGACCTGCATTACTGGTTCGCGCCGCTGAAGCATTCGCGCCTCGATTACATGGTGCAAAAAGCCGTGGAGATGGGCGCTTCGCGCCTGCAGCCGGTGATGACGCGGCACACCCAGGCCGCCCGGGTCAATCTCGATCGGATGCGGGCCAACGCCATCGAAGCCGCCGAACAGTGCGGCATCCTGACGCTTCCCGATATCGCTGCTCCGCTCGCCCTGGAAAGCATCCTCGCCGGGCGCGAACCGGGCCGGCTCCTGGTCTTTTGCGACGAGGACGCGGAGGTAAAAAATCCGCTCGCAGCGCTACAAGGCGCGCGAAGACGCAACACCGATGCGATGCCGCTCGCAATTCTCGTAGGCCCGGAGGGCGGTTTCGCCGAGGAAGAGCGCGCGGCGCTGTTGCGCGCGCCGAACGTGTTGCGCCTGGCGCTGGGCCCGCGGATTTTGCGCGCCGACACCGCAGCCGTGGCGGCGCTGGCGCTGGTGCAGGCCGTGCTGGGAGACTGGCGCTAGAAGCCTAGCCCCGGCTGCGCAGGACAAACCGGTGCTCGCCGACGATATAGCCGCGAGGCAAACCAGAACTCACTTCCACGTCAACACGACATTGGCAAACGATTCCGTCATATCTGTTACCTCGACGGTCAAGCCGGTGGTAGAGTCGTACGTCCGGGTCTTCGCCTTCGCGGCCACCGAGTAGTCAGGACAATTGACCGCCGCAATGTAGGTTTGCACGGGTTCGCCACTTGGTTGAACTCGTCGCGACGGCCGAAAGCGCACATGAATGCCCGGCACTTCCGGGCAACCGGTATTAATGGCTTGGGTGAATACCGATGTCCCGGCGGGCCGATACTCCAAGATATAGAATGAGTCCCCAGAAGGGTCGAGCTTGTCGAGCACGAACCAGACGCCCTCTGCGCGCACGACATCAGGCGGCGGAGGCCCCTTATAGGTGATCGAGTACAGTCGAACCGCCTTCGACTTCTTTGCGTCGGACTGAAGCACCTTGATTCGGATGCTCCCAAACAACACGTGGCGCGAAAAGGCGCTGAAAGGAGCGAGTGTGCCGCTCCCCATGGCGTCGGCATTATCGGCTTTGCCACTGCCCGGGCAGTCGCGCGCAGCACTAAACGGGTCTGTGCCAAATGGCAGCGCTGTGCTCGTCGTGCACGCGGCCGTTGACAAATTAGCGGTCCTGATCTTCTCCGCGTGGTATAAGCCAAGTCGGTGCCCAAGTTCGTGCATTACCGGCCCCATCATGGTTGGTGGGTTAGACGGCAAAAAGCTGGGCCCCCCAAGAGTCACGAAGTCTCCTTGGCTGCCTGCAGGCACGCCCATGATCACGAAAGCAAAGACCGTCTGGGACTTGAGATACGCTTTGGGATTGGTGAACGTAATCTCGTCACGAATGAGATTAAGTTCTTTGTCCAATGCGATCGCAACCGCCGGGTCTTTATCCTTCTTCTTGTAGTCATCGCTCGTCAAATTCAGCTTGTAGGCTTTCGTGAACTCAAGGGCCGGCCCACCCCACTGTTCTTGACCATTCGTAATCGAGTTCTGCTTGAAGAAGTTGAGCACTGAAGTTTCGTTCGTGTCGAACATCTCCTTCAGCCTTGTCTCCTCCACGACTTGATCGGGGCTGATGTCGCTGATGTCTTTGGGAAGCGCGGGCACGACCACCAATTTCTTCATTTGACCGGTCGCTCTGATCATGCACAGCGAGCGTGAGGCCCGGAAAGCCACCGGATCAGAAAGGGGTGACACCACCTCGCCCGTCGTCGTAGTGAGGAGAGCGGCCACTTGGTACTTGTACAGGCGCCCGCTCGCTGGTTCGAACAAATGGTCGTATAGAATAACGGTCGTCACACCTGGGCTCAGGTTGGCTGCTGTCGTATCGCCAACAAGGCGGCCATCGCGGTACAATTGGAACCGGTCGATAGGCTTGTTCTCGAACGTCTTCACGCGGGCAAACTCGAGCCTGACGCTCTGACACTTGGTCTCCGTGATCTTCAGGCCGGACAGCTTGCCGTTGGTGTTCTGGGGGCCGTCGGCTCGCGCAGGCTGCGCACCCCACCAGCACGCCACGGCAACAACAACGACAAGTGTACGGCGAACAGTCCAGCGCATCTCAACCTCCGTCACCCCTGCCTCAAGCTGCGTACATCACGGTATTTACCCGGATTTCCTAGATGACTCCCGAACTGGCGTGAATATTCGTGTGGCAATTGAAAGCGAAGTAGCCCGCCGCTGCGGCGGAAAACTTTAGCAGCCGTTTTCTTTCACAGCATCGCATAAGCGCTTGAGACCATGCCGACCGGGCGCCGGTCGGAAGCGCAATACAAGGTCGCGCGGCCGAAGCTCGCGGTGCGGCCGATGCGCACCACGCGCGCATCGGCGAGCACGTCGAAATTCACCGGGCGCAGAAAGTGCGTGGTCTGATCGATGGTGGTCATCGGCCGGCATCCATTCCAGGCGGCGGAAAAGGCGACGACCATCGCCGTGTCGGCGAGCGCCATCAGCGCCTGGCCGCAGACGACGCCGCCGTCGCGGCAAATCTTTTTCGAGAAGGGCAGGCGCAGCGTGGCGCCGGGTTGCCAGTCCGAGGGCGCGCCGGGCGGACGTATTGCTTCCACGCTTTCAACCAATAGACCGAGATCCTGGACCCAGGTTGCAACGACCTCCGTCATCAGCCGCCCGGCGGCCTCGAGACCGAAAATGGTTTCTGCTGTTTTGAGCCGGCTGAGCTGAGCCATCTTCCCGTCCCGTGCGGCAATCTGCTGCATTCACGAAACCGCGACACGTGAATCGCAAACGTCACGATGCCCCGGCGATAGGAACGCAACAAATCCGGGCGTTGGTTGAATAACGATCAACTCGCGCCTCGCGCCTGAGCTTCTGGAGCCAGGGCCAGTACAGCGGCGGCTCTCGGGCGAGACTACACTTTGGAATCATTGCATGATTCGCGCTGGTACCGCCATACTCTTGACCGTCCTGCGCAGGCGCGGCACCGTCATCGCGGTGGATGAGGAGTTCGCGCGATGTCGTGTCGTGTGGCTGTAGCAGGCCTCCTTGGCGCTGCTTGCCGCCCTGGCCTGGAGAGGGCCGGCGCGCGCCAATAATGAGGTCCCAAGCTGAATCCTGCCGCCCTGCGAGGCAGCGCTCGGCGACATCGCCGCCGCTTTCCAGGAAAAGGAAAGCCGGTTCTGGAACTCAAATCTGCACATCGTGAACTTTGCCCAGGTGCGCGAAACCGCCTTCCGGCCCTGGTCGGCCCAGGTTGCCACGCGCCGCTTCTGCAGCGCCGAAGCGCAGGTGTCCGACGGCGTCTGGCGCCCGGTTCACTTCTCCATCGATGCCGGCATGGGCGAGATTGGAGCTACTTGGGGCGTGCAGTGGTGCGTGGCCGGGCTTGACCGCAATTGGGCCTATAACCCCGATTGCCGGATGGCCCGCCCTTAGGATTTTGCCGAGAGATTTGCCCACAACAGGTGCGCCGTCTAGCTTAAAACACGTTTTATTCCTTTTTTGTTCTTGATGCGTCCCATAGGCTTTGCTAAAGTTTCGCGTCTGCAACGTATGGTTGGGAGGCGTGTCATGTTCGGAATGAAGCGGGCGGTGGCTTCTGCCACCTTCATTTTTGCGATCCTCTTGAGTGTCGGAACTGTCCCGGCGCAGGACCGGCGGCAGAACCAAGCCGGTCAATTCGACTTCTATGTGCTGGCGTTGTCGTGGTCCCCCTCGTTCTGCGAGGCCAGCGAAGAACGCAAGCCGGGCAGCGCGCCGGCGGAGCAGTGTGGTCAGCATCCCTATTCCTTCGTCGTTCACGGGCTTTGGCCGCAGTACGAAAAAGGGGGTTTTCCGGATCGTTGCCAGATTCCGGCGCCCCGGCTCGATCGCGCCACCGTTTCCTCCATGCTCGATCTGATGCCCAGCACAAGCCTGATCTTCCATGAATGGGACCGCCACGGCACCTGCACGGGGCTTGCGCCGAACGCCTATTTCGACCTCGTGCGCAAGGCGCGCGCGGCGATAAAAATTCCCGCAAACTATCTCGATCCGCAAATCGCGCGCGAGACGACCCCCGGCGATCTTGAAAAGGATTTCATCGCTGCCAATCAGGGTCTTTCGGCTGGCGCTATTTCAGTGGCATGCGACAGCAAGCGCGTGAGCGAAATCAGGATATGCTTGAGCAAGGACTTGCAGTTTCATGACTGTGCCGAGCTCGAGCGCCGTAGCTGTCAACGTGCGAAGCTGGCAATGCCGGCGGCGCGCGTTAGCGGAGCACCAGCCGCGGCACGTTGAACGCCGCGGAATGAAATGAACTACCGGCACGGTTTCCACGCGGGCAATTTTGCTGACGTCGTCAAGCACGCGGTGCTGTCGCGCATCATCGTGCATCTTCGCGCGAAGCCGGCGCCATTCCGGGTCATCGACACCCATGCCGGTGCCGGGCTCTACGATCTCGCCGGTCCGCAGGCGAGCCGGACCGGCGAATGGCGCGAGGGAATTGCGCGTGTGCTCAACGCGCCGCTGGCGCCCGCGGTCCGCGCGCTGCTCGCTCCTTATCTCGATGCCGTGGCCGCCTTCAATTCTCCGGGTAGTCTCGCGGTCTATCCCGGTTCGCCGCTTCTGCTGCGGAAATGGCTGCGGCCGCGGGATCGGCTGATCGCCTGCGAGTTGGAGCCCGCTGCCGCGGCGGCGCTGGCCAATAACTTGGGCAGCGGCGCCCGCGCCAAGGCCCTGACCATGGATGGATGGACTGCGCTGTCGGCCTATGTCCCGCCGAAGGAGCGGCGCGGCCTGGTCCTGCTCGACCCGCCGTTCGAGGCCGCGGACGAATTCACGCGCCTGGCTGAAGCCTTCGCGCAGGCGCACCGCAAATGGGCGACCGGCATCTATCTGCTCTGGTATCCGATCAAGGACCGCAGCGGGCCCGACGCCCTGGCAAAACGCCTCAAGCGGCTGAGGATCAGCAGAATCTTGCGCGCGGAACTGACCATCTCCCCGCAACCCGCTGCAAGCCGCCTTACCGGCTGCGGCCTGATCGTCGTCAATCCGCCCTGGACGCTGGAAGGCGAGCTGGCCCTCCTGCTTCCGGCGCTCGCAGGGCTTTTATCGCAGCGCGAAGGCGGCTTCCGCCTCGACTGGCTGGCAGGCGAAAAATAGCCGGCGCCGCGGATCGCCTCTTTCCAGCAAGGCCGGGTTGGTCTACTGGCTATAGGGCTGGCTTTGACGTTCCGCCTCCTTGAGGCGGGGCCGGCGGAGTGCCTGAGGCCCTCACCGGCTGACGCTTTCCCCGACCCGTGGATGTCCGGCCGAGCCGTCGTGCCGCAGGGGGGCGGGCGGCGAAGCAGTTCGGGGGGAGGGTGTTCCCGATGGCGCAGACCGGTACCGTGAAGTTCTTCAACAGTGAACGTGGCTACGGCTTCGTAAAGCCTGACGATGGCGGACGCGACGTATTCGTTCACATCACTGCGGTGGAAAGTGCAGGGCTCAAGTCGCTCGCCGAGGGGCAGCGCATCAGCTTCGATGTTGAGCCTGATAAGAAGGGCAAGGGTCCCAAGGCGGTGAACTTGGTGATCACCGCCTGACGTCCGCTTCAGCGGCCGTCCGAAGGCAGTCGCCCTGTCGTGGCTGGGGTTGCCGTGGTATGTCTGAAATCCAAATGAAAAGCCCCGGGTTGCGGCCGGGGCCTTTCGAAGCCGACGCCTCGGATCAGAAGCGGTAGTTGACGCCCACACGGAAGACGTTTGACTCAAGCCCGTGAGAGGTGCCGATGAAATATGGACGGTCAGTCAGATCGACGTAGAGGTATTCGACCTTTGCGGTCCAATTGGGCGTCAGGCCCATTTCAATGCCCAATCCGACCGTCCAACCGAGGTGCGCCTTGTCCTGCGACAAGCCGGCGCTTTGGAGTTCGAGGTTTCCATAGGCGAGGCCGCCCGTGCCGTAGAACAAGATATTGTTCGAGGCATAGCCCACGCGCGCGCGCGCGGTCCCAAACCACGGATTGGAAAATTTCCAAGGCGCCAGCACATCGTCGGCGCCGGAGAGTTGCAGGTCGGTCTCGCCGCCGAACACCAACGCGCCGCTCTGCCAATTGTATCCAAGCTGCGCACCAATCACTGCTCCCGAGGGTTCCGTGGGATTGTTGGTCACGTCGCCCGACTGGTAGCCTAGGTTGGCGCCCACATAAGGGCCCACCCAGCTATAGGCGCTATAGGGGCTGGGAGCGGCGTAGGGGCGGGACATGCCCGGAATGTCGGCCGCGTGCGCTGCACTTGTTGTAGCCACGAGCGCGAAAGCTGCCGCGGCCAAAATCGCATTCTTGTTCATCGTGACCTCCACTCCATTCCTTGCCGCCGAACCGCGACTGCGCCGGGCCAGGCCGATCAATGCTTTTTTCGCCGGCAGGAGCCCTACGAGGCGGCGACTTGCGATCTCCAAGCGGCGAAAAATCGAAACTTTTCGTGGATGATTTATCGCGATGTTTGGGTTAAGCGTTTATGAAAATGCAAATAACGACGAGTCTTCATACCTAAGGAAACGTAGCTTTCTAATATTTTCGAGCACGATCTATTTACTATAATCTTGGCAGCAGACACCTCGACCGTGAGGCGCGCTCTGCAAGACACTTCGCTCGCGCTTGAGCGCGTCGCCCATGCCGTCATCTCGAGCGCGGTGGATTGCCACCCGCTGCATCGCTCTCTGGTCCACAGGCCGCCAACACTCTACTTTCATCGCATGAACGGGCTCAAGAAAGACATCGACCCCGAAAGCGCGCTCGCCGAAGAAGACGAGGAAGCGAGCCTGCCGGAAGCGGAGGAGGCAAGCGCGATTGACCTCGTCGCGCCGGGCACCGGGCCGCTCGCCGCGGGCCGCGCCGCCATCCTGCGCGCCGCGCGCCACGCACCGGCGTCTCCCGGCGTCTATCGCATGATCGATGCAGCCGGCGAGGTGCTCTATGTCGGCAAGGCCAAGAACATCAAGAAGCGCGTCCTCGCCTATGCGCGGCCGACCGGTCACGACAGCCGCATCGAGCGCATGATCGCGGCAACCACTGCGCTGGAATTCGTCAGCACGCGCAGCGAGACAGACGCGCTGCTGCTGGAGGCCAATTTCATCAAGCGACTGCGCCCGCGCTTCAACGTGCTGCTGCGCGACGACAAGTCGTTTCCTTATATCCTCGTCACCTCGGACCATTGGGCGCCGCAGATTTTGAAGCACCGCGGCGCGCGCAACCGCCCGGGCAAATACTATGGGCCGTTCGCCTCGGGATGGGCGGTGAACCGCACCATCACGGCGTTGCAACGCGCGTTCCTGCTGCGCTCCTGCTCCGACGCTTTTTTTGAGAGCCGCACCCGGCCCTGCTTGCTGTATCAGATCAAGCGCTGCTCAGGGCCGTGCACCGGCGAGATCGCGTTTCCGGATTATGCCGAACTGGTGCGCGAGGCCAATGCCTTCCTCTCCGGCAAGAGCCGTGGCGTGAAGGAGCAACTGGCGGCGGAAATGGAACAGGCTTCCGCCGCCCAGGACTATGAGCGCGCGGCCGTCTATCGCGACCGCTTGGCGGCGCTGTCTGCCATCCAGTCGCAACAGGGCATCAATCCCAGGACCATCGAGGAAGCCGATGTCTTTGCGCTGCATCAGGCCGGCGGTTTCAATTGCGTGCAGGTCTTCTTCTTCCGCACCGGGCAGAACTGGGGCAACCGCGCCTATTTCCCCAAGGCGGACCGTTCGCTCTCGGCCTCCGAGGTGCTCGGCGCGTTCCTTGCGCAATTCTATGACGATAAGCCGCCGCCCCGCCTGGTGCTCATCTCCCATGACATCGAGGATCGTGCCTTGCTCGCTGAAGCGCTCACCGCCAAGAGCGGCCACAAGGTGGAGGTGGCGCTGCCGCGACGCGGCGAGAAAAAGGAGCTGGTCGAGCACGCGCTCACCAATGCGCGCGAGGCGCTCGGCCGCAAGCTCGCCGACACCTCGGCGCAGGACAAGCTGCTCAAGGCGCTGGCGGAAACCTTCGGCCTGCCGCGGGTGCCGCGCCGTATCGAAGTCTATGACAACAGCCATATCCAAGGTTCGAACGCGGTGGGCGCGATGATCGTCGCTGGGCCGGAAGGCTTCGTCAAAGGCCAATACCGCAAGTTCAACATTCGCTCATCCGATCTCGCCCCCGGCGATGATTACGGCATGATGCGCGAAGTCTTGCGGCGACGCTTCAAGCGATTGCTCACCGAAGCGCCACGGGAGATAAGCGATGCAGTCGCGCACACTTTCCCCTCTTCCCTGGTGGGAGAGGGTGGCGGCGAGCGCAGCGAGCCGCCGGGTGAGGGGGCTTTAATAACGATTTCCCCCTCACCCGGTCCTCGCCCGCTCGACGCGGTCTCGGACCACCCTCTCCTATCGCAAGTCGGGCCTGCCCGACTTGCGCACGATATTGCGGAACCCGGGCAAGCCCGGGTTCCAGGGGAGAGGGAAGAAGAGTCTCCCTGGCCCGATCTCGTTCTCATCGATGGCGGGCAAGGCCAGCTCAACGCCGCGCGCGAAACACTCGCCGAGCTCGGCGTCACCGACGTGCCGCTAGCCGCCATCGCCAAAGGTGTGGATCGTGACGCCGGAGAGGAAACCTTTTTTCTGCCGGGGCGGCCGCCGATCAAGCTGCGCCCGCGCGACCCGCTGCTTTACTTCGTCCAGCGGCTGCGCGACGAGGCGCACCGTTTCGCCGTCGGCTCGCACCGCCAGCGCCGCAAGCGCGACATCCGCGAAGCCGGGTTGCAGGAAATCGCCGGCATCGGACCCGCGCGCAAACGCGCACTGCTGCGGCATTTCGGCACCTTGAAGGCTATCGAGCGCGCCACGCTGGCCGATCTCACGCAGGTGCCCGGCATCAATGCCGAGACGGCGCGAAAGATTTATGACTTTTTCCATGGGGCACCGGCGTGATGCTTCTCGGAAAATTGAGTGGTTGGAACTTGTCGCCCCATACGATGGTCCTGTTGACGGCCGCACAGCGCAGGTATTTGGTCGCGTTATGAAGCCCATCTCCAGTTCCGTTCCATCACGACCGCTCGCCTTGCCGAATCTGCTCACCTATGGGCGCATTGCTGCCGTGCCCGCGGTGGTTGCCGCCATGTATTGGCAGGATGTGCTGCAAGGAGGACTGTGGCTGCGCTGGGTGGCGCTTGCGATCTTTATCGTGGCAGGCGCGACGGATTTTCTTGACGGCTATATCGCACGTATTTGGGCGCAGCAGTCGAGCTTCGGGCGGATGCTCGATCCGATCGCCGACAAGCTGCTGGTTTCGTCCTGCCTGCTGATGCTGGCCGCCGATGGCACTATTCGCGGCTGGTCGCTGTGGGCCGCCATCGTGATTCTGTGCCGCGAGATTCTGGTCTCAGGCCTGCGCGAATATCTGGCCGAATTGCGCGTCAGCGTCCCCGTGACTCAGTTAGCCAAGTGGAAGACGACGTTGCAGCTTATCGCCATCGGCTTCCTGCTGGCTGGTGCCGCAGGCGACCGCATCGTGCCCATCGTCACGCCCATAGGCCTTACGTTGCTCTGGCTGTCGGCATTGCTGACGCTGTACACTGGCTGGGATTATTTCCGCGCCGGCGTCAAGCATCTGAGATGACCGTGAAGATCCGCTACTTCGCTTGGGTGCGCGAGCGCGTCGGCAAGACCGACGAAGAGATCGATCTCCCGCCTGGGATCACTACCGTCGGCGACCTGATGACGTGGCTGGCAAAACGGGGCGAGGAATATGCCCATGCCTTCGACAATCCCAAGGTGATCCGCGCCGCCATCGACCGCAGTCATGTCCGGCCGGAGACGGCCATCGCCGGCGCCAGGGAAATCGCCTTCTTCCCGCCCATGACGGGGGGATGATTTTTTCTCCCTCGCCTTGCTTGCGGGGAGAGGTGTTACGCTTCGGCGTGAGGCTTGAGCCATGACCATACGTTTGCAGCGCGAGGACTTTGACGCCGCCGCCGAGGCGGCTGCGCTCACGCGCGGGCGCACCGACATCGGCGCCGTCGTCACCTTCACCGGCATCTGCCGCGGCGACGAGGCGGGTGAGCCGATCGCGGCATTGACCCTCGAGCATTTTCCCGAGATGGCGGAGGCGGAGATCAGGCGGCATGTGGAGGAAGCGCAACGCCGCTGGACGCTGCTTAGCGTCACGGTGATCCACCGCCACGGACGCCTCGTGCCGGGCGACAATATCGTCCTCGTCATTACCGCCGCGTCGCATCGGTCCGCCGCCTTCGCGGCTGCGGAATTCCTAATGGACTACTTGAAAACCCGCGCGCCGTTCTGGAAGCAGGTGGAGCGCAGCGGCGGCAAGAGCTGGGTCGAGGCCACGGCTAAGGATAATGCCGCGGCGGAACGCTGGAGCAAACCGGCAGTCCAACCTGCACGCAGGGGCTAACAGGTGACGCCAACTCGCCGGATGCTCTTGCAAATGTTTGCGGCTGCACCGCTGCTCGCCGCCGCCGGTAGCTGTGCGTTTGCCAAGACGTCGGTGATCGCCCATCTCATCCAAGAGGCGCCGGCCGATGGCGGCCTATCGCAGCGCATCGATTTCATTTCACGCGCACTGCTGGGTGTACGCTATCAGGCTGACACGCTGATCGGCGGGCCGCGGCGGCAGGAATTGTTCGTCGTCCGCGCCGACGCCTTCGATTGCATCACCTACTGTGAAGTCGTGCTCGCCGCTGCGATCGCCAAGGATATTGGCGAGTTCGAAGCGGTGTTGCGGTGCATTCGCTATGAGCATGGTGAAGTGCGGTGGGACCAGCGCAATCATGATTTCGCGAAATGGAGCCAGCGCATCGTCGAAAATAAGATTTGCCAGCCAGTCAGGATGAACCCTTCCGTTTCCATCGAGAAGACTCTCAACGGAGGCGGGCTTGGCAAGCGCTGGTTTTCGATCATCGGCATTGCCCCATCGACTCTGCTGGCCAACCACCAGCTTCTGCGCGGTGGCGATGTCATCGGTTTCGTCTCCCGGCAATCGGATCTCGATTTCTTTCACGCCGGCTTCACAGCCTTTGGAAAAAATGCCGGCTTGCTGCTGCGCCATGCGTCGCAGAGCTACGGCCGTGTTCTTGATGAGAAAATGGAGACGTTCCTCGCCGCCAATGGCGTGAAATACGTCACGCTGTTGCGCGCGGAAAATCCCGCGCCGGCCAGCAGCTGAGGCGCCGGTGTGCGGCGGCGATTACGCCGCTGCCGCTTCTCTTTACCTCTCCCCGCAAGCGGGGAGAAGGAAACGGCTATGCCGCCGCAGCCTTGCCCTTGGGCTGAACTTCCGCGGTATAATCGTCCATCAACTGCTTGGTGATGGCGCCGGGCGTAAACTTCCATTGTGCGATCTCGGCCACCGCCGTCACCTCTGCGGCGCTGCCGGTGATGAAGCATTCGGAAAAGCCGGTGAGCTCTTCCGGCATGATGCGGCGTTCGATCACCTGGATGCCGCGCTTCTTCGCAAGCCCGATCGCGGTGCGCCGGGTGATGCCGTCGAGGAAGCAATCCGCGGTCGGCGTGTGAATCTTGCCATCGGTGATGAAGAAGATATTGGCGCCGGTGCATTCGGCCACGCGGCCCTGCCAGTCCAGCATCAGCGCGTCGGCATAGCCTTTGCGCTCCGCCTTATGCTTGGAGACGGTGCAGATCATGTAGAGCCCGGCGGCCTTGGAGCCGGCCGGCGCGGTCTTGGGGTCGGGACGCCGGTATTCCGCAAGGTCGAGCCGGATGCCCTTGAGCCTTTGCGCCGGGTCGAAATAACTCGGCCATTCCCAGCTCGCGATGGCGAGATGGATTTTATTGTTCTGCGCCGAGACGCCCATCATTTCCGAGCCGCGCCAGGCGATCGGCCGCACATAGGCGTCTTTCTGCCCGTTCTTTTCCAAGACCAGCCGCTTGGCGGCATCGATCTCGGCGACGGAGTAGGGAATCTCGAAATCGATCATCTGCGCGGAATGCCGCAGCCGCTCGGAATGCTCGGTGATCTTGTAGATCTCGCCGCCATAGGAGCGCTCGCCTTCGAACACGGCGCTGGCGTAATGCAGCCCGTGCGAGAGCACATGCAGCTTCGCGTCCGCCCAGGGCACGAGCTTGCCGTCGTACCAGATGACGCCATCGCGTTGGTCAAAGGGTGCAGCAGGCGCAGCCATGGCATTCCCTCCTCGGGTTTATTCGGTAACGACTGCGGGCGGCGCCGGGTCCGAAGGCTGCCAGCCCCTATTTTGCGTCGCGGGCCAACACCCGGTATGTTTTCACTTGCTCAATGAGAGCGTGCTTTTACGACGAGCGCAACGACCGGCCCCAAATAGCCTGCTGGGCACGATCCTTTCGTCAAAGAGCGGCTTTGGGTAACAAACAAACAGAAATATGTCAATATGACTGACCTAAATTTTACGGCCTTGAAACGGCCCGCGGGGGCCAGCGAAACCGGCGATCCGGGGCCGGTCTGGGACATCATCGAACTGCTGTTTTTCGCCTATCGCGATTTTGTCAGCGATCCGGACGAAGTGCTGGAGAAGCTTGGCTTCGGGCGGGCGCACCACCGCGTGCTGCACTTCGTCAATCGCAATCCGGCCATGAAGGTGGCCAACCTCCTCGGCATCCTCAAGATCACCAAGCAGTCGCTCGGCCGGGTGCTGAAACAACTCGTCGATCAGGGCTACATCGTGCAGAAAGAAGGGGCGAACGACCGCCGCCAGCGGCTGCTCTATGTTACGCCGAAAGGCGAGGCGCTGGCGCTGAAGCTCGCCGGACTACAGACCCAGCGCATCCTCCGCGCGCTCGAGGGGCTCGGTCCAGGCGCGCATGATGCTGCGCGCCAGTTCCTCATCGCCATGCTCGACGCCGGTGGCCGCGACGAGGTGCTGCGGCTGATCGGCCAAGCGGATCGCGGATCCCGCTCGCGGTCTTGATGGGCCAGGATGCGACCATGAATTCCGACCCCGCCGCGCTCGCCGACGATGCGCCGCACCTCCTCGTGGTAGATGACGACCGCCGCATCCGCGATCTGCTGCTGCGGTTTCTGCTGGCGGAGGGTTACCGCGTCACCACGGCGAAGACCGCCGCGGAAGCGCGGCTGAAGCTCGACGGGCTGCGCTTCGATGTGCTGATCCTCGACGTGATGATGCCGGGCGAAACCGGCTTCGAACTGGCGCGGGCGATCCGGCAGACTTCCACCGTGCCGATCCTGATGCTCACGGCGCGGGATGAAAAGGAAAGCAGGATCGAGGGCCTGGAAATCGGCGCCGACGATTACCTCGCCAAGCCGTTTGAGCCGCGCGAGTTGTCGTTGCGCATTGCCAATATCCTCAAGCGGGCGCAGCCGGCTACGCCGGTCCCGGTGGAATCCGTGCGCTTCAGCCAATTCGTGTTCCATCTCGGCCGCGGCGAATTGCGCCGTGGCGACGAAGTCATCCGCCTCACCGACCGCGAGCGCGAGATGCTGCGCGTGCTCTGCGCCCGCCCGGGCGAGACGGTTCCGCGCCTCGCGCTGGTCGGCAACGGCGCTTCGCTGAATGAGCGGGCAGTCGACGTTCAGGTCAACCGCCTGCGGCGCAAGATCGAGCGCGATCCGGCCAATCCGCTGATCGTGCAGACCGTGCGCGGCATCGGCTACCGGCTGGTATTGAGCCCATGACCAGCCTCGACATCAGCTTGGCGACGCTGCGTTCGGCGGCTGGGCGCGTGAGGGAAGCCTGGGCGCGGCTTTGGCGCGGCATCAACAGCTTCATGCCGAAGGGCCTGTACGCCCGATCGCTGCTCATCATCGTCACGCCCATGGTGCTGCTGCAATCGGTCGTCGCCTTCGTCTTCATGGAGCGGCATTGGAACCTGGTCACGCAGCGCTTGTCCGCCGGCGTGGTGCAGGACGTCGCCGCGCTGATCGATGTCTACAAATCCTATCCGCCGGATTCGGGCCAGGCCCGCATCCGCAAGATCGCGCAGGACCGGCTGGGCCTTGTCGTCGACTTCCTTCCGGTGAGCGAAATGCCGCCGCCCGGTCCCAAGCCGTTCTTCTCGCTGCTCGATCAGGCGCTTTCGGAGGAGCTGCGCAAGCAGATCGGAATGCCGTTCTGGATCGACACCGTCGGGCGCTCCGCGCTGGTGGAAATCCGCATCCAGCTCGACAACACCGTGCTGCGCGTGTTCGCGCGGCGCAACGCCGCCTACGCCTCCAACTCGGAAATCTTCCTGTTGTGGATGGTCGGCACCTCGCTGGTGCTGCTCACCGTCGCCATTCTATTCCTGCGCAATCAAATCCGGCCGATCCTGCGGCTGGCGGATGCCGCCGAAAGCTTCGGCAAGGGACGCGAGGTGCCGGATTTCCGGCCGCGCGGGGCGCGCGAAGTGCGCCGCGCCGCGCAGGCTTTCGTTGAGATGAAGCAGCGCGTCGAACGCACCATGGAGCAACGCACGACCATGCTGGCCGGCGTGTCGCACGACCTGCGCACCATCCTCACCCGCTTCAAGCTGGAAATGGCGCTGATCGGCGACAGTCCGGAAGTCGAGGCGATGAAAAAGGATATCGACGAAATGGCGCGGATGCTGGAGGCCTATCTCGCCTTTGCGCGCGGCGATTCCGGCGAGCAGTCGGCGCCCACGGACATGGCCGCTTTCCTGGAAGAGCTGAAGCTCGATGCCGAGCGGCAAGGCGACAAGGCGAGCGTAGCGTTCCATGGCACTCCCATCGTCACGGTACGGCCGGCGGCATTCAAACGCTGTCTGTCAAACCTCGTTTCCAACGCCGCACGTTTTGCCTCGACGATTTCCATCACCGGCCACCGCGACCATCGCTGGCTGACGGTGACCATCGACGATGATGGGCCCGGCATTCCGGCTGCGATGCGTGAGGAAGTGTTCAAGCCGTTTCTGCGTCTCGACGATGCGCGCAACCAGGACGAAGGCGGTACCGGCCTCGGGCTGGCCATCGCCCGCGACATCGCCCGCTCGCACGGCGGCGACATCACGCTCGGCGACAGCCCGCTCGGGGGATTGCGGGCGACCGTGAGGATACCGGTGTAATTGAATCCCGTCCTCATCCTGAGGAGGGCGCGCGAGCGCCCGTCTCGAAGGATGGCAGCCGTCTCCAGTTTGTGAGCTTGAATCAATAGCAGGGCAAGCATGTCGGGAATAAACCTCTGACCGGACATGTCGCGGAGCCGACGCGATGATGCTTACATCTTGGCGAGTTTTATCCAATTGGAATTGTCGCGTTTGGCAGAAATTGCAAGAGAAATTGATGACGAATACAAAACGTGAGATGCACATTCGATCAAGCCGCCGCTGCCTCATCGGCCTCATCCCGGCGTGAGCGCCGGCGGCGGGGAGGACATCGTGGCGGTGCCAAGGCGCACAGATCGTCTAGCAGCCGCGACCAGCTTTGGCCGCGCGTGAGCGCCCGGTCCAGCTCGGCCATGGTGCGGGCGAGGCCGGGATCCTCATCCTCGACCCAGACCCGCAGCACCTGCGCGAACATCAGCGCCAGGCCCTGCGCGCGCAACGCGCCCTTGCCGCCGGCAACGCCGATGCCGGCCGCGGTGAGCATCCACCGCATGGAGCGCACGG
>Ga0082335_1001391_pt1 | contig 51723 bp, 44 predicted proteins | sample Subgrocontami58m_FD_72375 | JGI IMG/M metagenome (GOLD analysis project Ga0082335, IMG submission 72375) | Subsurface groundwater microbial communities from S. Glens Falls, New York, USA - GMW37 contaminated, 5.8 m (SPADES assembly) (version 2) ... | reverse complement strand
GTCCTTTTCGGCGACGGCCTTTGGGTAATCGCGATAGATCTGGAACGGATGAAGCTGGCCGACCGGGTCTTCGACGTGGGACGTGTGGCCGCCGAGCTCAAGCATTTCTTCATGCAATACGTCGGCAATAAATCGCTGGCAGAACCCTTTATCGGGCACTTCCTCTGGGAATATGCCTGCCACTTCCCCGACCGGGACAGCGCCTTTAGGTCCCTCACGCGGCGCATTCCGTTTCACATGGGAATGACCCTCCTGCGCATCGCCCGTAACTCTTGGATCAGCGGTAACTACCGCCGACAGTTACTTAATGAAGCCAGGGAAACATTGAGGTAAATGCATCATGGCAATAAAAGGAATCCTCTTTGACCTCTACGGAACGTTAATCGATATCGAAACCGACGAGTCCATGGAGGAGATATACCGCAGTATCGCCCATTTTCTGACCTATCAGGGAATACATCTGCACCGCTGGGAGGTGCGGGACCGTTACTATCAGATCATGAAAGAGCAAAAAAAAGGGGGCGGGGAGGAATACCCGGAAATAGACGTGGAAGCCATCTGGGACGCTTTCCTTAAGCAGGAGGGTGTGAAACGCCAGAAACTGGCCCTGGTACTGGCCCAAATCTACCGAGGCATCTCCCGAAAACGTCTCCAGCTCTATCCGGATGTGAAGCGGGTACTGGACGAGCTGCGGCCGTCTTATCGCCTGGGCATCGTGTCCGACGCCCAGGCCTGTTACGCACTGCCGGAGATGAAGGTCATGGGGCTGGACGGCTACTTTGATCCCCTCATCATCTCCGCGCTTTACGGATTCAGGAAGCCCGATAGGAGACTCGTCGAGAAGGCGCTCGGCATCATGAAGTTCACACCGGCCGAGGTACTCTACGTGGGTAACGACATGTACCGGGACATTTACGGGGCGAAACGGCTGGGCATCAAGACAATCTTCGTCAATTCCAATCAGGGCGACAAATCACATGAGAACGTTGCGCCCGACTACTTTGCCCACCGCTTCGAGGACGTCCGCAAGGGAGTAGAGGCACTAAAATGAACACTTTATATCGTTAGTTCCCAAATAACCCCATCCGCCGTTTTTTTCGATGGGATCACGTCAGGGAGAGAATCCTATGGCAGAGTTGCTCAAGCCACCATATCTACAAAGGGGCGAAAAGCGCGGCGACTATCAGGTTTGGATAGTCGATGGCGCCTACGTCCGCGGACACATCGATGAGGAGTTCACGAATTTCGGTCAACACTACAGGTATCCGTACATACCTGAGAAGGAATTCTGGATTGATAAGGAAGCAGAGCACGATGAGAGCGCGTTCTTCATCGAACACCTGCTGGTAGAGCATGACCTTATGGCGAAAGGCGCATCATATGTTGAGGCGCTCACACAGGCCGACCGGGTTGAGCGCAAAGAAAGGCGGCGAGCCGGAGACGTCCGCAAGGTAACGCGTCAAGGGCAAGAGCTGCCAGATGCCGACGCCATGCACGAGCGTCTATGGAAGAAACTGGAGAATGGTGTAAGTGTATGGATTGTGAATGGCCGGCTGGTGCGAAGCGCATTCGACATCGATTTCACGGCCGGTGGTCATGATCACGTTTATGAATTCGTTCCTGAGGCTGAGGTCTGGATCGACGATGCTATTGAGGAGAAGGAAAGGGGGTTTGTGCTGCTACACGAGTTGCACGAACGAAATCGCATGGCAGCAGGATTGCCCTACAGCAAAGCGCACCTTGAGTCCAGCCGCCTTGAATTCCGGTACCGCCACCATCCTGATGAACTGCATGATGCCCTAACGACCGAAGGCTGGGCATGATTTTGAATTGTTCTTTATCACATGTTTTAAAGGATGAAGCTGAAAAAAAGCAGCAATGCCTACGAATCGGCGGTCAAGCAGTTGAAGCACCTGGAATCCTCCACGAAGGAGACGGTCGGAGAAATTGAAGAAAATGTCGGCCACGAGCACGCCGAGGCTTATTCGAGGTAAGTGATGTTGCTTTCTCAGCGATATGATACGGATGGAACAATTCTTTGGCATCCAACTGTGTAAGAGGGAGGGAGAGCCCAGTTCTTTCTCTCAGGCTGTTAAAAAATACTTGACATTGCTGATTGGATTAGTTAGGAAGAAATAGAAGTTAGTTAATCAACTTACTATGGATTAATAATGCTGGTTTTGTCGAGTAAAGTCAGGTATGGCAGCGCCGCTTTGATGGAGTTGGTCGGCAATTACGATCAGGGGCTGCTGCAGAGCAAGGTTATTGCCGAACGGCGCGGTATTCCGCCTAACTATCTTGAACAGTTGCTTAATCGTCTTACTAAGGGCGGCCTGATAAAGGCGTCACGCGGCAGCAAGGGTGGTTATCAACTGGCACTGCCCCCTGGGGAGATTACTTTTCTGCAGGTCTGGGAGATGCTGGAAGGCGGCCTGGAAACAAAAAATGACGTTTCTCAAGGTGATGCCGTTCATGATTTATACCTGGAGGCGGAGCTGGTCATCAAGAAGGCTTTTAGCGTCTCACTGGCGGAATTATTTGCCCGACAGCAAAAATATGAAGAGCCCGCGCAAGAAAATATGATGTTTCATATTTAATTAGTGAGTTAGAAGTCATCCCGGCTATCGGGATTGGAAGGAGTTCTTATGATCATTACCGTTAACGGTGATAGGCAAACTTGGGAGGAGCAGAAGCTCTCTATCGCAGAGCTTTTGACACTAAACAAAGTTGAGAAGCCCGACATGGTCTCTGTGCAGCTAAACGGCAAGTTTGTGGATAAACAGGACTACGGGATCACGATGCTCGCAGCCGCAGACGAAGTAGATTTCCTCTACTTCATGGGAGGTGGCAAAGCATGATGAAAGGGTTTTCTTCCAAGGCCGTCCACGGCGACGGGGCAGTCAAAAAAGACGTTCACGGCGCCTTGCGTACGCCGCTTTACGAGAATGTTACCTTTGAATTCGAGAATACCCGCGCCCTCCAGTTTGCCTTTGAAGGTCGTTCGCTGGGGCATTCCTATACCCGCATCTCCAATCCCACGGTGGAAGATTTTGAGCAGCGAATTCGCCTTTTGACGGAAGCGCGGGGGGTAGTTGCCCTATCTTCGGGCATGGCCGCCATCACGGAAATAATCCTGGTACTGGCTGAAGCAGGAACGAACATCATCTCCACTAAATACCTTTTTGGCAATACCTACTCGCTTTTTGAACATACCCTGAAACCCTGGGGACTGGAAGTAAAGTACGTGGATATGACCAAAACTGCAGAACTGAAGGCAGCCATTAATGAAAAAACCCGGGCTGTCTATCTGGAGAGCATCGCCAATCCGCAATTGCAGGTGCCCGATATCGCGCTGATTTCCAAGATTGCTGCCGCGTCTCATATCCCCGTCGTCATGGACGGCACCGTAACCACGCCCTACCTCTTCCGTTCCAGGGATTTCGGTGTCGCCGTAGAGGTCCTGTCCAGCACCAAGTACATTTCGGGCGGCGGCACCACAGTGGGCGGCTTGATCATTGACAATGGTCTGCAGGATTGGGGGCGTTGCCCCCGGTTGCAAAAGGCGGCGCAAAAATACGGCCCCCATGCCCTCCTGGCCCATCTGCGCCGGGAAGCGCATCGCAACCTCGGCTCCTGCATGTCGCCCCATACCGCTTTCCAGCAGACACTGGGCCTGGAGACCCTGGCCTTGCGGATCGATCGAAGTTGCGAAAATGCCCTGGCGCTGGCCCGGTTTCTGCAGGCCAGGCCGGAGATAAAAGCTGTCAATTATCCGGGGTTAGAGTCCTCCCCCTACCATGCCCTTGCCCAGGCGCAGTTCGGCGGCAAGTTCGGTGGTATCCTGACCTTCACCTTGACGGATAAGGAGCAATGCTATAAGCTTGCCGACTCTCTCGCTCTTATACGGCGGGCTACCAACATAAATGACAACAAGACGCTGATTCTCCACCCTGCCTCAACGATTTTCTGCGAGTACGCGGAGGAGGAAAGGCAAACGTTGGGAGTGCCCTCCAACATGCTGAGGTTAGCCGTGGGCATCGAGGATGTGGAAGATATTATTGAAGACATCAAGCAGGGACTGGAAACGTTGTGATAGATTTCACCGAAGAACAATTGGAAAGATACAGCCGCCATATCATCTTGCAGGATATCGGTATTGAAGGACAGGCGAAGATCAACGCGGCCAAGGTACTGATTATCGGCGCCGGCGGCCTGGGCGCGCCGGCCGCCCTGTATCTGGCCGCCGCCGGCGTGGGGACGATTGGCATTGCCGATGCCGACCGCGTGGATTTATCGAATCTGCAGCGCCAAGTCATTCATTTTACCGGCGATATCGGCCGCCCAAAGGTGGAGTCGGCGGCGGAAAAAATGGGCGCCATCAATCCCGAAATTAAAATTAATACCTATTACGAATTTCTGCAGGCGGCCAACATTAGTCCGATCATTGCGGATTACGATTTTGTCATCGACGGCACGGATAACTTTGCGGCCAAGTTTTTGATCAATGATGCCTGCATCATGGCCGGTAAGCCCTTTTCTCATGGAGGGATACTGCGCTTTGATGGTCAGACCATGACCATCGCTCCCGGACAGTCGGCTTGCTATCGCTGCATTTTTCCGGCGCCGCCGCCACCGGGCGCTGTGCCCACCTGTTCCCAGGCCGGGGTGCTGGGGGCGGTGGCGGGGATACTGGGAACCATCCAGGCAACGGAAGCCTTGAAATTTGTCACGGGAGTAGGGACACTTCTGACGAACGCCCTGCTGATTTTCGATGCCAAGATCATGTCCTTTCGGAGGGTGGATATCCGTCGCAATAGGAACTGCCCTCTCTGCGGTGAAAAGCCCACGATTACCACCCTGATGGACGGCACACAAGCGGTCTGCGATCTGAAAGCGCGGTGATGAAGTCCAGATGCTGAAGATCAACCAGGACATTTTTGACGCCATCGTTAACCATGCCCGCAATGAGGCGCCCCTCGAGGCCTGCGGCTATTTGGGCGAAGGCGGGGACGGACTCGTGGTCAAACACTATCCCCTGACCAATGTCGATGCCTCGGAAGAACATTATTCGCTGAGTCCGGAGGAGCAGTTTGCTGCGGTCCGGCAGATGCGCGCGGCGGGGCTGAAACTGCGAGCCATCTACCACAGCCATCCGGCTTCGCCGGCCCGCCCTTCGGAGGAAGATATCCGGCTCGCCTATGATCCGGACATCAGCTATGTTATTGTCTCATTGGCAGGATCGCAGACAGCGATTAAGTCCTTCCGAATCAGGGAAGCGGCCGTCGAAATAGAAGAAATTGAGGTTAAAGATGATAAAATTCTATGAAATCCCCGCTTCTTTAAGCGCGGAAATCGACGACCTGGAAAAATTGATTGCCCAGTACCGCAGGGGTGAACTGGAAGGGACCAAATTCCGGGCGCACCGTGTGCCTTTCGGCATTTATGAACAACGTCAGGCCGACACCTACATGGTACGGATTCGTTGTACCGGTGGCGGCATCACCCCGGCGCAGTTGCAGACGGTGGCCCTTCTTGTCAGGCAGTACGGCGCGGAGGAAATGCACATTACCACCCGGCAGGAGGTGCAAATCCACGATGTTTCCCTGGAGAATGTACCGGTAATCCTGAGGGCGCTCCTTCAAGCCAACCTTTCCACGCGGGGCGGCGGGGGCAACACGGTCCGTAACGTCATGGTCTCCTGGGATGCGGGAATCGCGCCCGCGGAAGCCTTCGACGTTACCCCCTATGCCGTTAGCCTCACGAGCATGCTGATTGCTGAACCGGATTCCTGGACGTTGCCGCGGAAGTACAAGATCGCCTTTTCCAATACCGATGATGACAATTCCTCCTGTGCTTTTACGGATGTGGGCTTTATCGCTGCTATCCAAGACGATGTCCGGGGCTTCAAGGTCTATGTAGCAGGCGGCATGGGCGCAAAGCCTCAGGTGGGCCATCTGCTCCATTCCTTTATCCCCGCCGACGAAATCTATCGGGTTACGGCAGCGGTCAAGCGGGTTTTCGACCGTCACGGGAACCGCAAAAATAAACATGCCGCCCGCCTGCGCTTCCTCTGGAACAAATTGGGTGAGGAAAAGTTTCGGGAACTTTATGAAGAGGCGCTTCAGGAGATAGGCGACGCTCCCCTCCAGGCGTTACCGGAGATAAGCAATGAGGCGGGCACCGTCCCGGAAGCCTCACTTACGGCAGATACGCCGGAGTTTGACCTCTGGCAACGCCGTTTTGTGCAACCGCAAAAGCAGGCAGGGCTCTGCTCTGTCCTCCTGCCAGTTCCCTTGGGCCAGCTCCCCTGGCGCCAGGCGCAGCAGCTGGCTGACCTGCTGGCGGGTTACGGCGAAAATGTCATGCGTTTTACCAGGGAGCAGAATCTGTCGCTCCGCAATATTCCCGCCTCCTGTCTGGGGAATGTTTACGCAGTGGTAAAAGATTTTTCCGGCCTTGTCGCAGCGCCGAAGTTCTATGGTGTCTGCATCGCTTGTACGGGCGCCGATACCTGTAAACTCGGCATTTGCCTGCCCAGGGGGGCGCTCACCGCCCTCACGAAAAAACTGCCCTCCGCAAAGCTCAATATAGACGCTCTGGGTGATTTCCGGCTGAACATTTCCGGTTGCCCCAATACCTGTGGCGCCCATATGACGGCGGATCTCGGATTTTATGGGCAAGTGGGACGTAAGGAACAGCGGATGTATCCCTCCTACGGGATTGTGGCGGGCGCTCAGATCGGTGGGGAGACACCGCGGCTGGCTACCCGCATCGACAGCATCAGCGCCCGTGATCTGCCGGCTTTTGTTATCGATTTTTTAACGCTTTACCTGGAGAAAAAAGAGCGTTACGAAAACTTTGCCAAATACCTGGATGAAGCGGGCAATGCCGATATCCAAGATGTCTGTGACAAATACCGGGATATCCCTGCCTTTGAGGATGACAAAAACTATTACTTTGACTGGGGAACGACGGAGTTATTTTCGCTGGTTGGTAAGGGCGTGGGAGAATGTTCCGCCGGTCTTTTCGATCTCATCGATCTCGATTTGAAGGCAATTCATGTCAAAAAACAGGAATTGGCAACACAGCCCGATCAGACTGCAACGGGTGAGCTTCTCTATGAGATTGTCCTCCGGGCGGCCCGGATGCTCCTGATTACCAAAGGAGAGGAAGCCCGTTCCGATAGGGAAGTTTTCAGCGCCTTCCGTAAATATTTCGTGGACGCGCATTTGGTGGAAGAGCGCTTTTTGCCGCTCCTCAAGGTAGCCGGAGAAAAGAACCTCCCTTCCCTGGTTTCCCAGGCCGAAGAGGTTTATGCCCTGGCGGAGGCTGTGGAAAAGTTGTATGACGGCATGGATGATTCGCTGAAGTTCCAGCAGGAAAAGCAAGCCACGGAACCGGCCGCCGCGCCGGAGGTGTTGGAAAAGCAGCCCGTAACCGCGCAGGCGATCAAGGATCTGCGGGGTGTTGTCTGCCCCATGAACTTCGTCAAGACCAAGCTGGAGCTGGCAAAGATAGGCAGCGGCCAAACGCTGCAAATATTCCTTGATGACGGTGAGCCGATTGATAATGTTCCCCGTTCGGTGGCCGAAGAGGGTCATAAGATTCTGGAAATGAACCGGATAGCGGACTACTGGTCCGTCCTGATTGAGAAGGCATAATACCTATGGCAGAAAAGCATTACCGCAGCCTCATCAAGGCCACCTCCTGGCGCATGGTGGGCACAATCGATACGGTTGTCGTTTCCTATTTTGTAACGGGACAAATTAAGCTGGCGCTTTCTATCGGGGGGGTGGAACTGTTTACGAAGATTCTGCTCTATTATGGCCATGAACGGTTGTGGAACAAGATACCCCTGGGATTGGTAAAAGAACCAAAGGATTACGAAATCTAGACTATGCAAAAACTGCCCCAATACCTTAAAGAGTTGGCCGGAAAAGACGCCATTTCCATCCTTGCCTGGTCCCTGAAAGAATTCGGCTCCGCGAGGATTGCTCTGGCATCCAGCTTCAGCGCCGAAGACCAGGTACTGACGGACATGTTGAGCAAAATCAGCCCCGGGTCCCGCATCTTTACCCTAGATACGGGCCGGCAATTCCAGGAAACCTACGACGTCATGCAGCGTACCATGGAAAAATACGCGCTCCCTTACGAAGTTTGCGTACCTGCGGCAGAGGATGTCGCCGCCTTGCTTGCCACCGACGGCCCCAATGCGATGTACCGGAGCCTGGAAGAGCGGCAGGCTTGTTGCGCCGCGCGAAAAATGAAACCGCTGGCCCGAAAGCTGGAAAGTGTCGATGCCTGGCTTTGCGGCCTGCGCCGGGATCAGGCCCTGACGAGGCAGGCGGCGGAGGTCATCGAATGGGACAGACAGCACGGCAAGTACAAAATTTCCCCCTTGATCGATTGGAGCGAGGCGGCGGTCTGGCAGTATATAAAGGATAATGGCGTACCCTACAACGCCTTGTACGACCGGGGTTTCCGAAGCATCGGCTGCGCCCCCTGCACCCGCGCCACCGGTCCCGATGAGGACATCCGGGCGGGCCGCTGGTGGTGGGAAGAGCCAGAACATAAGGAGTGCGGCCTGCATAAAAGATAGTTCATGGGTAATGGGTTAAGATTATGGATCATTTAGATACGTTGGAAGCAAAGAGCGTTTACATTCTCCGGGAGGCCTACCGGGAGTTTAAGAACCTGTGCATGCTCTGGTCGATCGGCAAGGACAGCACCGTGCTGCTCTGGCTGACGCGCAAGGCCTTTTTCGGTCATGTGCCCTTCCCGCTGGTGCACATCGACACACATTACAAGATCCCAGAGATGATTGCCTACCGGGACCGGTTGGCGCTGGAATGGCGGCTGAATATGGTCTATGGTGAAAACTCCGAGGCGCTGGCGACGAAACAGACCTTTCCTGACGGCCAGGTGGATCGCCTCACCTGCTGCAAGAATTTGAAAAGCGAGGCTCTCAAACGCACTCTGTCCGGCGAGTGGCCTCGTTACCGTATGAATCATACAACGCAGCGCTATGAGTTGGACGGTAACAAAGAGCCCTACACTGGCGTCATTGCGGGCGTCCGGGCCGATGAAGAGGGGAGCCGCTCCAAGGAACGCTATTTTTCCCCACGGGACAGGGAAAGCGAGTGGGATGTGGGCGATCAGCCGCCGGAACTGTGGAATCAGTTCAAGACCGACTTCGCGCCGGGCACCCATGTGCGGATTCATCCCCTCCTCGACTGGACGGAGCTTAATATTTGGGAATATATCGCCCGGGAAAATATCCCCATGGTTTCGTTGTATTTCAACCAGGGCGACGGCCGCCGCTACCGTTCGCTGGGCTGCTGGCCCTGCACGCAACCAATTAACTCGGAGGCAAGAAACGTGCAGGAAATCGTCGCCGAGTTGAGCAGCGGCAAGCTGGTAAATATTGCCGAAAGATCGGGGCGAGATCAGGACAAGGAAGACGGCGGCGGCCTGGAGACGCTGAGAAGAGAAGGCTACATGTAATGATTGCGACACAGAAAGAACAAATGAACATCGTCGTCCTGGGGCACGTGGATCACGGCAAGAGCACCGTCATCGGCCGCCTTCTGGCGGATACGCACTCCCTGCCGGAGGGAAAGTTGGAACAGGTTAAGGCAAATTGCGAAAGAAATGCCCGGCCTTTTGAATACGCCTTTCTGCTCGATGCCCTCAAGGATGAACAGGCGCAAGGTATCACCATCGATACCGCCCGTTGTTTTTTCAAGACCAAGCAGCGGGACTACATTATCATCGACGCGCCGGGTCATTTGGAATTCCTCAAGAACATGGTGAGCGGCGCCGCCCGGGCCGAAGCCGCGCTTCTCGTCATTGACGCGCGGGAAGGCATTGCCGAAAACTCGCGCCGCCACGGCTACCTGGCCGCCATGCTGGGCATCAACCGGGTGGTCGTGCTGATCAACAAGATCGATCTGGTCGATTACGAAGGGGCCGTGTTTGCCAAGATTAAATGGGAGTTTACCGAGTTTCTCACCGGCGTGGGCATTGCGCCGGTGGGCTTCATCCCCGTCAGCGCCCGCGAGGGGGACAACATTGCCGCCCGGAGCGCCAGAACCCCCTGGTATCAGGGCCGGACTGTCCTTGAGCAATTGGACGCCTTTGAGAAGACGGCGGGCAAAGAGGATGGGCCTTTCCGTTTTCCCCTGCAGGATATCTATAAATTTACCGCCGATAAAGATGACCGGCGGATTTTCGCGGGGACCGTGGAAGCCGGGACAATAAGCACAGGTGCGGACATCGTGTTTCTCCCTTCCCGGAAAAAATCCCGGATAAAGTCTATCGAAGGCTTCCAAACGCCTGCCCGTACCGAGATCGGGGCCGGTCTGGCCACGGGTTTTACCCTGACGGAAGAGTTGTACGTGCGGCCGGGGGAGATTATCTGCAAGACCGATGACCCGCAGCCCCACGTGTCTTCCCGCCTGCGGGTCCATATCTTCTGGATGGGCAGATCGCCCATGATCAAGAACCGGAAATACAAATTGAAGCTGGCCACCAGCCGGTCCTTCGTGCAACTGACGGAGATAAAGAACGTTATCGATGCCTCCGATCTAACCCGCAGCCAGGAAAAAGCCCAGATCGACCGCTATGACGTGGCGGAATGCGTCCTGGAAACCACCCGGCCCATCGCCTTTGATCTCGTGTCCGAGAGCGAGGCCACGGGGCGTTTCGTCATCGTGGATCATTACGAAATTGCCGGGGGGGGGATAATCATGGAAAGCCTCCCCGATGCCGATTCCGGGCTGAAAGGCCATGTCCGGCGCCGGGAAACATTTTGGGAAAAGGGTGATGTCTCTCTCAGCGCACGGCAAAGCCGCTACCACCATAAAGCGAAGTTTATCCTCTTTACCGGCAGCGCGGAGGAGAAGAAAAGGGAGATTGCCCGGGGTCTGGAAAAAAACCTTTTTGCCGAGAACTTTATCACCTATTACCTGGGCATGGAGAATCTGGAAAGCGGCCTCGATGCCGACGTGCTCGACCTCCAGGAGCACCGGGAGGAACATATCCGCCGCCTGGGCGAGTTGGCCCGCATCCTCACGGATTCAGGCTTAATCCTGATTACGGTGGCAGGCGGCATTGATGATTACGATCTGGAAATTCTTAAGATGCTGAACTCGCCCAACGAGATACTGGTAATTAACATCGGGCCGGAAGATTTCAGTAAATTCAAAGTGGACCTCTCCTTTGCCGCCGATGCCGATGTGTCCCAGACCATCAAGCGGATATCCGCCCTCCTGCGCCCGGAAATCATCATCCCCGAATATAGCATCTAGAGGGACAGAGCCTAATAAGTTCTGCCGCTTTTGCGGCTATCAATCTTCCCGTTGCTTCTTTGCGAGTTTATGAAAATATATTTCCGGCAGGGTCAACTTCGTTATTTCTTGTTCGGAATAGCCGAGCGCCTTTAAGTTAAGTACGCCGTTGGGCGCATGGCAATTGTTGCAGGTGAGCGCCTTATTTTTCGTCACCAGATGATTGCTGCCGAAATAGATAGTCTGCCACCCAGGAACCGGCTCATAGTTCTTGATGCCGAGAATCTTTGCGGCGGAAGCGACACCGGCAAGCGTATCGCCTGTTGCCATCGGCGGCGCGAAGTCCATCGCCATCAGTTGCCCGGTCTTTTTATTGTAGAAAGCTTTACCCTGGAAAATCTTGAAGGGATATATCTTGCTCATTTTATCGGCCCGCTTCCCCTTGGGGCCGATGAAGTGAGGGGTATTGGCCACGGTTTTGTTGAACCAGCGGTAAACCGGTATCGTCTCATTGGCCTCTTTTTTAAGGGTCGTGGGTTCATAAAATTTGTCGCTCCCTTGCTCCCATTTGGTGAAGTCCTTGGCAAAGGCGCCGCCGGTGCGGGGAATATGGCAGGTCTGACAGGCGATGCGTTTTGTATGTCTGTTGTAATCTTCATCCTTGTGGGGCTTTTCCGCGTGACAATCCGCACAGGATAGCCTTACACCGTCGTTGGCCCAATTGTTGGGATCAAAACCGGTAGGTATCCGGTGGTTTTTCGCCTTATGACAATCAACGCAGGACATACCTTTGGCGGCATGGACATCGTTTTCTTTGGTGAAAGAGAAGCCTCGCTTGACGAGGTACCCGCCACCCGCCGCCTCATGGCAGACCATGCAGTTTTTTATCGTCGGCTTGCCGACGGCCATCGCCGCCTTGACGCTCCGGTCTTGCCCCATGACTACTTGCCCTTGCTCATTTTTGAAAGGCTTGCGCATGCGGAAATCATAATCGCCGGAGTGGCAAACGAGGCAGTCCACTGCCTGCTCCGCTGCCGCCCCCACGCTGCCGACGTCGCTTAGGTGATTCCCCGGATGGCAAGTATTGCAGCCCGAGAATTTCACTTTGCCGGTTTCACTATTGCCGGAGACCTCTTTAAGATTGTTAACGATGTCGTTGCCGTTGCACATAGTATAGATGCGATTGCGCATCCCATATTCCTGGTTCGGATCGAGATTGTCAACGTTGTTTACCTTCGAGGCATGCTTCCAGTGGACGGTACCGAGAAATTCCTTTGTCTTGCCGGAGTGACATTCTTCGCAGGTTTCCGGACCACGGTAGCCGTTCTTCTCTATAAATTCTCTCCCCGGATGATCGCCGCCGAACGCCGCCCCGGCCACCATGACACAGCCTATTACGCAGCCGCTGGCCAGAAATAATATTGTCCTGTTATACCGCATAATCACTACCTCATCTTGATATATGTATTCGTGCTTATCTGCCCAACCAGGGGACATGAACAGCCGGAAGGGTTTATTGTGTTATCGACGCAAAGTACAGGGCAACTTCCTCAGTGCGGCTCTCAACATCCCGCCGTCTTCCGGAAATACCGGCTGATGTTTTTGCCATCGATGGGTTCATACTTGCAGCGGACCTCGTCGCCTTCCACAATCAGGTGATCCTTGAACTTGTCGAGGGTCAGTTCGTCGTTGACAACAATCACCACTTCCACGCCGGACTTGTCGTCTTTGAGGGTTACAGTCGCCGCTTTGGCGTCCTCACCCGCAATTTCGATCCGGGTGATAACGCCTACCAGTTTGGTTTCTTCTGCTGTGGCCAGCCGTGTGAATGGCACCACCAGGAAAGTGGTGAAGATGGCCACGAGAGAAAAAAATGACAGCAAACGTTTCATGATATTCTCCTTGCTACCGCGACCCGCGGCACCGGTCTATCAGTGTTGGGTGGCGGGGAGCTGCTGCTCCCCGCCTGAGTTGCGTTAGAAATGCACTTCAAACGTTGCGTAAAGATCCTGAGCGTTCTTCATCGGCGCCGTCAATTGCGCCTGCATGGGCGTCAGTTCGCTGATCTTAATCGGGGCGCCGAGCCAGCTGTTGCTGCCTGCGTACTCGAAGTCATAATACTGGTAGCCAACCTTGAAGAAAGCCTTGCTCGTATAAGAGGAAATCGGTGCAAGATTCAATTCCTGAATGACGTAGATTTCGTAAACGTCGCCACGCGTGCCGACCTTGCTGGTCCACATATCGTCCGCCGCCGGGGCAAAGGTTATCCAGTTCTTCGAGCCGTGGTTGTACTCTACGCCCAGCTTGGTACCTTTGGAGTTAAGGTCGTACCGGCCGCCGACCATGATTGCCCAACCGGAAACATCCTCAGGCGTGCCGGTGTAAAGCAGGCCGAAGGGGGTGGCGATTAACGGGGAGCCGGCCGGCAGATAGGGGTTTGTCATACTTAAGGTGTTGTCGTTTGCATGCGTTTTGCTCATGGCAGCGTTTACGAACCAGTGGAAATCGCCGGAGCCGACATTCTTAATCTTACCGAGCAGATCCACGCCAAGCCAGTCGATGTCTCCCAGGTTGACGGTCGGTTTCAGGAAGGAAAACGGTCCTGTTTGCATGTTGGGTGCGTCGAAGATATTTATGCCCCGGTTATATTGAAATTCGACCCGCAGGAGATCGGTATCGTAGGGGACGAGGTTGAGTCCGACCATATCGGTATCGTGCAGTCCATTGCTCGCCGTGTCGGTTATGCTATTCTGGAATCCCCTGCCGTAGCAGAGTTTTGCGTACGCTCCCGGTAGTTGGTCGATATCCGGCGCATAGCCAAGCGTTACGCCGTCAAAGGCATAATCGACGAGCAGGGCGGGAATAACGGGAAAGGGAGAGATACAGGCGGGAGAAATGGAAACGCTCATCTCCACGTGGCACAAGCGTGGTTATATGCTGAATTTTGCCAAGAAGAATGTGCTGATCCTGAAGAAAAATAGTTACTTGCTGATTGTCCTTTTATTCATTTTAGACTGGGATCGGATTTTATCTGACTTACTTCTTGATGTGCCGGAGTTGTTTTGTCTGTGATGAGGCTACTAATAAGACTGTAGAACATGGGGGTATTCTCCCGTCTCATTGAGCGGGAAACCTTGTTGAATACGTAGCTTTTTGTGGTCAGTACGGCAATTTATTTGACAATTCTCCGCGTAACACGCAAGAATATAGCGTGTTATGAAAACCGGAATCAAGTTTAAAGTTTGGCTGTCCCTAAAAATTGATTTGACAATATCATTTGTTACACGTAAAAGAATAGCGTGTTAAGCGAATAAATGTCAAAAGTGATCGGTGATGAAACTAAGGACTTTTTTCCGTACACATCCTGTTTTTACCGTCGAGGATTTTGCCGGCTTTCTCTCTTCCGATGGTACTCATAACCTGAGAACCCAGGAATCTCTCCTTGCCTACCATGTGAAGGCGGGCAATATCGTCCGGGTGCGCCGCGGTCTTTACGCCGTCGTTCCCCCGGGGGCGCCTGCGGAAACATATCCAGTCGATCCTTTTCTCCTTGCCTCCCGGATGACGAAGGACGCCGTGCTGGCCTACCATACGGCCCTGGAGTTCCACGGCAAGGCCTATTCGGTGTATGAGCACTTCATGTATCTCGCCGTCTCTCCCTCTCATTCGGTGACCTTCAGGTCGCATCAGTTCAAGGGCGTGGGGTTTCCAAAGGCCCTTACGCTTGAGAATAAGACCTCCTTCGACGTGGTCAAGGCCGACCGCGCGGGCCTGGAGGTCAGGGTGACGGGTTTGGAGAGGACCTTCGTGGACGTCCTCAATCGGCCCGACCTGACGGGGAGTTGGGAAGAGATATGGCGTTCCCTGGAGTCCGTCGAATATTTCGACCTCGATAAGGTTGCCCAATACGTCGATCTGCTCGGCAACGCCACCACTGCCGCGAAGGTAGGCTTCTTCCTGGAACAACACAGGGACTCTCTGATGGTAGGCGAGGCGCACCTGAAAACATTCCGAGATCGGCGGCCGCGCCAACCGCATTACCTGGAACGCAGCCGGCGGCAGGCGGGTCGTTTCGTTGCTGCCTGGAACCTTGTCGTTCCCGAAGAGGTTTACGGGAGATCCTGGGAGGAACTGCGATGAGGATCTCATCCGAAACGCTCGTCAACCAGGCTGAGATCACCGGATTCCGGCCGGACATGCTCGAAAAGGTGGGGCTGTTGCTGCAACTGCTCGACGCCATTCGCAGTCATCCCTTTTTGAAAGACAAACTGGTGCTCAAGGGCGGCACAGCCCTGAACCTCTTCATCTTCAATGTTCCGCGCCTCTCGATCGACATCGATCTCAATTACGTGGGCGCGGCGGATCGGGAGGCCATGATCGCAGAACGGCCCAAAGTTGAAGAGGCGCTGCAGGCGGTCTTTTCCCGCGAAGGATTCACGGTCAGGCGCGTGCCGGCGGAACATGCGGGAGGGAAATGGCAACTCCGCTATCCGAGCGCCGGCGGCCAGGGTGGCAACCTGGAAGTAGATGTCAACTTCATGTTCCGGATACCCTTGTGGCCGGTGAAGACTATTGATTCGCGACCGCTCGGCATCTGGCAGGCTGTCGGCATTCAGGTGGTGGACGTCCACGAGCTTGCGGCAGGCAAACTCTCGGCGCTGATGTCACGACGGCAGGCGCGGGACCTGTTTGATTGCAGCAATCTCTTTCGTCTGGGCGGTCTTGATCGGGAACGCTTGCGCCTGGCTTTTGTAGTCTACGGCGCTATGAGCCGTAGAGACTGGAGAACCGTTGCCCCGACTGATGTGGATTTTGATATTGCCGATCTTGAACAGCGGCTGATTACCACGCTGCGGGCCGCAGGGATAGAAAGGATCCAGCAGGAGAATTTTGGCCAAGGGCTCGTTGAGGACTGCCGCAATTTTCTGGCCGGCCTATTGCCATTCACAGAAACGGAGATGGAATTTCTCAATCGGCTGCTGGATAAGGGGGAGATAGCTCCTGAATTGCTTACTGCTGATCGGGGGTTGCATGATCGCATCAGAAGGCATCCCCTGCTTGAATGGAAAGCGGTAAATGTACGTGAGTATCAAAAGGAAAGACATTGACGTATAGCAAATACTAATGTTTGGTTTGGCTGATCGGTATAGATCATTGAATGCGGGCCAAAAGGTGCTAAGGATTGACATCATATGACCTGCTGGCATAGAATCCAAGAGTACTTACTGAAAGGAATAAATGAACATTTTGGAAAACATCTACCAAATAGCATTTATTTTGCTTAGTTCCGTCGGCGGAGCCGTCGCGATAATAGCAGCTTTCTCATCATGGCTTGGTAAAGTATGGGCGAATCGAATCCTTCAATCGGAGAAGGCTAAGTACACGCAGGAATTAGACAAAATACGTCATCAATTCCGGATTGAGCTTGACCAGTTATCTATTATCCATGAACATCAAAGATCAAGCTTTCAACGCATGATCAAAGCGTTGCACGAGTCAACAAAATCTTTAGAGCAATCATATGATGAAGAATGGGTACCCGTAGATGATAAGCATTATGATACCTTGAAAGAAATAATTATTGAAGAGTCTCTATTCTTGGGTGCAGAAGTAGAAAAGGCCTTAAATATCTATCTCCATATTTACTGGAAAGCTGTTTATTTTCCTGAGAATCCAATACCCGATGATGAGACAGTGAGAAAAGTATATGAATTTCTTAATTTCATATCAGAAAGAATACGTGAATATTTCAGGAAAAGAATAGGTCTCTCTTCTGAAGCAAACCCACTCGCAGACGTAAACTTAATCGCAGCTTGCCTCCTAATCTATCGGTCTCAATTCAAAGACATTGTTCTTCAAACTATACCGATACTCGGATTGGAATTCGATGATTTTCAATTCCACTTTGATATTACGCCTTCAGCTTTAGTCGATACACTAAAAGAAAATCTTGATTCATTGAAGTCTGATCTATCGACAATCATTTCATTTATTGAGGCTAAACCTGAAAAAAGAAAATATGAATCGCGGGCATTATCAGAGGCACGTAACTACAAAGAATTATTTGAGAAGGCCTAACAAAGTCATTTAACCGGAGCGCGAACCTGAAGGCTATAATATTAACAGGGTCGCAAAATATTTATCAAACACAATAGATTCGACATGAGAGCTAACCGGAGCTTGTAGCGAATCGCGGATCTGAATAATTAATTCCTGCCGAGGTAATTAGCAACAAAGGAAAGAATGACATGACAAAAATTGAAAATCTGGACGCATTCAAAGACCGGGGCGATGTCATTTGGAACATCGCAAATCTGCTGCGTGGGCCGTATCGGCCGCCTCAATATCGCAGGGTAATGATTCCGCTCACCGTGTTGCGGCGCCTGGATTGTGTTTTGGAGGATACCAGAGATCAGGTTAGTGCCATGTACCAAAAGCTCAAGGCTGAGGATAAGTATGACGCCGAAACAATCGAGAAAATCATCAACCAGAAATTCGATCTGACCTTTCACAATACCAGTGAATTCACTTTCCGGAAATTACTCGGCGATCCCGACAAACTCGCCGCAAACCTTGTAAATTATATGGCGGGATTTTCGTCCCGAGCGCGGAAGATTATTGAGAAATTCAATTTTGTAGAAGAAATCGAAAAGCTTGACGAAGCCAACCGGCTTTTTGAAGTTGTCAAAGAAGTGGCTGCCGTCGATCTTCACCCCGACCACATCCCCAATATTGCAATGGGTTATCTTTTTGAGGATCTGGTCCGGCGATTTAACGAGCAGGCCAATGAAGAGGCCGGAGATCACTTTACCCCGCGCGAGGTGATTAAACTCATGGTGCATATCCTGTTCACCTATGACGATCTCGTTTATAAGGAACGCAAAGTCATCAAGATCTATGATCCTGCCTGCGGCACAGGCGGAATGCTTTCGGAATCTGAGAAACTCATCAAAGATCCGGAAAAGGGGCTCAACCCCAGTGCATATCTCGAACTCTTCGGCCAGGAATACAACCCCGAGGCCTATGCCATCTGTGGATCGGATCTCATGATCAAGGGTGAGGATGTAAAGAACATCATATTCGGCAACACCCTGGGCACAGGAAAATCAAAAGAAGGCTTCGTTGATGGCGACGGACACCCCGATGAACAATTTCACTACATGTTGGCCAACCCTCCTTTTGGAGTGGAGTGGAAGCCTGAACAAACCCACGTGACGAAAGAGCACGAGGACTTCGGCTTCGATGGCCGCTTTGGCCCCGGCCTGCCGCGCATCAATGACGGTGCGCTGCTCTTTCTTTTGCACATGATCTCCAAGATGCAAGCCGCACCCGATAAAAAAGGTGAAGGCTCGCGCATTGCCATCGTATTCAATGGCTCACCGTTGTTCACCGGCGACGCGGGTGGCGGGGAAAGCAATATTCGCCGCTGGATCATTGAAAACGACATGCTTGAGGCAATTATCGGCTTGCCCGATCAACTATTCTACAATACGGGCATTTATACCTATGTCTGGATTGTCACCAACCGCAAACGTCCTGAACGCCGGGGCAAAGTGCAGCTCATCAACGGCACCGAGTTTGCCTGGAAGATGAAGAAAAGTCTCGGCGACAAACGCAAACGTATCGGCGACAACACCGAAGGAGCGCCCAACCATATCGACGTGCTGACCAAGCTCTACGGTGACTTCAGGAACGACGTACGTATGACCCTCCAAGACATCCAGAGCAATATTGACCCCAACCGTGACCAGTCCAAAAGCCTTTTTGTGAGCAAGATTTTTAACAACCAAGATTTTGGTTACCTCAAGATCACCGTTGAGCGGCCTTTGCGATTGAATTTTGCCGTAACCGTTGAACGCATCGACCGTTTCAAACGGTCTGTATTTTTCATCACCTTGTCCATGTCCAAAAAGCGCAAAGATAAGGATCAGATCGCCAAAGATACAAAAGAAGGCCAGGACATTCAAAAGGCCATTCTCGATGTGCTGACCACGATGAAAATAAGTTTCACCAAGGGCGAACTCATCAAAAACCGCAAGAATTTTGATACACAACTTACCGAAGCCTTTAAAAAGGCCGGCGTCGAACTCGATGCCGATTTGAAAGACGCGTTGCTTGCGCCCGGCAGCCTCGGGGAGAAAGACCCGAGCGCGGAAATCTGCTACGATAAAAAGGGCAAGCAGGAGCCGGATTCAGATTTGCGCGATACCGAGAACGTCCCTCTTCCGACAGGCATTCAGCTTCCGCTTCCGCTCGATTATCGAGGCAAGAAAAAAAACGCCAAGTTGGATGTCACCGATCTGCTGGCCCTTGTGCAGGTTCACTGCGAAGACTATCTCAAGGCCGAAGTCCTGCGCTATCGCCCTGACGCCTGGATTGATCACAGCAAAATCAAGGTTGGCTACGAAATTCCCTTCAACCGCCAATTTTACGAATATGAACCACCGCGCCCGCTAGAGGAAATTGAGGAAGACATCAATGGGTTGGAGCAAGAGATTCTGTTGATGCTGAAAGAGGTTACTTTGTGAACCTACCTAAACATTTACAATACAAACATTCTGGCGTCAATTGGCTTGGGCAAATACCCGTGCATTGGTATGCGGCCATGTTGAAACGCATATTGCTAGGGATCAGCGACGGAACACATGGAACTTACACGAGGGTCTCGTCTGAGTTTCCTTTGCTTAGTGCAAAAAATGTATTCAACGATGGAATAAGGATAAGCGGTAGCGAAAGCTCCATTTCAGAAGAGGATCATTGTCAGATAGTAGGTTCTGGGTATCCAAGAAAAGGAGATTTGTTAGTAACCAGCGTTGGAACAATTGGGCGATCATTTGTCTATGACAGAGAATACCCCTTGGCATTTCAGAGAAGTGTTTGCTTTATTAGACTTGAATCCAAACAATATCCTCAATTCTACAAGTATGTTGTGGAGTCGAAGGGGTTTCAGGAATACCTCACCAGCGTCGCCAATGTAAGTGCACAAGGTGGCGTCTACATGGGTGAGTTATGTCAAGCTCTTGTGCCGATACTTCCAGAATCAGAACAGAAAACCATCGCTGACTTCCTCGATTGGAAGACAGGACAGATTGATGGATTGATTTCGAAGAAAAAACTGCTCATTGCGAAGCTCAAGGAAAAGCGCATAGCGCTGATCACCCAGGCTGTTACCAAGGGCCTCAACCCCGATGCTCCCATGCGTGACTCCGGCATCCCTTGGCTTGGCGAAGTGCCGGAGCATTGGGAAGTGAGACGGTTGAAGTTCACCGCGATAGAGCCCTTAAGGTATGGCGCTAACGAATCTGCTGAATGTGAGGACACCAATTTCCCCCGTTATATCCGAATCACGGATGTAAGGGAGGATGGATCGCTTCATTCTGATACATTTCGGTCTCTCTTGCCTGAAGTCGCTGAACCCTTTTTGCTTACTGATGGAGATATATTACTCGCGCGTAGTGGTGCTACGGTGGGCAAGAGTTTTCAGTACTCGCCTGACTGGGGGAAAGCCGCGTATGCTGGTTATCTAATCAGATTTCGAGTGGATTCTTCTGTCCTGGTTCCAACATTTGCTTACTACTTTACAAAATCGCAAATTTATTGGGCAAACATTAACTCAACACTAATCCAGTCGACAATTCAAAATTTTAACGCTGAAAAATATGGTTCCATAAATATTCCAGTTCCTCCACTTGGAGAACAAAATGATATTGTCAAAGTCATTTCCCGAAAATGCCTAAAGATTGATTCACTATCACTTGCAGCGCAACAAGTTGTTGACCGCCTCACCGAATACCGCACCGCGCTTATTACTGCTGCAACAACCGGCAAGATTGATGTGTGTAATGTCACAAGCGGAGGCGCTACATAATTATGGCAATCAATGCCGAAGGATATTTCAACGCACTCCGGAGCTACCTCAATACACGTGACTACGAGATTAAATGTTCTCCTGACGGGGATGTGGTGATGAAAGAAGTGATATTTCTTCCGGGCAATAAAAAGAAAGATTTGGAAGTCAAACTTGCTGTTCCTGGCAAGGCTCTAGTAGTCAAACTGGATGTAAAAACAGATAAGAAGGGTAACTACTCTGAACCACTATTCCACTTTCTTGACGACAATGGGATGCCTTGGTCAAAACGCTGTGATTTTGTTGTATTCCATCTCCATCGAAAAAAAATTTATGTTCTCTGTTTCGAGTTCAAATGGGAAACCCTCCCCATAGAGCGCATCATAGCGCAGCTTAATGCAAGTGAATCTTGGTGCCGATCACTGCACAGCATAATAGAACACTATACAACTAAGAAACTGCGGTTGAACCTTACAAAGTATGTACTTTCTGCTCATCCCGATCCGTCACCGTATCTCGATGACGACCATTACCTGCTGAGAGACCATACCATCAGACACTACCATTACGCTGAAATTAAAGGTCTTTCTCTTGACATGGTTGGAAACACAAATGTTGAAAGAATTGGGTAATTCTTATGAAAAAACACACTGAAGCTCGTCTTGAAGATGCCATTGTCGATCACCTGACCGGCCAGGGCGGTTTCAAGTTTGTCGACTACCGCGAAGGCGAAGCCAAGGGTCGCTACGACGCCGAAAAGGCGCTCGACCCGCAGTTGGTTATGGAATTTATCCAGCAGACCCAGGAAAAAGTCTGGAAAAGTTTGCAGGCGATTCACGGCGTAGAAACCGAAAATGTGGTGATCGATCATCTGGTTAAGGAACTGAACACCAAGGGCGTGCTAAAAGTATTGCGACAGGGCTTCAAGTGTTATGGCAAGAAGTTGCGCATAGCGGTTTTCGCGCCGAGCAACCGGATGAACCCTGATACCCTGACGCTCTACAGTAAGAATTTGCTCACCGTAACCCGTCAGCTTTACTATGGGACAAACCATTCAAAGTCGCTGGATATTGTGTTGTTCCTCAATGGCCTACCACTTGTGACGGCAGAACTCAAGAACCCGCTTTCCGGTCAAAACGTCGTGGACGCCAAGAAGCAGTATAAGAAGGACCGCGATCCCAGAGAATTAATCTTCGATTTCACAAAGCGCACCCTGGTACATTTCGCCGTTGATCAAGATACAGTCTTGATGACTACGCGCTTGAGCGGCGATAAAACCCATTTCCTGCCCTTTAACCTCGGCAATAACGGCCATGCGGGTAACCCACCTGCTGCTGACGGTGGTTACCGGACTGCCTATCTCTGGCGCGATGTGTGGCAGCGCGACAGTCTGCTCGACATCCTTGGGCGCTTTATGCATTTACAGGTTTCTGAAAGACGCGTTTTGACGGATCAGGGCATCAAGAAAATCACCAAGGAGACGATGATCTTCCCGCGTTATCATCAGCTCGATAGCGTGCGTAAACTGGTGGCCCACGCCAGGGAAGCGGGACCGGGGCGAAATTACCTGATTCAACATTCTGCCGGGGCGGGAAAATCAAACTCTATTGCCTGGCTCGCATACCGCCTCTCATCATTGCATGACGAAAAGGATAGAAAGGTATTTGATTCGGTGATTGTGGTAACGGATCGCCGCATTCTTGACCAGCAGCTTCAAAATACGATTTACCAATTCGACCATAAACAGGGCGTGGTTAAAAAAATTGATGAAGACACGCGTCAGTTGGTGAAAGCACTTGCCGACGGCACACCCATCGTCATCACGACCTTGCAGAAATTCCCCTTTGTGGCGGAGACCCTGGAAAAACTGCGCGAAGAAACCAACGAAGGCATCGCGATTTCTACTAAGGATAAACAGTTTGCAGTCATTGTGGATGAGGCGCATAGTTCACAATCAGGCGAAGGCGCGATGGAACTTAAGGGTGTGCTCAATGCCGACAAAATCAAAGAAGATGCAGCCGCGTATGCGGCTGATCACGGGCTGGATGAGGATGAAGATGCCGACCAGCTCGCAGGTGTCGTGCGGGAAATGATGCGGCGAGGCAGGCAACCTAATTTGAGTTTCTTTGCGTTTACGTCAACGCCAAAATTTAAGACGAAGAAGGTTTTTGATGAGCCAGGGCCAACAGGTGAGTCGCCATTCCATCTCTACACGATGCGCCAGGCTATAGAAGAAAAGTTTATTCTCGATGTACTCAAGAACTACATCACCTACGAAACCTACTTTCGGATTGTCCAGGTAGGTGATGACGACATACATGTCGAGCGGAAGAAGGCGTCTCGCGCATTGGCTAGGGCGCTTACCCTGCATGCAGTAAACCTTAGGACCAAAACGGAAGTAATGGTCGAGCACTTCCGAACCCATGTAAAACACAAGATCGGCGGCCGGGCCAAGGCTATGGTAGTCACCGATTCGCGTCTCCATGCGGTGCGCTACAAGCTGGCCTTCGATAAATACATCAGCGAAAAGGGCTATACCGATATTAAGACGCTTGTTGCGTTTTCAGGCACGGTATACGACCCAGAGATCAAGGGAAAAAGCTATACCGAAGTATCCATGAATGACGGCATTAAAGAAAGAGAGTTGCCCGAAAAATTTGATAGCCGGGAATACCAGGTGCTGCTTGTAGCTGAGAAATATCAGACCGGTTTCGATCAACCATTGCTGCACACCATGTATGTAGACAAAAAGCTAACGGGCCTCCATGCAGTCCAGACGCTCTCGCGCCTGAACCGCACCTGCCCCGGCAAGGAAGACACCTTTATCCTCGATTTTCGGAATAAACCCGAGGAGATTTACAAAGCCTTTAAGCCCTATTACGAGGATACGCCAACAGAGCCGCTCACCGATGTCCAGCATCTCTATCGACTCGAACACCAGATCGACGAAGCCGGACTGATTTTTGAAGAGGAGATCAAGGCTTTCTGCGCCGTCTATTTCAAACCACGCAGAAAAGAAACGGTCCACGATCACGCCAAAATGAATGGGATTCTCGATCAGGCGGTAGAGCGCTTCAAGGAGCGTCCGGACGAAGAGCAGGAGGAGACAAAAACGCTGTTTGTGAACTTCCGCAACATGTACGGTTTTTTGTCCCAGGTGATCCCCTATCAGGATTCAGACTTGGAAAGACTCTATACCTACTTGCGTTTCCTGCTGACTAAACTCCCGAAACGCGATTCGGAAATGGGCATTCATCTGGAAGACGAAATCGAGCTTCAATATTACCGCCTCCAAAAAATCAGCGAGGGGCAAATCGACTTAACACCAGGAGAAGCTCAAGCGCTTAAAGGCCCATCAGATGTGGGGACCGGTAGTGGTGATGAAGACATTAGACTTTCAGAATTGATCGACATTTTGAATGAACGTTTCGGGACCAACTTCACCCAGGCCGACCAGCTCTTCTTTGATCAAATACAGGAAGAGGCGGTCGAAAGCGAGCCACTTCAAAAAGCTGCGGCAGCAAATTCCAAAGAAGATTTTCGTTATGTCTTTGAGAAAGCTTTCGAAGGTCTGGTAATTGATCGTATGGAAGGCAATGAAGAAATATTTGGAAGGCTCATGAGCGACAAAGATTTTCGCGACCTCGCAGTCGAGCACATTCTTGGCAAGGTTTATAATAAGCTGAAGCAGGATCGTGTTGAGGGAGCGGCATGAAGAATCAGCTTTCGCTTCTGGACTCAATAGGTCAACGGGTTGGAGGAAATCCAGGGACAATACTGATTTTCTGCTGAATATATAGAGGGAGTTTTCACCGAACATAGCTGCCGTCAAAGCGGAAAAGATCATGCGGTATCAGGTAGAAAGCGCATATCAAAGTAGGCCATGATTTCGATACTGAGACTTACAAGAAAATGCATGAGTAGAGAGAAAAGAAGGATCGGATAGGAAATAATTGAAGGAGAATCATGGAATGAGTCAAACCTTTAACATATATTGCGATGAGTCATGTCACCTGGAAAATGATCACCAGCAATCAATGGTTCTCGGTGCTGTCTGGTGTCCTCTTGAAAAAGTCAAAGAAATCAATATGCAGCTTCACCAGATAAAGGCAGGGCACAAAATGAAACCAGGTTTTGAGGTGAAATGGACGAAGGTTTCACCGGGCAAACAAATAATGTATCATGACCTGATTGAATACTTTTTTAGCAATAATGACCTGCACTTCCGGGCGCTGATTATACCTGATAAGTCAAAACTTCAACATGACGCTTTTGATCAGAGCCATGATGACTGGTATTACAAGATGTATTTCGACATGTTAAAAGTGATCTTCGATCCGAACGATCATTATCGGATTTATCTTGATATTAAAGATAGCCGTAGCGCAATTAAGATTTTAAAATTGCACGAAGTTTTGTGTAACAGCCTGTACGATTTTTCCTTTCAGATTATTGAACGGGTACAAACCGTTCACTCCCACGAGGTGGAAATCCTGCAACTGGCGGACCTTCTGATCGGCGCTGTATCTTATGTGAACAGGGGACTGAATACCAGCCAGACTAAACTTGACCTGATCAATCTGATCCGCGAAAGGTCACATTACAGTCTGACAAAAACAACGCTGCTACGGGAGGAAAAATTCAATTTGTTTCGGTGGGAAGCGTCTGAGAGGCAGGCATGATGGGAAAACCTGATTGGCTGCCGGATATGGTTCCCGTCAGCGGGGAGTGGGATAAAATCCTGGCTCGGTTATATGCAATATTCGATGTTGATTTTAAAAAATGCAGGCCTTTTCTGCATAAAATGCCGGTGTGGTGGGATCAGCGGATCGAAAAAGGCGATAAGTACGAGGAAGGTTTCTGGCACCTGATATCGAGAGATGATTGGCAAACGAAAGAACGCCTTTTCGATCCCAGGAGGGCGGAACGGATGCCGTGGTGCTGCCCCATACTTCTCCATGCCGGCGATGCCGCGGTAAAGCTATGGGATTACCAGGAAGGCAAACGTGTGCGAACGTATGTCTGGCTTGAAGATCATGATTATGTGATTGTTTTAGAGAAAAGGCGGCAAAATCGCGGGGAAGTCGCCTTTTTAATTACAGCTTATTACGTCGATGGGCCATCAACTAAAAGATCATTTGAAAGGAAATATGCACAACGAAAGGTATAAAATGCAATCGCCGCCCCTAAGGACGGCGAAGATCTCCTTCTACACATGGCAGATGAGTCGTCTTTAGAATAGATGTTTACAGGGAATTGTCAAGCATTATTTTGCAGCATTATTTTGCAAATAGTGACGCAAAGTGGTCCTATTTGCAAACGAAACATACAGCCAGGACAGAGATTGTTTAATCATAAATTCTATTTATCTCTGTTTTTTCACTTGACATGCTCCTATATAAATGGATAAAAATACCAGCAAATAACAACTAATGCAGGTATATTTATCCATGTCACCAACCATCGAAAAATCGAATACAGCAGCCATACGGCGGGCCAGGGCTCTGCTCCATCCTCGAACGGCAGCATTTCGCGCCGGCGAAGCGCTCAAAGCGGGGATTCATCCTCGGACCCTTTATCAGATGCGTGATCAGGGCGTTATAGAGCGACTGGGGCGTGGTGTGTACCGCTTAACCGATATGCCGTCGCTTGGAAATCCGGATCTGGTAACCGTGGCCATGAAAGTCCCCAAGGGTGTTATTTGTCTCATTTCCGCTCTCTCCTACCATGAGATAACGACCGAGATCCCCCATGAGATTTATCTTGCCCTGCCGAGGGGCGCTGAGCCTCCCCGGCTCGATTATCCGCCGATGCGTGTTTTTTGGTTCAGCGGTCCTGCTTTCGAGGAGGGGATCGAACAGCACGATGTCGATGGCATACCGATGAAAGTTTACAATCCTGAGAAGACCCTGGCCGACTGCTTCAAATACCGGAACAAGATCGGTCTCGATGTCGCCCTCGAGGCTCTGAAGTTCTATCGGCAGAGGAAACGCTTTAGGGTGGATGAACTGATGAACTATGCCCGTGTGTGCCGAGTCGAGAAGATCATGCGCCCCTACGTGGAGGCGTTGCTGTGACAAATCCCCGGCCAAATAATATCGCCGCTTCCGTGCATCGGCGCCTATTGAACATAGCGAAGGAAACGGACCTTGAAAGAGGAGTTACGCAGAAAATCTTTAAATAAGTTTCCTACCCTGCCTTTATGACACAATCCGTTTGCTACTTTTTCAGCAACATTATTATGTTTTCACCACCGACAGGAGTTCGTCGGGTGTCACATTAAGCTGCAATCGCCACTTCCTCAGGAACTTGCCTTCCGCCGGCAGAAGCGGATCGAGCCGGGCGTAAGTATCTGTGAGACTGCCAAGTAGGGTTTCCAGGTGTTCCATGGTGCCGATCTTGTAAAGTTCAAGGAGGTAGCCCAGCCTGCGGATGACGGCGCCAATGTTCATCTTGAGCGCGTACTCAATAAGACGGTCCGTATTCAGATCCTGCCGGCGCATCCAAATCCCTTTGGCTGCTTCCGGGATGCCACCGCAGTACGCGGGCAGGTACAGGCCGTCAATAATGGTTTTTTCCAGGTCGCTGACCTTTACCTGTTCCTGTTTCGTCACCCAGTGATCGACCATACCAAAAAAGTGCTCACTTTTGCAGGTAATGCATTGAAAATTAGTGCCCATGATCTGAAGGGACCGGCGCTTTTCCGGGCTTGTGACATGAACGACAAATTGGGGTTGCGTGACCATCCCGTGAATCTCCATGGCCGTGCCATGGGAAAGGTAATAGTCCTTCCCACCCATCAGCTCGCGCGCAACGATGAGCGGGCTTCCCATATACTCTTTTTCTTTCCCCAGTTCATAGGGCACCAGGATAAACAAACCCGGTTTCAGGCGGGTTGCTACACCTCGGTTGACCAGTTTTCTGAGCAGACTGCGGGAGGTGCCCTCATCAAGACTAAGGATTTTTCGCACATCTTCCAGCCGGAAGACGGGCTTGTTCTCCTCATAAAGCGAGGTAACCAGGTGTGCGGCTTGAGGGCCAAGGGTTTTTAGCGGAGTGTTATGTATTATGTCCATTGTGTGTCCTCTGAGGGCACAATCTGCACTTAAAATATAATATTGTCAATATAAAATTATGTTTCGAGTGCACTTTTAGTCTTATCAAAATACAAAGTGCAGTGAATTCAATATCTTCTTTTTTACCTTCAGAAGCCAGAATTTTTTTTGACGACCGCAAAAAAACCGCTTCTTTTCCGAAACTTTTCCACCCCCTTTATTGTAGTCCATCCGTAACCGTCTGATATCGAGCGGAACAAAGAAAAATCTGATCTGGGGCTGTCCTCTGGGTGAAAGGAGGAGACATGGAAATAGAGGAATCAAGAATGGTCAATGCGGAATCGGTCAGAAAAGAAACACCGGTAACCAGGATTTTGTGCATCGGCAAGATCCGCAAAGGCAAAAAAACCATGATTATTGCCTTTCCCCAGAAAGGAGGAAACGAACATGTCACAGTTTCACAAAGCAGAGAGGAAGAAGGGAAAACTTAGATTGGCCATCGCAGGCCCCGCGGGCGCGGGAAAGACTTACTCGGCCTTGCTGATTGCCTTCGGTATCGGCGGCCGGATCGCCATGATCGACACGGAGAGGGGCTCCGGCGAGCTTTATGATCACTTGGGTCTCTATGACGCCTGCACCATCGACGCGCCCTTCGAGCCCAAGAAGTATGTCGAGGCGATCCTGGCCGCGGAAGAACAGGGCTATGGAACGATTATCATCGACTCATTGTCCCATGCCTGGTCCGGTCAGGGTGGCTTGCTGGACACCCAGGGCCGCATCGCCGACAAGACGGGCAACTCCTGGAGTGCCTGGCGGCAAGTGACGCCGAAGCATAACGAGCTGGTGGATACGATGCTCCAGTCCAAGTGCCACATCATCGCCACCATGCGGAGCAAGATGGAATACACCCAGGTGGAGGAGAACGGCAAGAAGCAGGTCAAAAAGCTCGGCATGGGCCCCATTCAGCGCGACGGCATGGAGTATGAGTTCACCGTCTTCATGGACCTCGATCACAGCCATACCGCTTGTACCACCAAGGACAGAACCACGCTCTTTGACGGCAAGTATTTTGTGCCCGGCAGCGATACAGGGAAACTGCTCCTCAACTGGCTGGAGAACAGCGGGAAGGCTGCGCCGGTTGCCGAAGGAAAGAATGCGCAGGAACAGGCGGCAGGTCAAGCGTTACCCGAGGCAGTCCCGCCTCGCGAGCCGGCAACGCCGCCGACGCAGGGTGAATTTCCCCGCGCTGTAGATCCGCCCAAGTCACGGCGCAAATCTCCCGTCAGGACCGATCTCACCAAGCGCCTCTACACCCGGCTGATTGATTTCAGTCTACCCTGGGACAACTACCAGCTTTACTGCAACAAGCGCTACAGCGTGAACTCCCTGGCGGAACTCACGGACGATCAGTTCCAGGAACAGAACAAGCTCCTGGATTCCCTGAAACGGCCCGAACGCCTGGAGGCATTCCGGGAGGTACTGGGCGGGCTTAATGGTGGCGAATCACAGGGGCAGGCACAAGCGGCTACTGCGGTTCAGTAAACAAAGAGTAGTGGAAGGGCAGGATCCGTCCTGCCCTTCTTTCATGCTCTGCAAGGAAATAAATGGCACGATCACGGATACTGAAGCCTGAATTCTGGAGCGACGAGAAGCTTGCCACGGTGCCGAGGGAGGCGCGTCTTACCTTTGCCGGACTCTGGACCTGTTCCGACGACTACGGCATCACCAAGGGGCACCCGGCCTGGCTCAAGGCGCAGATATTTCCCTATGACGTTGACTTGCCGCTTACGGAGTTCCGGAAGTGGCTTGCCGACCTGGAGCGGATCGGCGTCATTGTCCCCTTTACGGCAGACGGAGAATCTTTCTTCCATATCAGCAACTTTTCTGATCACCAGCGGGTGGATCGGCCCAGCAAGTTGCGTAATCCCGACTGTCCTCCCGACATCCTCGCTAAACACTCGCGAGTGTGTCGCGACTCCCTCGCTACGGACTCGCGAGAGTGCATCGATGAACTGCAAATGTTGACGGATCATGCCCGACGCGATTCCGTCATGCAATATGCCTCCGTCCAACTCGAAGCAAAACGCCGCATCCTGGAGAGGAAAGTAGTCCCCCTGGGGGAAATTAGGGGGAAAGATTCCAGCAAGTAAAACCTAATAAAATCAATAAAAAATGGCGGAAGTGCATGGGAATCGAACCCACCTGGGACGGTTTTAGCGCCCCACACCGGATTTGAAGTCCGAGAGGCCCACCAGTGACCTTGGCACTTCCCCACGATAAAGCGAGGACGAGTTTTTTGCTTAGAGGAAGTCCGGCTGCGCCGTCCATCCCAAAGCGTCATCAAGCATTTGTACTCTGACTATTGTGCCGGCTTTGATTATTTCTGCATTGTCCGCCGGCAGAACAATCAAGCCGTTGGCCTTAACCATCGATCTCAGGATGCCGGATCCCTGCGCACCGGTGGTGGAAACGGTGTATCCCCCGGCGTCGGCCGCTACTACCAAGGCCCTGGTAAAGTGTGTTAACCACGGTCTTTTCGCGATATCTTCCTGCAGGACTGCCGACAGGGTTTTTCGGAAGATGTGGCGTCTGCCTGTCATCTTCAGGATGGCCGGCCTAACAAATTGTTCAAAAGAAATCATCGCGGAGACGGGGTTGCCCGGCAAGCCAAACAGCGGGATATGACCCAGGGTACCGAAAGCAAGGGGTTTTCCAGGCCGCATGGCCACCTTCCAGAAATGCATCTGACTGCCGATTTCCTGCATGATCTCTTTGACCAGATCGTAGTCGCCCACGGAAACGCCACCGGAGGAAACAATAATGTCGGCCCGCATGGCAGCCTGGAACTTGTCAAGGAGCTCCGGGCGGTTATCCTTGGCAATCCCCATCTGCATTATCTGGGCGCCACAGTCCATGGCCAGAGCGGCAAGAGAATAACTATTGCTGTTGATGATCTTCCATGGTGAAGGAGATTCATCGATATCCACGAGCTCATCGCCCGTCGCCAGCACAGCGACGAGCGGCCGCTGGTGAACGCTGAGGACGGAACGTCCCAGGGAAGCCAGCATCCCGGCTGCCGCCGGCCTGATGATGCTGCCCTTTTGCAAGACTACTTCGCCCTTCCGCACATCTTCCCCGGCTCGCCGGATGTCCTGCCCCGCCGCGGCGGCGGCTTTAATCCGGACCTTCGTGCCATCCTTTGCCGTATCTTCCACCTTCACGACGGCATCGGCGCCCTCCGGCAGGGGAGCGCCCGTCATGATTCTGGCGGCCTGACCTGCCAGGAGGCTTTTTTGGGGAATCGCGCCTGCGGGAATATCTTCAATTACCTCCAGAACAACTTCGTGCTCTGCGGCGGCACCGACCGTATCCTCCCAGCGCACCGCGTAACCGTCCATGGCAGAATTATCTTTCGGGGGGATATTGCAGCCGGCCACCACGTCCTCACCCAAAACCCTGCCCAGGGCGGCAAGCATATTGACCCTTTCCAATCCCAGCGGTTTAATGCGCTGCAGTATCTGTTCCAAAGCTGCTTCTACGGTAATCATGTTCCCCTAAATGTCGGCTAACCCTTCAGGTAAGGCGTCATTGCCGCTTCCAGTTGTTGTCGCTGCCTTTTCAGTTCTTCTTCACTTTCCATGTTAACAGGTTGAATCATCTCCCCATAGCGCAACGTGACGCGGGAAAAGGGTTTCGGAACCATGCATCTGTCCCAGCTTCTGAGGTACCACGCCCTATCAACGGAAATGCCCAGGGGCACCAACACGGCGCCGGTGGTTTGGGCAAGGTGGACGACGCCGTCTTTTACTTTGCCCATAGGACCTTGCGGTCCGTCGAGGATATGCACGGCACAACCTGTTTCTCTTACCCTGCGAATCATCTCCTTCAATGCCTTGCCGCCGCCATGGGAGGAAGAGCCGCGCACGGCCACCCAGCCGATACTTTCCATGAAGCGGGCTACTAGCTCTCCATCCCAGCTTTGACTGATCATGACACTGGGGTGCAGGCAACTATAATTCCCGGCCTGTCTGATGGCGGCAAATAATTGCTGATGCCAGAGGCATATCAGGACTTTTCCCCCGGCTTGGAGATGTGTCATCCATGGTTCCTCATTTTCCACTTTGAGGCCTAACGTTCGGAAATAGGCTTTGAACAATCGGCAAATTAGCGCGATTGCCAAGGGGGAAGCGAGAAGTGCTTTGCTTTTTTTACTCATAAGAATCTGCTTAATCCCTTAAATCCAAGTCCCTATTGGCTTTTTTCCTACACAGCAGCGGCATCTTTGTCAACAGGAATGTTCCCTTGCACCGGGAACTATCCGGGTAAAACTGCTGCCAGGGCGGGCTTTCGATTGCTTTTTTTTTAGCGAAAAGGTAGAAAACAACGGCGTTTAAGCATCCGTCCTAAATCGTAAAAGTAATGGCGACGTCTCGCAAGCCGGACAGCCAGGCACGATGACTTGGCAGGGGAGAAAATCATGGAAAGAGGATACGTGCAGGTGTATACGGGGGATGGCAAGGGCAAAACCACGGCTGTCCTGGGTTTGGCGGTGCGGGCCGCTGGGGCGGGCCTGAAGGTGTTTATCGCACAATTTGTGAAGGGCGCTGAGTACAGCGAAATCAAAGCCCTCCAACGGTTTACTGATTTGATTACTCTAGAGCAGTATGGTCGGGGGTGCTTCATCCATCAGAAAGCCGCCGAAGAAGACATAAGGCTTGCCACGGCGGGGCTGGAAGAGGTGGAAAATATAATGTTAAGTGGCGAATATCAAATGATTATTCTTGACGAGGTAAACATCGCCACACATTTTACCCTCTTTCCGGTGGAAAGGGTGCTGGAACTGATCGGAAAAAAACCCGTCGGCGTGGAACTCGTTCTGACCGGCAGGCGGGCTGATCCCCGGGTGATCGAGGCTGCCGATCTTGTTACGGAAATGCGGGAGATAAAACACTATTATCAACAGGGCGTGGCGGCAAGAGAAGGCATAGAAAAATGATGCAACTCGAAGACCTTCAACCTAATGCCGCCGTGCGCGGCCTTCTTCCGGATTGCCTCGTCACGGTTGTCAGCGTTCAGTGGTTTGGCTCCGAGGCCCTCGAACTTACCTACAAGACGCCCGCCGGTAAGGCAGCAAACGAGCTTATCTATCGCCACGACGAACCACGCCTTGAGCTCGTGGAGCAAGGCCGCCCCTGGAGTTTTGACGGCGACGGCTCCCTGTTTCGCCTGGTCTCGGAAGCACATCGCATCCGCCTTGCACACCTGTTCGATCCGGTGCTCGCTGTCCATACTTCGATTGTTGACCCGCTGCCGCACCAGATCACGGCGGTCTATGAGGCCATGCTGCCGAGGCAACCATTGCGCTTCCTGCTTGCCGACGATCCCGGCGCCGGCAAGACGATCATGGCGGGTCTGCTCATAAAAGAGCTGATCGCCCGTGGGGATCTACAACGATGTTTGATCGTCTGCCCGGGCAGCCTCGCCGAGCAGTGGCAGGACGAGCTTTTCCGCCGTTTTCATCTGCCCTTTGAGATTCTCACCAACGACAAGCTTGAATCGGCGCGCACCGGGAACTGGTTCCTTGAAACCAACTTAGTCATTGCCCGGCTTGACAAGCTTTCTCGTAATGAGGACGTTCAACTAAAGCTCCAGACGCCTGATTGCCGCTGGGATCTTGTGGTCTGTGACGAGGCGCACAAGATGTCGGCCACGGTTTTCGGCACCGAGACGAAGTACACCAAGCGCTACCGACTTGGCCAACTTCTCTCAACCCTTACGCGGCACTTCCTGCTCATGACGGCGACGCCTCACAACGGTAAGGAGGCAGACTTTCAGCTCTTCATGGCGCTTCTCGACGGCGACCGTTTCGAGGGTCGCTTCCGCGACGGGGTGCACGTGGCCGACGTCTCGGACCTGATGCGCCGGATGGTGAAGGAAAATCTGCTCAAGTTCGATGGTACGCCACTGTTCCCGGAGCGCATCGCTTACACCGTACCGTACAAGCTCTCGGAAGCCGAAGCCCAACTCTACAAGGCCGTCACCGACTACGTGCGTGAGGAGTTCAACCGTGCCGAAGCGCTTGCGAATGATAAGCGTGCCGGCACTGTCGGCTTCGCGCTCACCATTCTGCAGCGACGACTCGCTTCCTCGCCCGAGGCGATCTACCAATCGCTGCGGCGCCGTCGCGAACGGCTGGAAAGCCGCCTGCGCGAGCTGGAAGTGCTCCAGCGCGGCGGCCAGACCTCTCCAGTAATTGCGCCCGACCTTCCGGCACTGGATGCCGAGGACGTCGAGGATCTCGAAGATGCGCCGGACAATGAGGTTGCGGCCGCCGAGGAGGAAATCCTCGATCAGGCGACAGCGGCGCGCACCATCGCCGAGTTGAAAGCGGAGATAGAGACCCTGAAGGGCCTGGAGTCGCTGGCGCTTACGGTCCGCCGCAGTGGGACGGACACCAAATGGTGTGAACTGTCCAATCTTTTAAACGTGATCTTCACCCCGGTGGGTATCTCCGGCTGTGTGGCCGAAGCGGTCAAACCTTACGGTTCCGGTCTGATCCCCCCGCCCGTACCATCGCCACACCAGAAGCTCGTTCTCTTCACCGAGCATCGCGACACCCTGAATTATCTTGAGTCCCGCATTACCACACTGCTTGGCCGTAACGAGGCCGTGGTCATCCTCCACGGCGGTATGGGCCGCGAAGAGCGCTTGAAGGCACAGGAGTCCTTAAAGCACGATCCCGAAGTGCAGGTGTTGCTGGCCACGGATGCCGCCGGGGAAGGCATTAACCTCCAGCGCGCCCACTTGATGGTGAACTATGATCTCCCGTGGAACCCCAATCGCATCGAACAGCGTTTTGGCCGGATCCATCGTATCGGCCAGACCGAAGTCTGCCACCTCTGGAACTTGGTGGCCGAAGAAACTCGCGAAGGCGACGTTTATCGCAAACTCCTGGAGAAGTTGGAGCAGGCCCGTCAGACCCTCGGCGGTCAGGTATTCGATGTGCTCGGCAAGCTCCAGTTCGAAGGCAAGTCATTGCGCGATCTTTTGATCGAGGCCATCCGTTACGGCGAACGCGATGAGGTTAAAGCCTACCTGAACACCGTTATCGACCAGGCCTTGAATCGCGACCAGCTCCAAGACCTCCTCGAAGATCACGCTCTGGCCCACAATGCCATGGACGCAAGCCGTGTCCACCGCATCCGGGAAGAGATGGAACGAGCCGAGGCCCGGCGTCTTCAGCCACACTATATCGAGTCTTTTTTCCTCGAAGCCTTCCGCACTTTGGGGGGATCGACCAAACAACGTGAGCCGCGCCGCTACGAGATTACCCATGTCCCGGCGCCGGTACGCAACCGCGACCGCCTGATCGGTATCGGCGAGCCGGTATTGCCGCGGTATGAACGCATTGCCTTTGAGAAATTACTGGTAGCGCCTCAAGGACAGCCGCTGGCCGCCTTCGTCTGCCCCGGTCATCCGCTGCTTGACTCGGTCATCGACCTTACTCTGGAGCGTCACCGCGATCTCTTGAAACGTGGTACCATGCTCGTGGACGAAGGTGACTCCGGTACCCAACCGCGCGTGATGTTCTATCTGGAGCATGCGCTCCAGGATGCCAGCCTGACGCGCTCGGGAGAGCGGCGCGTCGTCTCCAGGCGGATGCTCTATGTCGAGCTCGACGCCGCCGGCGCCACGCGCCATGTGAATTATGCCCCTTATCTCGATTACCGCCCACTGGCCAAGGGTGAGCCAAGTTTTGCAGCAATCCTCGACCGGCCCGAGTGCGCCTGGATTACCCGCGAGCTGGAGAAGCAGGCTCAGGGCTACGCGGTAGTGAACGTCGTACCGGAACACCTGGCGGAGGTGCGTGTTCCCAAGCTCGCACTGATTGCCAAGACCGAAGCGGCAGTAAAGGAGCGGCTCACCAAAGAGATCACCTACTGGGACCATCGCGCCGAAGAACTCAAACTGCAGGAGCAGGCCGGTAAGCTTAATGCAAGGCTCAATTCGGGTGAGGCCCGTAAGCGGGCTGATCTGCTCCAGGGGCGGTTGCAAAAGCGGCTTGATGACTTGAAGCTCGAAGCCCAGATATCACCGTTACCGCCGGTGGTGTTGGGCGGTATGCTGGTGGTGCCCAAAGGCCTGCTCATGGCCATGACGGGCCAAGCGGCGGCGGTTTTTACAACGCCTGCCGATACACAGGCCAGTGCGGCGCGGGCGCGCGCCATCGTCATGGAGATTGAGCGCCGCCTCGGCTTTGAACCAACGGATCGCGAATTCGAGAAACTCGGCTACGATGTCGAAAGCCGTGTGGCGGGTACCGGCAAGTTGCGCTTCCTGGAGGTGAAGGGACGTGTGACGGGTGCGCCGACGATCACGGTCACCCGCAACGAAATCCTCTACTCCCTCAACAAGCCCGAGGACTTCATTCTCGCCATCGTGGAATTCCTCGATAGCGACTCCCACCGAGTCCACTACATAAGGCAGCCTTTCCAACGCGAACCGGACTTCGGTGTGACAAGCGTCAACTACGATTTCGCTGAACTGTTGGCCAGGGCGGGAGCACCGTCGTAAAATTTACAAATGTACCAGTGAATGGATATCATGCACGGCATGAATGAAAATACGTTTTCCCGACACATGGTGGCCGCATAGGCCAGGTGGTTGCACATGACGACTGCCTTGATAATTCTTGACAAGGAGCGGTAATATCCTTACACTAATAGTAAGGATAATTACTCCTTACTAAGAGGTGAGCCATGATAACCGCCAGAGTAACATCCAAAGGGCAAGTTACTATTCCTAAGGAAATCAGAGAGAAACTGGGGGTGCATCCGGGGGAGGACGTGGGTTTTGAAGAACGGGACAACCTGCTGGTCATCAGCAAGGTGGTAACCAAATCCCCCTTCGACAAATGGGTGGGCAAGCTGAAACATCTGGAAGGGCAGCGAAGCGACGACCTGGTGCGGGAGGCCCGCGGGCATGATAACAGCCGTTGACACGAACATTATCCTTGATGTCCTGATTCCGGGGGAACCTTTTGGAGAGTCCTCCAAGGAGCTCCTGGACCGCCATTTATCAATGGGAAACCTGATCCTTTGCGAGGTGGTTTTTGCCGAACTGGCGGCCCGATTTACCTCCGAAGAGGAACTGGCATCGTTTCTCGCCGACACCAGGATGGGGCTTGTCTATTCCAATGAGAAGTCGCTCTATACGGCGGGTTCAAGATGGGCGGAATACGCAAGGAAAAGCGCGAAGAACAGGTTTTCATGCGGCAAATGCGGCCATTCCTTTGAAGCAACCTGCCCCCAGTGCCAGGCGGCCCTGACGAGGCGGCTCCATGTTCTGGCCGATTTTCTAATCGGCGCCCATGCCCTTGTCCAAGCCGACTGTATTCTTTCTCGGGATCTTGGCGTGTATAAAACCTATTTCAGCGACCTGAAGGTAATCGATACAATATGAACGATTCCCGGATTACAACGAAACTCTGTGTTTTTGTCAGCTCGGTCCAAAAGGAACTTGAGGATGAGCGTCTTATCGTCCAGAACCTGGTCAATACCGACGCTTTCCTGTCGGCTTACTGCACGCCTGTACTCTATGAATTGGAACCGGCGTCCCCGGATAAGGCGCTGGAGGGATGCCTGCAATCGCTCGACGGCTGCCAGGTTTATCTACTCATAATAGGTATTGAGTACGGCACGCCGGTGGGTGGGCTGTCGATCACCCATGCCGAGTACCATCGAGCGAAGAAGAGGAAACTTCCCATTCTTGCTTTCATCAAGGGCGACCGGAGCGTAAAGAGGGATAACGGGACATTGAAGCTTCTTGCTGAACTCGATGCAGACGGGCCGAAGTACAAGCGTTTCGGCAATGTCATCGAACTCCAGAAGGAAGTCCGTGCCGCCTTGGTGAAGCTTCTGGCCGACAAATTCGGCATCGCCCCGTCCAGCGACGAGGATAAGATCGCCCAGCAGACCATTGAAGCCACTTCTTCGTTCGAATCGCAGCCGCTTGCTCGTCTCCGTTGGCAGGATCTTGACCACGAGGTGCTACGCAGATTGATTGCCGCAGCCGAGAATCGAGACGCGGGTAGTCTTTCCGAGGCGGATCTCTTATCCGGCGCCTCTGCTCGCGGCCTTGCCTGGCGCGACCAGGGCACAGGCGAAACCTACGCCACGGCTGCCGGCATCGTTCTCCTTGCCAAAGATCCCTCGATGGTGTTCCCCCATTGCCGCATCCTCGCCGATGCCTACCGGAGTACTGAACCGGACGGCGATCCGCGAGACCACGAGGACATCCGATCGCCCATGCCGTTGGCGATCGATCGCGCCATCGCCTTCATCGATCGTAATACACGCCACCCGATGCGTATCGTCGGGCTCGAACGCCTGCGTCTCGACGAGTACCCTGTCGATGGTCTGCGCGAGGCACTGGTCAATGCGGTGGCGCACCGCCAGTACGAGGACGCCGGTCGTAAGATTATCCTCGAAATCTTCGCTGATCGAGTCACCCTCTTGAGCCCCGGTCTTCCCCCTCGACCGCTCACGCTCGCCAACCTGCGCAAGGGAAAATACCGCCCCTGTTCGCGAAACCCTGTCCTGGCCCAGTGTCTGTCATACTTTCACCGAATAGAGGAACGTGGCAGCGGCTTCCGCCGGATGCACGACCAGATGCTCGACCACGGGCTCGATCCGCCGCTCCTCGGCACCGATATGGGTTATTTCCAGATTACATTCCCCGGTCCGGGTGATAACATCGAGCGCCTGCGGATGCCGGAGAAGCGCCGTTTGGTGACCCGGGCGGTCGAGGCGCAGTTGAACGAACGACAGAAGGCTATGGTGGCAATCCTGGTTCGGGGAGAGGCTCTAACAAGTCGCCGTTGTGAAGAGGAATTTCATATCACCCGTGACACGACAAGTCGTGATTTCATGTTGTTGGTTAAGCTGGGTCTGGCGGTCAAAGAAGGCAAGGGGCGATCAATCCGGTATGTGCTTCCAGTGAAAACGTAATCGTCAGATAATCGTCAGGTAAAAATGCGTAATCGTCAGATGGATGACGCCGAAATTTGTGGAATTAATCGTCAGATAATTGACCGATGAATAACGCTAATCGTCAGATTTTCGACCGGAGTTATAAGGTAAGATCATGAATTACAAGAAAAAACTCATCGAAGTTGCCCTGCCGCTGGATGCTATCAATAAGGCTTCGGCACGGGAGAAGTCTATTCGCCACGGACATCCCTCCACCTTGCACCTTTGGTGGGCGCGGCGGCCACTGGCGGCGGCGCGGGCGGTGATCTTTTCGCAGATGGTGGACGATCCGTCCGGTTATACGGAAACTTTGTTGAGCGATCCCAACAAGAAACGGGCGGCAACCAGAGAACTCGGGAAGCGGAAAAGCATCTGGGAGATACGCAAGACTCAATATGAGGAGGCTCAGCGCCAAGGTGATGCGTCCATCTTTGCGCCAGGGCCTGAGCCAACACTTGATGAATGCATTGCCGATATTGAACGGGAACGATTGTTCCGTATCATCGAGGATTTGGTCCTGTGGGAGAATACGACCAATGAGAAGGTATTGCAGCAGGCGAGGGACGAAATCTGGCAGAGCTGGCGCAGGACGTGCGCTGAGAATGCCGATCATCCACGGGCAACGGAACTGTTCGACCGACACAAGCTGCCCGCCTTTCACGACCCCTTTGCCGGCGGCGGGTCTTTGCCTCTGGAAGCGCAGCGGCTGGGTCTGGAGGCGTATGCGAGCGACCTGAACCCCGTGGCGGTGCTGATCAACAAGGCGATGATCGAGATTCCACCGAAGTTCGCCGGTAGGCCGCCGGTGAACCCCGAAAGCAATCCTGGGAGCGCCGGCGTCTCGCCGGTAAAAGGCTGGTATTCAAGACGCTATCTGCCGCATGTGGACTTGCCGGGGCTCCTGCAGGCCATCACCTTCCGGCTTGACGATTCGTTGCCGAAGGAAGTTTTTGAACGCCTTGCGCAAGATGCGGTAGACGATGCAGTGGAACGAAAACGCATCGAAGCGGTTTTGAACGCAGGACATGGTGAATGCTGGCTTCAGCGCCACGAGATCGCGGAAATCGTTGAAAACGCATTGTTTCATTTCGATGGGCAACGCTACCGTCTGATCGCGTGGTGCGTCATGCCGAATCATGTTCACGTGTTGATCGAAGCCTGGGAGCGCTGGCCTCTGGCCGGCGTTATTCAAAGCTGGAAATCGTTCACGGCGAAAGCCATCAATCGAAACCTCGGGCGAGGTGGAGAAGTCTGGCAACGGGAGTACTTCGACCGCTACATTCGTGATGACAGGCACTTGCAGGCGACCATTGAGTACATTGAGAACAACCCCGTGGCGGCAGGGCTTGCGCCAAGTCCGGAAAGCTGGCAATTTTCGAGTGCTTCTCAAAGGAAGAAAAAAGCCGGCGGGACGCCGGCGCTCCCAGGGATACGCGAATGGAAGGGCGCCCAGGGGCTCGCCGAGGATGTGCGCTATTATGGAAAATGGATGCGCGATGAGGCGGAGAAGCGCATCGGGCACCTCTACCCCAAGATCGAGGTCACGGCGGAGATGGTGGCTGGGAGCGCCGGCGTCTCGCCGGCTCGTCCGGACCTCAAGCCCTACATGGGTCGGAAGCTAACCGTCATCGCCTGGCTCTGGGCTCGCACGGTGAAGAGTCCGAACCCGGCCTTTGCCAATGTGGACGTACCGCTTGCCTCCACCTTCATGCTCTCTACCAAGGCGGGAAAGGAAGCCTACATCGAGCCCATAATTACTCCCTCCCCACTCGCGGGGGAGGGCGGGGGTGGGGGGGAACCAGGCTACCGCTTCACGGTGAAGGTGGGCAAGCCAAAGGATGCTGAAGCGGCGAAGAACGGCACAAAACTGACACGAGCGAATTTCCTGTGCCTTATGTCGGGAGCGCCAATTTCGGGTGACTATATCAAGGCGGAGGGGAAGGTCGGGCGGATGGGTGCCCGGCTGATGGCGATTGTGGCCGAAGACGTCCGTGGGCGCGTCTACCTGTCGCCGACTGAGGTGATGGAGGCCGTCGCACTAAAGGCAAAGCCAGAGTGGAAGCCGGATGTCGTAATCTCCGGCAGCACGCAGTATCTTGGTGTGAAGCCCTACGGTATGGAGCAGTTCTCGCAGCTCTTTACCAACCGCCAGCTCGTTGCGCTGACAACCTTCTCAGACCTGGTGCAGGAGGCACGCGAGCAGGTAAAGCGCAGCGCCATGACTGCGGGCCTTCCCGATGATGGCAAACTCCTCGATGCCGGTGGCAACGGTGCTACCGCTTACGCCGATGCGGTGGGAACATATTTGGCGTTTGCGGTGGACAAGGGTGCGAACTATTGGTCGGCAGTTTGCGCTTGGCACACCGGGGCGGAGAAGATGGTCTCGACATTCGGTCGCCAAGCCATCCCGATGGTTTGGGACTACACAGAGGCAAACCCATTCAGCGATTCGTCCGGCAACGTGCTGCTTGGAATTGAGCAGGCATCAAAGATGATTCAAGCTCTTGGCATTGGGGTGGCTGGCGCAGCCTCACAAGCAGACGCTGCGAACCAGTCAACTAGTGCCAATAAGGTGGTGTCTACCGACCCGCTTTACTTCGACAATGTTCCTTACGCAGATCTTTCGGATTTCTTCTACGTCTGGCTGCGTCGCTCACTGAAACCGGTCTTTCCCAACCTCTTCGCAACGGTGGCTGTACCCAAGGCCGAGGAGCTGGTTGCCTTCGCGTATCGTCACGATGGGAAGACCGGCGCTGAGGCGTTCTTTCTCGGTGGCATGACACAGGCGATGCATTGCCTCGCCGAACAGGTGCACCCCGCCTTTCCGGTCACCATCTACTATGCCTTCCGACAATCCGAAACTGATAGTGAAGCAGGCACCGCCAGCACCGGCTGGGATACCTTTCTATATGCGGTGATTCGCGCCGGTTTCGGAATTAGCGGAACTTGGCCAATGCGGACGGAGTATACCGGTAATCTCAAGACCAAGCGCAATGCCCTTGCCTCAAGCATCATCCTTGTCTGCCGTAAACGCGCCGCCGATGCTCCCACCATCACACGTCGCGAGTTCGTCACCGCGCTTAAAATTGAGCTGCCTTTAGCGCTCGCCCACCTCCAACGCGGCAACATCGCTCCGGTGGACCTGGCGCAGGCGGCAATTGGTCCGGGCATGGCGATCTATACCCGCTATGCCCGGGTGCTTGATGCTGAGGGTAAGCCACTCACCGTGCGCGAGGCGCTGGCCCTCATCAACCAGACCCTCGATGAGGCTCTCGCCGAACAAGAGGGTGACTTCGATGCCGACAGCCGCTGGGCGCTGACCTGGTTTGAGCAGTCTGGCTTCGCCGAGGGTGAATACGGCATGGCCGAACAACTTTCCAAGTCCAAGAACACAAGTGTCGCCGGTATGGTCGAAGCAGGCATCCTGGCCTCCAGCCACGGCAAAGTGCGACTACTCCAGCCTAACGAACTACCAGCGGACTGGGACCCGACAGCAGACAAACGCCTGACGGCCTGGGAAGGTGTACATCACCTCATTCGTGCTCTTGAGTCCGGCGGCGAAGGTGCGGCGGCGGTACTCGTCGCAAAGCTGGGAGTCAAGGCCGAGATCGCCCGCGAGCTGGCCTACCGGCTCTACACGCTTTGCGAACGTAAGAAGCGCGCCGCGGAGGCGCTATCCTACAACGGCCTTGTGCAGAGCTGGCCGGAAATCACCCGGCTGTCCCGCGAGGGCGACAAACCACGTCCTGCAACGCCCACGCTATTTGATGAAATTGAGGAGTAAAAGATTATGGAAAAAATGCAGATACAGAGCATGCAAATTGAGAGCATTGATATACGGAATTACCGCCTGTTCAAGCAAGCTTCTCTTGCCAAACTGCCGCGGATGGCGGTGCTGGTTGGTGAGAATGGCGCGGGGAAATCCACTCTGTTCGATGTCTTTTCTTTCGTCAAGGATGCCCTCGCGCAGAATGTGGCAAAGGCTGTTTCCAAGCGGGGCGGATTCAAGGAGCTCGTCAGCCGGGGAGGGGATGGTCCCATTTCCATTACCCTGAAGTTCCGTGAGACGGGTGGGCGTCTGGCCACCTACGAACTGTCGGTGGCGTCGGAAAAGGGCAATATTGTGGTGGATCGGGAGGTGCTCAAATTCCGTCGTGGTCAGAGGGGGCAACCCTGGCATTTCGTTGATTTTTCCCGAGGTCGGGGTACTGCCATTACCAATGAGGCAATGTATGGAGAACCCGGCGCAAAACAAGAGCGCAAGGAACACGTTCTGGATGATCCAACGGTTCTGGCCATCAAGGGATTGGGACAATTCAAGGAATTCCGTGTCATATCCGAGTTTCGCAATCTCATCGAAAACTGGCATATCACGGACTTTCACATCGCCGATGCCCGCCCCAGTGCGGAAGAGGGCTATGCTGAACACTTGTCAACCCGTGGCGATAATGTGGCGCAGGTGGCGCAATTCCTCTACGACCACCATCAAGACCGCTTCGCAGATATCCTCGATGCCATGAAACGGCGCATTCCCGGTATAGAGAAGGTTGAAGCGAAGCCTACCGAAGATGGCCGCTTAGTGCTAAGATTCAAAGACGGTGCGTTTCTTGATCCCTTCATTGCCCGCTATGTATCGGATGGCACCATCAAGATGTTTGCTTACTTAGTGCTGCTTCACGATCCCAAACCTTTTCCCTTGCTGGCTGTCAAAGAGCCGGAAAACCAGCTTTACCCGGAGTTACTGCAAGAACTGGCCGAGGAGTTCCGAGACTATGCCCGGCGAGGCGGCCAGGTTTTTGTTTCCACTCATTCGCCGGAGTTTCTCAACGGTTTGAACCTCGACGAAATCTACTGGCTGACGAAAAAAGATGGATATTCGACCATATATCGCGGGGCAGATAGTGAAGTCTTGAAACGACTGATTGCCGAAGGAGATTTCCCTGGCGCCCTCTGGCGACAAGGGGTCTTCAAGGGGGCATGGGAGATATGAAGAAGGTCATATTTCTTCTGGAGGAACCTTCGATGAAGGAATTTCTCGAAAGGTTCCTGCCCCGGCTCTCGCCCGGACTTGATTTCCTCTGCATCACTCATGAAGGCAAACAGGATCTGGAAAAGAGTATTCCTCGTAAACTCCGGGCATTTCAGCAGGAGCTTTTTGTGATTGTCCGCGATAACGATAGTGCCGATTGTCTTGCAATTAAGGCAAGATTGCAGCGTATCTGCAAGCGTGAAGGTCAATCTGATGCCCTGATTCGCATTGCCTGCCAGGAGCTGGAGGCGTGGTACTTGGGCGCGCTGACGGTACTGGCAGATGTCTATGCCCGCCCACAGTTGGCAGAATTGGGTCGCAAGGAAAAATACCGCAATCCGGATCGCCTGGGCAGTCCTTCTTCCGAGCTCGTCAAATTGGTGCCTGAGTTCAGGAAGCTGGAGGGCGCTCGCCGGATGGGCGCAGCAATGCCGCTCATTGAATCCCTGAACCGCTCAAAGAGCTTCCGTGTGTTTGTAGAGGGTGTTCGCCGGATTATTTAAAGTTCCTCTTGTTGGTGGAGAGAATCTGTCATTGAAAAAAGTATTGATTGAACAAAATCCGTCCTGACCAGAAGGACACTTTCGGTTTGCCCCGTGAGGCGCCGGCGGATATTCTGGTCTAACCGGCCTATGTCTGGCTTTTGACACCCACAGAATCGTCATAAAGAAAAGGAGTAAGAGCTCATGGCTACCACCAACCACGAAAGAGTCGGCAAGGCCCTGGAACTCCTGAAGAATGGCCTTAGCCCCTTTGTCGAACGCGAGTTCAAGAACATCTACAAGGATGGCGCTTCCGCCAAGATAGAGCGGTTTATCGGCGATGATCGGTTGAATGCGAAGAAACCGATCGTGGAATGGGATGCTTCCGTGCTGATGAAATTGATGTGGGAATCCTGGAACGATGTCTTCCGCCAGACCCTCGGGCATACCGAACGGAGTCTGGTGAGCGAACTGCGCGACTACCGCAACAAATGGGCCCACCAGGAGTCTTTCTCCGGCGACGACACCTATCGCGCCCTTGATTCCGCGGGGAGACTCCTGACCGCCGTCTCGGCGTCTGAGGCCGATGAGATCGAGAAGATGAGAATGGAGCTGCTGCGCCTGCGTTTTGACGAACAGGTTAGAAGCGAGAAGCGCAAAAGCGCCGGTGTGGCAATCGAAAGCGCAGTGTCAGGTAATCTCAAACCCTGGCGTGAGGTGGTCACGCCACACAAGGATGTGGCCAGCGGCCGCTACCAGCAGGCGGAGTTTGCCGCCGATCTCTGGCAGGTGCGTATGGGCGAAGGCACCGATGAATACCGGGATCCAGTGGAATTTTTCCGCCGCACCTATCTTACCGAGAGCTTGAAAAGAATGCTCGTCGGCGCGGTGCAGCGCTTGGCCGGGCAAGGCGGAGATCCGGTAGTGCAGCTCCAGACCAACTTCGGCGGCGGCAAGACGCACTCTATGCTGGCGCTCTTTCATCTGTTCTCCGGTATCGCACCCACGGACCTCGCCGGTGTAGATGCGGTCATGCAGGAGGCGGGGGCGACGACGCTGCCGTCCGTCCGCCGCGCCGTCCTCGTGGGCAACAAAATCTCTCCCGGCAATCCTACCACCAAGCCCGACGGCACTGTGGTGCGCACCCTATGGGGCGAGTTGGCTTGGCAGTTGGGACATGCAGCCGGAGGGGCAAGTGAAGCGAAGCGGGCTTTCAGTCGCCTCGCCGCGGATGACGAAAAGGCCACCAGTCCCGGTGATGTCCTGCGCGAACTGTTTGTGGAATATGGGCCATGCCTGGTCCTGATTGATGAATGGGTAGCCTATGCGCGCCAGCTCCATGACCAGAGCGATCTACCCGCAGGCGGTTTTGAGACGCAATTCACCTTTGCCCAGGTTCTGACGGAGTCGGCGAAACTCGCCAAGAACTGCCTGCTCGTAATCAGTCTGCCGGCATCGGATACGACGGGTTCGCCCCATGCACAGACGGATGATGTGGAGGTGGGCGGCCAGCGCGGTCGCGAAGCGCTCGACCGACTGAGAAATGTCGTTGGACGGGTGGAATCGTCATGGCGGCCGGCCAGCGCCGAGGAAGGTTTTGAGATCGTGCGGCGAAGGCTCTTTGAACCGCTGGCTGATGCCGCACAGTTCAAGGATCGTGATGTAGTGGCGCGAGCCTTTGCAGACTTTTACCGAACGCAGCAGGCGGAGTTTCCACCCGATTGCCGCGATGCCGACTACGAAAAACGCATCAAAGCGGCCTACCCCATTCACCCAGAGATCTTCGACCGGCTCTACAACGACTGGTCCACGCTGGTGAAGTTCCAACGCACCCGGGGTGTACTGCGGTTGATGGCAGCCGTGATCCATAGCCTTTGGGAGAAGGGCGATAAAAACCCGCTCATCATGCCGGCCAATATCGCGATTGACGATCCGCGCGTTCAGTTCGAGCTCACACGCTACCTCTCGGACAACTGGGTGCCGGTCATTGAAAAGGACGTGGACGGACCAAGCTCGCTGCCGCTCAGTATCGACCGCGACTTACCAGGAACTCTCGGTAAATTCGCGGCCTGCCGGCGCGTGGCCCGTACCATCTACCTGGGTTCGGCGCCCCTCATGAAGGCCGCCCATCGAGGAATTGAGGACCGGCAGGTGAAGCTCGGCTGCGTGATGCCGGGCGAGTCTCCCTCAGTTTTTGGAGATGCCCTGCGGCGTTTGGCCGGTGCGGCCACCTACCTCTACCAGGATGGCCCGCGCTATTGGTACTCGACCCAGCCTACCGTCACCAAGCTGGCGGAGGACCGTGCCGAGCAGCTCAAGCGCGAACCGGATAAAGTGATGCACGAGCTTGATGGGCGTTTACGCAAGGACCTGGAGCGCAAGGGCGACTTCAGCCGCATTCATCCCCTGCCGCAGTCGGGGCAGGATGTGCCAGATGATCTTGACGCGCGGCTGGTGGTGCTCGGGATCAATCATCCCTATGGCAAGGAACCGGGAAGCGCCGCCGAGATCGCCGCCAAAGCGATTCTTGAGTTGCGGGGTAGCACCCCCCGCCACTATCGCAACACCCTCGTCTTTCTTGCCGCCGATAAGAGCCGGCTGCAAGACCTCGACGAGGCGACACGGAAGTATCTGGCCTGGGAATCCATCCTCGCCGAGAAGGGGGAAAAGGGGCTGAATCTCGATCCGCAACAGGTGAAGCAGGCAGAAACCCAGAAGACCACTGCTGATGGAATCATTACAGCCCGCCTACCGGAGACGTATCAGTGGTTGCTAGCGCCCGTGCAGACAACGCCGCAAGCTGCAATTGAATGGCAGGCCATGCGTCTTTCGGGACAGGATGCACTGGCTTTTCGGGCGAGCAAAAAGCTCAAGAACGACGAATTGCTGATTACCAGCTTTGCGGCCACGCGGCTGCGCATGGAACTGGACAAGATACCACTCTGGCGCGGCAACCATGTGGCCATCAAACAACTGGCTGAAGACTTCGCCAGTTTTATCTACCTGCCGCGCCTCAGGGATTCATCGGTAATGATCGGTGCGATCCGCAATGGGTTGCCTCTGTTCTTGTGGATGCAGGATTCCTTTGCCTTTGCCGACAGTTTTGATGAAAGCGCCGGACGCTACCGCGGCTTGCGCTGCGGCGAAGATGTCCCGCTTGCCGATGGCGAAACTCAGGGACTGCTGGTGAAAACGGATATTGCCTGCAAGCAGATGGATGAAGAGAAAAGCAAGCAGTCTGTGGATATTCCCATTGCCGGCACATCAGGGGGCAGAGGACCAACGACCACAGAACCTGGCGCGGGTTCGTCGGAAGCGCCAGCCACTCCACCGGCAGCGCCGAAACTGAAGCGGTTTCATGGCACGGTCACCCTGGATGCCGCCCGCGTCGGGCGCGACGCCAGCCGCATCGCCGATGAAGTGATTGCCCATCTCTCCGGCCTGGTCGGTGCCGTTGTAACGGTCACGCTGGAGGTAGAGGCAGAGATTCCCTCCGGCGCGCCTGATCACGTTGTTCGCACCGTCACCGAGAACAGCCGGACACTGAAATTCACAAGCCAGGAATTTGAAAAGGAGTAGCTTTACTTTTCCGCTTTACTTGCCGCCCGCAATCTTCTTGCCGCCTCGGCTACCTTTGTGGCCGTGATGCCGAACTTTTCGTAAAGGACGGGGGCGGGGGCGCTGGCTCCAAAGCCCTCCATGCCTACCACGGCGCCGTCCAAACCCACATAATGTTCCCAGCCCAGGGTGGCGGCGGCTTCCACGGCCACCCTGACTTTCACCGTGGGCGGCAGCACCTTGTTGCGATATGCCGCCGGTTGACGGTCGAAAAGTTCCCAACTGGGCATGGAGACCACCCGCACTTTGATGCCTTCCGCCGCCAGTTGCCGCCCCGCTTCCCAGGCGAGCGCCGTTTCTGAACCGGTGCCGATCAGAATCACTTCCGGCATGTCCGATGTCGCTTCCCAGAGTATGTAGGCCCCCTTGGCAAGAGCGCTGGCCGGTTCCGTGATCCGGCGTTTGAGGAGCGGCAGGTTCTGACGGGAAAAAATCAGCGCCGTAGGACCTTGCCGGTTAAGGAGGGCCATTCGCCAGGCTTCCGTGGTTTCCGCCGCATCAGCTGGCCTGATCACCGTCAGATTCGGTATGGCGCGGAGGCTCAGCAGATGTTCCACCGGCTGGTGGGTCGGACCGTCCTCACCGAGCCCGATGCTGTCATGGGTAAAAACGAAAATAGCCGGCAGGCCCGAGAGCGCCGCCAACCTCATAGGGGGCCGCATGTAATCGGCAAAGGCCAGGAAAGTGGCGGTGTAGGGAATGATACCGCCGTGGGCGGCCATGCCCACGGTAATAGCGCCCATGGCATGCTCCCTTACCCCGAAGTGCAGGTTACGCCCGGCGTAGCCCCAGATGCCGCCTACCTTGCCCTGAATGGCCTCCCCGGAAAGAGTAGGAGGCTGGAAATCGCCCTCGCCTTTCAACCAGGTAAAAGTGGAGGGGTTGAGATCGGCGGAACCGCCCATAAGTTCGGGCAGGGCGGCAGCCAGTATCTGTAGTACCGTTTCAGAGGTCTTACGGGTGGCAACAGCGGGCGTGTCTTCCGGAAACTGGGGCAGGTTCTTATCCCAATCTTTGGGTAATTCGCCGGCCATGACGCGCTGGAAAGCAGCGGCCAGATCGGGAAAGGCTCTGGCGTAGCCTTGGAAGAGTTCGTTCCAGACAGCCTCGCGCGACGGACCGGATTGTTTCGCTTCCTCAAAAACTACGGCCACATCTTCCGGGACAAAAAATGATGGCTCCAATGGCCAGAAAAAACAGGTCTTGGCCGCCGTCAGCTCCTTGGCCCCCAGTGGCGAGCCGTGCGCCTCACAGGAACCTTGCTTGTCCGGCGCCCCGTAGCCGATGATGGTTCTGACGGCAATCAACGAAGGCCGGGACGTTTCTGCCCGGGCCTGACGGATGGCCCGGTCAATTTCTTCGCCGTCGTTGCCGGCGGCCACGCTCAGGGTCTGCCAGCCGCAGGCCGTGAAACGCTGCGCCACATCTTCGGTAAAGGAAAGGGCCGTTGCTCCGGCCAGGGAAACCCGGTTATCGTCATAAAGGACGATAAGTTTGCCAAGGCCGAGATGTCCCGCAAGCGAACAGGATTCGTAGGAGACCCCTTCCATCAGGTCGCCGTCACTGGCCATAACGTAGGTGTAATGATCAACGACCTGGTAGCCGGGTCGGTTATAGCGGGCAGCGAGGTGGGCCTCCGCAATGGCCATGCCTACGGCATTGCTGATCCCCTGGCCCAGGGGGCCGGTGGTGACCTCGGTGCCGGGCGGGTGATGACGTTCGGGATGGCCGGGGGTTTTGCTGCCCCATTGGCGGAAGGAGCGCAGGTCATCCAGAGAGACATCGTAGCCGGTCAGGTGGAGCAGGACATAAAGGAGCATGGAAGCATGACCGGCAGAGAGAACAAAGCGGTCGCGATCCGTCCAGCCGGGATTGAGGGGATTGTGCTTCAGGTGCCTCGTCCAGAGGGTGTAAGCAGTGGCGGCGGCGCCCATCGGCATGCCGGGATGCCCCGATTTTGCCTTTTCAATGGCATCGATAGCCAGACAGCGGATGGCATTGATGCACCTTTCGTCCAGATTGTTCATAAGATGCTCCTAGATACGAAGATTATGTGCTGACGGTCGATTTTTATAACAACTTCAATTTTATAACAAGCCTTTCTCACCACTTGACAAGTTCAATGTTGGGCAGGGCGCGCCCCAGAAAGCGCTCCCCGATGGTCTGAAAACGCAACGGGACATCGGTGACGAAAAAACGGTAAAGGGGTGAAAGCCGGGAAGGATTGCAAAGCCCGCTTTCCTGAAGCAGCGTCGCGGTCATGTCCGCCATGGCTTCGGCGGAATCCACCAGCCGGATTTCCGGCCCCACCACCTCCCGGAGGGTGGCTTTCAGCAGCGGATAGTGAGTGCAACCCAGCACCAGTGTGTCGATTTGCTGTGCCAGCACCGGATTGAGGTATTCCTGGGCCGTAAGCCGGGCCACGGGATGGTCAAGCCAGCCTTCCTCCACCAGGGGTACAAAAAGGGGACAGGCCTGGGAGAAGATTTTGATGTCCGGCGCGTAACGATGAATAGCCCGGGCGTAGGCATTGCTGTTGATGGTGGCCGGGGTGCCGATGACACCCACCGATTTTGTGCGGGGATCGGCCACGGTGCTCCGGGCGCCGGCATCGATAACATCCAGCACCGGCACGGTAGAAAGGGAGGTGATCGCCTCCGGGGCAATGGCAGCCATGGTGTTGCAGGCCACAATCAGGAGCTTCACCCCCTGGCGCAGCAGAAATTCGGTAATCTGGGTCGCATAGAGGGTAATGGTTTCCACGGATTTTATCCCATAGGGGACGCGGGCCGTATCGCCGAAATAGATGATATTTTCAAAGGGCGCCTTTTCCATGAGCGCCCGCACGACTGTCAGGCCGCCGATGCCGGAATCGAATACGCCGATGGGTTGTTGTTTTGTCATAGGCGCCGTGTACACTGGACGCGCCGTGCTTGTCAATAAATTTGACGGGTTGTGGTGGCATTTATGGGGATATTGTAGTAAGAGACCGGGCGTAGCAATATCAGGTTTGCCACAAGGGACGCCATCATGATCAAAGTGGAACCAGCGATAGCCGTCGGCATCTGCGAGGGCCGGGAGAACTTACAGATAAAACTTAACGGCCCCTTTCTGTTGGGTGATCGGCAAATTGTCGGCCCCATCAACCTGCGGGCCAGTGGCGGCAGCATCAGCGGTTTTAACGGGCAAGGTCAGAGATTGTCCTGTCGGGAGTTTCTGGCCACACCCGTCGCGAGTTCGACTTTCAGTATCGGCGACGTGGCCATCGGCGTCAATTTTCACTGGGAGCGCCGGCAAGAACAGACATTCCGAGGTAATTTGAGATTACAGGTTACCAGCGACGGGAAGATCACCGTGATCAACGAGCTGGGCCT
>Ga0082335_1001390_pt1 | contig 51742 bp, 75 predicted proteins | sample Subgrocontami58m_FD_72375 | JGI IMG/M metagenome (GOLD analysis project Ga0082335, IMG submission 72375) | Subsurface groundwater microbial communities from S. Glens Falls, New York, USA - GMW37 contaminated, 5.8 m (SPADES assembly) (version 2) ... | reverse complement strand
CGCAGCGAGCGCGACGGGCGAAAGCGGCGCAGCGAGCGCGACGGGCTACAGCGGCGCAGCGAGCGCGACGGGCGAAAGCGGCGCAGCGAGCGCGACGGGCTCACGCGGCGCAGCGAGCGCGACGGGCTCAAAGGGCATCGCCCTCGCGCGGAACGGTTCGCGCGCTCGCGTCGGTGCCGACGGCCTGCTCATCCTCATCGATGACTCCGGCCCACGGCCTCGGGCGGTCGTGCGCTACGCCGGCGAGGACGGCATCGAGCCCCTCAAGTGGTACAAGCTCGACAGCAAGGGCGCAGTCGTCGAGTCGCCAGACAAGGACCTCGCCTTCCTGTGGACGCCCTGCGACATCGAGGCGGTGATCGTGCGCCGCCAGGAAGAGGCCGCATGGGAGGCCCGCGAGAAGATCAAGGCGATGCTCGCGGAGCTGGCGCAATGATCCGCTACGTCATCGGGGACGCCACGGAGCCGCAACGTGAGGGTGCGGACGAGCGCGCGTTCATCGCGCACATCTGCAACGACGTCGGCGCATGGGGCGCCGGGTTCGTGGTGGCCATTTCGCGCAGGTGGTCGTCGCCGCGCGCGGACTACATCGCTTGGCACGAGACGTCATTCGGTGCTGGCGCGTCGGGACACTTCGCATTGGGCGAGATACAAGTGGCCGTGGTGTCGAGTTCGACGGCGGTCGTGAACATGGTCGCACAGAGGGGATTCCCCACGGCCGCACGCCCCTGCGCCGTTGACTTCATGGCGCTGGAGGGGTGCCTGAATCTGCTGGCCGACGAAGTACTGGGCTTCCCCGGTGGTGCTGTCCACATGCCGCGCATCGGCTGCGGGATCGCCGGCGCCTCGTGGGAGGACATAGAGCCGATCATCGAGCGCACGCTCTGCGCGCGCGGCGTGCCGGTGACGGTATACGACCTACCGGAAAAGCACTAATGGAAGCCCTCAAGTTCTGGCTGATGAAGGAAGTCGCGGGAGTGGTCACGTTCCTCGCCGTCTCCCTCGCCATCCTCGCCATGTTCGGTTTGGCGTATGCCTACGCCGCGTGGCAGGACTGGCGTGCAGATCGGAGACGGAAGGCCGCCAAGCAGGAGGAACACGATGGCTAGCACGATCACGCGAATGACGATCGCCGAGTGGAAGGCCGAGGCGGTGCGGCGGTTCGGTGAAGATCCGATGCGCTGGGCGTTCGTGTGCCCGTCGTGCGGTCATGTCGCCACCGTTCAGGACTGGATGGACGCTGGAGCGACTGAATCAGCGGTGGCCTTCTCGTGCGTGGGGCGATGGATCGCAGCGGATGACGCCAAGACGTTCAAGCGCGAAGGCGGCCCCTGCAACTATGCGGGCGGCGGGCTATTCAAGCTGAATCCGGTCATCGTCACATACGACGGCGGCGAGCACGAGGTCTTTGATTTCGCCCCGCCGCCGACGCAGGGGGCAAGCGAATGAAAGCCCTCTCGATTCAGCAGCCGTGGGCGTGGCTCATCGTCAACGCGCCAATCGAAGTGCGTAAGGACGTTGAGAACCGGTCGTGGTGGACGGACTTCCGCGGCGAGTTTCTCGTCCATGCCGGGAAGACGTTCGACGCCGACGGATACGACTGGATTCGTCACACCTTCCCCGAGATCACGATGCCAGCGCCCGATGCCTTCGAGCGCGGTGGCATTGTCGGGAAGGCGACCCTGACCGACTGCGTGCCGCACTCCACGTCTCGCTACTTCTTCGGCCCCTTCGGCTTCATGCTCGCCAACGCCGAGCCGCTGCTATTCCGTCCGCTGCGCGGACAGCTCGGATTCTTCGACGTCTCAGGAGATGACCATGCCTAAATCGAAGTACGACAGAGAGCGCCTCTGTGGCGATGACGTCACCCCACAGGAGCAGGAGCAGTTGGTGCGTTTGATGGAGGAGGCGGGCGAGGTCGTGCACGCGTGCGCCAAGACCCTGCGCTGGGGATGGCAGAGCGTGAACCCGACGCTCCCGCGCGACCAGCAGGTCAGCAACGCGCAGTACCTACAGCGCGAGGTGCTGGACCTCATCGAAATGGCAAAGCGCATCGGCATTCTCGATAACAGAGGAGCGCCGACTGATGTCCGCTAACGGGAAGCCGGAGGACGGCGAAGCGCCCATCTCCGACGTGGAACGGATTGATGCTATCGCGAAGACGGTCGGCGTGACCAGCGACGGCGTGGTGATTCACGACGCAACGCCCGACTGGTCCGTGGTGGTGATGAACGATGGCGAGGTCTGCGGACGGGGCGGGGACGTGCGGACTGCCCTCGACCAACTCGTGCGTCAAGACCGGCTGCTGTCGAAGGTAGTCGGCGATCACCGTCACGAGGACGGCGACACCCGCTGTCGATTCTGCGGCGCGAAGAACGTCATCTGGTATACGGACAACGCGCTCTTCAACCTCGTCACCGGCACGGTCGGAGAGGGCGTGTACTGCCTGAACTGTTTCACGGCGAAAGCGGCCCACCTGGATCTCGTGTGGAAGCTGGTGCCAGATACAGCCCGGCGTCCGCTTGTTCTCGGGGCGGTGAGCGATGAGGACGTCGCGCTCGTGCGCAGAGCTGCCGATGCGATTGACGGAGAATGGGGGATCGGCGATGGCACCAATCCGTTGGCCGTCCAGTTGCACTGCCTTGCCGAACGTCTTGCCGCTGTTCGCCCCGCCCTCACCGGTGACATCGCGATGAAAGCCGTCGTGACGGTTGACTCGATCGGCTATCCGCGTTTCGCCGATATGCACCCGTGCACGCAGTGCGGGAAGTCGCCGACGTGCCAGACGGCGGGAGAAGGCGAGAAGGAGGTTGCGGTCGCGGCGCGATGTCTCACGCATACTCCGTGGATGGACGCGAGAGAATGGCAGGCCACCACAAGCGGAGCGCCGAATGCCGCCCAGTCCTCTGAACGGGAGAGCAAGTGAGGCTCGCAACCAAGCAGCGCACGATTGCCGACGTACGCGCCGCGCGTCCCACGACGATCTACTACGGCGCGCTGACGTGCTGGTGGTCTGATGCAGCGCCGCCATACCGGACGAAAGGTGAGTACGGGCTGCCATGCGATCCGCGCGGCGGTGTCCTCCTGCAAACAGAGGACGTGGAGGCATTCCTGCGCTCTGCCGAAGAGAATCCCGAGTTCTACGGGAGGCATGGACTCCGCGCGTTCGAGGCCGCGTTGCACGGAAACGTGCTGGCCAGCAACGGCAATCCGACGTGCTTCAACTCGTGGGATGAATACAACAGTCTACTCGACGCGGAACAAGCGGCGGGACAGGAGACAGGCCATGCGTTACCTGACTGAGCTTCAACGCGAGCGGATCATGGAGTGGCTGGGCATCGACTATGGCGATGACGGCGCCGAGAAGGCTGACGATGCGATCGTGAAGCTGACGGATGCTGCGGGCCGACCGATTGCCACGCTCAACGCGGAATGGCTGAAGTCGCTCGTGGTGGACACTCCCGCTGACGCGGGGATGCCGACGGTGGATGAGGCGAGGACCATCCTCTCTGAGGACGTGCCTCACCACCTCCACCATGTCTCGTGTCCGCGCCGACGCGACCCGGTGAGCCCCTGCTACTGCGAGCAAGGACTGGAAATCGCGCGGTTGCTGAACGACCCGAGCACGCTGGCGTTGATGCGCTCGCGTCTCCCAGGCACCATCCCGACCCCGCGCGACGACCCGCATGTGCTAGCGTTCGCAGAGCGTGAACGGTGCGCGCAGATCGCCGACGCCGAGGCGGCCCAGTATCCCGACAACTTCGCAGCGGCGGTGAAGACGCTGAGCGACGCCGGTGCGGGAGAGGCCATCGGTAGCGCGTCCACGGCGCGGCGGATCGCCGCGAAGATTCGTGCGCTGCCGGGCAATGAGCAGACCGAGCGCCCCCATGCGTGAACGGCCGATCATCTTCAGCGGCCACAGCGTCCGGGGCATCCTCGACGGACGCAAGACACAGACGCGACGGGTCGTGAAGCTGCCGCGCTGGATACGCGCCAAGCAACCGGACCTCGCGGCAACCTTGTCGTTTGCAGACCGAGGAGGTGCAGGCAACCCGTTCGCGCTAGTGAACGAGGGCTACCTGCATGTGTTCTGCGCAGACGACGACTCGGTGCAGCGCGTCTTCTCGCCCTACGGCGTGCCCGGTGATCGGCTGTGGGTGCGGGAGTGCTTCTCGTACTGGCACGGCCATTGTTCGTTGGACGTTGGCGCGCCCGTCCATTACTGGGCAGACGGCAACCCAGAGGATGGCGACTGGACGAAGCCGAAACCATCGATCCACATGTCCCGCTGGGCCTCTCGCCTCACGCTCGAAATCACCGGCGTGCGCGTCGAGCGGCTTCAGGACATCAGCGAGGCGGACGCACGGGCGGAAGGCTGCCATGACACCGACGGGTCTCTCCTCCAAGAGCTGAGTGGATCGGCGGTTGGCGCCTATGCCTTGCTCTGGAATGACATCAACAGCAAGCGTGCGCCGTGGGCGAGCAACCCGTGGGTCTGGGTGATCAACTTCACGCGCGCCGGCGACGCTGAGAGATCGGTCTCATGATCGTGACGATTGATGTCCCCGGCGAGCGCATCATCCTCGACGATGAGTCGCAGACGGCCCGGTGCGTGAACATCGACCGCCGCGGACATCCGTTCGGATACGTGCGAGAAGGTACGATCCGGCGCTTGCTCGATGAGGTGACCGCCGAACAGAACCGCCGTGCCACCCTGACAGCGGAGGGAAAGTAGCGTGGGCAAGCAGACTGGCATTGAATGGACGGACAAGACGTGGAACCCCTGGCAGGGCTGCACGAAAGTCAGCCCCGGCTGCGCGCACTGCTACGCCGAGCGCGAGCACCTGAAGTACAAGCTGCCGGCGTTCGCTGAAGTGCGGCGCTCGAAGACGGTCTTCGACGCCCCGCTGAAGTGGAAGGAGTCGGCGCGCATCTTCACGTGCTCATGGTCGGATTTCTTCCACCCCGACGCCGACGCATGGCGCGCTGAAGCGTGGGAGATCATCCGGGTCACGCCGCACCTGACGTATCAAATCTTGACGAAGCGGCCGGAGCGGATCGCGGCGCACCTGCCCGCTGATTGGGGCGAGGGTTGTCCGAACGTCTGGCTGGGAACGAGCGCCGAGAACCAACGGCAAGCAACCGCGCGCATCCCTCACCTGCTGAAGATCCCGGCGCGCGGCCACTTCCTGTCCTGCGAGCCGTTGCTTGGCCCGGTCACGACAAAGCTGCCGATGGCCGCCGTGTTCTGCGCCCCCGGCAACACGATGGTCGGCGCGGATGATCTACACGTCAACGCACTGAAAGGGTGCGGTGGCTCAACGCCCATCTACCCGATTGGCTGGGTAATCGCCGGTGGCGAGAGCGGAGCGGGCGCACGTCCGATGGACGAGGGCTGGGCGCGCGCGCTTCGCGACGAATGCGCGAAGGCCGGGGTCCCGTTCTTCCTGAAGCAACTCGGCGGGCACCCCAACGCCCGCGCACACGACAAGGCTCTCCTCGACGGACAACGGCACACGGAGGTTCCAAATGGCTGACCTGCTTTGCCGGATCGGACTGCACCGCTGGGGCAAGTGGAGTGCCGTCGTGGTCGGCACCGCAACGATCAAGGGATATACGAGCTTCGGCGGATACGTTCCGCTCGTTGCGCCGGAAGAAGTGACTGTCCGCGTGCAGGATCGCACCTGCGAGCGCTGCGGACTGGCCCAACACCGCGAGGTTCCAAATGGCTGACAAGCAAAGGGAGTTTGACATCGGATGGTTGGAGCGCAACACGAGCATCGCGACCGACATGGACCGAGCCTGCTACGAACGCATCCGCGCCGCCCTCTCGTCCCCATCGAATGAGCCAGACAGAGTCGCGGTGCAGGGCGCGCTGATGGAGGCCATTGAGCAGGGGGTCATCGCGGCTGAAGTGCAGCACAAGAGCGACATCCCGTCGGAGTACATCACCATCGACTACGCAGGGATCGTGAGGAAGATCCTGGCGAAGCTCTACGCGTCCGCCTCGTCTCCTCAGATCGTGACCGATGCGCGCTGCCCAGAATGCCACGGGCTGGGAAGCATCGGCGTTGGCGAGGATGCCGAGGCTTGTCCGCGCTGCTGGCCCACATCCGGTCCTGCGACAGAGTCGAGAGAACCGGACATCCAAGCGCTTCACCAGAAGATGAGTTTTGCGCTCAAGGCTCATCAGCCGAACACGAACGTGCTAGGCGAGACGCATTGCACGTGCGGTATGATCTTCCGGGCGGTTGATGCGCGCGGCTGGCATCGGCACGCCGCAGCGATGGTTCTAGGTGCGATAGGAGCCTTAGACCCTGTGTGGTATGACGGGCTGATCCCTCGACTTCGCACCGGTGCGCCGCGCTCTCGCGCCGCCCGTTCTGAAGACACCGACGTCGCGGAAGGTGGGAGCCCGACGTGACCCGCGCGGAACGCGTCCTCGTCGCCTTCGGCTGCGTGCTCCTCGCGCTGTTCGTCGCCGAGCACGTCTTCCTTGTCATTGATGCACAGCGCCACCCGGCGCAGCTCCTCGAAGCCTGCCCGTCGCCGGCGCCCGGTCGGCCGACGACTATCAAACCATGATCGGATGCCCCGGAGAGTCAGACCGATGATCACCGTCAACCTGCTGTCGAACCGTGAGTTGAGAAATGTCCGCCAAGCGCTTGAGCGGATCTACGGCGGCACGGGGTTCGTCGCCGTCGAGATCGGCGGCGAGGCGCCGTACCTGTGGATTCGCTACCACGACCCGGACAAAATGCACTGGAAGGACGTCGCCAGACTCCCGGCCACCGGAACGACGGCGCCGGTGCTCATGGAGGTGGCGGTAACCTGCATCGAGCAGGTGCGTCGGTCCTGGAGGGAGGCCGCGGAGCAGCACTACGCGGCGCTCATCCGGCGCGGGCTCGTAACGGACGGAATTCCGGAGCCTGCATGAGGTGCCGAAATGGGCTCTATGAAACGGCCGCCGGTCCGAAGCGATGGCGTCAACTGAGCGACGCTGAGAAGGCGCTTGTATTTGCAGCGGATAACGCACGGTGGATGGCCCGTGCTCGACCTCTGCAGGCTTCCCCGGTGCAGAATCCCCCTGTGTTAGCACAACGGCGCAGGAGATCTGCAAAGGGAACCGGCTACAAGACCGCCAAAGAGAACGTCGCGTGGAGGTTGAGCGATCCCTGCGCATACTGCGGAGGAGTGTCCGGATCATGGGACCATATAGTCCCGCGAAGGCGCGGCGGGGATCATTCCGCGGACAATCTCGTCCGAGTCTGTCATTCATGCAATCACGAGAAGAGCAGCAGGCATCTGCTTCATTTCCTTGTAGTTAGGGCGCGGCGTAAGGCTGAAGGTACATGGCGCAAACTTCCGGCGTCGTCTCTCATTTCGAACTAGGAGTACCGGCATGACCTGCCCGGCCGAACTGACCTTCCGGAGGGATCGCCGCCTGACGCCGAGCGCGATCCGGCTCTACAACTACCTCTCCACCGCGCTGGATCATTGCGAGGTGCGGGAGTGGAAGGTGTACGCGATGGCGGAGGCCGTCGGGATCTCGGAGAAGTCGGCCGTCGCCGCAGTCCGGCAGTTGCTCGCGCTAGGATACCTGATTGGCCACGGTCGCGCCGTGCGGAACGTCCACAGTCTCACACTGGCGTGGTCGGTCGCCGACGCCCCGGTGAATCCGCCGGAAAAACTTACAGCCATTCAATCGGCGAAACGCACGGGATGAGTTGATGTTGCGTACGTGAAGAAGACCACGTACAGCCCCGAGACGAAAGCCGCCGTTATGGCGGCCATGCTTGCCGGCCAGGGCATCGAGGAAGTGGCCGCGCAATACAAGATCCCCTCGGGCACCATCAAGTCGTGGCGCGTCCGGGCCAAGCAACCAACAACGCGACGGGATGCGTCGGATGTTTCGTCCGTTGCACCCGATAAAAGGCAGCAGATCGGCGACCTGCTCATCCTCTACCTGCGCGCCAATCTCAAGACGCTGGAGGCGCAGACCGCCGTGTTCGCCGACAAGGACTGGCTCACGAAGCAGCCGGCGTCCGACCTAGCGGTGCTGCACGGTGTGATGACCGACAAGGCGGTCCGGCTCCTCGAGGCGCTTGGTGCATCTGGCCTCGCCACGGCGTAGCGCGCGGGCGGACCTTCGCGCCTGGATGAACCCGCTCGACACGGGTCCGTTTCACTTCGGCCCCATCACGCCGCTTGCCAGCGCTGCGTGGGTCTCGCCAGACCGGTTCGGCGCGTGGATGGCCGAGACGCGCCCGGAGTTCCGGTGGGACTACGCGCACTTCGTGGCCATGCAGGAGAAGCTCGATGCGGTGACGGCGGGAACGCGGAAGCGCGTCTACTTTCAGATCCCGATTCGCCACGGCAAGACGGAGCACAACACTGTCGGCTATGCGGTCTACCGGACCGAGCGCGACCCACGGACGCGCATCCTGCTGGGTAGCTACAGCGAAAAGCAGGCCCAGAAGTTCAGCCGCGAGATCCGGCGCGCCGTGCGCGCGCGTGGTCGCGTGGAGCTCAGCACCGATCGCGACACGGCGGGCGAGTGGGAAACGGCCGCTGGTGGCGGCGTCAGGGCCGTGGGCGCCGGTGCCGGTGTTGCCTCGGTCAACGCGGACATTATCCTCATCGACGACCCCATCGGTTCGCGCGATGACGCGGAGAGTCCGGCGAAGCGCGACCGCGTGTGGGACTGGCTGACCAACGACATCCTCGCGCGCTGCGAGCCGCACACGGCCGTCATCGTGACCATGAGCCGGTGGCACATGGACGATCCCGCCGGTCGCCTCATGGACCAGCAGTCTGCACGATGGACGATCCTCGATCTCCCGGCTGAGGCGGAAGCGAACGACCCGCTCGGCCGCGCGCTCGGTCAACCGCTGTGGCCCGAACTGCGCGGCGCCGAGTGGCTGGCGGAGAAGCGGGAGGAGTTGGGAGCCTACGGATTCGCCTCGCTGTTGCAGGGTCGTCCGCGCCCGCGCGAAGGCGGAATGTTCAAGTGGGCATGGTGGCAGCTCCTCGATGCCGTGCCGGCGACTGGCCCAATGGTTCGGTACTGGGACCTCGCGGGCACCGAGCCGCGCGGAGGCCGTCACGATCCGGACTATTCCTGTGGCGCGCTGGGGTGTCGGATGCCGGACCAGCGCACCGCGTTCGTGGACATCGCCCGATTCCGCAAAAGCGTGGCCGCGCGCGATGCCGAGCTGGAATTGATCTGTCGCGCTGACCGCGCCGCATACGGTAATCGCGTGCAGTGGTGGATCGAAAAAGAGGCGGGGATCGCCGGCGAGGAACGCACCGCGCAGATCGTCCGACGGCTGCAGGCCATCGGCATGACCGTGCACACCGAACATCCGACGGGAAACAAGACGCTGCGCGCCGAGCCCCTGGCATCGAAAGCGGAGGCCGGAAACGCGGTCCTCTGCACGGGCGGGAGACGCGCAGACGGTGCACCAATCAACACTTGGCTCGACCCGTTCCGTTCCGAAGCTGCCGACTTCCCGAACGGCACTCACGACGACCAGATCGACGCCGCCGCGGGTGCTGATGCAAAGCTCTCAGTCCCGATGGGCCAGTGGGGCTCCTCCACTCACAACCTCTAGGTCACCATGCCAACCGCCTCCGGGGAACGTACCGCCGCCGATGCTGCTGTGGCAGCGAACGCCAATGATGCCGCCGCCGTCAGCTCTGACACGCCGAATGTCGAGACGGAGGCCTATAAGCGCATGAAGGCCAGGTCGAAGAAGTGTCGCGACCTGATGGAAGGGGTCGAGGCGATCCGCCGCGGCGGGACCGAGTATCTGCCGACGTACCCCGGCGAGGGCACCACGCGCTACGATGCGCGACGCACGATCGCCGCCTTGTTCAACGGGTACAAGGCGACGGTGCGCGCGAGCGTTGGGCTCCTGCTCCAATCGCCGCCCGTGCTCGGCAAGGACATGCCGGCGGCACTCGTGACGCTCTGGGAAAACGTCGATGCGATCGGGACCCACGGTGATGTGTTCGCCAAGCATCTCGCGACCGCGGGAACGGTGGACGGCCTCGCCGGCATCCTGACGGAGTACCCGCGTGTGACGCTCACCAACGTCGACTTCTCCAAGGCCTCGCTGGCCGCGCGAGAGGCCGTGGCAAAGGGCGAAACGCTGGATGCGGCGGACGAGGAGGCGCTGGGATTGCGCCCCTACTTCATCCTCGTGAAGAGCGACAACGTCGTGCTGCCGCTCTACCAGAGCGTGAACGGAAGGAAGACGCTGGTCATGCTGGTGATCCGAGAGACGGCGACGGAGCGCGTGGGTCGGTTCGGCTTCGCCTCGGTCACGCGCTATCGCGTGTACACGCTGAACGCGTCGAAGGTGACCTACGAGCTGTGGACGGAAACCAACGGGTCTGTAGCCATCACCGAAGGCCCGACGGTGATGCGCAACCTGACCGCCATTCCGTGGTCGCCGATGGCGGTTGGCGAGGAGATCAAGCCGGGGGAGTTCGTGCCGCCGCTCATGGACCTGGCCGAACTCAACCTGACCCATCACCGCATCCAGACGGGTGTGCTGAGCCTCGAGGAGCGCGCCTTCATTCCGACCCTCGTGCGTATCGGTGCGCAGCCCGACCAGAACGGGGTGTACCCGCAGATCACGCTCGGTCCCGGCGATACGATTGAGGCACCGGCGATGCCTGGCGTTGCGGAACCGATCTACTGGACCTCGCCGCCGGTTGACGTGCTCGAGCCCGGCATGAAGTCGCTGGAGACGTGCAAGGCCGAGATGGGAGCGATGGGCATGAACTTCCTCGCCCCAGATCCGCGCGCGGCCGAGACGGCGACGGCGAACCGCGCGGACAACACCGCGCAGCGCGCGTCGATCATCACCGTGGGCCGCGCGCTCAAGGACTGCCTCGAGTCGGCCTTCGGGTTCGCTGGGCAGTACATCAAGCAGACCGCTGGCACGGTGACGATCAACAACGAGTTCGAGAAGCTGACGCTCGACGCGCAGACCATGTCGGCCTACGCGGCGCTCTCGGCAGAGGGCTTCCCGAAGATCCACATCGTGAAGGCCCTCCAGGCTGGTGGTCGCGTGGATCCTGACGTGGACCCGCAGCAGATCGTGGACGAGTGGGAGGATCGGCTCGCCGAGATCGAGCTGAAGAAGCGCGTGGACGCGCGCGTGGAGGCGGATCGTCTCGCCGCGGAGGGTCGGGCCGTCGGGCAGGCCGCTGCCCAGCAGGGAGGAACCGCCTGATGCGACTTCGTGAACTGGATGGTCACTTCGTAGGCGGCTGGCACGGCAAGGACGCCGAGCACGAGTATGAAGGCTACCGACACGTCGAGAGCATCGACGAGGCACAGGGCGTGCAATTCCAGTGTCCGAAATGCGCAGAAGGGAAGCCGCGCAGCGAGGACGGCAAGGTCATGGGCGCGCACTACGTGCTGTGCTGGTTCGCGAACCCGCGTCATGCACCGACCGTACCGAATGACATCAATCCGGGGCCGGGGCGCTGGTTCATCAGCGAAGGCTCCACGAGCCTCGACGATCTCACGTTCTGCGGACCGGGGCAGTGCTCGGTAAAACTCATCGGCGGATGTGAGTGGCACGGATACGTGACCGCTGGCGGCACGCATGAGTGCTAAGCGACTGGCGAAGTGACGCGATGACGGTCCTCGCATGGGATGGCAAGACCCTCGCCGCCGACAAGCGCGGCACCACCTACGGGCTGAACTTCACGTGCACCAAGCTCTTCCGGGTCGGGCCGGACATGCTCGTCGGCGTGCACGGCGAGCTGTGCCGTGGGTTGGAACTCGTGGACTGGGTGAGGAGCGGGAAAGACCCGCAGCGGCATCCGAAGCAGGATAAGGACGACGCGACCTACCTGCTCATCATCCACCGAGGAGGCCGGATCGAGCGCATTGAGTCGAACGGCTACGGCGTGACGGTCGAGGAGAAGCAGTTCGCCGAAGGCTCGGGCCGGGACTTCGCCATCGCGGGGATGCACCTTGGCCTGAATGCAGCCGAAGCCGTTGCGTTGGCCGCGAAGTTCACCAGCTCGTGCGGCAACGGAGTGGACACGCTCTGTTTCGATGACGAGCCTCAGATCGAGGAGAGGGCCGCCACATGACTGCCGCACAACTCCGGTTCTGGGCGCGCGTGAACCGCCGTGTGGCGGTGCGCAGTAACGACCTCGCGCGCGCGACGTTGCTGGCGTTCGAGATCCTGCGGCGCGCGCTCCCCGAGGCGGAACTGGCGCGCATCATCGCGCGTCGCGATGTCGTGGGCGCGATTCAGGCCGCCCTCACGCCAGAGGTGTTCGACCGCGCGTTCTCTCCCGTGCGCACCCAGGTGCGGGAGAACCTCGCCGATGCGGTGCGTTATCACACGCGCGACCTGCCGAACGGCGGCAAGGTGGATGGCGTTCTGGCGGTGACGTTCGACCATCTCTCACCCAATGTGATCACGGCCATTCGCACGATCGAGACCAGCGCGCTGGAGACGATCCAGTCAGATGTGCGGGAGACCGTGCGCCTCCTCGTCGAGCAGAGCTTGCGCGAGAAGCTGGGATCGGGCTCGGCGGTGCGTGAGATCAAGGCCGCCATCGGCCTGCCGCCGCATGCGGTGGACTACGTGGCGAACCTGCGTGAGGAACTGACGACAGGACGGCTCGCCGCCGCCTCGCAGCGTGCGCTCCTCGACCAACGATTCAGCCTGCGCGCGCTCGAAAAGCTCTCCCCGGCCGAGCGCGAGGCGCGCATCGACAAGATCGTGGCGCTCTACCGGGACGCGACCATCGAGAACAACGCGGTCACCGTCAGCCGACAGTTGACCGTCGATGCGTTCAAGCAGGGGCAGTCCATAGCGTGGGATGATGCCAAGGACAAGGGCGTGATCCCCGACGGCTTTCAGGTGATGAAGCAGTGGATCGGCATCGGCGATGAGCGCGAGCGAGAGGAGCATCTGGCGATGAACAACGAGATCGTCCCGGCGGACCAGCCGTACAGCAACGGGCAGATGCGCGCCGGCGAGGGCGATTGGAATTGTCGGTGCCTCGACCGGTACTTCGTCTCACGAGCTGGTGTGTAGCGCTGCTCGTGCACGCGCCGGAAGAACTTACAGCCATCCGGTTCGACATCCACGACGGCGCATCCTATCGTGCGCGTGTCAGCAGAGCAGGCGAACCCACACTCACGGAGGGCGCACTATGCGGGTGTTCATGCGACTGATGGCGCTGGCCGTCTTCATCCTCGGCTGCCTGGCGGTCTTGCCGGCGAATCGTGCGGGGCCGGTTCAGTTCGGCATCGGCGCCGACCATTCCACGCCGATCCTTCACACGGCCATGCCCAGCATGACGTCGGAGGTGGCGATCGAGCGCAGCGACCCTGCGCCGGCGCCAGCGACGTTCGTCGTGGCCACTTCGATTGAGCGATCGGTGCCCTGGACGCTCCATGCCGGTGCGGATCATGCGATGACCGCCGTGCATGGGGCCGTACGCAACCGACCTACACTGACAAACGTCACCGTGGAAGACGCGCTCGGATTCCGATTGCGATTGTAACGACGCCGCGACCGCGCCAGGTCCTCCGGTCGTGCTGAGTGAGAGGACCCACAGACGCCCCGTCCACTTCGGATGGGGCGTTTCGCTGTCCAGAAGGCAGAATCTGGCCCCGTTTGGAAAAACTTACAGTCATTCGTTCTGCTACCCGCGCCGAGGCCTTGTACACTACTGACGGTAGAGAGCCCGCACGCACTCCACAGTCCCACGAGAGGTCCGATGCCGCTGCCCGTCTTTGATACGCAGGACGCGATCCCAGAGGCCTTCCGCTCTGAATACGAGCTGAAGGACGGCAAGTACCATCCGAAGGCGCAGGCCGCCGACCCGGCGCTCGGCGATGCCGGCAAGGCCGCCCTGGAGAAGGAGCGCACGGCGCGCAAGGCGGAGAAGGAACGGGCCGATGCGGCTGAGCGGGAACGCGACGATCTCAAGCGGGCGGCGGACGCCGCAGCGAAGGGCATCTCGGCCACGGAGCTGCAGAAGATCAAGGACGACGAGGCGAAGGCGCGCAAGCCACTCGAGGACGAGAACGCGAAGCTGAAGGCCGAGAATCGCAAGCTGCAGCATCAGGACAAGGTGTCTGCGCTCGCGCTGAAGCATGGCATTCTCGAGAAGCGCCTGCCGAAGGCGATGCTGGATCTGATGATCCGCACGGATCTGGCCGACGACAACAAGACGATCGTGGTCAAGGACGCGGCGGGCAACGTCACGTCGGAGGCGATCGAGGACTTCCTGTCGAAGACGTACAAGACCGAAGCGCCGTTCTACTATGGCGGCGCCGATGCCGGTGGATCGGGCGCGGATCCGGATCTCGGTGGTGGTGGCAGTGGCTCCGCATACGATCCCGTCGCCGCGGGCAAGGCCGCCGCGGCCGTGCAGAAGCAGGGGAAAGAGCAGAACGCGCTGGCGTTCAAGTAGGGAAACGAAGGGTTGGGGGCTGACTGGTTTCGACAGCGTTGTGAAATGCACCGGTGCGCGCAGAGAGGGACGGGCTCACAGTCCCACACAAGAACCGCGAACTCATCGACGGTCTCGCTCGACGGTTGGAAGGCGGCTCGGTCAGCGCGCCAGCCCATGCAGGTCCGCAGGAACAGTCTCACGCCTGTCCAGATGGCTGCGTGAGTGGTGGAGGGTGACGGGGAACCGGCACCCCTGAAGGACCGCAAGACGCTGACGGCGCAACCGTCTACGCACGTAGAACCGGTGAAGAATAGCTGCGCTGGACCGGGGTTCGACTCCCCGCAGCTCCATAGGTGAAGTCAGGCCGGACGCGCGATGTGTCTGGCACCCGCAGGCAGACGGACGCGGCGCGAGGCCGCGCAAGGCAGGAACCGCAGGGTGTGGCGCGAGGCCACACGGACATAGACAGAACGCCCCGTCGGCGCGCGATGCGCCAACGACGGCACCCTCAGCGCGATGCCGGGGGGTCGCACTCAGCAACGAACGCCACGCGTGGCGTCTCGTCTGGGCGCGGCCCCCCGGTTCGGCTTTCATCCCCTTCACGGAGCAGGGTCATGCCCATTTCGGTTACGCAGGTCGCAGCCGCCGGGGTCGCGTACAGCGACATCCGCGTCGGTGAATGTCAGGTCCACCAAGTGAAGCTCGATGTCTCAGAGCTCACCGGCGTCGATGACGCCAACGGCACGCTGCCGGTCGGACTGCCGATCCTCGCGACCGGCGTCCCGTGCACCGGGCTGACGGATGTGGTCTTCGGGGTCATCGGCCCCGAGCCGGTGCATCTCGGCGCCGCCGATCACTTCGGCAACTGCATCATCTCGGGCTCGCTCAACAAGCAGGCGATCGAGGACAACCTCGGCCGTGCGCTCGACGCCAACGAACTGGCGTCGCTCGCGCTGGCGAAGCGCTTCAACCTGGTGTAATCGACCATGGCACTCTTCAGCTTCCTCGACTCCATCGCCTCGCTGACGCCGGCGAACCTCACCATCCGTGAAGCCACCCGGTTGGCCGAGAACCCGCTCGACCTGCGCTACCGCGCCATCTTCCCGCGCGTCCCCACCGACTCCATCAAGCTGTCCAGCATCACCACCGTCGACTTCCGTCCCATCGGCGGGCGGCGCGAGTGGAACGCGCAGGGCCGCGAGATCCCGGAGAAGCTGGGCCCCGCGCAGAACTTCGAGATGGTGCCGATCAATCCGACGCACCACATCGACGAGCGCATGCTGCAGCTCTTTGGCGAGAGCGGCGTGCAGGAACTCCTTCGCCGCGGCGTGATCGGCGACCTGAACACGTGGCCGCAGCGCCTCGCCGATGCCAGCGAGCGCCAGCTCGAGGTCGAGGCCTTCGAGGCGTGGTTCAACGGCCAGATCACCGTCATGGACCCGAAGACCGGCGTCACGGTGACGGTCGCGCTCGGCTTCGATGCGGCGACGTCGTACATCACCGCCGGCACGATCTGGTCGGACGCCGGGCAGGACGCGTACGACAACTTCCTCATCGCGCTGCAGGCGGCGCAGACGAAGATGGGCGCGATAGGCGCCGTGCGCACGCGCCGCGCCGTCGTGCGCGAGATCATCGCCGATGCGCCGGACGGGCCGAACGGCCTGCGTCCGACGTTCTCGACGCTACAGGATCGCATCCGCGAAGAGGGCTTCCCCGAGGTGACGCTGGTCATCGACGAGCGCACCTACCACGCGCCGACGGACGGCGGCAGCGCCCACGCGTCGGCGAACTACGTGCCGGCGGGCAAGATCGCCTTCCAGCCGCAGTCGGGCGTCGTCGGGAACACGCACGTCGCGCCGGTCGTGCGCGCGTACGACTTCCTCCAGGGCGCCAACCGGTCGCTCGCGAACGGCGTCGTGATCTTCCGCAGCGAGAAGAACGACGGCAAGACGCTGCTCATCGAGGCGCAGCAGAACGCGCTGGCGCTCCCCGACGAGCAGAAGACGTACGTGGTCGACACGCTCGTGACGGTCTAGCAGGACGGCGACGCGTGACGGGCGGTGCGCATGCCACCGCCCCGAAGGCGTCCGGTACCGGGAAGGCACATGACTGGGACACCGCTCGAGACGGAACGAAAGGCCGAAATCGCGGAACGAACCGGCGAGAACGCGGAACGCAAGAGCGAGACGGCTGAGCAGGCCGCGTTAGGCGCGGGTGATACGCCAAAGGCGGAGACGCCGCCGGCAGATGCACCGCGTCCGGCGCGGCCCGACGACCGACGCATTGTCGGCGCGGTCCTCATGAACGGTCGGCTGTTTCACCGCGGTGATGAACTCGCGCTAGCGCAGGCGATGTACGGGCGCTCCGTCGAGCATCTGCTGGCGAGGAAGGCGATCGCTGGTGACTGGACGGAGCGGACGGAAGAGGCACCCCCTGGCGGCGGGCAGGAGCCCGCCGCGCGTCGCGAAGGGCGCAGGGGGAACACGAATCGCAGACGGAGGCGGTAATCATGTCGCGCAAGGGATTCTACGCGCAGGTGCGCGCGCTCCAGGCTGACGTCGAGCAGCTCCAGCCCATGCTCTCCGGTGGCGTTGGCGCCGCGTGGTACGTCCGCACCTACAACGGGTCGGACACCGCGAACGACGGTCGGTCGTGGGACAGCGCCTACAAGACGATGGCCAAGGCCATCAGCATGGCGCAGACGGGCGACACCATCTACTTCCGCGGCAAGGTCACGGAAGAGATCGTCGGCTCCAACCTCAAGTTCGACATCACGATCGTTGGCTGTCTCTCGCAGCATCACGCGGACCAGCCGGGCAGCGGTGCCACCGCCGTCGATTACGGTGCAGCGGTCTGGCAGTCGCCGGGCTCGCCGGCCGGTCCGCTGATGACCGTGCGCGGCCGCGGCTGGAAGTTCTTCAACATCCTCTTCGACGTGCCGACGGCGTACGCCGCGGTGAAGCTCCAGCGCAATGCGCTGAGCGGCCTGAGCGAGTACGACGCGGGGCACTCGGGCTTCTACGGCTGCGACTTCCGCAATGGCCTGTACGGCATCGAAGACGACGGCGGCTGCTACAACGTGGACGTGATCGGGTGCACGTTCGAGACGCTGGACGCCTCGGCTTCGGCCGCCGCGATCCGCAACACGAGCACGAGCGTGGCCAACCCGCGCCGCTGGAAGATCCGCGACAACTTCTTCCAGTCCGACAGCTCCACCGAGGGCAATGAGCGGCACATCGTCTCGGCGCTCGTCGGCTCGCTGATCCGCGACAACGTCTTCGGCACCGTGAAGGGGACGGGAAAGTACGTGGACCTGACCGGTGGGTCGGGCAACGTCGTGGCCGAGAACATCCTCGGTGGCGCGTATGACACCGGCGACTATGTGGCCGGGACGGACGATCTCTGGCTGCAGAACGCCGTGGCCGTGAAGGCGGTCACTGCCCCCGATGGTCTGACGCTCGCTGTGCCTGGCGCGCCGTAATCGGCAAAGGCCATGGCCCTGACGCTAGTTGCCACTCCGGGCGCGACCGACGCCAACGCATACGCTGACGCCAGCGGTGCGTTGGCCGTCGCGGCCTATCGCGTACCCGATCCGAACACCGTCGCGTTCGGCGATCTCTCAGCCGATCAGCAGGTCCAAGCGCTCGTCACCGCGACGCGCGACATCGACTCAACGCCGGGACTCGCCGGTTCACCCGGCACGAGTGCTCAGGCGCTCTTCTTCCCGCGTACCGGCGATGGCGGGGTGCTCCCGCCCGCAGTCGTCTCCGCGTGCATCGAACTGGCGATCTCGTATGCGCCACTCTTCGCCGCTGGCGCCACCGATGATCCGCTGAACAGCGGGGTGAACGGCAACATCAAGGTCGACAAGACCGGCCCGCTGACGACGGAGTACTTTGCGGCGCGCGACACGGCCACGGGCCTCGATCGCTTCCCGCCCATCGTGCAGCGGCTCCTCGCGCCGTTCCTGCAAGCCACGAGCGGCTGGGGATCGGCCACCGTGGAGCGCGCCTCCTGATGGCGTCGAAATACGCCGCCAGCGCACAGCGCGCACTCGCCACGATCACGCGCAAGGGCGCGCCAGTGACGTTTCCCGGTGCGCCCGCGTCGGCGCCGGTCTTCGATGAGGCGACCGGCCAGTGGTCGGGTGGCAGCGGACCGAGTGCGGACGTGATTGGGCGTGCAATTCAGATCGAGGGCGACCCCGACCGCTTCAAGGCGCTCAACCTCGTGCTGGTGAATCCGGTCACGCTGATGATCGCGGCCAAGGGCCTGCCCGTCGGCGTGATCGCTCCGGGCAAGCCGATGCGCTGGGCGGGCGTGGACTACACGATCCGCGACGCTGGCGACACGCTGGCCCCGGATGGTGAGCCGATTCTCTACTTCCCGACGGGGACCGTATGAGCTTCGCCGCCGACATCGAGCGCTGGACGCGCAAGGTCAAGGTGGCCAATGAGGCCGTCTTCTCCGGCGTCGTGGCCGAGACGAAGAACTCCATTGTCTTCGGCTCGCCCCTCACTGGCGCGCCCGGACAGGTCGTGGCCGATGTGCGCGGCGGCGAACTGCGCGCCTCTTGGCAGGTGGAGTTCGAGACGCCGACGCGCGCGTTGATCTCCACGTCTGTTCCGTGGGCCCAGCAGAACGAGGATGGCGTGGCGCGCCCAGGCGGCGGCCCGTACGAGCAGCGCGCAGCGATTGGCGGGCGGTGGAACGTCGCCCTGACGCGCCGCGGCTTCGCGAACATCGTCGCCGACGTGTGCAATCGGCTGGGGTTCCGCTGAGATGATCGATCTCATGGCCGCCAAGCTGGCGCTGCGCAACCGCGCGCTTGGGCTCGTCGTTGCGACGACGGGTCTCACGACTCTCAGCGCCACGGCCACCGGGTACGCGCGCACGCTCACCGGTGCGCCGGGCGAGTCGACCTTCCTGACCGAGGGATTCGATGTCGGCATGGAGCTCGTGCCCGCCGGGTTCGCGGCCAACACCCTCGACGTCATCACCGGCGTCTCGGCCGCTGCGATCACCGTGAAGAACGCGCGCGCCGTTGAAGTCGCTGCCTCTGGTCGCAGCCTCAGCGTCGGTGTCCCGCTGCTCCGCTCGTGGGAGATGGTCGGCCTCACCCCGGTCGCTGGGCGCCCCTACGTCGAAGAAGAGTTCGTGCATGCCGCGGCGGCCATGCGGACCTTCGCGACGAACGGCGGCCAGATGCACGAGGAGGGGCTGTACATCCTGAAGTGGTACGGCGTCTCGACGCTGCCGGGATTCCCTGTCGGTATTGGCGACCGGGCGCTGCGGAAGCAAGTCGATGCGCTGCGCGCGCGCTTCGCTCCAGGCACCGTCGCCGGACCTGTGCAGATCGATCCCGAACATGCGCCCTATACCGGACAACTCATCCAGCTCACTGGGTGGGGCTGCCTCATTCTCACCGCGCCGTGGCGTGCGAGAAGTCGCAACGCCGTGCTCGCCTAACCCTGCCAGAGGACCAACGCCATGAGCGATCTCTCCAAGACGGTATTCGCCTTCAAGCCCCAGAGCGGCAAGGGGGTCCCCGCGTCCGGCGCCGCTGCCTTCGGCATCGAGCTCCTCGCCGGCGGTGGGCTGCAGTCGGAGGCCGCGTCCATCGTCTCCGCGATGATGAAGCACAATCGCATGAAGAAGCGCGCGCGCCGCGGCCCGGTGAAGAGCACGGCGGCCTACGAGACCGAACTCGTGGCCGAGGTGTTCGAGGGCCTGGGCCCCGCGATTCTCGGCGCCGCGGCGTGGACCGCGAAGGTCACGGTGACCGAGGCGACGTTGACGTCGGTCACGATTAGCGGCACGGGAACGATCCTGACGTTCGGTGGCGGAAGCCTCCTCACTGCCGGGCTGCTCGCCGGCATGTTCGTGCGCTTCACCGACCTGTCCACGTCGGGCAACAACGGCAAGTGGGTGCCGGTGTTGTCGGTGGGCGGCGCAGGCAATCGCGTGGCGACCATCCCGTCCGGCTACCTCGTGGATCAGGTGGCGGACATCGCCTTCTCGATGGAGATCGCGCGGCACGTCCTCACGCCGACCAACTACGTGGACTCGTTCCACTCGGTCGAGGAGTACATCGCGGGCATGGACGTGCCGCGCTCCAAGTTCGTGTCCGACGCGCGTTTCAACTCGCTCATCTTCAACGAGGGGCCGTCGGCGTATCCGAAGATCTCCTTCGGCATCGCGGCGCGCACGCTCGAGCTGAAGGCGGCTGGTGCTGGCGTGCCGGTGATGACTTCGCCGGTCTTCCCGTCTGGTGAGAGCCTGATTCTCCTCGACGGTGGCGTCTTCCTGAATGGCACCAAGCGCCTCGACCTGACGGCGCTGACCTTCGGTATCACCGCCCCGGTGAGCCAGACGGACGTCATCGGCACGACGGACGGACCGGCCGCGAACATCGGCGATTTCGAGTTCGCCGGCCAGGTCACGGGCCTGATGGAAGACGGCGACGACTTCGACGATTACGCCGCCGACGCCGACCTCTCGCTGCTGTGCCACTACAAGGACAAGCAGGACGAGAGTGGCATTGGCGTCTACGCGGGCAACCTCGCGTTCGGGAGTTTCGCATCGCCTGCCGCCGGCACCGGCGACAACACGCAGACGATGAAGCTCTACGGCGGTGACGATGACCGCGGCGCCGGCTACGCGCCGACGACGCTGCTCATCTCGGATCTGACCGTCGCCTGAGGCGATGGGTGACGGTGCTGGTGGTGGAGCTTGTGCAGGGCACTGCGTGCCGCACGCGCGCGTGGTTGGCTGACTGAATCTTCGTTCTCCGTCTGTGTCGGTGCTGTTGGCGACGGAACCCCGTCAACAGGCTTGCGTGCCCCGGCACAGGCGGCGAACACCCCCACAGGAGCACGCCAATGCAGGGATTTGACCTGAGCACCGCCCCCGATCTCGGCGCCATCGAAGACGAGGGGCAGACGATTCATCTGCAGGATGAGCACGACGAGCCGATGTACTACGGCGAGGGCACGGAGAAGAAGCCAGTCACCTGGACGGTGAAGGGCACCTACTCCAACACCTACCTCGCCGTCCTCAAGGCGCAGAAGCGCCGTCTCGGCAAGCGCCTGCGCATCGGACAGGACGTCGCCGACGCGACGGAAGGCAACGACGTCGAGGCCATCGTGAAGTGCACCGAGGGCTTCGATGGCTTCTTCATGGGCCCCGGCAAAAAGCTGCCGTTCACGGCCGAGAATGCGATGGCCATCCTGACCTCAACGAGGGCGCAGCACCTCCGCGCGCAGATCGAGCGGGCGATGGGAGACCACGAGCGTTTTTTCAGGAAGGGGTAGAGCAGTTGGCCGCCGCGCTCGCCCATGAAGCGCGCCTGAACCGTCCGAGTGCGGATGGCAAGGGCACGGTGCGCGACCATCTCCTCCGGGCGGCGCGGTCGCGCACCCCGTGGGCGCGCGCCAAGGCGACGCGCGATCTGGCTGGGCCGGAGTTCCCCGAGTCGATGGAATACCTCGAGGATCTGGTCCGGCAACTCCACGGGCGGTCCGGCATCTCCACGCACGGGATCGTGCCCGCCACGTGGGCGTCGATCGATGCGATGGCGCGGCGGCTCAACGTGGACCTGCGCCCCCATGAAGTCCAGGCGCTCTTCCGACTCGATGGCGTGATGCTCAATCCACCTGCCGAGGAGCACTAGCATGTCCGACATCGTCACCCTCGGAATACGCGTCGAGAACGGGCAAGTCGTCACGGCCAACGATTCGCTCGACAAGTTGGCGGCCAGAGCCGCCCGTGCCGAAGGCGCCGTCGGCCTACTGGCCTCGACGGCGGGAAAGCTGGGCGTCACGCTCGGCGCCGGCGCGATCATGGGGAAGTTCATAAAGGAGACGATCGACGCACAGAACGTGCAGGCGCAACTCGAAGCGCGCCTACGCTCAACGGGTGGCGCGGTCGGTCTCACCATCGGACAACTCGACAAGCTCGCGACTTCCGAGCAGCAGCTTACCGCGTTCAGCGATGATGCCGTGAAGGGCGCAGAAGCGGTGCTGCTCGCGTTCACGAACATCAAGGGTGATGAGTTCATCCGCGCGGCAAAGGCCGCAGAAGACCTCGCCACGGCGATGGGCGGCGACCTGAACACCAGCGCCTCGCAACTGGGGCGGGCGCTTCAGTTGCCGGCGGAAGCGCTCTCCGCGCTCAACCGCGGTACGCGCCTCTTCAGTGAGTCCGAGGTTGCGTCCATCGCCGCGATGGCCGAACACGGCAAGGTAGCGGAGGCGCAGGCGGTCATTCTCGCGCGCGTAGAGGAGCGTTTCGGCGGCGCAGCAAGAGCTGCGCGCGACACGCTCGGTGGTGCACTCAAGGGGCTCGCCAACGACTTCGGCGACCTGTTCGAGCTGTCGCAGTCGAGCACGTCGGGCGTCGTCGCGACCATCAACGCCCTCGCGGTCGCCATGAAGACGACGGTCGAGGCGGCGGGCGGCATGCTCAACGTCGTGCTGCTGGTGGCCGCTGCCTACGCAGGGAAGGGCCTCTCGTCCCTGCTTGCCTACGGAGCTGCGCTGGAATCCACGGCGGCAGCGAACGCGGTGTTGATCGCTTCCGACATCAAGCGGGCCGAGTTCGCGGTGGCGGCGGCACGGGCGCAGCAGATCGCTGCACAGCAGAACCTCGCGCTCACAACGCAGGCGCTTTATGTCAATGAAGCCACGGCGGCCTCGCAGATGGCTGCTCTTACAGGCGTGCAGCGCGCGAACATGGCCGCTGCGGCAGCAAATACGCAACTGGCCACCGCCACCGCGGCGAGTTCGGCGACTATGACACTCGGCGCGCAGGCGGCGACCCTCTGGGGCAAGGCCGTTGGGTTCGCAACGAGCACGGCCGGCGCCGCGACGGTTCTGCTCGGGGTGTTTCTCGCTGGGAAGTACGCCATCGACAAACTGTATGAAGCCACCCTCGAACTCAGAGAAGCTGAGGATGCTGAGAGCGCCGCAAAGCTGCGGCAACTATACGCCACCAACGAGCACCTGAAGTCGCTGCGCGAGCAGGCGAAAGCAGCGAAGGCGGCTGAGGAGGCCGCGAAGGCCGCGAAGGCAGCGCACGAGACGGCGACTGCCGACATGCGCAAGGAAATCACAGACGCGCAGACGAAGCTGCAGGTGACGCGCGAGAACATCGGGCTGCTCAAGCAGCTCAAGGAACTCTCGCTGGCACAGGCGTTGGTCACGAACAAGGCCGAAGCTGAGCAGCAGCTCAAGTTCACCCGCCTCCATCGGGATGCTCTGGTCGAGATCGCGGTCCTGAAGGAGCGGCAGAAGAAGCTTGACGACGAAATCAACGACCGCGCCCTGCAACGGCTGCGCATCGAGAAGCAGATCGCCGACATCCACGCGGGCCAGTTGAAGCCGAGTGTCGGCGGCTTCTCGGCGGGCGGGGGCACAGTCGTGACTGGCATCGGCGCCGGTTCAGGCCCAGGCGTCGGCGTCTCTCCGTTCAATACCGGACCAGCGTCACCAGGGGACATTGCCAAGTCATGGGTCGAGAAGGCTCGGGCCGTCTGGCTCAGCTTCTTCGGCGAGAACTACAAGGCCCAGGAGAAGTACGTCGCCGATGTCGCCGCCATCTGGCGGCGCGGCATTGGCCGCATCGTCGAGGGGTTCGGCAACTCGTTCCGCGACGGCATGGAGGGCATCTACCGCGCGTTCTCCGACCTGATGACGCGCATGGAGGCCGAAGGGAGGAACAGCGGCGTCGGCTACTCCGCGCTGAAGTACAGCACGGCCGCTATCGCTGGCGGCCTCTCGGGCTACGATTCCGCGAATCCGGTCACCGGTGCCCTCTCCGGCATAGCCGCTGGCTCCGCAGCGGGCCCGATTGGCATGGTGATTGGCGGCCTCGCGGGCCTGGCCGGCGGGTTGCTCGGCTCGGCGAAGGCGGCGCGCGAGCACGCGGCGGCGCTGCGCAAGGCGCAGGCCGAGTTCCAACTGTCGTTGGCCGACTACGCGCGCTCCGCGCTCGGCAACATGTCGGAGCTCGACAAGGCGCTGGCCGATGCGCGCGCCCAGTACAACGCCATGCAGGACGCGATCACGAAGGCCTACGCGGGTCGGGAGAACGAGACGGCGCGCTTCGCAGCGCGAGCGGAAGTCGATGCGATCTACGCCATGCAGCAGGCCATGCTGCGCGCGGCGGACGAAACGCGGCGTTACAACGAGGAACAGGACCGCCTGGCTGAAGAGGCGCGCAAGGCGGCGGAAGCGCTCGCAGCGGCTGCGGCGGCTGCAGAGGCATTCGCGCGCGCGTCGGCGGAGTTTCAGAACAGCCTGCTGGTGCGCGGCCTCACCGCGGTCGGCAACTCGCGCGCGGCCGAGGACGCCCGTCGCGCCTTCACGCAGGACATGGAGTTCTCCGACGCGCAGAAGGCAGGCCGCTCCCCGGCGGAGCTCGACTTCATGCGTGGCATTCACGGCATCGAGAACGCGGCGATCACGATCAACCGTCAGATGGACGACCAGATCGCTGCCGCGAACGCGAGTCTCGAGGCCACGCTCTCCGGGCTCGATGCGCAGCGCACCGCCGCCGAGCAGCAGCTCAAGGTGCTGCAGGATCAACTGCGGGTCGCAGAAGCCGACGCGCAAAAGACGCAGCAGGTCATCGACTCGTTGCGCACGTTCGCTGATGCGCTGAAGCTCGGCAATCTGACCACCCTGTCGCCCGTCCAGCAGTTGGCGGAGGCCAAGGCGCAGTACGAGGCGCTGGCCGCGCGCGCGATGGGTGGCGACAAAGATGCCGCCCTCGGTCTCGGCAGCGCCGCGCAGACGTTCCTTGAGAAGTCGCGCGCGGTGAACGCCAGTAGCGTGGGTTACGCCTCGGATTTCGCCGGTGTGCAGGCGATGCTTGCCGCGTTGACCGACCGCTATGGCACGCAACTGACGTACGAACAGCAGGTCCTTTCTGTGCTCCGCCAGCAAGTCACGATGCAGCAGAACCAGATCGCCACGCTGGCGAACCTGGCAGAGGCCGCGCGTGCCAACGCCGCCTCGCAAATCGCAGCAATCCGGGCCGAGGCGCAGCGGCAGCTTGATATCCTCGCCCAGCAACTCGAGGTGCTTCGCGCGCAGCTCGCCGTGGCCAACGCGATGGCGAGCGGATGGGAGAAGGTCATCAAGCCGGTGGGCAAGGTGCCGGAGGGCCCCTTGCCGTTGACGCAGAGCGATGTCGCACAGGCAGTCTCGGACGGGATGGGACGCACCGTCACGGTAATGGCCGCGGGCTTTCAGCAACTCACCGAGCGCATGAATGCGGTCGAACAGGCAATCGAAGGCGTCAGCGCGACGGTGCGAAAGACCGACGGCGCCCAACCGCTCTACGTGTAGCCGCCATGGCGCTCATCTACCTCGCCGAACTCACGGTCTATGACCCGGCCCTGCCGGGGACGCGTGTGCTGACCTTCGCGTCCGGACGCGGATTCACGACCACGCCGAGCGAGACGCCCGCGAACACGTTCTATGATCCGCGTCTCAAGCAAGCGCTCGACATCCAGCGCGACCTCTTCGCGCGCGGCACGACGCAGGGGCGCACCCGGATCGGCTATGGGGACCTTGTGCTCAACAACGAGGACGGCGGACTGGACGCGCTGCTGGGATACGCGTTCGACGGCCGCGCGATCACCGTGCGCGTAGGCGACGAGGCGGCGGCGTATCCGGCCGGCTTCACGACGGTCTTCGTGGGCACGATGGAGCAGTGCGAGGTCAGCGTCAGTAGCGTGATCGTGAAGGTACGCGACCGGCAGTTGGAACTGCAGGTGCCGTTGCAGACCACGAAATACGCCGGGAGCAACTCGTTGCCCGCCGGCCTCGAAGGCGTCGCCACAGACCTCAAGGGCAAGCCGAAACCGCTGTGTTACGGTGTCGTGAAAAAGGTGCCGGCGATCTGCGTGAACACGAGCAAGCTGATCTACCAGGTCAACGACGGCGCGTTGAACGGCATAGACGCGGTATACGACAAGGGCGTGCGGTTAGGGACTGATGCTCCGTTTGACTGGAGTGAAGCTCACGCTACTATAGGCGGTTACTGTGGCGCGACCGATGGGTCCACTATTGTCACGGGCGGTATCTCTGGCGGCAACCCGATAATCCACACAACTACTAACGGCACAAGCTATTCGACCATCGGCGGCCTACCATTCATCTCCGCGGGCTGTGTCACGGGGATGGCGTATTCGCCCACTCTCGACCGCTTCTGTGCTGTTACCAACAACGCCACCGGCGAGATTGCCACCTCCGATGATGCCGGCGCTACGTGGACCATCCGTACTGCGGCCGCGGCATCATCGTTTGATGATGTACGTTGGGATGCGCCGCGAGGGCTCTTTATCGCGGTTGGCACCGGAGGGGCAATCCATACCTCGCCAACCGGTGTTACATGGACAGCACGGACGAGTGGTACCGCCTCGGCCCTAGAAACACTGGCGACCGGTGGACCTCTCATTGTGGTGGTCGGAGCCAGTGGGGCGCTTACCACATCGCCGGACGGCATTACGTGGACCGCGACAACTCTCGGGACGAGTAGCCTCCGCGCGGCTGGGTATTCCGATGGTGCCTACATTGTGGTGAGCAACGGCACTACCGTCTACCGTAGCGTTGAGGCTCGCCAGTGGTCGATTGTCCACACGCTAACCACACGCCACACCGTCAGGGCGCTTGGCCTCGGCGGCGGGTGGTTTGTCCTGACGTCAGTTGACAGCGGCACTGGGTTTTCGGCACTCACGAGCAGTCAGGATAACGGACGGTCGTGGCAGGCCATCGCGGGGTCGGAGAGTCTTACCAACGGCGACCCTGCCGAAGTGCTACTCATGGGAGGGCGTTGGTTCTGCCTCGCTCTCAACGGCACCTACAGGTCTGGAACTCCGGACACCTATGCTAATCAGACCGACCTCCTCGATGATGCGCTAGCTCCGGCTCCGGGCATGTTCGGTGTCTACCTCGCCGGTGGCTACTTCCGCCTCGGTGCGCCACCGGCAGGGCTGGTGACAGCGGACGTGACTCAAGGCGCGAACGCGGCGGCGCGGACCGCAGGGCAGATATACACGCAAGTCCTCACGAAGGCCGGGAAGACATCACCGGACTGGCGCGCCAGCGACATCACGGCACTAGACGCCGCCAACGCGGCGGTCCTTGGCTTGTGGGTGGGCTTGGAGGAGACGACGGCAGCGGAACTGTGCGACAAGATCGCAGCCAGCGTGGGTGCATGGTGGGGCAGTAGCGTAAGCGGCATCTACCGCATCAAGCAACTGATCGATCCGGCCGCTGGCAGCTCAGTGGCTTCGCTGACCGCGAATGACCTGCTGAAACCACTGGACCGCGTGGCCACGAACGATACGGGGCGCGGCTTGCCAACGTATCGGACCATCCTGCGGTATGGCCGGTTCTATGTGGTCCAGACCACCGATCTCGCGGGTGGAGTCTCCTCAGACGTCCGGCAGGAGCTTGCCCGTGAGTGGCGAGAGGTGGTGAGCACGGACGCGGCCGTCCAGACGGCGCATCTACTGGCGGGGGAGTACACCGTCGAAACTCTGCTGACGAGCGCCAGTGACGCCGCCACGGAAGCAGCGCGCGTGCAAACGCTCCGCGGCGTCCGACGCGAGTTGTTCGAGGTGCAGCCCGAACTCAACGCCGGCACGCTGGTGATCGACCTGGGTGATGTCGTGACGCTGCAACATCCGCGGTACGGCCTCTCGGCAGGCAGGAAGCTCCTCGTCGCCGGCGTCTCGCCGGACGCTGCCGCGCGCCGCGTCACTCTCACCCTGTGGGGCTGACATGAGCGCCTGCCTCTTCGGATTCCCCATCCTGTCGGACGGATCGTCCACGGTCAGCGCCACGCTGTCGGGCGGGTCGTGGCTCGCAGGGTTGCCTCTTACGAACCTCCAGGATGCGCGACTGGCGCGTGTCGCGCGCTCCAGCAATGCCACGACGCTGGCCACACAGTTCGACGTTGACCTTGGGGCTGCGCGCGATATTCGTGTCTTCGCGATTCCCAAGCACACGCTGTCGCGCACGGCGCGCTTCCGGTTGCGCGCGAGCGATGTCGCGGGCGTGTTCACCGCGCCGCTCTACGACTCAGGCTGGCTCGATGTGCTGCCGGTCGTCTACCCGACCGGATCGTTGCCGTGGGGACGGCCCGGCGCGTGGGACGGCAAGCCCAGCATCGAGGAGGCGGCGTACTGGAGCATTGGCCTCTATCATGTCACGCCGTCGCCGGTGCTTGCTCGGTACTGGCGCGTGGAGCTGGACGATACCACAAACACGGCGGGCTATGTCGATCTCGCGCGGCTCGTGCTGTCACCCGGATACGTCCCGACCATCAACATGTCCTACGGTGCGCGGATAGGCTACTCCAGCGCCAGCGTGCGCGCCGAGACCGACGGCGGAGCGTACATCGTCAGCGACAAGCCTCGGCGCAGAGAGCAGGCGTTCACCATAGAGCACCTGCCTGAGAATGAAGCGCTTGTGCACCTGTTCGACATGCAGCGCCGCGCCGGCATCAGCGCACAGTTGGTGTTCTTCTGGGACGAGGCCGACGATGCCCACCGCGCGCGGCGCGCCATGCTCTGCCAGTTCAAGGAGCTTTCCCCGATCGAGTGCGCCCTGGCGGCATCGGGGACCATTCCCTTCTCGCTTATTGAGGTACTCTAGATGCCCGTCACGCTCAACGGACGCACCTACACGGCTGCCGACTTTCTGGCAGCGAATGGCTATGGCTATGCGCAGAAAGGGGTGAGCGGCTCCCCGCTATTTCCGGATCAAATCTTCACGGACTTCCTAGCGGAGATCGCCGCGCAACTCGCCTCCGTCGCCGCAGTGGATGGTGTCACCCCCGGCGCCGCGGGCAATATCCTCCGCTCAGATGGCACGCAGTGGGTCAGTACGCCGTGGGGGCAGGATGGCATCGGCACGCCTGGCGCTCCGGGCTTCGGCGTCGGCGTCTGCCTCGCACCGCCAAGCGGCATGACGGCCATGAGTGGAACGGCGGACCCGTATAGCGACAACTTCGGCAACTACACCTACCCCGACGGCTCGGTGATGGTGTGGATCCCAGCCTTCTATTACAAGTACGGCACCGGCGCCAACGGCCTCTCGGTCAACGTGGTGAGTATCAAGCCGTTTTCTTACTTTGCATCGGTTGCGGCCGCGAATGCCGCTGGCTATGCGCTGCATCGGGCATTTTACGACAACGGCGTCGTGCAGCCGGGTTTCTTCCACGACAAATACCAGCCCAGCAACAACGCCGGGACCGCCAGCAGCCTGAAGAACGGCGTTCCGCTCACCAGCGCATTGCGCGGCGGCCTTGCCAACACGAACTTCGCCTCGCTGACGGGCGCGCCGGCCGACTTCTACTATGGCTGCATCGCCGCCGCCAAGACGCGCGGCGCGAACTTCTTCCCGGCCCCACACTTCCAGCGCGCCGCACTAGCCCTGATCTCTCGTGCACACGCGCAGGAGAGCACGTCCACGGCGTGGAACGCGTGGTACGACGGCGCTGGCGTCATCAACTTCCCGAAGGGCAACAATAACAATGCCCTGGGTGACGCAAACGACGCCGGCATTTTGTATGTCGCGGACGGCTCCGCGACCAACTGCGGCAAGACGGGCTCTGCGAACCTCTTCGCCCGCACCACACACAACGGCCAGAACTGCGGCGTCTGCGATCTGAACGGCAACATCTGGGAGATCTCGCCTGGGCTCACGGTCGCGAGCGACACGGCGAAGTACTACGTCCTGAAGACGAGTGCGCGCATGAAGGACCAGACGGCGGGCGCCGGCGGGGCCGCGCATGACCTCTGGGGCACCGCCGCGCAGCTGCTCGCCGCGGACTACGAGGAGCTGGGTGCGACCTACGGGGCGCTGCTTGCCAGCAGCACCCTCAAGTACTACGGCAACGCCGCGCAGGTGTTCAGCGAGGCCACGACCGGACTCGCCTGGCAGGCGGCGGGCCTCGGCGTTCCGCTGGTCGGTGGCGTCGGTGGCACCAACCCGTTCGGCAATGACGGGCTCTGGGATTATCAGCCCGCCAGCCTGTGTCCGATTGCGGGTGGCAACTGGGCGGACGCGGGCTACGCGGGCGCCTGGACGCTCAATCTGGCCAATGTGCGCGGCAACTCCAACTACGACGTGGGGTTCCGGGCGGCCTTGTATCTCTGAGCCCCTGAGCGATAGCGACGGGGCGAGGACGCTCACCACACGGACCTATGGGCATTCACTCAGAAGCACAGCTGGATCGGAAGTTCATGGAGTTCGCGAAGCTGCTCACCATCTACCTCAACCACTTCCCCAAGGCGGAAAAGTATGGACTGGCCCTAGAACTCCGGCGTGCCGCCTACGACGTGTACGCCCTCATCGTCGAGTGCCAGAAACGGTACCACAAGAAAACGACGCTCACGCAGCTCGATATCCGGCACGAACAGCTGCGCATGCTCACCCGACTGGCGCACGAGCTGGGCTACTTCGGCTTCAAGGACGGCACGCACGACACCGACAAGAAACGCGCGGCGCACCGCTATCTCGCGCTGTCGCGGCTGGTGGATGAGCTGGGTCGCATGATCGGCGGATGGATTCTCGCCGACCGCGCGAAAGACGAACGGAAGGCCGAGCACTCAGCAGGACGGGAGGCATCTTAGCATGTGTCCGATTGCGGGTGGCAACTGGACGAACGCGAGCAACGCGGGCGCCTGGACGCTCAATCTGAACAATGTGCGCGGCAACTCCAACAACAACGTGGGGTTCCGGGCGGACTCGGCCACACCTCGAACGCCACGCGGCGCACGGCCAGGCGACGGTGGAGCCAAGGGAGATGGTTTCCGGTGCGGCGAGCGCAGCACTTACGGCGCCACGTCGGCGAAATCGGTGGGACGGCGCCTTTCCAGTAGCATCAGCCGCGCGGGCGCCCCCACTCGGCGCGAACGTCAGGCGCCGCACGTGAATGGGGTGGCGGCGTGAAGCGCCATGGCCACCTGTTCGACCGCGCCTTCACGCGCGAGGCCCTGCTCGCCGCATTCTACGCGGCGGCGCAGAGCAAGCGCGGGCGGCGCGCCTGTCACATGTTCGAGCGCTCCCTCGGGTCACAGCTCGAGCGCCTGCACCACGAGCTGCATGCGGGCACCTACCAGCCGCGGCCCTACTACACCTTCATGGTGCACGAGCCGAAGCCGCGCATCATCTACGCGCCGGCCTTCCGCGACTGCGTGGTGCAGCACGCCATCTACGCGGTCATCGGCCCGATCTTCGGCGCGACCTTCATTGACCAGTCGTTTGCCTGTCGCGTGGGATACGGCACGCATGCCGCCGCCGATTACGCCCAGGCCGCGCTGCAGCAGGCCCCGGCGGGCAGCTACACCCTGAAACTCGACATCCGGAAGTTCTTCTACCGCATCGACCGTCCCGTCCTGCAGCAGCTGCTCGCGCGGAAGGTCAAGGATGCGCGGCTGATGGCGCTGCTCATGGCCTTCGCCGATCACGGCGAGCCGCGCGGCGTCCCCATCGGCAATCTGCTGTCCCAGCTGTACGCCCTGATCTACCTCAACCCGCTCGATCACTTCGTCAAGCGCGAGCTCCGCGTGCGCACCTACGCACGCTACGTCGATGACTTCGTGCTGTTCGGCCTTTCGCGCGACGAGGCCCTGACGTACCGCGCGCAGATCATCGACTTCCTGCGCGACACGCTCCACCTCGAACTCTCGAAATCCACGATCGCCCCGGTCAGCCGCGGCCTGAACTTCGTCGGCTACCGCACCTGGGCGGACAAGCGCTTCATCCGCTCCCGCGCGCTCCGCACCTACCGCCGGGCCGTGCGCCGCGCCGACCTCGAAAGCGCGGCCTCCCTGCTCGGCCATGCCCGCCGCACCCACTCCCTCCGTTCCCTCCTGCGATCCACCGAGGACCAGCACTATGCCGTCTATCGTCAGCTACCGCCAGCATATCACCACCGAGATCACGCGCACGCTGCGCTTGCCTGAAGACCCTGCGTCGCACGGCACGCTCGGCACGGAGCTCGCCACGCTGAGTGACGGCCTGACGTATGTCAGCCTGCCGGACGGCGCTGTGCTCCCGATGGCACAGCCCGGCGAGATCGCGCAGAGCATCGCCCCCGTGAACCTCAGCGACGCCCTGCGCGCCGAGTTGAAACTTGCAAGCCCGCACGTGCGACTCATCAATGAGCGCGTGCGGCAGAAGATCGGCGCGCGCTACAGTATCCCGGACGAACTGAAGATGCTGCGCCTGGCGCCGAGTCCGGAGTCCGCGGCGTACAATGCGTTCGTCGAAGAGTGCCGGGAGTGGGGACGCGTCGAGAAAGCAGCGCTAGGTCTCTGACACCGGGCTTTTACTGCCCGCCACCATTCACCGCAGGCCGCACCATGACCCTCGGTAAACCCGACACCCTCACGTTCCGCTGGCTCACGGGGATTCTCGTGACCATCGTCTTGGCGCTGGTCGCTTTCTGGGCGCGCGATCTCTCCGGGCAAGTATCCGCGCTGTCCAGTCAAGTGTCCGCGCTGTCAACAGCGATTGGCGACCAGAAGGCGGCGACAGCGGAGATTCGCGGCCAACTCGGCGAGGTGGTGGGGCGGTTGCGGCGCATCGAGGACAATCAAGACGCCGATCTGCTCATCAACCGCAGTAACAACCGCCGGGAGCGAGCGCCATGAAGCCCACCATCGTGAAGCCCCTGCTGCAGTTCCTTTTCTCGTTGGTCTCCATGTTCACGGAGAAAAACCCCGTGAAGGTGGCGAGCCTCGACACGCCGGTGGTCTTCTCCATGAGCCGCTTCATTCTCTTCGGCATGGCCGTGGCGGCCCTGCGGATGGTCTGGCGGATCGAGAACATGGGCTGGCCGGACGCGACCTTTGCCATCAGCATCGTGTTTGCGCCGGCGCTGCTCAACGCCCTGAGCAAGGTGTCGCCGCACGAGGCGCTCGAGTTCGGCAAGGTGATGCTCTCCCGCTTCGGCATCGGCGACGTGCGCCAGCCGCCGGCGGATCACGAGACCATGATAGATCGCGCGCATGAAGTCATCGGGGCGGGTGCGTGATGCGCGATCCGAGGCCGTATGTCCGCGAGTCCCGTGATGTGACCGCTCTGCCGTCGGCGTTCCGCTCGCGCGTTGACGAGGTGCTCGCCGCGATGGCCGCGAAAGGTCACGACGCCTTTGTCTTTGAAGCGCTGCGCACGAAGGAACGTCAGTGGTGGATCTTTGGCTGCGGACGGTCGGAGGCCGAGTGTCGCGCGCGTCTGGTGCCTGAGAGCTACGCATTCCCCGGCGGCAAGCGGGTGACGAATGCCCCCTCGCACCTGGTGAGCGTGCACGGGCATGGGCTCGCGGTCGACATCATCTCGAAGTCGAAGCTGTGGAGCGTCTCCGAGGCCTTCAAGTCCGATCTCGCCGCGGCAGCGGCCGCCGCGCGCCTCACATGGGGCGGACTCTGGCACGACCCGGTCGACTGGCCGCACCTGCAATGGCCGCTACAGCGCAGCGGTCGCATCTACGCCGGCCCCAGCGCCAGCGATCGCGACCGGACGGCCGCGCACGGCATGCGCGCCACGTGGGCCGTGTACGGGGCCGACGTGGCGCCGGACCCTCAAACTCGGATCGCCGCATGAAGATCACAACATGAAGATCACAGCATGAAGATCACCCTCGCCGACATCCTTTCCGTCGCTCCCAACGGCAAGGCGCAGCTCCACGTCGATGGCTACCCGGCGACGTTCGTGTTGCCGAGTCACGTCCGGGATCACATCGCGATGGGCCGATTTCAGCAGTGGCTCGTGGGGGCGATGACCCCCGCCATGACGTGGCGGCATGGCATCGCCATCAGCGCGAAGCTGCTGCGCCTCCAGTCTGTGCGAGAGATCCTCGAGCTGATTCTGCATGAGAACGTCCACTGGTGGCAGCTCTGGCGTCGGATGGGGCCAACCGATTTCCCGGCGACCTATGGATGGCAGGGCATCGTCTCCCGCATCCGCGTGGGCAGCGCGCATCTCCACGACGATCATCTAGTGGAGCGTGAGGCACGGCGCGTCGCCCGACGCATCCTCGAGGAAGTGGACTACATGCTGCTGCAGCACCAGCCGGTGACGTTCGACGTCGAGGCATGGCTGCAGCAGCACTACCCCGCGAGCCGACCATGAGACTTCGGCGACCGTCCGATTCCGGCGAACTGCTGGTCGCCATCCTCGCCGGACTTTGCACCCTCCTCTTCGCCTGGCACTGGTGGCCCTCATGAACAGCATCCTGAAGCGCTATGCCCCACAGTTCGCGGCTTCCCTCCTTGTGCTTCTTCTCGGCGGCGGCTGGGTTGCCACATACACCCATCAGCAGCGCCGCATCGGGGCGCTCGAGGTGGAGACGCGCGGCCGCGACTCGACCATCAAGGTCGAACGCAAGGCGGCGGCGGCAAGCGCCAAGCGGGCGGAATCAGCGCTGCGCGCCGCGGACTCCCTCGGGCAATTGCTCGTGGCGCACCGGGCGCGCGCGGCGCGCTCTGATGCGCTGGCCGCGGAGCTGGCACAGGGCTGGGCGGCGTTCCGTGATCAGGTGCTCCATGCGCCACCGGGCGCGGCGGTGCCCACGCTCCCCGTGGTGTTCGCCAAAGCCGACTCGGCGTTGAATGCGTGCACCCTGGCGCGGGCCGACTGCAATGCGCGCGCGGACAAGGAGCAGCAGCGGGGCGACTCCGCCCGCACGGCCGCGATGGAGAATGGCGATCGGGCGACGCACGCGGAGAAGGCCCTGGCGGCATCGCAGTTGAATGAGAAAAGCATGAAGGCGGCGCTCCCAACGACGGCCGGCAAGGTCACGCGCGCGGCGTGGTGGGCGGGGATCGGCGGTGGCATCGTCTGGGTGGGCTGCCGCTTGGGCGTTCTAAAATGCTGAAACGAGAGAGGGCCCGGTAGTTGCCTGGCCTTTCATGTTTTTCCGGGGAAATCTGAAACTGGTCAACTGCTCGCGCATGAACGATGAGATTGCAGAAATGCACATATCGTCAATTCTGCAATCCGGGCGAACGAAGCGCCCCACTGGTCAGCGCGCGCGCTTCTGCTCAGCCAGTATCTTCGCGAGCCGGAGCACGAACCATCCCGTCGCGGTCTGGTGCACAACGCCGAGTGCCGCACGCACGACCCGCTCCTCATCGGCGGGTCGTTTCGCTTTCCGGTAAAGGATCGCGAGACGCTTGTAGGGGACGTTGTTTGATGCGCGCTCCAGGAACAGCGCCTCGTAGATCGCGATCGCGGCCTCGATGTCGCCGGCGAACTCCAAGGACCGCGCCTCGATCATCCGGCGGGAGTGTTCCTGCTGTCGCTTCGCTTGCGCGACGCGGCGGTCCAAGTCAGTATCCGGGACGTCGGACCCCTCGGGCCATCGGGTCTCGATGACGAACGGAGCCTCCTCACCTACAGGCTCGCCGCATTGCGCGCACGTGTCCACGCCGGGGATGCGCGGGTAGCGACAGACGGGGCAGACGTCAGACATGGCGGGTCATTTCATCTGCAGCGCGTTCCAAGCCGCCTCATTCATAGCCTTGAATAGCACCGCGGCCTTGGCCTGTGTCGCGCCGAGCGCTGCACTGCGAATCTTGTCGCTACGATAAGCGATGATCATCCACTCTGGATTGCCACCGATCTCGCGCTTGAAGTACATGAACGCCCCGCTCGTGGAAGCGATCAGGCGTGAGTTCGGAGCGTACGAATCGCCACAGAGCAGAATCTCGTCTGGAAGCTCAATCGTCTCGCCAGGCGCCCTCTTGGTGGCGTCGGCGCGCAACCGTTCAGCCTTGCCGAGAAATGAACGGAGGTACACCGGTCGGACATGGCAAGTGACGGACTGAATGCCAGCGGCATCAGACGCGACGACTCGCACGATCGCGGAGTCGTCTGGCGCCTTCAGGACCGTGAGTTCGATACTGCCGGCGGCGAGCGGAATCGTGCCGAAGTCCCGCTTTCTCACCTGGGCACTCAGGGAGTACGGCAGCATGGCGAATAGAATGGCGAGCCCAATGAACACCTTCATCCTGGCGCTCCGTTTCCAGCAGACTGAGACGAACCCCGATCCGTTCATACGCCATGTAACGGTACGTGTGACGGAGAAATGACGCAACTCGTTATCAGTGGCGGCCCTCCACTCCATCGTCAGGAGATTCCGCCAATGTCCGTCACCCGAGTCGCTCCGATGTCGGAGCGTGCGCGTTTTCGCGGCTGGTCGGCCTCCCTCTCTTGAACACTTCCGGAGAAACCACCGATGAGAACGCCCGTCCGCCCGCTCCACGTCTGCCCGCCTGGGGTCTACGAGGACCCCTTCACCCATGCTGGCGGCGGCGTTTCGCTGCACGCTGTTGACGCTGACGGCCGCTGTGTCGCCTGCTCGACCGTTCACACGCGGGATGAGTATGAAGCCGAAGCCAGCCGCCTCAAGAGTCTCGTCAGCCATGCTTCTTCCGCTTCGGTGCCGCCAGACCTGAAACTCGTGTAACCGGCGTCTGAGGCACGCGTTGAAACTCCTCCTCTGACCGGCGGGCCAAGCTCTCGGCGACGGCGATCTGTTTCGCCGCGTCGCGAGCCATGCCCTCCGCGAGTTCGATGATGCGCCCGGCGGTTACCAGCACGTGCTCGGCGAAGGGTCGGTCGGCCGGCTGCGATGTTCCACGTGGAACTAATTGTTCCCTTCCGTCTTGCCAAATGTCAGCCGCTTCAATGCCTAAGAGCCGTGCGATTCCAGCACGTAGAAGCGGGTCCACCTGACCACGTCCGTTCTCCCATGCCCCGAGCGTCTGGCGTGTCTTCCCGATGCGCTTCGCGAACTCGCTGAGGCGGAATCCAGAACGGACGCGAGCTAGCCTAAGCTTGCGCCCTTCCTGCTCGAACGGTCGGGATGAAGTTTTGCCATTCATGGAAAACCCCTCTTGACAAACGGAAAACAATACTCCATTTTCCTTTCCGTCTGACGTGGTTCCGTCAATCTTACGTGAGGTTCTACAGAAATGCTTTCCTACTTCGACCGCAAGGGCCGGTTGCCGTTCGGGGGCGCGACGCGAGTCGCGGAGCGCCTGCACGTCACCCTCGGGCACGTCTCGCAAGTGCTGAAGGGCACGCGCCGCGACCCTCGGGTTGAGAAGGCGCTCGCGAAGCTGATGGGCGTCACGCCGCAGGACGCGTTCGGCGAGTCGCCGGTCCGCACGTCGATGGCGCGCCGGCGCCGGAAGGTGGCCGCGTGATCCACGCCCTCCAGGTCTTCCGCTGGGATATCGCGGTGCTGGTGGTGCTGCTGTTGATCGCCTTGCCACCGCTCTCGCGAGAGGTCCACGCGTCGCAGTGGTGGCGGATCGGGAAGGGCTGGTAAGCGGGAACCCCGCCGCCGCGCAAGAACGCGGACGACGGGGCGAGAGGCCGAACACAGAGAAGGTAACTCATTCCGAGAGGCTGTACAATGGCAACGATGGCAAAGGCGGAGCAGCAGGCGCAGGCGCGGCAGCCGCGCGTCCTCAGGCTGTACGACGCACTCACGGCGCTCGACATCCTCGACGACCTGATCGAAGAGCACGCGACGATCATTGAGGCCCATGGCGGCGACATCGAGGCGGTCCCGGAAATCGCGGAACTGCTGGCGTTCGCCGAAGAGCAGTTCCAGAGCGTCGTCGAACGCTGGGGGCTCAAGATTCGCACGCTGCTGGCGGAAGCCGCCGCCGCGAATGTCGAGGCCAGCCGCCTGGCGGCGCTGGTCGCTCGCAAGGAGAACGCAGCGAGCCGGCTGAAGGACTTCCTCAAGCGGCAGTTGGTGGCGCGCGAGATCCGCAAGATCAGCACGCCAATGGTGACGGTGCGGGTGCAGGCGAACTCGCGCGCGACGGTCCGCGCGGCGTCCGAGACCACCATCGAAGAGCTGTACGCGCAGGGCTCCCCGTTCATCAAGCACAAGGAACTCTTCTCGCTCGACAGCGACGCGGTGCTCCGTGCCCAGAAGGACGGGCAGGACATCCCGACCAGCATCCTCGTCGAGACGGGCTGTCACCTGAGGGTCGAGTAATGACCGCGCCGCTCGGTAGTGTCTCACGCGTCGCCGGCACGGCGGCGTCCGTCGGTCGCTCTTCGCTCGTGCTGCGCGAGCGGCTGACGCCGGATCAGGTGGAGCTCCTGAAGAAGACGGTGGCCAAGGGCGCGAACGATGACGAGTTCGCCCTGTTCCTCCACATGTGCGAGCGCACGAAGCTCGATCCGTTCGCCAAGCAGATCTACTGCCTGAAGCGGCGCACGATGGACGACGAAGGGAAGTGGGTGGATGCGATGGTGACCCAAGTCGGCATCGACGGGTTCCGCCTCGTGGCCGAGCGCACGGGCGACTACTGCGGGCAGACGGCGCCGCAGTTCTTCGACGCCGCCGGCAACGCGCGCGAGGTCTGGCTCGACTCGAAGAAGCCGCCGCTCGCGTGCAAGGTCGGCGTGCTGAAGCGGGGGTTCACCGAGCCGCTGTACGCGATCGCGCTGTACGACGAGTACGTGCAGCGCAAGCGCGACGGGCTGCCCAACAGGCAGTGGAAGGAGAAGCCGACCATCATGCTCGCGAAGTGCGCGGAAGCGATGGCGCTGCGCAAGGCCTTCCCCAACGACCTCTCGGGCGTCTACACCGACGATGAACTGCCCGTGGGCGAGGTGGACGACACGCCCACTCCCACGCCGGTCGCCGCCACGCGCGCGCGCCTGACGGACGGGGCGGACCTGACCGCGCGGGTGAACGAAAGCGGCTTCATCGAACTGACGTTCGGCGAGCATCGCGGCAAGGCGCTCCCCGACGTCCCGACCTCCTACCTGCTCGTGAACTTCCGCGACGCGTGGAAGGATGCCACGAAGCGCGCGACCGCAGTCACGCGCCTGGGGGCTGGCTTCGTCGCCGCCGTCGAGGCCGAGATCCTGCGCCGGCAGATTCCGGTCAGCCAGCCGGCGATCATCGCGAAGCTGCACGAGAAGCGTGCCGCCGGCGTCGCGCTATCGGACGAGGAGGCCGAGCACCTGCGCCAGTGGCAGCTCGATCAACCTGCCGCCGAAGCGAACGCGAGCGATGCGAAGGCGACCGATGCCTAAGAAGCGCCGCCACAGACAGCGGAATGTCCGCTACGTGGATCCCGGCGTGACGCCGATGGGCAGGCCCAAGCCCCTGCCTGTTGGCGAGGTGCACGTGGCGAAGATGACGCGGCAGCTGCGCCGGCAAGCGGCGCGCACTCAGAAACGCCACCAGGAACGCCAGACGAGGGACGATGCGTGACACGGTTCGCGCTGCAGCATCGCACCACCAAGCGGTTCATCACCGTGGCGCCCTCACTGGGGACCATCCAGGAGTCGGCGGACGAGAAGGATGCGAAGTCGTGGGTGCTCATGTCGGAGGCCGAGGGTCAGCGGCTCTTCCTGGAGGCGTTCGCCGACTGCTACAAGGTGGTGTCGATCCGCGTTGCGGACGTGCCGGCGGGAGCGACGCCATGAACGAAGCCCAAGCGCGCGCGCTGAGTCCCGGTGACTACGTCGCCTATCTCGGCGCGTGGAAGCCGCAGGGCTACAAGGTGACGCACGTCTCTGAACAGCCGAGCGACACCACCGCACCGCGACAGATCGTCGTCTCGCAGCTCTACGGCGACGACTGGGTGCTGGCCTCCGCGTTCCGTCGCGTGGACGGCCCGGTCCTCAGCAGGGAAGAGGTGGCTGCGTTCCGGTCGGAACAGTCGACGATGCGCGATGCGATCGCTGCAGAGAACGCCCTGCGCGACGCCCAACGTGAACGAATGGAGTGTGCCGCATGAGCATCTTCTTCTGCGCCAGCCACGGGCATCAGGAAGACAGCGACTACGTGGGATGCGTGGACTTGGGCGATGGTCGCGCCGTGTGCAACGAGCGCGCGCCTGACCTGACCGAAAGCGCTCCACTCGCCACGCCCACCTCCGGCGTCAAGGTAGACTGGCCGGAGCGTGAACAGGACATCGCGTGGCTAAGCGAGAAGCTGGCCCGCGCTCGGCACGACGAGACGCAAGAATGGGTCGTGGACGAGGGGCCGATGCTCAAGCGCCAGCGGTACGAACGAATCCTCGCGGCCCTCACGCAATCAGCGAGGGCCGGGCAATGATCCTCACGTCCGTTCTCGTCGTGGCAGCACTCGGCTTCGGCATCTTCGCCGGCGTCATCATTCAGAAGCATCGCCAGTCGCGTACCTACAGCGACCGCTCCCGGCGTGCCGCCAAGACGCGCGCGGAGTACGTGGCTCGTCGTGCGGCAATCGAGCGTGCGCATGAGGCGCTGAGCGCGCGGCTCGCGATTAGCGGGGCAGGGACCGACGCGTCCGCGCCGCCTGTCGTGGATCGGGGGGAATAGTGGCCAGCACTTCGGCTGGCAGTACGTCGTCACCCCCCGGTCCCGGCAGTCGGCCCACGCCTAGCCGGCGCCGCGGAGACGCCACCGTGCTGCAGGTCGCGATGGGCGACTACGTGCGCAGCGAGCGTGAGGAAGAGCGCGCCTGCGATCGATGCGTCCTGCGCCTGGGCGGGGACGTCGTCCGGTTCAGTCAGTCGCGCGCGACGCAGCAGACGATGGGCATTTCCGACCGACGGTATCGGGTGCTCCGCATGGCGTTCTGGTTTGAGGTGAAGGCCGCCGACGGCAAGCTGACCCGCGAGCAATACCGATTCCTCACGTCAGAACTCGAGTGCGGCTCGCTCGCGGGCTGTGGCACCGAGCGCGACCTCATCCTCGCAGTCGGCACGCTCGCTGGGGGAGACGCCCCTGGCTTCGTCGCGCACCTGCGCGCACAGGTCGAGCGCTGGGCCGCGAAGGGCTTTCGCGGCGAGCGCGCCGCAGCGTCCAAACACTCTATGGGAGACGATCGCAATGTCAGGTAGCAGACTGCCGAGCGGCATCAGCAGCGTCACGATCTCAGACGGAGACAAGTCCGTCACACTGCAGGCCGACGGCGTGCGCAAGCCGAGCATTCGGCTCCGCCTCGAGGCGCCCGAGCGCAAGATCTATCGCGCGGCCCTCGGGATGGCGAAGGCCGCCGGCGAGCGCGCGATGGCGGACCTCAAGTCGCTGGGGCTGGCGTCGAAGGAGGTCGAACCGACGGTGAATTCGTCCATCGTCCTCATCGACCTGGTCAGCAATGCCGAGATCGGGGACGACGGCGCCGTGAACGTGGAGATCACGCATCACGAAGCGGGGGTCTCGCGCGTCGGCTTGTACCTCTGGATGGAGAAGGTGGACAAGATCGACGACTCGGCCATGAAGCTCGCGCTCGACACGTACGCCGACCGGCAGACGGAGATCGCGCGCAGCATCAGCGACAAGATCGGCGAGCAGCTCCCGTTCGACTTCGCGAAGCCCGCCGCGTGACGCATCTCGCCTTGGTGCCCGAGCACCCGCCGGCGCGCGGTCGATTGCTGACCGTGGCCGATGTGCGCTCTCTCTTCCCAGGCGAGGATCGCGACAAGCCGACGTTGTGGTGGGTCCGTTCGTCGTTCTGTCCCGAGGGAAAGATCAAGATGGGACGGCGGGTCTATTGGTGGGAATCCGAAGCCCTGGCATGGATCGACTGTCAGCGAGGTGTGAAGTGAGCCCGACGAGGACGAGCCCGGACGGCTGCTACCGGCTGGACTGGCAACGCAAGGAAGTGGGGCGGATCGCGGTCAGTTCCGGCGCCACGACCGTGAAGGGATGGCGTGCGGCCATGGCGCTGTGCGATGCGCTGTACGCGCGGGATGAACTCGATGTCTTGCGGGCACTCAAGGCGCGGCGGGTGACCATGAAGGAGGTAAGCGCCGCAGAGAAAGCCAAGGCGTTCAAGCGGGGAGATTCGCTTCGGACGCTGGTGCTGCGTCGTCCCCTGTGGGACGCCGTGGCGTCGTGGCTGCCGCCCAAGACAGACATCGGGGTTACCCGTGACCGCTACCGCACGAGCTTCGACAAGCTGAAGCGCGAGGGTGGTCTGAAGGAAGACGTGACGGTCGCCGACCTCGAGTCCTTCGACTGGCAGGTCTTCAAGGACTCCGGACGCTTCAAGAGCACGGCGGACTGGATGTCGCTGCGCCGCGCCGTCGGCCGGTTCCTGACCGTGATGCTGGAGAACAAGCACCATCCGGCGCGGTTCGCCATCATGTCCAAGATCCCCCGCGCCAAGGTCCGCGCACGGAAGGTGTCGGTCGGCGCCGCCGAGTTCTGGAAGCTCATCGAGAAGGCCAACTCGGTGATTCAGGCGGGGCTCGTGACGCTCGCCGTAACCGGCATGCGCCTGGCAGAATACGAGCGCGCGCTCCCGGAGCACCTGACGACGCGCGGCGACGGGTCCCTGTCACTGGACGTGCAGGGCTCCAAGACGGACGGCGCGACGGCGACCGTCGTCGTGGCCAAGTCGCTGGCCGACTGGGTCCGCGCCGGTATTCCGATGCCGCGGGAGCGCCAGCAGTTCCGGAAGCGGTTCCACGAGGCCGCAGAGGCCATTGGGCGCCCCGAACTGAACCTGCACGACCTCCGGCACTGCACGGCGCTCTTTGCCCTGGAGGGAGGCGCCCAGATCAACGAGGTGCGCGAGCAGATGCGGCACGAGGACACGTCGCAAACGCTGAACTATGCCCGGACGGGCAACGCCAGCGCGGCCGCGGCGGCCATTGGACGGGCGTTGGGGGGCAAGGGACGGCTCCGCAAGCAGGGCTGACCGCACACCTTCTGTCAGCTACTTACACAGTTTCTTACACACGGTCAATTCTCATGCGACTCAGTTGCCCCCGGTGGACTCGAACCACCATTACCGGATCCAAAGACCCATCTCAATACGTAGTCCCCGTTTCTCTCAGAGTGGAAGCGCGTGCGACGCCTCGCGATGCGGTGCAAGCGGCCCCCTCTGAGCGAGCCCACAACAGGTCCGGACTTACACAGTTTGTTACACACGGTTCCGGGCTCTCCCTCGCACTCGCCGCCGCCTTTTGCCTGGCCGTCTCGGCCTGCGGAAAGGACCCCGTCGCACCGCCGGTCCAGGGCAAGACCTGCTCGATCAGCCAGACCGTCATCGTCGACGGGCATCCGGCGACGCTCACCGCCTACTATAGTGGTGCCAAGGCGGACTCGCTGCGCGCAGCGGGGCTCTGCAAGTGAGCGGCCGCCCACTCTGGTCAGGGCTCGCCCTCGTTGACGCGAAGGGACGCGCGGTTGTCTGGCATGGGTCCGACTGCCCGAAGCTCTACCGCTCGGACGAGCAGGGGCGCTACGCGCGCACTGACGGCGCTGAGTTCGTCGATGTGACGCTCATCCTTGGCCGGATCGAGCCGAAGAATGATGCGCCCACGCGGGTCGCAGCCGCAGTGATGCGTGCGATCAATGGACGGCGGACCTACCGCGCCAAGGAATGCGCGGAGCCCGGTTGCGGCAAGGTGTTCACGCCGACGGGGCCGCGCGCGCGCTACTGCCCGCGTCACAACACGGTGAGGTCGGCGTCATGAAGTACACCGACCTTGAGGACGGCCTGGTCCCAGACCGTGCACCGTCGCCCGGTGTGGTGGGGTTGCCGCTCTGGACGGAGACCGACCAGGCCGCCGCGGAGAAGGCGCGCGAAGAGGCCATCCAGCGTGCGCACGAGCATGCGGACCGCAAGTGGCGAGAGACCGCGTACGCCGCGATCCTGACCGTGGCACGGCGTCTGCCCAAGTTCACCGCCGACGACGTGTGGGCGGAGCTGAAGGGATCGTCGCCGAAGACGCACAACGCGAGCGCCCTCGGGCCGCTGTTCAGGATCGCGGCGGGGAAGGGCATCTGCAGGAAGACGGGCGAGCAGCGCGCGACCGTGCAGGTCCAGCGGCACCGCGACCTCACCGTGTGGGAGTCGTGCATCCTCGACGCGCGGGGGGCAGCATGATGCGTCCCGGCGAGATCATAGTGGACAGCTTCGCCGGCGGCGGTGGCGCGTCGCTCGGCATCACGTGGGCGCTTGGCCGTCATCCCGACATCGCGATCAACCACGACGCGGAAGCGGTCGCGTTGCACGCCGCGAACCATCCGGACTCGACGCACTACCGCGAGGACGTGTGGAAGGTCGATCCCGTGAAGGCCTGCGCCGGCCGTCCCGTCGGGCTCATGTGGCTCAGTCCCGACTGTAAGCACTTCTCGAAAGCCAAAGGCGGCAAGCCGGTGTCGAAGCGCGTGCGTGGCCTCGCATGGATCGCCGTGCGATGGGCCGCTGCGGTCAAGCCGCGCATCATCGTCCTCGAGAACGTAGAGGAGTTCCAGACGTGGGGGCCGGTGCTCGACAATGGCCACCCGTGCCCGGAACGGAAGGGGCGGACGTTCAAGGCGTTCACGTCGCGCCTGCGCTCACTCGGGTACGCCGTGGAGTGGCGCGAGCTGCGCGCCTGCGACTACGGCACGCCAACGATCCGCAAGCGGCTGTTCCTCATCGCCCGGTGCGACGGTGCAGCGATCACCTGGCCGGCGCCGACGCATGGCAAGGGACGCATCCCGTGGCGTACAGCGGCCGAGTGCATCGACTGGTCGTTGCCGTGTCCGTCCATCTTCACGCGCACACGCCCACTCGCTGAGAACACGCTGAAGCGCATCGCGCGCGGACTGCGGCGCTTCGTCATCGAGTCGCCGCGGCCGTTCATCGTGCCGGTCGCGCACTCCGGCGACTTGCGGACGCATTCGATCGACGAACCGCTGCGCACCGTGACGGGGAGCAGCCGGAGCACGCACGCCCTCGTGGCGCCGGTTCTTGCTGGCGTCGGCGGTCGTGCCGGGCAATCCCCGGAGAGACCGCTCGATCGACCATACCAGACGATCACGGCGAAGGCGGATTGCGCCCTCGTTGCGCCCACACTGGTCTCGCGCTACGGCGAGGCGCCGGGCCAGCAGCCGCGCGCACGTGACATTCGGGAGCCGATGCCGACAGTCGTTCCCACGAAGAACGGTGCGTCTCTCGTTTCGGCTTTCCTCGCCAAGCACTACGGCGATACTGGCCAGCGTCCCGGTTCCGATCTCTTCGAGCCGGTCTCAACGGTCACGGCGTGCGATCACAACGCGCTCGTCACATCCAATCTCGTGAAGCTGCGCGGCACGTCGAAGGACGGCCAGCCGGTCACCGAGCCGCTGCACACGATCTCTGCTGGCGGGCTGCATCACGCCGAAGTCCGCGCCTTCCTCGTCGCCTACTACGGCAACGAGAAAGACGGCGGCGACCTGTTCGACCCGATGCGCACGCTCTCAACACGTGACCGGTTCGGTCTCGTGACCGTGGACGGAGTGGACTACGAGATCGCCGACATCGGCATGCGGATGCTGGCACCCCGCGAACTCTACCGCGCGCAGGGCTTCCCCGACTCCTACCGCATCGACGTGTCGTTCAACGGCAAGCCGATGACGAAGACGGCGCAGGTGCGGATGTGCGGCAACTCCGTGTGTCCGCCGCTCGCTGAGGCAATCGTGCGCGCGAACTTCGGCGCTGTCGGCGCAGAGGTGGCCGCTTGAGCGCCTATCGTGAGTTCCTTGAGGCGAAGCGCCCACGGACGCCAGTTCTCGGCGCACCGATTGACGCCGGTAAGGTCCATGCGATCTGCAAGCCGCACCAGAAGGCTCTCATTCAGTGGGCCGTGGCCGGTGGGCGCCGGGCGATTTTCGCGAAGTTCGGGCTCGGCAAGTCGATCATGCAACTCGAGGTGATGCACCTCACGTTGCAGGCGCATGGCGGGAAGGGGCTCATCATTGCGCCGCTCGGCGTGCGTCAGGAGTTCCGCCTGGACGCCGCGAAGCTCGGTCGGGACCTGCCCTTCATTCGCACGACGGCAGAGATGGTTCGTGACGGCCTCTATATCACGAACTATGAGAGCGTGCGCGAGGGGAAGATCGACGTTACAGGACTGACGGCGGTCTCGCTTGACGAGGCCTCGGTGCTGCGCGGCTTCGGCGGCACGAAGACCTTCCGCGAGTTCATGCGGCTCTTTGTGGACACGCCGTACCGATTCGTCGCGACGGCCACGCCGGCGCCGAATGAGTACATCGAGATCCTGTCCTACGCCGCATTCCTCGGGGTCATGGATGTCGGCGAAGCGAAGACGCGCTTCTTCAAGCGCAACTCGGAGAAGGCGGACCAGCTCACACTGCACCCGCACAAGGAAGAAGAGTTCTGGCTGTGGGTGAACTCGTGGGCAGTCTTCCTGCAGCGGCCATCCGACCTCGGGTTCTCGGACGAGGGGTACGACCTGCCGCCGCTCGACGTGCGGTGGCATCCGGTCGCGTCGACAGGCCCAATGGAAGCCATGCAGGAACGCGACGGCCAAGGGATCCTGCTGCGCACGGCATCAATGGGCGTGCAACAGGCCGCCGCAGAGAAGCGCTCAACGATGAGTGCGCGCATCGCACGGGTGCGCGAGTTGGTGGAGGCGCGGCCCGAAGACCATGTGGTCATCTGGCACGACCTTGAAGACGAACGGAGAGCTCTAGAGGACGTCTTGCCGCTCGCAGAATACGACAACTGGATTGAGTTCAAGGATGGGCATCCAGACGCGATCGCGTTGTACGATCGGCACTACTCTGCTTTTCATCATTCAGATGGCCGGGAGCGGAAGCTGGTCCTCGGTCCGGGTGAGAAGACGGTGCTCCTAACTCGTGACCGTTCCGCCCTCTTCTGCTGGCGCAAGTTCATCGATGACTCGGGGCAGGTGGGTGTCAACTGCGCTGTGTTCCGCAATGAAGGCGACCTGCTCTCATCCGATCTCATCAGAGAGGCGATGGCTATCGCTCATCGCCGCTGGCCTGGTGAGCGTCTCTATACCTACGTGGATCGTGACGAGATACGTTCGTCGAATCCCGGAGCATGCTTCCAGATAGCGGGCTGGCGACGGTGTGGAAAGACGAAAGGCGGTCTCGATATCCTCGAGGCGACGCCTGAGGTAGAGTCGGCGGCCATTGCGCCGCGCATGTCGTTCGCATCCGTCTACGGCTCCCAAGACCTCGACGAGCGTGAAGAGGCTGTGATGCGCTTCGCGAACGGTGCGATCGCGCGGCTGGCCGCGAAGCCGGTGATGCTCGGGTCCGGCTGCAATCTCCAGCGGCATTGTCACTGGGCGATCTTCGCCGGTGTCGGCTTCAAGTTCAACGACTTCATTCAGGCGATTCACCGACTCTATCGCTTCCTCCAGGGTGAGCGGGTCGTAATCGACATCATCTTCGGCACGAACGAGGCGGAAGTCGTCACGAACCTGAAGGCGAAGTGGAAGCGCTACGACGAGATGATGGAGCGCATGGCGGAGATCATCCGCCGGTTCGGCCTGTCGACGCTGACGCCGGCGGGCGCGCTTGAGCGCAGCATCGGTGTGGAGCGCATGGAGGTGCGGGGCGAGCGATTCCACGTGGTGCGCAACGATACCGTCGAGGAGACGGCCTCGATGCCGGCCGAATCTGTTGACCTGATTGTCACGTCGATTCCCTTCGGCACGCAGTACGAGTACACACCCAGCTACAACGACTTCGGACACACGGACGACGACGCGCATTTCTTCGCGCAGATGAACTTCCTGTCCGGATCGCTGCACCGCGTGCTCCGTCCCGGCCGCGTCATGGCGGTGCACGTGAAGGATCGCGTGCGGCCGGGCGGCATGGATGGCCTCGGCTTCCAGAACGTGAGCCCATTCCACGCGGAGACCATCCTGCATTATCGGCGTCACGGCTTCGTGTACATGGGCATGATCACCGTGGTCACCGACGTAGTCCGCGAGAACAACCAGACCTATCGTCTGGGTTGGACGGAGCAGTGCAAGGACGGCTCGCGGATGGGCGTCGGCATGCCGGAGTACGTGCTGCTCTTCCGGAAGCCGCCGACGGACGCGAGCGATGGCTACGCCGACGTGCGCGTAGTGAAGTCCAAGGAAGCGTACTCGCGCGCGCGGTGGCAGATCGACGCGCACGGCTTCTGGAAGTCGAGCGGGAATCGGCTGCTCAAGCCAGATGAATTGATAGGACTCGATGCGGACGATGCCTTTCGGCGATTCCGTGGCTGGTCCTTTGCGACCGTCTACGATCACCCTGGCACGATCGCTGTCGCTGAGGCGCTGGATGCCAACGGTCAGTTGCCGCCCGGCTTCATGCTCCTGCAGGCGCAGAGCTGGCACCCGGACGTGTGGACCGACGTGGCCCGCATGCGCACGCTGAACGGCGCGCAGGAGGCGGCGGGGCGCGAGATGCACCTCTGCCCCCTCCAGTTCGACATCGTGGATCGGCTGATCGCGCGCTTCAGCAACCCCGACGAGCTGGTCTACGATCCGTTCGGTGGCCTGATGACTGTGCCGTTCTGCGCCATCAAGCTCGGCCGCCGCGGCCTGGCTGTCGAACTCAACAGCGCCTACGTCAACGACGGCGTGCGGTATCTGCGCGCGGCTGAGGAAGAGATGGCCACGCCCACCCTCTTCGACCTCGCGGGGGATGCCGCATGACGCGCGAGGCGTTTGAGCAGGAGTACAGGACCTCCTCGCTGCGACAGATGGCGGAGCGCCGCCAGGTCAGTTGGCAGTGGATGCAGCAGATGGCGAAGCGGCTCGGCGTCACGCTGCGATCGCGCGGCGGAGACAAACGTCGGTTTGCGAAGGAGCGCGCGGAGTGAAGCGAACAGCTGAGCAGTTGATGCGCGCATACGTGCGCTACGCGGTGGCCGCAGGCGTCGCGTTCGGCGCGGCATGCGCGACGGGGATATCCGCGAATGGATTCGCTGATGCGGCGATGGCTGGCGGCCTGTTGCTCGTGGCGATCTGCCTTGGTGGCATCGCGCTCATTGCCCGTGACGACGCGCGGAGGATCGGGTGAGGGACATCAAGGCCGAAGTGCTTGCCGCGCTCCAGTCAGACGACATCCAGGAGCACAAGCGGCTCCTGCTGGAGATGCTGCTCGCACTCGACAAGGTCGACACAGTCAACGAGCACCGACGCAACCGGTGGCGTGATAAGAAGCGTCGCCAACGCGGTGGGCAGTTGGATATGCTGCAGGATGACGCAGTTGTCCTAGGGACAGAGGGGGACAAGGGGGGGCAAGGGGGGACAACAGGGGACATCGACGATGTCTCGGGACACGAGGGGACATCGGGGGACATCGCGCTCCCCCCCCCTCCCTCTCCCTCCCTTTCTTCCCCCACACCCCTAATAAACCCTTCCTCTCCCTCCCCCCCCGCATCACCAGCAGCATCAGCAGCGGCGCGCACGACCGCCGGACGGTCCGTCGTGTCCTGCCTGACGGCCGAGCGTCACCGCACGGCGTACGCGACGCTGGTTGCTGGCCGGACGACGGTCTCGGTCGACTACGAGCTGCGATTGCTGGCTGACGGCGGCGAGCGCCCTGGCATGGGGCTCGAACGGGCCGAGGGATGGGACCGCGTCGGCGAGGCGCTGCACCAGCTCTGCGCCGCAGGGCGGCCGTTCAGCGCGCGCAACATGCGGACGTTCCTCGACGGCCTCGATCCTCCTGCGCGAGTGGACACACCGGGTGGTCGATCCGAGAGTGGCGATCGGCGAGGGCGACCGCGGGACGGATCGAAGCTGGATGAGGCGATTTCACGAATCTGAGCGGGAGGAACGAGGTGCTGGCAACGAAATACGACGTGCAACGCGCACTCACGCGCATCTCACACGCACTCGCACGGCCGGCGGATTGGCTGGTCGACAACATCGCGACGTACTGCGACGCGATCGAGCGGCACCGCGTGAGCGTCGAGGCATTGGAGGCGGCGACGAAGACCGTCGCCGACACATGGACCGAAGAGCGGTTCCCGCCGGTTGGCGTCCTGCTGGGCGCGTGCCGGCAGTGGGCAGCCGATCATCGCACGTCGGCGGCGAGAATCTCGGAGGAATGTCCGCTGTGCGTGGCGGTGGTTGGGAAGCTGCCGAGTGGCCGCCTTGCCACGCTGCACGAGCCACACTGCTCACAGTACGACCCGATGGTACACCCGTTGACAGAGAGGACAGCATGAGCAGCACTGCGCTCTATCGCGTCGCTCCACTGCCTGCCAAGTGGCCAGCGACAGTAACGACAGGGCGGAAGCCCGGACGCCTCGGTGAGAACTGGGGCGGGACGATGCGGCTGTTGGCGCTTGAACTGCGTCAGGTACGAGCTCAGGAAGTCGTGCTGCACATGGACGTGAAGCTCGAGGATCTCCGGGCCGATGGCATGGTCCGCGCTGATGCGCGGCCGGGACCCGCCGTGATTCTGGCGTTCCGCGTCGGCAAGGACCGCCTGAGCTTTCCGTGCGACCGCTTCAACTGGTGGCAGACGAACGTGCGGGCCATCGCCCTGGCGCTCGAGGCGCTGCGCAAGGTGGACCGCTACGGCGTGCAGGCGGGCCGGCAGTACGAGGGGTTCAAGGCGCTTCCTCCGGGCGGGGGCAACGGCTCCACTCCGGCGATGACGACGGAAGATGCGGCGCAGATCCTCGAGACGCACAGCGAACTCCCTGCTGCGCTCATCGAGCACGATGGGCAGACACTCAAGGTCGCGGCGCGTCTCGCGAAGGCAGCGACACATCCAGACAAGGGCGGCGACACCGCGGCATTCCAGAAGGTTCAGACGGCCATTTGCGTCCTTGAGGACGCCACGAGGGCGGACACATGAAGAAGAAGACTACGACCACGGCGCGCGCCAAGCGCGTAGCGAAGGTCACGAGGACCAAGACGCGACGCGCGACCCCAGACGCGCCCGTCTTCAGCGACCCCACGTACATGCTGCGCACGTGCGGCGCGGACATGCGGTCGCACGGCGGTTTCCTCTGGCCGACATCGGGTCTGGTGACAGCCCCGGACTGGAAGGCGAAGGCGCAATGCGGCAACGGCCTACACGGGCTACTGCACGGTCAGGGGAACCAAGGGCTGCTCAGCTTCGAGAAGGATGCGAAGTGGCTTGTGGTGCAGGTCGAGCGCTCCGAGGTGGTAGCCATTGACGCGCTCAAGGAGAAAGTTCCGCGCGCCATCGTGGTGTTCGTCGGTGCGATGGATGAGGCGGTGGCCAAGCTGGTGGAACTGGACAGCGAGGCTGGTCCTGTCCACGCGTTGCCTGGCGGCGCAGCGAGCGCGACGGGCGAAAGCGGCGCAGCGAGCGCGACGGGCTCACGCGGCGCAGCGAGCGCGACGGGCTCACGCGGCGCAGCGAGCGCGACGGGCGAAAGCGGCGCAGCGAGCGCGACGGGCTACAGCGGCGCAGCGAGCGCGACGGGCTACAGCGGCGCAGCGAGCGCGACGGGCTACAGCGGCGCAGCGAGCGCGACGGGCGAAAGCGGCGCAGCGAGCGCG